>Ga0210082_1000188_pt1 | contig 12997 bp, 4 predicted proteins | sample White_ThreeSqA_D_2_FD_185592 | JGI IMG/M metagenome (GOLD analysis project Ga0210082, IMG submission 185592) | Wetland microbial communities from the San Francisco Bay, California, USA, that impact long-term carbon sequestration -... | ecosystem: Environmental > Aquatic > Marine > Wetlands ... | reverse complement strand
CCGGGGATGTGGGTCGCCCAGAAATTGCCGATCCTGACGGGCACGGGACCGTCACCGACGATCTTCCCGGTTCCCGTGTACTGGTACACGTATAAACCGCCCGGGTCGGATATTTCCACCACATCACCTTCCGCCAGTTCAAAATTTGAAAAATGAAGGGCAATGTAACCGGCATTCGGATAGGTGAACGTTTTTTCGAATACTACACCTTCTATACCCGCATAGGGATGGGTGCATTCCGAAACCTCCAAAACTTCCTCACCGACCTGTACCTTGCCGTAAAGGCCGGTGCTGCACAAAACAAACATAACCATCACAAACACAAAAAACACGTTTTTCATGTTTCCTCCTAAAATGGGTTTATTTTTTTAAGGTTTTATGGGTAAAACCTTTTAAAACCGTCGATGTTTAAAAAAATCGGACCACACACGTGTCTCTTCTCCTGTTTAATGAAGGTGATTACCCCCTCAACTCTTTTCAAAGGATAAAGGGGGATGAGTGAAACGTGGAATGTGAAATGTGCGAATGATTCCTTTTGATTAAGGTAAATTTACGACCAACGATGACAAGCTCCGTGCCTCCCCGGGCACAAATACAATATCTACCGACCAGGGTTTCAGTTTTCTATGGTTTACAACGTGTTACCACCACCTTCTACATCGGAAATCACCGATTCACCCCATTCCTTCACCTCTTACGGGGCGCCATCTCATGGACGCTGAGATTGGAATGGTCTTTTTGCGAAAAAGCGGTTTTTTTCTTTTTTTTCCCTTCATTGCTTCACCTTCTTTTCTTATTTTTTAAACGTATATTAATAAAATCCTTTTATTAAAATGATTTTATTTGCCTGCCACAGGGGAGACCCTTTCGTGATTCCACAATTCCTCATCTTCATAACGGAGAAGAATATATAGAAAGGGGAAAAAAAAGTCAAGTCTTAAAATTGATTTTTTTTATTTTTCTTTTTTACTATTACTTTGCAATATCCACTTGTTTTAACAGCCAGGTCGAAAGGGTCTTAAGGAACCCGGGAACGAATTTCCCTCCGGTCCAATCCACGGCAAACACATGATTGGCCCCGGGGACCGTCTCGATAATATAATCCCTATGACCCGTTTCCTTGAAAACCTCGATATATGTTTTTTCGTGTTTTGCGGCGGGGACAAAAGGGTCAGCCCCTCCAAAAAGGATCAGCAGGGGGCACCGCACGTTCTTCAATGAAGGTAGTGGATCATAATCGATAAAATGCCGGTAATACGGGGTCTGCATCACGGTTATAAATTTGCCGTCATAAGTGGAGGCGAAATAGCCGTCGAAATCCTTAAAGGATTTTTTTTGATCCGCCGGCAGCGTCTCAAAATCCGAACGGGCGTTTTTTATAATATCGGCTTTCAGTTCCTCCATGCCTTTTCCGCTGCGGACCACCCCGCGGATCCGTTTTTCCAACCCAAGGGCCGTTTCGATTTCCGCCGGGGATTTGTTCATACTTTCAAGAAAACCTTTCCTGGCCTGTTCAAAAGTCAGATCGCCGGTGGTCGGCGGCGTGGCCAGGGACACGATATAAGAAATGTTTTGGGAACGTGAAGCCGCCAGTAAACCGGCCACGCCGCCGCCGCAGTGACCGCACAGCCCGATCTGCTTCGCGTCGATATTTTTATTGTTTTTTAAGAATTCTACCGCCGCCAGGACATCGTCGGCCGTGTCTTCCACCGTATACTGCCAGGTATGTTTCCCGCCGGATTTCCCCACGCCCCTGTCGTCGTACCGCAGTACGGCAATCCCCCGGGGTGCAAGAAAATGAGCGAGAATTTTAAACGGTTTGAACGGCCCCACCGTGGCGTCCCTGTCGTCGGGTTCTCCCCCGGCGATCAATACAACAGCGGGGTGAGGCCCCGGGGTCCGGGGTAAGGTCAATGTCCCGGCAAGGGTAATGTCTCCCACCTTGAAAACGACGTCGTTTTCAAGATAGGGCTCTCCCCCGGCCCGGACCTGAAGTGGTGCCGGGCAGAGGGCGCGGCACCATAAGACGAATAGGACGAATAGGACGAATAGGACGAATGTTGAGAAGCGCTTTATCATCTTTTTTACCTCATACGTTTTAACACGCTTAACATAGGTTAAGGTTATTTTAGAAAAAAAAGGGGTAGATTTCAAGAGAAGAGGATGTATTTTTAATACTTCCCCTCCTTTTTGTTTTGTTTCATGTGAACCTGGTTCATATTTGCTTGCGTGTTCACATCGTTCACAATCGTCGGATGGGAGTTCTTGTTTGTCGTCTTTAAGTGTATATCCTTTATTATCAAGGGTTTTTAAAAAAAATAATTTTAGAATCTATTTTGGCATCATTGTTGCCTTATAGTTGTGTCGGACGGAAGAAGCCGACGGAACAACCCCCGAAGTAAGCCGGGGGTTGGAAAACGAAATTAAAAAATAAATGGAGGATAAAATGAAACAAGAAAAAAAAGTAACTCTCGAGGAACTCAAGGTTCAAAGCTTCAACACCGAACTGAACAGGGATGATCAAAAGGCAATCAAAGGCGGTTCAGTGCCCGGATCGGGCAGGACTTCCGTTCCTACTTTTTGCTGAATGGTTGGATTCCTGTGTCGTGTGAAATATCGGGAGGAGAGTTGAAAAAATCGGCCGACCCCGGAAGAGTCATGGAGACATCCCCGGGGACGGCTGTTTTTTTTAAAAAATTCAAAAAAATACCACCCTCTATTGAAAAATACCTTCATTTCCTTTATTATTCTAATGATTTCATAGAGAAAGGGATTGTTATGAATAAACAAACAGGTATTTTTCTTCGATTGGCCTCGCACTTAGTGGTAAGCGGCATTGCCCTATTTTTGCTCTGCGGGCAATTATCGGGATTGGACCCGGACAAACCCGTGGAACAATACCTGATCGATCAATGGGAAACATCCAACGGCATTCCTTCTAATTTAATACTTTCTATTTCCCAAACACCGGATGGTTATCTCTGGTTTGCCACGTCCAAAGGACTGGTTCGATTCGACGGGATAACCTTTACTCCCGTCCGGTTTACCGAACAAGACCCCGAAGAAAACCCCATCCCGGACTTCCTGCTGGTGGACAGCGAAGGGACCCTTTGGATCGGGAGTTCGTCGGGCTTAACGTCATACAATTACCATACAGGCCAATTCAAGACCTATACCCATGCCGACGGGATTACCAAAGACCGCATCCGGCGCATCAAAGAGGACATGAAAGGGAATCTCTGGATCAGTTTCTTTTCCGGTTACACGGACCGGTTCTCCGGCGGTGAGATCACATCGTTTAACGAATCTCACGGATTGGGCGGCAAAAAGATCAACGGCATCGTTGAAGCACGAAACGGCGATTTGCTGTTCGGCACCCGGGAAAACGGGGTGTTTGTTTTCCGGAACGGTAAATTTTTCAAATACCCCATCGAAGGATTGGACAACGCCCAGATCATCCACATGCTCGAGGACCATAAAGGGGAGTTGTGGATTTGCTCAAATACCGGTCTTTTCCACATAACCGACCGGGTGACCCGGAAGTATACCACCCGGGACGGGCTGCTGAACGACTATGTCACCTATATATTGGAAGACAGCAGCCACAGTTTATGGGTCGGAACACGAAAAGGTTTAAACCGTTTCAGGGGAGAACAAGACGGGACCGTTGTTTTTGAATCTTTCCCGGAACCCTTTACTATCATCTGTCTTTTTGAAGATAGTGAAAAAAGCCTGTGGGTAGGGACCTACGACTCGGGGATAAAACGCTTAAAAGACGGAAAATTCACATCCTATGAACCTTATGCGGTAAAGGAAGAGTACCGGGACGCCATGATTTTTTCCATGTTTGAAGACCGGGGAGGGGACACCTGGATTGGTGCCCTGGGTGGGAAATTGTTCCGGTGCCGGGACAATCGGTTTATCGAGGCCCTGGATATCGAGGCCGCCGCCGATACCGCCATCACCGCCATTACCGAGGATACCGACGGTAACCTATGGCTGGGAACAAACGGGGAAGGCGTTTTAAAAAAGGAAAACGGTTCCGTTACCCAATTTACCGTCCGGGACGGTCTGTCGGACAACCTGGTGACCTCGATTTTCCAGGACAGCCGGGGTAATCTATGGTTCAGCACCTTTGACGGTGTCAGCAAGTACGGCGGCGGCCGCATCGAATCGTTTAAGTCACGGGACGGGCTGTCGGGAAAACGGGTAAACAACGTCTACGAAGACAGCGGCGGAGACCTCTGGATTGCCACCGACGAAGGTGTTACGGTTCTGAAAAACGGGGAAGCAATAAAAGAGAATATGGCGTATTACCTGCCGGATGTTTCCGTGAGTTGTATCTATGAGGAGCCTTCAATCCCGGAAGCAGAGGGCCGCGTATTCTGGATAGCGACCCACGGGGCGGGATTAAAACGGTTAAAACGATTCAAAGAGGATACCGTTACGTCTTATACCATTGCTCACGGTTTGACCACCAATTTTATTTACCAATTTTTTGAAGATACCCAGGAAAATTTCTGGTTAATGAGCGACAGCGGTATTCTTCGCATCGCCAAAAAAGAGTTGAACCGTTTCGCGGACAACAAAACGCCCAAAGAAGAGATGATCAACTGTGTGTCTTTCGGTATATCCGACGGGATGAAAAGCATTGAGTTTGAAAACGAATTTTCCCGGCATTCCGCCATTAAGACAACGAAGGGTGAATTTTGGTTTATTACCAATAAAGGAATTACCGTGGTCAATCCGGCCAGGATCACGGTCAACAAAGTCCCTCCCCCGGTAGTGATCGAAACCCCGGCCTTTAATGAAAAACCCGTCGATCTCAAGCGGGAATCCGGGGAAAACGCTAACGCATTCAAAGGCATTACCGATTTCTTATTTCATTTTACCGCCCCTACTTTCCTTTCCCCGGAAAAAGTTAAATTCAAATACCGGCTGGAACCGATGGAAAAGGAGTGGATTTTCCTGTCGCCGGGCAGCGAACGGACGGCCCGGTACCGCCACCTCGAACCGGGTACATACACCTTCAGGGTTATCGCCGGTAACAGCGAAGGGGTCTGGAACCGCACCGGGGATGCCGTTACCTTTACCCTGGAACCTTTTTTCCACCAGACGGTTTTCTTTAAACTGATCATCCTGGTTTTGGTCCTGGTCCTGGCTGCCGGCGGTTTTTATCTCTATAAAAAGCGCCCCTTCAAAAAACAACATGAAAAGTATAAAGGCTCCTCCCTGAATCCGCAGTTTGCCGAAGAGTGCAGCAAAAAGCTCAGGTATCTTATGGAGATGAAAAAAATTTACAGGGACCCGGATATTTCCTTGCAGGCGTTGTCCGATAAGCTTTCCGTGACCTCTCACCAGCTCTCCCAGATACTCAATGAAACATTGGAGCGTAATTTTTCCGATCTCATCAATTCCTACCGCATCGAGGAGGCCAAGACGCTTTTATTAAAGCCCGGGGCGGACCAACAGAAGATCACCACCGTGGCTTTCGATGTCGGGTTTAACACCACCGTGGCGTTTTACAATGCCTTTAAGAAATACACCGGCATGACCCCTTCCCAGTACAGGAAAGAGGAAAAGATATAGTAATCTTTAAGCATTGGCGGATGGCGCGGAACTTTGCCGGGGCCATTTTAGGAGGACAATATGAAACGTCTGATTGTTTTGTGTCTCGTTACCCTGGGCGCAGCCCTCTTTTTCTCGGTTTCGGACGCGAAGACGCAAGGGATTAATCACATTAAACCCTCGAAAATAGATACGGCAGGGGCAGTGCAAAACCGGTTGACCCCATTCGGGAATGTCCCGCTTTATTTTGTTCCCAATAAAGGACAGGTAAACGAGAAAGCGGCATTCTACGCCAAAACCCCCGGATATACGCTGTGGATGACAAGAGAAGAACTGGTGTTCGACAGCGTTAAAAAGATCGAGACTAAGGTCAAGGAAGAAGAGTTGAGACGCGATGTGTCGCGGTTTGTTTTCATAAATGCAAATAAAAATCCCGGCATGGTCCCAAAGGAAATGACCTCCCAAACGGTGAATTACCTGAAAGGAAACAATCCCTCGAAATGGAAAACCGGTATCCGGACCTCGAAAGCGGTTTTATACACCAACATATACAAGAATATCGATTTAAAAGTGTACGGCATCGAGAAAAAGATCGAGTACGACTGGAAAGTGAAACCCGGCGGAGACCCGGCGGAGATTTGTTTCCGATACGAAAACGTAAAGGGAACCCACATCGATGCGGAAGGAAATCTTCTCATCGAAACCGAGTTCGGGGAATTGACCCACAAACAGCCGGTCACTTATCAAGGGAATGATGCGGAAAGAGTAACGGTAGATGCGCGATTTAGGAAAATCGCTGAAAACACCTATGGGTTCGAGGTGGGTGAATATGATAAAAGCCGGGATTTGATCATCGATCCGGTGGTTGTTGTGTACTCCACTTACCTCGGGGGCAGTGGGGATGAACATGCATTCGGACTTGCGGTAAGCGACCACGGCAGGGCGTTTTTGACGGGAGATACCTACAGTACCGATTTCCCCATTGACGGTGCGTATCAAGGTTCCATTGGGGGCGGAAACCGCGATGCATTCGTGTCACGGTATACGTCATCGGGGAACCTGGTTTACTCGACTTTTTTGGGCGGCAGTGGAGACGATACCGGGGGGGCTATCCAGGTAGACGCCGCCGGGAAGATTTACGTGACGGGGTTTACCTACAGCACGGATTTCCCGACCAAAAACCCGTACCAGGCGGCCAACAATGGAGACAGCGATATTTTCGTATGTATTCTCTCTTCATCGGGTATGGTCCTGGAATATTCCACGTATTTCGGGGGCAGTAATGGGGACGAAGGGTTGGCCATGGCCCTGGACGTCGATAAAAATATATATATAACGGGACGCACGTTCAGTTCGGATTTCCCCACGTTGAACGCCTACCAGGGGACCTTCAAGGGAGGTGAGATAGATGCCTTTGCGATCAAATTTTCAGCCTCCGGGGCCGGGTTGGTTTATTCCACCTACCTGGGCGGTAAAGGAAAGGATACGGGGTACGGCGTCGCCGTAAACGGCAGCAATGCCTATGTGGCGGGACGGACCGGGAGTACGAATTTCCCTACTCACAATGAAATTCAAAGCACCTACGGCGGGGGAACATATGACGGGTTCGTGACCAAGCTTTCATCCACGGGGGGCACCCTGGTTTACTCGACCTATTTGGGGGGCGGCGGGACGGATTCGGCCTACGGGATCGCCGTGGACGCCGCCGGCAGTGCCTATGTAACGGGCGATACCTCCGGTTCCGGTTTCCCTACTCAAAATGCCTATCAGGGGACCTACGGCGGCGGTACGAAAGATGCATTTGTATCGAAATTCGACACCACCGGCACCAGCCTGGTATATTCCACCTATATCGGGGGGATCGAGAACGACCAGGCCGCCTATATCGCGGTGGACGCCGGTGGAAATGCCTGTATCGCGGGGTCTTCCCAGAGTTCCAATTTCCCTGTAAAACGAGCGTTTCAAAACGCCTACAGCGGCGGATTCGATACGTTTGTGACGATGTTCTCGATGGACGGAAGCAGTTTGACGTTTTCCACTTACCTGGGCGGCAGCGAATACGATTCCGGGAGAGCGACCTGCTTCGACATGGATGGAAACATTTACATGGCCGGGTATACGGAAAGCATTGATTTCCCCACCCAAAGCGCCGTGCAAAGCAACATGAACGGCGATATGGATGCATTTGTGGTCAAGTTATCGCTATCCGAATTCGGTACGCTTTGTGGGGCGGTAGACAATTGCGGCCTCACCTGGACCACCGGCGGCGATGCCGACTGGTTCGAGCAGACGACCACGGTTTATTATGACGACGATGCCTTACAGAGCGGGGCTATCGGCGATTCACAGTCCTCATATATCCAGGCCACGGTCACGGGTCCGGGTTTACTGGGCTTCTGGTGGAACGTATCGTCGGCCACTAAAGATCAATTAAAGTTTTATATCGACGATGTGCTGCGGTCTTCAATCTCGATCACTTCGTATTGGCGGCGGGAAACGTATACCATCCCCGTGGGCACGCATACGTTAAGATGGAGTTATGAAAAAAATTCCTTCGATAGTTACGGTTCGGACTGCGGCTGGCTGGATAAGGTTGAATTTACACTCTTGCCCACCATCGTGTTGAACCGCGACCGGTTGACTTTCGGTGCTTCGGGGGGAAATGTCACGGGTGCCCAGACTTTTTCGGTCACCAACGGTAACGGTGAGAGTACGTTGAACTGGACGGCGGCGGCGGACCGCAACTGGATGGTTTGTTCTCCCACTTCGGGGACGAATACGGGTTTAGTGACGGTATCGGTGGATGCGTCCGGTCTCTCCGTGGGGACACATACGGGGACGATTACGGTCTCGGACCCGTATGCCGGTAATTCCCCGCAAACGGTCCCGGTCACGCTGGTGGTTTACGGACCCGGGGGTTCTTCGGGGCCCTTTGGAAACTATGCCACGCCGGAGAACAATTCCACTATCAGCAGCAGTGTCCCGTTTACGGGTTGGGTCCTGGACGACATCGGGGTACAGGACGTGAAGTTGTACCGGCAGGCGAACGGCGGCAGTGTTTATATCGGGGACGCGCTGTTGGTGGAAGGGGCGCGGCCGGACGTGGAGCAGGCGTACCCGGGTTACCCGTTTAATTATAAAGCGGGGTGGGGTTACATGATGCTGACTCATTTTCTTCCCGACGGGGGTAACGGGACCTTTACCATCCTGGCCGTTGCCACGGATATGGAAGGGAACCAGACGACATTGGGTATGAAAACGGTAACGGTTGACAATGCCAATGCGGTGAAACCTTTCGGTGCCATCGATACGCCGACCCAGGGCGGCGGTGCATCGGGTGCTGTTTACCGGAACCAGGGATGGGTATTGACGCCGCAGCCCAATGCGATTCCCACGGACGGTTCGACCATCGAGGTTTTCGTGGATGGGGTTAGGTTGGGTCATGCGTTTTATAATTTTTACCGGTCGGATATTGCAACGTTGTTCCCGGGGTATGCCAATAGTGACGGTGCTCATGCGTATTTTGAGTTTGATACGACGAAATATGATGACGGGGTCCATACGATCATGTGGGTGGCCGCGGACGATGCGGGAAATGCGGATGGGATTGGCAGCCGGTATTTTATGGTGCAGAATGCGGGTGGCGCGCTGGCTGCGCGGAAGAGCGGGGGTGGTGAGCGGATTTCGGAAATTCCCGTGGATTATTCCGGGGCTGTCGGTATGCTGAAGGGATTTGAGAAGGATGGGGAGCCGGGTGATCTTTACCCAGACGACGGGGGGATGTTACGGTGTGAGGTGAGGGAGTTGGAGCGGGTGGTGTTTCATTTTGGCGAGGGGAAGGGATTATCCGGTTTTATGATGGTGGGTGACCGGCCCGGACCGCTGCCGTTGGGTTCGACGCTCGATGTTGAGAAGGGAATTTTTTATTGGCAACTGGGTCCGGGATATGTCGGTGAATACAGGTTGGTGTTTATCGAAATAGATGAAAAGGGAGACAGTATAAGAAAGAACATTGTCGTAAATATTGTTTCCAAACATTAGGCAGCACCTTAAATGGGGGTCCAGGGGGAGCCTCCCCCTGGCCCTCGGAGAGCCGCCGGAGGCAAAAATTAAATATTTATAAATCTTAACCTTTAAAAACCCACATTAATTCAACATTTTCCAGGAAAAAGATAAAGTATTATCCATCTTAACGATTCCTTCGAGATATACATTATCATTCTAACATTAAGGAGGAAAATATGAAACGTATTATTATATTATGTCTCGTCCTATGTTGGGGAATGATCTTTTCCCCGGCATCGGACACAGAACCCCCAAAGACAAACACAACACGAGTGATGGAAAAAACAACACCCCCATTCGGGAATATCCCGCTTTATTTTATTCCCAATAAAGGCCAGGTGAATGAACAAGCCGCATTCTATGCTGAAACATCCGGCTATACACTATGGATGACAAAAAAAGGATTGGTTTTCGACAGCATTATAAGTGGTAAGGGGTCAGGGGTAAAAGGTAAGGAAAAAATGCAGCGCGATGTGTCGCGATTTACTTTCATAAATGCAAACGAAAATCCCGGCATGACCCCCGTGGAAATGACCACCCACAAAGTCAATTATTTGAAAGGAAACAACCCCTCAACATGGAAAACCGGCATCCAAACCTCGAAAGCGATTCTCTATACCGGTATTTACAAAAACATCGATTTAAAAGTATACGGCATGGAGAAAAAAATCGAGTACGATTGGATCGTCAAACCCGGTGGAGACCCATCCACTATTTGCTTCCAATACCGAAACGTAAAAGGGACCCGAATCGATTCCGAGGGAAACCTTATCGTCACAACCCGATTTGGTGAATTGACCCACAAACGCCCCGTCAGTTGCCAGTACCCCGGCAAGGTGCCTGTAGATAAACGCAGGGCGGAAAGGGTAGCGGTAGATGTGCAATTTAAAGAAATCTCCGTAAACACCTATTGTTTTGAAGTGGGAGAGTACGATAAAGAGCGTGAATTGATCATCGACCCGGTGGTCCTGGCCTACTCTTCGTTCCTGGGAGGAAGCGGCGATGAACACGGTTTCGGCCTTGCCGTGGACGCCGAAGGCTGTGCGTATGTGACCGGAGACACCTACAGCACCGATTTTCCCGCCCGTCTCGACTTCGACGGTTACGAGGGATCTTTCCAGGGCGGGAACCGGGATGCCTTTGTCACCAAATTCTCACCCGACGGGGACCTCCTGGAATATTCCACCTACCTGGGCGGCAGCGCCGACGATACCGGTGGGGCAATCCAGGTAGACGGCAGCGGGAAAGCGTACATCACCGGCTTTACCTACAGCATCGATTTTCCCACTCAAAACCCGTACCAGGCCGCCAACAGCGGGGACAGCGATATATTCGTGTGCAGACTTTCCCCCTCGGGCAGTATCCTGGAATATTCCACTTACCTGGGGGGAAGCAACGGTGATGAAGGATTGGCCATTGCCCTGGACGGCAGCAAAAATGTCTATGTCACCGGACGCACCTACAGTTCCGATTTCCCTACCCACAATGCCTATGAAGATACCTTCCGGGGAGGAGAAATGGATGCCTTCGTGACCAAATTCTCATCCTCCGGTGCCAGCCTGGTCTATTCCACCTACCTGGGAGGCAGCGGAAGAGATACCGGGTACGGGATTGCCGTCAACGGCAGCAGCGCCTATGTGACGGGACGGACCGGGAGTACGAATTTCCCTACCCACAACGAAATTCAAGACACCTACGGCGGCGGGAATTACGATGCCTTCGTCACCAAGCTCTCGTCCACCGGGAACACCCTCGTCTATTCCACTTACCTGGGCAGCAGCGGGGTCGATTCCGGTTACGGTATCGCCGTGGACAGTGCCGGTAGTGCTTATGTAACCGGGGACAGCGGCGGCACCGATTTTCCCCTGTATAACGCCTACCAGGGTACCTACGGCGGCGGGACAAAAGATGCCTTTGTGGCGAAGCTCTCCACCACCGGTTCCGGTCTCGAATACTCTACCTATCTCGGCGGTATCGAGAACGACCAGGCCGCCCATATCGTCGTAACCGGTAACGGCAGCGCCTGTATCACCGGTTCGACGCGAAGCGCCGATTTTCCCCTGGCGCGCGCGTATCAAAACGCTTACAACGGCGAATTCGATGTGTTTGTATCCATGCTCACCCCCTCCGGGGCAGGCCTCAGTTTTTCCACCTACCTGGGCGGCGGCGATTACGATTCCGGCCGGGGGATCGCCGTTGACGGCAGCGGCGATATCTATACCGCCGGGTATACCGAAAGCGTGGACTTCCCCGTTAAAAGCATGTACCAGGATAACAGGAAAGGCAATATGGACGCCTTTGTCGCTAAATTCTCCACCACCGAATTCGGTACCGTCTGCGGGGCCGTGGACAACTGCGACCTCACCTGGACCACCGGCGGCAGCGGCGACTGGTTCGATCAAACCGGCACCTCGTATTACGACGGCGATGCCCTTCAAAGCGGAAATATCGGTAATTCCCAGTCCACTTATGTCCAGACCGTCGTCACCGGTCCGGGTTTATTGAGCTTCTGGTGGAAAGTCTCTTCGGAATGGTATTATGATTCTCTAAATTTCTATATCGACGGTGTCTTTCAGACCTCTATCGCCGGGGATGTCGATTGGACCCAATTAACCTATACCATCCCCGAAGGCACCCACGGCTTGAAGTGGACGTACGAAAAAGATTCGTGTTGTATCAACGGTTCCGACTGCGGATGGCTGGATAAAGTCGAATTCGCCGCACTGCCGGAAATCGGGCTGGACCGTTCCCAATTGACCTTCGGCACCCTGGTCGGAAGTACGCCGGGCAACCAGACCTTTTCCATCCGTAATAAAACCGACAGCACCCTGAACTGGACAATTACCACCGATAAAAGTTGGTTGACCTGTTCTCCCGCCTCCGGCACCGATTCCGGTACGGTCACCGTTTCCGCCAATGCCGTGGGACTGGGGTCCGGTACCTATACCGGGACCGTCATGGTAACCGGTGCCAGTGCCTCCAATTCACCCCGGGAGGTTTCCGTCACCTTGAAAGTGTATACTTCCGGGGGATCCAGCGGACCTTTCGGGAACTATGCCACGCCCGAGGACGGTTCCACCATCCGGAGCAGTGTTCCCTTTACCGGCTGGGCCCTGGACGACATCGGCGTGGAAAGCGTAAAGCTCTACCGGCAGGAGTCCGGGGAGTTGATCTATATCGGCGACGCCGTGTTCGTCGAGGGCGCGCGGCCGGACGTGGAACAGGCGTTTCCCGGTTACCCCTTAAATTACAGGGCCGGGTGGGGGTACATGATGCTCACCAATTTCCTGCCCAACGGCGGTAACGGGACCTTTACCATCGTGGCCGTCGCCGCGGACAAAGAAGGGCACCGGGTGACATTGGG
>Ga0210082_1000187_pt1 | contig 13003 bp, 7 predicted proteins | sample White_ThreeSqA_D_2_FD_185592 | JGI IMG/M metagenome (GOLD analysis project Ga0210082, IMG submission 185592) | Wetland microbial communities from the San Francisco Bay, California, USA, that impact long-term carbon sequestration -... | ecosystem: Environmental > Aquatic > Marine > Wetlands ... | reverse complement strand
ATGCTGCCGGTGTGTCTCCAGGTGACCGTGGTCCCGACCGGGATAGTGAGGGAGCCGGGAGAAAACGAGCTGTCCCGGACGGATACTTCGTTCGAGCCGTTATTACCACCGGGATTGGTCCCCATGACTTCACTGGAACTCTTGCAGCTAACCGCAAAAACGATCAAGGTGATTGCCAAAACAACCATGTATATTTTGTTTTTCATTTTAGTCTCCTTGGAAGGGCCAAACAAAACAGCCAAACCACTATATTATATATATATTTTGTTAAAATTCAACTATTTTGGTCGCTTTTATGAAATAAAAATAATGACCCGGACGGAACAGCAGGATGTACGAGATAGGAAAACGCTTTTATATCCATCCCATCCTCCTATTTGAGATAGTGTCCGAAGGTGGGAAAAAGATTTACCGTGCAAGAAAAAGGGGACGCAGTCCCCCCATTACTTAACGTATCCGAGGCTTTTGAGTTTATCGGTTTTCTTTTTGTCCATTTTGACTTTGGCGGACTCCTGTTTGTACTTTTTGCTGTTTTTCATCGATTCCTCGAACCGTTTTTCCAATTGAGCCGCAATCGACTTTCCTTCTTCTATTTTATTGTCCGTTTCTTTTTTGTCCAGGAGCAGGGAGAAGAGGTACCGGAAGTCGGGCAGTTTGACGATAAAGTGCCAGTTTTTATAGATCGTGGACTTCCATTCGATAGTGTCTTGCATCCTGACCCATAAGTAGGCGAAGAGGTTACGTTTGTCCAGGTTATGCTCCCGCTTCTCCATCACCGGCACAAGACTGACGCCCGCATCCGTTTCGGACTTCGGCAGGCCGATGAGGTCCCTGACCGTGGGAAGGATATCGATAGTACCGACATTGACATCGAAACGGCCGGATTTTGTCCCGCCGGGTAAGTAGAACATTAACGGCACCTGGAGTTCTTCCCGGTACAGCGTGTTACCATGCCCCATGATCCCGTGGTCCCAGAGTCCTTCGCCGTGGTCCGCGGTAATAATGATAAGGGTATCTTTTTCCCACTTAAAAAGCCCGAAGAGTTCCCTGATGTGCCGGTCCGCGAAATTGATCTCGCTGTCGTAAGCGGAAATCCGGTTCTCTCTTTTATCTTCAAAGCGTTTGTACCACGGTTCCCGGGGGTGGTAGGGGGCGTGGGGGTCCATGTACTGGATGTACAGGAAATACTTGCCGCCCGCCATCATTTTCTTTTTCCATTTCTTGATCGTAGAGTTCACCGTGGGCGCCTGTTTGTACATAAAGGTCCGGAACTTGTCAAACCCCTGCGTAAATCCCTGCCGCTCGCCGATATTCAAATTGTCCGAAACGCCGTAGGTTTCGTACCCGGCATCTTTCAACACTTCCGTGATGGTGGTGACCTTCTCGGGAATGCGGTTGACTTCGAGGTCCGGGTTGGTCTTCTGTGCATTCCGGATGGCCAGCAGTCCCATCAGGACGCCGTGCTGGTAGGGGTAGAGGGAAGTAAATATCGAAGCCGTGCCCGGGGAGGTCCATGAGGACGCTGAAAAGGCATTTTCAAAGACCACGGATTTTTTGGATAATTCCAATAAAAAGGGCGCGGTGTTTTTTTCATACCCGTAAAAGGGGAGGTGATCGGACCTCAGGGTATCGATAACGATGAGGACGACATTAAAGTTATTCAGCTTTTTTTTCGCGGCGCAGGCGTTAAAAACCGTAAAACCGGCGGCCAGGACCATCGAGACCAACAGCCCCGGCAATATATATTTTTTCCAACTGTTTTTCATGGTTGATTGTCTATACTCCTTTATTATAACCATTTACCCGTACATTACGGGAGTTAAGAGGAGACATATAATATCACAAGATTGTATCGAAGTCAAAGAAATGATAAAATGTTACCTTAAATATGGAGGCCGGTCAATGATTGGTTTATCAGGCAGCGTGTTTGTATTTGCATGGTATGCGGCGTGGATATTAAGCGTGACGGGATACGGCAATACCCTGTACCTGTTTCTCACCGGGAAAAGCGGCGGCGGCTCAAACGCGGGAACCGGCGTCGAAGACAATGTGCGCCCGGCGGTTACGGGAATGCTGGGCTTATCGGTCATTTTTATTATGGGTAACCTTTTGAATTTTTTTATACCCCTTGGTGACGCCATTTCCACGGTTATCCTGGCCGGGGGGATCGTGCTGTTCTTTTTCAATGCAAAGGGGACCGGTCTTTTTACCCATGGTTCCCAATGGATGATCTTTGCCCTGCTTGCCGTATATTCGGGCCTTTTTTTGTTCGTGAAGGTCTGGCTCTACGATACCGGGCTTTACCATCTTCAAACCGTCAAATGGATTACGTCCGCGCCCGTTCCTTTCGGGCTGGCAAACCTGCACCACCGGTTCGGGTATAACTCCGCCTGGTACATTATCGGAGCGGTAATGGAACCGCCCCGCTTCATTGTCCGGGATGCGTTTTTTATCATAAACCCCCTGATCACATTTTTCTACGGGACATCCATCTTCCTCACCGTAAAAAAAGCGCTTCAAAAACAATTTACCTTTAGCGACGGCTTTTTGTTGTTGACCTTTATCCCCTGGCTCTGGCACTTCGGTTACCGGACCGCTTCCCTTTCCAACAATACCCCGGTCTTCTTGCTCGTCTGCCTCATCGTTTACCTGGTGATCCGGCAACTGGAAACCGGTTCGTCAACGGCGTGTATATTTATTATTTTGCTCTCCCTTTTTGCAATAACCATCAAATTATCCGCCGGGGGGTTTGCCGTGGGAAGTATTCTTTTCGCATCCCTTCGGTTGGGCCGAACCAAAAAAAACCTTCTTATCGTTATTTCCATGCTTTTAGTCATTATCCTGCCCTGGCTGGCAAGGAGTGTTATCCTGTCCGGTGCCCCGTTGTATCCGTCGAAAATAGGATTTATGCCGGGTTTGAAATGGTCGGTGTCCCGGGCGGCCATCGAGAAAGACGCGGTGACCATCCGGGTTTTTGCCAGGACCGGGAGGCCCCGGTCGGGACTTTCGGATCATTGGAAGTGGTTTGCACCGTGGTTTAAAAAGAATTATCCTGCGTTAAAGACCATTGCCGTGCCCGGTATTATCGGATTACTGCTCCTGGCGGTATTAGCCGTGTTGAAGTTGAAGGTGGGGCCGTGGGATTGGCGACTGCTTTTAATCCCGCTGACCGTCTCGGCCGGGGGGATCGCGTTCTGGTTTTTTACCGCGCCGGCCCTTCGGTTCGCGTACGGGTATTTACATACCGCCTCGTTGTTGATCTTCGGCTTTTCCCTTCAAAAACTCGCTGTCCGGTTGAAGCCCGTGATCGGCCGGGTGGTGGAAATCGAACCGGGGCGATTGGCACTCTTTTTATTTGCTGCCGCCGCACTCTTCAGGTGCCGGGCGGACATCTGGCTCTTCCTGATCGTAATCCTGGGCGCCGTGATCTTTATAAAGAAGGACAGGGCGTCCTTTGGCGCCGTTCTTGTCCTTGCACTCTTTATCACGCTTTTCTTTAACCCGTATCTTTCGGATTATTTCGGGGAGAACCTTTTCACCGGAGAGAGGGTCCCGGCGGTAAGAACCGTGGAACGTAAGACCACCGGCGGCGTCGTGCTCAACAAGCCCGTGGACACCGATCAATGCTGGGATTCCCCGTTGATATGCACCCCGTATATCGATAAGCGTTTAAATATAGAATTCTCCACCGGCGGCATCCCCCGGATGTTCTGGCTCCCCAAAAAATGAAATTACCGTCCTTTATACCCTTCGGGCCTCATCTTGATCTTGGCGGCGATCAGGTCGTCGTGGTCGAGGTGAAGTAAATCGGCCAGCTTATGGACCAGGTAATCCTCATACTGGTCCAATACGCCGTCGGCATAGATAACCTTCCAGATCAATTCGATCAGGGTTTGTTTTTCTTCGCGGGAATAGACCCGGTCGATAAAGCTGGTGTATTCATACAGATCAACCGTTTCCTCCCTGTCCCGTGCCGCCATTTCCATTATCTCATCGATATCCTCTTTGGGGATATTCAAATCCTTTTCCAGTATCTCTCGTATCGTTGTTTTCTCTCTGATGGAGAAGTTTTCATCCGCCTTTGCCATTTCCAGCAGCAGCGCGCATGTAGCAACATGGATTCGCTGCGATACGGTCACCGTATCCGTGTTATCCCCGGGTAACGCGGGTGTTAGATATTTTTTTAGAGTCTTCAACATGTTACTGTCCTTTTAGACATTTTTTCCAGGAATTAATAATAGCAAAAATAAGCCCCGGCTTCAAGGGGAGAATGTTAACGGGAAAATTGAAATTTATTTTTTTCTTAACATTTCCTTAACAAACTTTGCGTAAAATGCAAATTAAAATTTGATCTGGAAAGGTCTTGAAAAAAGTTTCCAAATCAGCTATTAATTAATTCTCTTTTTTATAAATGGAGGTATCTTATGGAAATTTACCTGGTTGCGATCGTTATCCTGGCAGCCCTGGCGGTCTCGGACCTGATCGTGGGCGTCAGTAACGACGCGGTTAATTTTTTAAATTCGTCCATCGGGTCCCGGGTGGCGCCCCGCTATATTATTATGATCATTGCCAGCCTGGGCATGATGGCGGGGGTTTTGTTTTCCAGCGGGATGATGGAAGTGGCGCGAAAAGGCATCTTCCATCCCAAACTCTTTACCATGCCGGAATTGATGGTGGTGTTCCTGGCCGTGATGCTCACGGATGTGGTCCTGCTTGACCTCTATAATACCTTCGGTCTCCCCACGTCAACCACGGTGTCCATCGTCTTCGAACTGTTGGGCGCGGCGGTGGCGGTCTCCCTTATCAAGATCGGCAAATCCGGGGAAGGATTTTCCTCCCTGGTCAACTACATCAATACGGGTAAGGCACTGGTCATTATCTCCGGTATACTGCTCTCGGTGGTGGTGGCCTTTGTGTGTGGAACGGTGATCCAGTTCCTGTCACGACTGCTCTTTACGTTTGATTTCCATAAACGGTTAAAACGATACGGTGCCGTATGGGGCGGACTGGCACTCTCGGTGATCACTTATTTTATCCTCATCAAGGGCGCCGGGGGAGCCGCTTTTATCACCCCGGAAACCCTGGCCTGGATCAGGACCAATACGGGTTTGATCCTGCTCGGCAGTTTCCTGGTCTGTGCGCTTTTCCTCCAGTTCCTGATGCTCGTTTCAAAGGTCAATATATTGAAACCCATCGTACTGGTGGGTACCTTTGCGCTGGCCATGGCCTTCGCGGCCAACGACCTGGTCAATTTCATCGGGGTGCCGTTGGCCGGGCTGAACGCTTATAAAGTGGCGGAAGCCGGGGCGAATCCCCTTACCACAACCATGACGGCGCTTCAAGGCGCCACGCCTTCGGATTCCATGCTGCTGTTGGCGGCCGGTATCATTATGGCCGTGACCCTCTGGTTCTCCCGGAAAGCTCGCACGGTGACGGCAACGGAAGTAAACCTGGGCAGGCAGGAAGAAGGTATGGAACGGTTCGATTCCTCCGCGCTGGCCCGGACCGTGGTCCGTATGATGGCTTCGCTTGCCGTGGGCGTTAAAAAGATCGTTCCCGGGGTGGTATTGGCAAAACTGGATAAACGTTTCAACCAGGACGTTTACCACCTGGACGGCGGGGCGGATAAAAGCGGGGAACGGCCTTCTTTCGACCTGGTGAGGGCCTCGGTGAACCTGATGGTTGCCGGCGCGTTGATCTCCCTGGCGACGTCGTACAAATTACCGCTCTCCACCACCTATGTGACGTTCATGGTGGCCATGGGCACCTCCTTTTCCGACCGGGCCTGGGGAAGGGACAGTGCGGTTTACCGTGTCACGGGCGTTTTGACCGTTATCGGCGGATGGTTCCTCACTGCCTTTATGGCCTTTACGGTTTCGGCTGTTTTCGCTTATATCATTTACTATTTGCAGGCGCCGGGCGTGATCGGTATCAGCGTACTGGCGGGACTCATTATACTACGAAACCGCCGCGTCCATAAAAAACGTGAAAAAGAAGCGGAAGACTTCGAGATATTTAACCTGAAAAAAATTAAAGACGGGAAATACGCTGTCTCCACTACGTTTGAGCATGTGGGTTACTTTCTCCGCGAGGTGGCCGCCGTGATCGACGCCGCTTATGAAGGCATGGCCGGACAGAACCGGCAGACGTTAAAAGGCGCCTTGAAAGATTCCAAAAAAATCCGCGACTGGGCCAATATTATCGTGGCCAATATCTTCAAAACCCTGCGGCTGCTCCACAAGGAAGACCCGATCCATTCGCGGGAATACTCCCATACGGTCAGCGCCCTGCAGGAGATCGCCGAATGCCAGCGCGATGCCATCCGCCGCGCTTACGACCATGTGGACAATAACCATAAACCCATGCTGCCGGTGCAACTGGAAGAACTAAAGCAAATCAAAAACCTGGTGACGGCACTCCTCACGGAAACATCCAACGCCATGATGAAAAAGGAATTACCGGATTTCGATACCATTGAAAAGGATAAGGAGGAGTTAAAACGGTTAATGAAGACATTCGATAAAAACCAGGTCGAACGTATCCGGAACGAATCATCCAAAACCCGCCTCAGTATCCTCTTTTACGGTTTTATCCGGGACACCAACCTTATCGTGGAACAAACCCTCGCCACATTGAAAATATTCCAGGAATCCTTCAGACTCAATAATAAATAAATCCTAAATAAATTCTAATCGACGGCTCGTTCCGGCAGGACTTTGGAGAGGGCCTTATCCAATTCTTCCCGGCGGTAAGGTTTGATGATCACTTCACAGAAGCCGTCTTTTTTCAGGTCGTCGGTATCGGAATCTTCCAGGTAACCGCTGATGGCGATGACTTTGGCGTCGGGATCGAATACCAGGAGTTTCCGGAGGGTCTCCTCGCCGCCCATTCCCTTTTTATTGAACAGGTCCAGGAGCATGACATCGAAAGGCTGCTCTTCCTGTACGGCCCGCTTATAAGCATCCAATGCCCCGCTTCCCTCTTCGTAGGTATCCACCCTGTATCCCATTTTTTCCAGCATGAGCGCGGTGATACTGAGAATGTCGGGTTCATCGTCCACCACCATTACCCGTCCTTTTCCTTTGGTCACGGGTCCCTTTTTCTCCGCCGGTGCCGAGGGTTCCTTGAAAGCGGGAAGATAGACTTCGACCACCGTGCCCTTACCGGGTTCGGAATCGACCTTGATGGAACCGCCGTGTTTATTGATAACCGAATAGCAAATGGTAAGTCCCAGGCCCATGCCTTTTTGGGGTCCCATGTCCTTCGTTGTAAAGTAGGGGTCGAAGATCTTACTCTTATGCCGGTCGGGTATCCCCACACCCTGGTCCTCGATGGTCACCCTGATGTATTTCCCGGTTCTTAACTGGTGGTAGTCCTCGGAGGCCAGTTCGCTGTTTTCGGCACGTACGAGGATCTTCCCTTTATTTTCCATGGCCTCGGCCGCGTTGCGCAGGAGATTTGAGAAGACCTGCCCCAATTGGGTCTCATCGCCGTAAATGGGCATGAGATCGGGTTGAATATCCATATCGCACGTACAATTCCCATTGGCTTCCGTTTGGGCCGCGGCACTATTTAGAATATCCGCCAATGACGCTTTTTTCTTCACCAGCCAGCCGCCCTTGGAGAAGGTAATCAATTTTTGGGCCAGTTCCCCTGCTTCCGCCGATGCCTTTTCCGCATTCTCGAGCATCTTGTAATGGTCTTCATGGGGAGGGATATCTTCCCTGATGAGGGATATGTTGCCCATAATGATGGACAGCAGGTTGTTGAAATCATGGGCAATTCCGCCGGCAAGGATGCCGAGGGACTCCAGTTTCCTGGAGGTGAGCAGTTTCTCTTCCAGTTCTTTACGGGCGGTGATATCGCTGACCGTCCCCATGTAACCCGTTTTATTCCCGGCGTCGTCTTCCAGGGCCGCCGCCTGACCGAAGAGCCATGTCACCTTGCCTTCCGGTGTTTTGAATCGATATTCCATGGCAAATTTTTCCCCGGAAATGGCCAGGAGATACCATCGGGAAGAAACACGCTGGTGATCCTCCGGGTGAAGTGCTTTCTCCCAACCTTTCCCCATGGCTTCCCCGGGGGAAAGCCCCGCCATGGCACTCCATTTCTCATTGACATAGATACAATCGCCGTTGATATCGGTTTGAAATATCCCCACGGGTGCCGCTTCGGCCAGGGTCCGGAACCGGGCTTCGCTCTCTTTTAATTTTTTTTCCATGCCGTGTTTATACAGGGCCACCTCGATGGTACTGTAGAGTACTTTCGCCTCGAAAGGTTTCAGCAGGTATCCGAAGGGTTCCGTGGCGCGGGAGCGTTCCAGGGTTTCGCTGTCGGCAAAGGCGGTAAGGTAGATAATGGGGATATTGAACCGGGAGCGAATTTTCCCCGCCGCCTGGATACCGTCCATCGGGCCCGCCAACCGGATATCCATCAAGATCAGGTCGGGCTGGATTTCAGCGGCCCGTTCCACGGCTTCTTCCCCGGTGGCGACCACTTCGAAAAAAGCGTACCCCCCTTTTTCCAGGTGGTTTTTTATGTGTTTTGCCACGATCTGTTCATCTTCAACGATCATAATCCGGATTTTTGATTTTTCCATTAGATTACTCCTTTCTTTCCCGCCGGGATTTCACGGATGCCGGGGCGGGTGTGCCGTGAGTACCGGTGTACTCCCGGGCGGATTTGATGGGAAACGTGAGTTTGAAATAAAACCCCCTGTCGCCGCTGAATTCGACGGTCCCGTGGACCTGTTCCGCCAGTATATTGACCAACTGCAGCCCCAATGACCGCGAGTTGTAGAAATCCACATCATCGGGGAAACCGACCCCGTTATCTTTGAATACCATCGCTAATAAATCCTCCCCGGTGAGGTGCAATTGAATATCCACGGTACCGCCCTGTTCGCCGGGGAATGCATATTTCAAGGAATTGGAAAACAGCTCGGAAAGGATCAACCCGATGGGCAATGCAACATCGATTCCCAGGGACACATTTTCCACCTCGAGCCGTGGGGTAATGGAGACGCCCAACCCGGCATATAATCCCCAGAAATAATCCACCAGTTTTTCGACATAAATACCCAGATCGATGCTGCCCAGGTTTTCCGACCGGTAGAGGTTTTCATGGATGAGGGCCATGGACCGGATGCGGTCTTTGGTGTCCTGGAATACCCGGAGGATTTCGGGGTTATCCTGGGATTCGGCCTGTAAATCCAGCAGGCTCAAAATGATCTGCAGGTTGTTTTTGACGCGGTGATGGATCTCTTTTAAAAGAATTTCTTTCTCTTTAAGGGATTTTTTTATCTGTTGTTCCGCCTGTCTCCGTTCGCTGACATCCCGGTTAACGGTAAGTACGGCGGTCTCTCCCCTGTAATCGATGACCGAGGCATTGATCTCCAGGTACATTTCTTCCCTGTTTTTCCTGTACTGTACGGTATTGAAATTGATGTAATGCCCGCGTTGGAGGACTTCCCTGAGTTTTTCCCGGCCCCGGGGTATATCTTTGGATATGGTTCTCAGGGACATGCCGATGAACTCTTCCCGCGGGAACCCGTATATTTCGCAGGCGCGTTGGTTGACGTCCAGGACGATTTCATCCCTGGGGGAAAAGATAATTATAGCGTCATGGGCATGCTCGAAGATATTTTTGAATTCATTTTCCGATGCTTCCAGTTGTTCGGTCCGGCGGCGGATTTGTGCTTCCAGCCGGGACGCATAGCGTTTTTTTGAAATATACCGCTCGAAAGCGGACAGGAAGACCACCAGCAGGGGGAAGGCGATCAAATAGAACCACCATGTCCCCCAGAAGGGATTTCCGACGGTAATCTCGGAGGAGGAGACGATACCGCTCCCCACGCCGCCGCTGTTAACGGCCTGGACGTGAAAGGTGTAACTGCCGGGGGAAAGGTTTGTATACCGGACCTGGTTATTTACGGTTTTGAGATCGCGTATCCAGGCGGTGTCGTATCCTTCCAGTTTGACCCGGTATTTCAGGGCGTTCTCGTCGCTGAAGGAAATGCCCCGGAAATGGAAGGTCAGGTCGTTCCGGTAGTATTCCAGGGAGACGGGGCTGTCCAGCGGGTGTTTAAAACCGGAGGCATCGACGTAGAGAAGTTCCAGGATGGGCGGGATTGATTTTTTGGAATCCTTTTCCCTGTCGTACCGGGAAACACCCCGGACCGTACCGATCCATACGAGTCCATGACTGTCGACAAAACCGGCGGCGCGGTTGCTTTCAAAGCCGGCCAGTCCGTTCATCGGGGTAAAGTGCCGCATTTCCCGTTTGTCGCTGTTCCACCGGACAACACCGTTATCCATCCCGATCCAGAGATTGCGGTCGAGATCCTCGCAAACAAAATAGATGGGATTTTTCGACAGGATACCGCCGGTTGAAAACGGGTCCAGGGTGTCGGTTTCCGGTTTCAAAGTATAAAGACCGGCGGCGGTCCCCACCCACGTGGTGTTTTGGCTGTCGATAAACACGGCATAAACGCTGTTGCACTTCCCGGGCAGGGGACAGGATATCCGGGTGAGTTTGTCCCGGTGGAACCGGTAGATGCCGTCGCCGAGGGTGGCGAGGTAAACGGTCCCGTTGTTTCCTTTAAATAACCGGCGGATCAGGGTTTCCGTTTTTATACCCGGGTTAACGGGTACGAAATCACGGCCTTCCAGTTTAAGCACCTGGTGTTGGACGGCGGCCCATATCTCCCCGGAATCGACCTGCAGTACGGAGGAATAGCGGGGATCGGGGGTGTCGGTACCCCGGGCCCTGTACCATGTCGTCCGGTGTGACGGTTCGATCTTTACGATGCCGACCCCGTTTACCGCGCCCCATATATTGCCGTCCCGGTCTTTGCGCAAGTCCAGGACCCTCCAATAGGCGGGGGTACCGCTGTCGGCGCCGGGGATTTCGATCGTCCCGGTTCCTTTGCGTCCCAAAAAGGAAAATCCCCCGTTATGTCCCAATACGATCTCACCGTTATCGAATTGCATGACCGCCGTAACCTCGTTGTCGTAAAGGCCGTGGAGTTTGGTGAAATTGGCAAAACTGAAATTGACGATTTTGCTGATTCCCCGGAAACCCCCGGCCCAGAAATTCGATTCCCTGTCGTAAAAAAGGCTGTAAACTCCGCCCACGGGCAGATCATTCTGCAAGATAAAATTTTCCAGGCGCCCTTCGGGAGCAAGGTGTAAGAGTGTTATTTTATTTCCGATCCAGATCCCGCCGAAATGATCCGCCAGGGTGACCACCCCGAGATTTTCGTCTTTCCACCGGAAACCCGGTATTGTACCCCGGTAAAAGAGATGAAATTGCTTTTCCCGGTAAATTCCTACCCAGTTCTCCCCGGTTAACCATATATCCGGTTTCACCGGGGATACGGCAATGGAATATACCAGGGGGGACGGGGTGTCGAGGGTTTTGAGCGTCCCGTTTCCCGGTTCCAGGGGCGAGAGGATGCGCACTCCTTTATCCGTGGCGAGGTAAAATGAATCGTGAAGCACGCCGATCGACCGGACGTAATTGAAACCGGGACCGTCGGTGTCGGTAAAATGGAGCCACCCCGGGTTTTCGTAGATAAAAAAACCGCTGCCCCGTGTACCTATCCCGAGAAAGAGTTTCCCCCCGGTTTCCAGTTGGGCGACGGCGGAAATCGCCATCTTTTGCCCGGTGGTTCCCGGCGGGCCGTCCACATGTTCCCATTTCCCCCCGGAAAAACGTGAGCCCCCTTCTTCCAGGTACCTGGAAAAAGCACGGATGACTCCTTTGCCGTCGATTTTCAAGTGGTAATAAGTCTCGAAATCCAACCCGTCGGATTGGGAGTAATTGGTCCACCGGGTACCGTCATAGGAGGTAATGCCTTTCCCGGTGGCAAACCACATGAGTCCCCCGGGGTCCTGAGCGATGGCATTAATGGTGGCACTGTCCGGACCGTCGCCGATGGAATAGGTTTTTGTCAGATAGGATTGTGAATGAAGGGTGCCGGGAACCGTTGAGAAGAACAGCGCAAAAAACAGCAGGGCGATCAACCGGTACATCTTCGCGGCCTCCTTACCCCTTACCCTTTACCCCTTACCCCTTATTCCCCTTTAACCAGTTCTTTCACCGTATCGTGCAGGAGTTTATTAAATTCGGCGGGTTTTTCCAGCATCAGGAAATGGCCGGTTTTGGGTAATATTTTTATATCGAAAGAAGTGGTGTGCCGTTTTACCGCTTCGACGTTGGTGGGGAATTGGTCGGCGTTGACGCACCGGACCGGGACTTTTGCATTGTCCAGTATGGCGGCGATATCGTCTTTGAACATTTCTTCCATTGCGCCGATGCCCACTTCCGGCGGTGCTGAAGACATGTCCAGGGCAATTTTTTCTTTTAGCACCGGATCGGCATCGGCGGTGAACATATACATCTTGATGAAACTTTGGGTGCCTTTTACAAAATCCTCTCGCAGTGGGGCCAGGAACATGTTCTTCTGTTCTTCGGGCAATTTGAATTCGATATTATTGAAGGTATCGATGCCGACGACGCCGATAACGCGGCCGGGGAGCAGGGGAGCGGCCGCGGCCGCGATAGGGCCTCCCATGGAGTGCCCGATCAGGATGACCTTCTTAAGGTCCAGGGCCTTCACCACCGCCGCCGCGTCTTCACCGAAAGCCTGGAGTGTATAGGTTTTGCGTCCGAGGGCGGATTCGCCGTGGCCGGCAAGGTCGAGGGCGACCACGTTGTAGTGTTTGGCGAAGTAGGGGACTTGTTTTTCCCAATAGGTGCGGTCGCAGCACCAGCCGTGGACAAACACCAGGGCCGGCTCACCTTTGCCCGAGGCTTCATATTTAATGGCGACTCCGTCGGCGGATTCGGTTTCGCCGCCGTGGAGAAGGGTCCCGGGTATTATAAGAAGTATTAAAAGCGTTGTTAAGCCGAACAATTTTAATTGTTTCATCTTCACAGCCTCCGTATTTTCAATTGTTGATTACCCGTTAAGTATAAAAAAAAAACGAGATAAAAGCAA
>Ga0210082_1000186_pt1 | contig 13037 bp, 11 predicted proteins | sample White_ThreeSqA_D_2_FD_185592 | JGI IMG/M metagenome (GOLD analysis project Ga0210082, IMG submission 185592) | Wetland microbial communities from the San Francisco Bay, California, USA, that impact long-term carbon sequestration -... | ecosystem: Environmental > Aquatic > Marine > Wetlands ... | reverse complement strand
CTTCTATTTATCCATCCAGCAATACCCTCTAATCAGGTTTAATATTGGAGGAGTAAGAAGAGTAAGAGGAGTAAGAGGAGTAGGAAAGTTATGGCGCCAGTTTTTCCTCACTCTTCCACTATCCACTCTTCTATTTATCCATCCAGCAATACCCTCTAATCAGGTTTTAATTCCTACGCTTGCGGCCCTGGGGATAATAGATATCGGTATCGTCGCAATACCCTCTAATCAGGTTTTAATTCCTACAAAAAGAATCGTTTGGGCCTTGGGGGGCTGTCCTAAGTCGCAATACCCTCTAATCAGGTTTTAATTCCTACGCAGCCGAGTATTCTGCGGTTATGATTCCTCGAAAGTCGCAATACCCTCTAATCAGGTTTTAATTCCTACGAAGCCTACAAGATCCGGTTCGTAAATCATCGAGTCGCAATACCCTCTAATCAGGTTTTAATTCCTACAGAATTAAGCCAAAGCCACACAAAGCCTTATATTCCGTCGCAATACCCTCTAATCAGGTTTTAATTCCTACTAACGGCGCCTTGATCCAAACGAATCGGAGACTGAAGTCGCAATACCCTCTAATCAGGTTTTAATTCCTACCGCACCCTTTTTTGGGCTTGTTATAACGCGCGTTTCCAGACCCGATTTCCCGCAAGTCCCCTTTTCGACCCCAAAGGGGGTGTACTCAAAATAGGACACAGGGCTGAAACCCGCATTATAACAGGCCGGATCGGGTTCCCGCAGGAATTGGCCTCTTTTTTCCTCGAAATCCTTTATTATCAACCATATGTACGTTTTATCGTTAAGACAAAACGAAACGAAAAATCCTGCGGGAAGTCGAAACCCGGAAACGGTCAACATAGCATTCTTTCCAGGTTTAAAAAAAATCGTTTTAGCGACTTTACCCACTCCTGACAAAAAAGTCAAAGAACCACGGGGTTAAGTTCCCGTTAACCCTATCAAAAAAATTCTACTATAAATAAAAATTATTTGCAATACAATTCTTAAAAAAATTTCCCAATCCACTGCCGCGGAAAAAAACAATTCCAATTTTGTGAGGAACTCTATGTCTATTATTTACTGTCTTTTGTTTTGATCTTGTCGTCGGGGTGCTCCCCGTTCCAACGCTCGATCATCTCATCCACGGATTTACCCAGCATGTCACGATTCTCCACCCTCCCCTTGAACCTCCCCTTTACATTCAACTCACTCTTCAACCAGGGGTCCACCCGGAGATTGAGACTCACAACCCCATCTTTATCTATCCGGGGAGAAAAAATACCCAACCCCTTCAACCGCACGGGCCGGCCGGAAAGAGCAAAAACGGTCAACGCTTTCCTGAACTCCCACAACATATTCACAACCGCACCCCCATTGAAACTGGTCCGCCCCTCGATATAATCGGCAATGTCCTCGATCTCCACGAGATCACCCTGGACCACCCGGGGCGTATAAGCGCGTATGGCTTTGACTTCTTCGGCCATAAGAAACCTCCTCCTGCTTTTTTTGCTTTACAACGGCTGAATGTCCCGGCCCCAGCGGCTGAAACAAGGGAACCCAGCGGCTGAAATCCGAATTACAGCCCCTGAAGTTTACCCCAACAGCCCCGGATTGTCAATCTTTTTGCCAAAAAAAATATTTATTTTGCCAAAATAAAAAATCTTTTTGACAAAAAATAAATTTATTTTGTCAAAAAAAATAAATGGTTTGGCAAAGGATTTAGACTGTTTGGCAAAGAAATTTCAACTCCACGGCGGAAACACGGGGTTCCAGCCCTTGAACGTACGGTTTTAGCCCCTGGAATGACCGGTTTCAGCGGCTGAATTCTCAGGCTTTCATCCTTGAAAAAAATGAGATAAATGCGGTAAAACAAAAAAAAATAAAAGAAATTATAAATTTTGCAACTCTTTATTAAAAATCAGCGTCTTAATAATCTGAGACACTATCCGGAAGTGTGATCTAAAATTCAATGAAGGAGAAAAAAAATGGCATCACGATTGAAAGCGATTGCGGTAAAAAGACCCAGGATCAAACGGGGGGACACGGCGGATGTAAAAGATGCGGCGAATCTCATTGCAGGAAGAACCAGCGCCACGGAAGGCGGGGTTTTCGAAGCATTGAACGAACTGCGTTACGCCCTGTTCTTTTTCCTGAAAGCGGGCCGTGCGGTAAACCTTCCGGGTTTAGGTTACTTCTCTCCGTCCATGTCGCTGGACGGGACAATCAATGTCAACCTCAGGGTTGACCCGGAATTGTTGGGGGACTTAAACAAAAAGGTGGAAGGTTTTAAAGGTACGGTTATAAACGCCGTTAATATCGGGAAAACCTCCGATGACCTGGTGGCCCTCTGGAATGAAGAACACCCGGAAGACCCGGTGGTCTGATAACCGGTAGGAACAAAATCGCAAATCGCGGAACGGCAGGGAAAGGTACTTTCCCTGCCGTTCCCTTTTTTTTGCCGTTTTCTTTTTTACGACTCATTTTGCTCCCTTCCGGGGGACACACCCCGGCGCTTCGCGCCCCCCCGTAAACGCTTGAAAAAACATAAAAAATTAACGGGATATTTATCGATTATTCATATTTACACCGTATCCTTACTGTGATAATATACGCAAAAGCAAGAAAATTAAAAAAAAATTAGGAGGTTACTATGAACCGCTTTAATGTAAAACGTTTCATTCCCCTGGTCTTATTGGGAATGCTGTTATCGGTTTTCCCCCTTGTTGTGCAGGGGCAAACCTACAACGACCTTGAAATACATTATATCAATGTTCAACAAGGTCAAAGCACCTTGATCATCGGGCCGGACGGTACGATCATACTATACGACGGCGGTAACGAGTACAAAGGCACGAATTACGTGGTCCCGTACCTGGAGGACCTGGGAATCACCACGGCCACGACCCTGGACTATATGGTGGTCTCTCACCGCCATACGGACCATTACTGGGGCCTTACCGAAGTGATCGATTACGGGTACGACGTATCGACGATCTATGACTGCGGCTCGACGAACACGAACATCATCTGGGAAGATTTCGTGACCGCCGCGGAGAGTACGACCGCGGGAGGTTTGACGACCATGACGGTGGGTACGGTGATCAACCTGGGCGACGGGGCCACGGCCACCTGCGTGGCGGCAAACGGTTCGGTTATCGGCGACGGCGCGATCACCGGCGGCCAGGACAATGAGAACGACCGTTCCATCTGCCTGTTGATTCAATACGGCGATTTCGATTACCTGGTGACCGGCGACCTGGGCGGCGGTACGGACGACTACGTCTGCACGGGCCGCTCCACGACCCAGATCAACATGGAAAGCCCGATGGTGAAAGCCATCATGCCGGCGGGCAGCAATCCGCTGCTTTCGGCCTACGGTGTGGAAGTGGCGCACGTCGGCCACCACGGCAGCGAAAGCAGCACGAATGCGGACTATATGAATATCCTGACGCCGACGGTGGCCTGTATTGCGGTGGGCCCGGGGCAGAGCACGGGATGGGACCATCCCCGCATCGATGTGGTGGAACATGTGTTGGGCGCGGAAGTCGGTTGTATCACGGCGGACGCGGCCCTGGTGCTCCAGACGGAAGAGGGTTACCCCACGGGTGTAAAAACCAGTTACGACGGTTACTGTGTGGGCGATATCATCATCACCACCGACGGCGGCACGTCCTATACCGTGAGCGGCACGGGCGCCGTGAGCGCGGGTTCGGATGAACGGACGGCGGCGGGTCTTCCCGAGACCTACTATTTCGACGAGTATACGGCGGCGGATACGGACCCCATCGTCTACGACGTCCACGATGAAAACACCACCCGGACATCCACGGATATCGTGTGGAGCACCAACGAAAACGCCAACTCGGTGGTAAAATACGGGACCACCTCGGGTACTTATACGTCTACCGAGACGGACAACACCATGGAAGTGAACCACGAGGTGAGCCTGTCGAGTTTGACGCAGTTCACACTGTACTATTACGTGGTGGAATCCACGGATTCCGACAGCAACACCACCACTTCGGAAGAACACACCTTTGTCACCGTCAACACCTCGGACATCAAGGTGGTGTTCAGCGAAGTATTCTACGATACGCCGGGTTCGGATACCGTTGAAGAATGGGTGGAGTTGTACAACAATTCACCCGTGGACCTGGATATCGGCGGTTGGACCATCACGGACAATAACGGCGACGGTTCCACCTTTACCATCCCGGAAGGGGCGATCGTTGCGACGGGTACCTATTACACCATCGCCAAAGACAGCACGGGATTCCAGGCCCTGTACGGCTATAACGCGGACGCCTACGGTTCGCTTCCTTCCATGAACAACGACGGTGACGCGCTGATCTTGAAAAACGACGAGGGAACGGTAATGGATGCCATGGCGTATGAAGGCGGCTCCACCGGCGGGGTTCCCACGGGTTGGGGAAGTTCGACCTTACCTTCCGCTTCCACGGGGAGCACGGTTGTGCGTTCCGACCCCACGGACGACAACGATGTCTATTCGGACTGGACCACGGCTTCCAACAACGGTTACCCGCAGACACAGTTCATGAACAACCCGGACTACATGCTGGTGGTATTCAGCGAGATATTCTACGACACGCCGGGAACGGATTCGGTGGAGGAATGGATCGAGTTGTACAACAATTCGCCCATGGAAGTGGATATCAGCGGATGGACCATCACGGACAACAACGGTTCGGGTTCGACATACACCATTCCTTCCGGTAAGACCATGGCGGCTTATTCCTATTATACCATCGCGCTGAACAGCACGGGTTTCAATAACCTTTACGGCCGCGACGCGGACCTTTACGGTACATTTTCATCGTTGAACAACGACGGTGACGCATTGATCCTGAAAGACGGCGACGGCACGGTGAAAGACGCCGTGGCCTGGGAAGGCGGAGCCGGTGCGGGCGTTCCCACGGGTTGGGGAAGTGCGACGTTACCCGCGGTTTCCACCGGGGGGACCATCGTGCGTACGGACGTGAGTGCGGATACGGATACGTATTCGGACTGGTCCACGGCTTCGGACAACGGTTTCCCACAAACGCAGGCGGTCTCGTTCCTGGTGGTATTCAGCGAGGTGTATTACGACACGACGGGTGACGACGCGGTGGAAGAGTGGGTCGAGCTTTACAACAACAGCCCGGTAACGGTCGATATCGGCGGCTGGAAGATCAAGGACAACCTCGGTACGGGTGCGTCCTTTACGATCCCCCCCGGTAACACGATGTCCCCGGGTACTTTTTTCACCGTCGCGGCCGACACCACGGGTTTCAATACGTTGTACGGGTATAACCCGGACATCTCGGGCAGTTTGCCTGCGTTGAACAACACCGGGGATGCGTTAATCCTGGAAAACGCATACGGCAATACCATGGATGCGGTGGCCTGGGAAGGCGGAGCCGGGGCGGGTGTTCCCACGGGTTGGGGCAGCGCGACGTTACCCTCGGCATCGACGGGCAGTTCCATCGTGCGGTCGGATGAGACCACGGACACGGATACGTATTCGGATTGGACCACGGCGTCCAACGACGGCGACCCGCAGACACAGAGCGGCTCGTCGATCAAGGTGGTGTTCAGCGAGGTCTTTTACGATACGCCGGGAACGGATTCGGTAGAGGAATGGATCGAGCTTTACAATGCCTCTTCCTCGACGGTTGATATCGGCGGCTGGACCATCACGGACAATAACGGTACGGGTTCGACGTATACGATTCCTTCGGGTCAGAGTATCGCGGCCGGTGGTTATTACACCATTGCTGTGAATACCACGGGTTTTTATAACCTGTACGGCTATAATCCGAATCTTACCGGGGCTATCCCCGCGTTGAACAATGATGGAGATGCGTTGATCTTGAAGGACGCATCGAGTAATGAAAAGGATGCGGTGGCCTGGGAAGGCGGCGCGGCGGCGGGAGTACCCACGGGTTGGGGCAGTACGTCGTTACCTGCTGCATCGACGGGTTCGACCATCGTCCGTTCATCGGTAACGACGGATACGGATACGTATTCGGACTGGACGACGGCCTCGAGTAACGGAAATCCCCAGACATCTTAAATAGAATTTTCTACGGGGGTCCAGGGGGCCCCGCGGCGCGGGGAACCTTTTGCACGGCCATGGTGACATCATATGCTGATAACGTTTTCCCAACTCCATGGTCCTACAAATGGTTCCCCTGCAAGGGGCCCCCTGGATCTACGCGCTTTGCGCGTTTAAAATATGACTAATTTTCCCTATTTGTTCCTGGAGCCGGTCCAGGAGGGTTTTCCACAGGCCGCAGCAGTCCCTCTTGTAGAGTGCCCATGAAAAACAAAGGTGAAAGTGTTCACATACCATGCACGAGGGGTTGTCCCTGGGAATGGATTCAAAGAATTTCTGCAGGCCGTTGAGGCGGTTCCCGTTTTTGGATTGGCGGCTCTTCCATTCGAGGAGGGTGCGATAGAGACCGTTCTTTACTTTCCCCGGTCCTTCGAGCAATTCGTCATCTTCCATATGAAAATGGATATTGGGGAACATGGCATAGAGTCCCCACAAATTGAGTTTTGCTCCCTTTATCTTTGCCGTTAAAATCGCGTGAAAGGGTTCCAGGGGGATATTTAACGGAGAGCGGCGGGGGTAGTATTCGAGGATTTCCAGGAGCACCTGTTTTTTAACCGATTCGATGCGGTAGAGCAGGTCGGCGGTAATTCCCAGGGAGGAGATGAACAAAATATCTTCGCTCTTTTTAATGGGGTACTCGGGGCAGATGGAAAACTGTCTTTCCTTTATCCTTTCCGAATAATGAAGAATATCTTCCTTTGAACCGGTGAAAACTTTTATTTTCTTTTGCGAGTCGATGGTCAGGGCGAAGGCATCTTCGATGTTCCCGTGGAAATGGATTTCCTTGACTTTACCGCTGTATTCGGAGGTCAGGCGGTTCAGGTTGTTTGCATTTTTACCGATCAGTACCACGTGGTTGATTATTGGGTTTTCCAGATCGTTTACTAATTTCATCAATCAGGCTCCTTTTCATTTTCTTCTCATTACCTTCACCAGCCATTTATACGCTTTATACGTAAAGGGTTCCCAAATATTTTCATTTTTTCTTAAAATTTCTAATTTTTTTTTCATTTCAAAAGATACAGGCAAGTTCAATGCCAATGGAAATATACGGTGAGCGGTCTATTTTGAATACAGATACCGCGGGAGGTGTCCCTTTTGGATTACAGTTCGATTTACCGGTGGTCGTGTTCATCGGTCGTTTATTGAGAATTACCGGTTTTTTTAGCTTCATTTTTCTCGATGTCTTTCCGGATGCTTTCTTCATTCTCGAGGAAGAATTTCCCGGCGTAGCTCAAAATAGTGGATTGGACCAGGGGGGACTGTTTGAGGTAGAGGAGCAGTTCCTTTACCCGCCCGGTCTGGTCGCCGAATTCGTTTTCGCCCATGCTGATGGATGAGCCGGGGTCGTTCCCCAGGAACATCTCTCCCTCTTCCAGTAAGAGCCATGAAGGACTGACCCTGAACTCCTTTGCAATGGCTATTAAAAAATTATAGCCGGGTTTTGTTTTCCCGGATTCGATTTCCGACAGGTAGCTGCCGGACACATCGATCCTTGCGGCAAAATCCTTCTGTGAGATATCCAGTTCGCGTCGAACGGCTTTTAATCGTTTGCTCACTTCAATTACATTATTTTCTTGTTTCATTATATCCAACTTTTGCAGTAATTCCAAAACGCATAAAGAAGAATGCACATCAGCCTGTAATTATAGTGATATTCTTGATATATTTCAACCGTTTCAGGAGAAATTATTTCAAAAAAGTAATTTTTTTAAAGGAAAGCCTCACCTTCGTCATTGTTTCATCGAGCGGCATCAGGGAGAACTCCGCGTCCCTCCGGTGAGGCTTTAACCTTTTAAAAAGGATTTACCCGTATTTTTTCTTAATTTGCGGCGATCTTGATTTCATAGAATACCTGCGCTGAATACTGACCGGCCATAAGAAATTCGGCGTACTCCCGGTTCAAATCCCAGAGACTTTGAACGAGAGGGAATTGATTTTCAACGGTTGTTTTTTGGATTTTATAGAGCTTTTCCAGTATCGTTTCCGTTCGCGATATAAGGTCCCCGAAGAAACCGGTAACATCGCCTTTACCGAGGTAATTCCGCACCTGTCGAAAGGTGGTTGCGTTCAATCCTTTCTCATTTTGAAAAGTCTCATAATCGAATGACTGCAATTGTTGAATTTTGACGGTGTTGTAAGGTGTTCGCTCAGCGGTTGATTTTAGCAGGGAATAATTGAGTTTTGCCAATTCCATATTCTCAATCGTTTTATTTAACTCTGTCTGAAGCGTGGTGTAGTCCAGACCTTCCAGTTCCGACCTTTCGATTAGGTTTAAAACCTTCAACATTGCCGAGTGTGATTTCAAGAAATACGCCGCGCCCTCGATAATGTAAATCTTGATTTCCGAAGGGCTTTCACCGGCGGCGGTTCCTATGTTTCCGCCTTCGGAATGCGCGGTATTTCCATCAGGGGCGGCATAAGTTTCATCACCGTAATTAGGGCCGAATAACCCGAAGGAATATGTGTGAATCACCGTTACCATGAGGATCACGAGGGAAACTCTCAATAAAATTTGTTTGTTTTGTTTCATCATAGTTTTTTCTCCTTGTTTTTATTTATTTTTTGTATATGCGCTGCAATCGACAGGGAATTCTTTGTCCGTTTAAATTATATCTGAAATTTTGATAATGTAAAGCGAATATCTCCACAAAATCAAAAAAAATGATCCGTATCTATCGGATATCCAATAATCCTTTGTAGTGGTCCACCAACTGGCACCAGGTGGAGCTTTCATATAATCCGTGTCCTTTTTTGATGCTTTGAACATTTATCAATTCATCCGGTGTAATGTAAAGCACCAATGCACCTTCCGTCTTTAATTGCTGCATCCTCTCTTTCAACTGGACGGTAAATTCGATGGGCATTCCACTGGCAACATTATAGACCAGGTAAATCCCTTTCAGCTTCATTCCCAGGATTGCCAATATAATTTCACCTTTTTCATGATTTTTTAAGCGGTCGTACTTTTTGCCGGCAATGGATTTCATTGAAGACGGGAGTTTGAAATCCTCGGCCGCTTTCCCGGCGCTTTGTACAAATCGTTTTATAAAGAGGAAAAAATCGCCGACTTTAATATCCCCGGGAATATTTTCCGGGTGACAAATATAGAAAAACTCCCTTTTTTTCCCCTCTTCCGACTGAGAAAAGCGATTGAATAATTGATCTTTAAACGATTTGGATTCGCTGACCAATACTTTGAATTGACCTTTTTCCAGGTCCAGGTCTATTTTCCCGGGTGTGGTATCCTTTTCCTCCCGCGGGGGGAACAGTGCTTTTTTGTATCGATAATAGGAGACCCAAAAGAGTCCGATAAGATAAAATAGGGTGACTAAAAGACCTGTGGTAAAGTACTCGGGCAGCCTGCTCTGGGCGGGAAACACATTCTTGTCGCTCTTCAGGAAGGGTTCTACCTTTGTGAAATTTGAAAAATAGACTTTATCGATGTAAAACTCGACAAAATCCCGTTTTAGCTTATGCACGTACTCGTAAAAATCGATCAGGTTTTCGTACCCCCTGCTGCTGATCTCATTGTTTACGGATACGTAAAAGGAGGAGGGGAAAAGCGTGGATAGTCCCTGGAAAAGTGAAATATTCTTTTTCATCTGGTTCCGCATGTCTTCTTCCAGCGCCAGTATCTTAACAAATTCATTATTCCAGGCACTGAGTATCATTTTCTTTATCGTAGGGGTGACCTCCTTATCATGGGTGAAGGGACCCACTTTTTGAATGGATTGCTTTTCAAAATCGGACAATATTTTGAATTTCTCCAATTCCATCCGGTAGACGGGTGTGATGACAGCCGCTTTGTTTGTAATATAGGAATTAATGACCGTGGGAATAATAAATAACAGGATAAACCAGAGGCTCAAAAGGCCGGAAAGACCGGTAATCTTTGATCTGATCGTACTAAAAGCGGTCCCTATCATAAAAAAGAAAATTGAAATCAGGAAGATCAACAGGAGGAAATAAAGAATATACCTGTCCAACGGCACGTTCACGCCGTTTAAGGTCAGGAGTAGAAAACCGGAGGCGGTTATGAATAGAAATAAAAAGACCATCAAAATGATCCGGGATAACAGCAGCGATATAAAAACTTTCCGGGGAGAGGCAAGGGTGGAAAGAAACTTCAAATACTCAGCGTTGTTGAGTGTTTCGTAACCGTAAAAAAGGGCCAGGAGGCTGGCGAAAAACAGGATGATGCCGGAGAAATCCGTAAGTCCCCATTTCTTTAAGTTGAAGACATTTTTCCCCTTTAACGGGTTGTAGATATTTAACCGCTCACCGGAATCCACGTAAGAGGTCATGTCCGAGATCACCCCGGATTTGTTGAAAAAAATGGTAATAGGCGCTGGAACGAACAGCATCCTGAAACCATATGCCCCGTATACGCGGTAACTAATATAACTGGATACTTTTATCTCTTCTATCTCCTTGAATTTCTCTTTATGGCTCAAAATATTTTTGTATTCGTTGACGCCATTTTGAATGAAAAGCAGGGAGAGAAGCAAAAGCAGAAGTATGATCACCCCGTTGCGTTTGCCGAAAAACCGCTTAAATTCGAGAATAAAAAAGGACTTAAAGGTATTCATATTATAGCTCCTTTTTGGTTTTGTTTCTTTCAATATCCCGTTGAATGATCTCTTCGTTGTCCAACAGGAATTTTTGCGCAAACGCCATAACCGACAATTTAACCAATGGCGAGTGCTTAAAATGTCTGAGCAGCTCCTTGATGCTTTCGGTGTGGTCTCCGAACTCATCGTCAGCGATGGACCCGGTTTCATCGTCCTTGATGAACATGGGGCCTTTGCTCAACAGTATCCACGCGGGATTCACATCAAACACGGCGGCCAGTTTTGTCAGGAAATTGTATCCCGGTTTTGTTTTACCGGACTCGATTTCCGAAAGAAAGCTGGGTGAGATATTGAGTTCCGCTGCAAAATCTTTTTGCGAAATATCCAGTGTTCGCCTTACGTCTCTTAGCCGTTTACTGTAGTCGGTTAAGTAATCGTGAATTTCAGTCATATTTTTTTCGTAATTTACAAAAAAAATTAAAAATAACTTGACTTTTTAAAAACCATCGGTTATAATTAGCTTTTCACGAATCGGATACGTGATTTGTTAATTTACCGTATCTGGTTAAAAAAAATGGGTTCAGACCCGGCGAGGCATTAAGATGAATATGGTTGCGACGTGTCATGTTATTCCCAGATTTGGATTATACACCATATCGGCGGGAAAATCAAGTTTTTTTTTCCCGGGCACGCATTTTTTTTCCCGGAGGGTGCCGGGGTTTTTCACCTATCGACGATTCGCCGCACTCATCCAACACTTTCAGTGTTTATTAATTAAATTAATAAATTGCGAAAGAACGGACCACCCGGGGGCATGGAGACATGAGGTTCATGTCTCCGCCCCTTAATGGTCGAAAATGGTAGAAATTTGGTGTCGAAAGCAAAATTTGAAAGGAGGTAATTGAATGCAAATGGACCAGCTTCAATATGAGCGGCCGTACCGTGAACTGACCCTGGTTGAGACGTACCTGGAGTCGGTGATCGAGGCGGATTTGAGTGACCGTGCCATCGTTTTATTGATCAATTCGCCCCTGTACTTTTTGGACTGGGTCATAATCGTCCTGGAGAGAGGCCAATACCGGTTATTGGTGAGTCGCTTCGGAGAGATTACCTGCGACATGTACTTTGAATCGATTGGCGAAGCGAAGGCGAGGTTTTTCGACAATTACCAGTTCCTGGCGTTCAACGGTGTGGATGAGCCGTCGTGGAGTGTTGCATATTTTCCACTCAAGAAGTGGTTGAAAACGAAGCTGGACAAAACTGCTCCTAATATTATATAGATTAATATACACGGCCGTGGAGTGCGTGAAGGAGACGGAGTTTTTCAATCTTTCTTTTCTCCGGTGCCTCGCGTACTCTACGGCTCTTTTTACCGGACGTTCTATTTTAACGAATGTTCTTTTTAGCGAATGAATGAGGCAGGACGATGAATGTGCAGGAGTTAAACGAGGTTACATTATGGGAAACGGCAGCCGGCAGTATGCCGGCGGCAGACCATGCCCAAAATTCACGGCATCGTAAGCATGCTGTAAAAATAGATGACATCGTTTTCTACGGACAGGAAACGGGAAGCGACCGCGGGACATCTGCCGTTTATGGGGACCGGCTGAGGGCAAGGGCCGGGGAATTCCCGCGATTTCTTCCTGACCGGTGGAGCAGGCAATGACGGATATCGATGGAATTCTCACATTTTTCATCGATGGCAGGGTAAAGACTGTAAGAAATATATGGATTTGGAAGGGATCCGCAAGTTTGTGGTTTTGGAATCCGTCAGTCGCCTGCAATTTTATCTTTCGCCGGAAAAATATGTTTGATCGAGCAAAACGGTAAATTGATATCCCTGATATCTGGAAAGGGGGCCCGCGATTCGCGGGTCCCCTTTTTTTCTTTCATTCACCCGGGTCTTTTAACTTTTGCAATAATAGTATATAATAAAATATGAAGCGAAAACATGAAGCGAATGGTATTTATTTTTCTTGACGGTGTCGGTATTGGGGCCCCCTCTGCCGACAATCCTTTATTTGCCGCCCCCGCGGACTTTCTTCCCTTTTATACAGGGAACAGGGGGCTGCCGGACGGCACCCCGGTAAAACCCATCGACGCCTTGCTGGGAGTCGACGGTATACCCCAGAGCGCCACGGGACAGACGTCGCTCTATACCGGCGAAAATGTCCCGGCACTTTTAAACGGACACACGGGAAGTTATCCCAACCGCCCGATGCGGAAATTGATCAAAGAGAAGAACATCCTCTTTCGTTTAAGGGAGAGGGGGTTGAATGCGGTGTTTATAAATGCGTATCCCTATCATTCCCACCTTTTTAGCCACGAATGTGTTACCATCCTGGAAGACG
>Ga0210082_1000185_pt1 | contig 13047 bp, 9 predicted proteins | sample White_ThreeSqA_D_2_FD_185592 | JGI IMG/M metagenome (GOLD analysis project Ga0210082, IMG submission 185592) | Wetland microbial communities from the San Francisco Bay, California, USA, that impact long-term carbon sequestration -... | ecosystem: Environmental > Aquatic > Marine > Wetlands ... | reverse complement strand
GCGGTTGAGTTATGTTTGTTGACAATGGGATGATTTTCATTTATTATTCGGAGATGACCTCTCGGAAAATATTGATCCTGTTTAATCCCTCTTCGGGGAAAGGCCGCTCGTTAAAGCAAAAAGAGAAGATCGAAACATTATTGAAGACCCATGGTATCGATTATGATCTGATCGTAACGGAAAGCGAAAACCACCTCCGGCAATCTGCAGCGGAAACGGCCCGCCACTATAAAACCATCGTCGGTGTAGGGGGAGATACGACCTTTAATATTATCGCGGGCGAGGTCCTGGAATATGGGAAAAATGCACCGGCAATAGGGATGATCGGTACGGGCTCGGCCAACGATATTGTCCGGGGACTGGGCATAAAAAAGATCGAAGACGCCTGCCGCACTATTAAAAACGGCAAAATAAAAAGAATGGATGTCGGACGATTGAAAATAATCAAATCCCCTCAACCTGAAACGCTTTTTTTCATGGGTACCCTGAGCCTGGGACTGGGCACCACTGTGAATCGATACATAGAAGGCTTTCATCGACGGCACGGGATTCTCTCTGAATTGAAACCCTTCGACCAGTTGTTTTCCGGTCTTTATGGCATCCACGATTCCTTTTCAAAGAAAAAGGTGCCCCTCACGGTGGACATGGCGTACCGTGACTTAAAAAGCGACGAAACCATTGTCAAACCCGTTGAATTTTCCCTGTTGGTCTTTTTAAATACCCCTTACTATGCCAACGGTATGCGGTTGGGAGAAGAAAACGGGTTGTTCGACGGTGTGCTGGACTGCCGGGTGATTCATACCCGGTCGTTTCTCGGCACCCTGCGAACCGGCCTCCGTATCCGGGGAGGAAAGACGAAGGACGAGGGAGTAGGAGTAATGGCGATTCGGTCGGCATGGTTTAACGTATCGTCGAAAGAAGCGATCGACATCCAGGTGGACGGCGAGATCATCGAAGGAGTTAAAGAATTTGAAATATCGATAATCCCCGGCGCACTTACGGTGCTTGGAAAAGATTAATCAATAGTGAAGAATGGTAAATAGCCGGTAAACGGACCGTAGTTCAATGAGTTGGGGGATTTTTTTATAGAAATGTTATTTTTTTGTTGCTTTTTTGTTTTAAACTGTTATATAATTGCGTTTGGAATGAAAAAGAATATTAAAAAATTTGGCGTGCTGCTCATTACTCTTTTTTGCCTGGGGTTATCCGGTTTATTCATAGGATTGGTGGAAATCGATCGTCATTACGCACAGAACAAGGAAAATATCGATATTTTGGTGAACGAGGTGATGCGCCTGGACAGGCAGGTGGAACTGGATGGGAAAAAACTCAAGAACTACGCCTTCATGGAATACAAGGTCAATGCGTTTGCCAGGCGTTATGCGCTGTATTCCACCATCGTGGACGCGGTTTACAAAAAAAGCCGCCAATACGGGTTCGAACCGGAACTGGTGCTGGGTATTGTGCAGGTGGAGAGTAATTTTAATCCCAAGGCGGTTTCCTATGTCGGCGCCGTGGGGTTGATGCAGGTCAATCTCCCGGTATGGCGGGAAGCGCTCTCTATCGACGACGCTCGTGTGTTCGAGGTGGAGTACAATATCGACCTGGGGTTACAGATACTGAAACAGTACTATGACGAGGTCGATGGGAACATGAAAATGGCGCTTCACCTTTACAATAACGGGTATAAGTACAACAATACCTCCTATGCCGACAATGTGGCCACGGCGGTGATGGCCTTCAAACCCGATTTCACAGTATCGGGTCCCCAGGCCCTCGGAAGGTAAGTTTCCTTTTTTTCCCTTTTTTATCTATCCGGGGCTTTACAAAAAAGATTGGAATGGTTTAAAATAACTGATGGAAAAGAAGACGGCTGTAATTATTCGGATTGAGGAAAAATCCCTTGAAGGTGAGGTGTTTGAGGCCCGGGTTATTTTAAATGAGCAGCAGTTTGCAGTAGTTATCGAGAATCCCCATTCAAGCAAAACAGCAGGAGAACTGGAATGGTATTTTGAAACGTATATAAACGAACCCTACACGCCCGGTGCAGTGATCGATAAATATAAAGATGGCCTTCGTGCCTATGGCGAGTCATTGTTTAAACAGATTTTTACGGCGCACAAGGATATCTATTTTCATTATAGGGATGCTGTCCGGCAGAAGACATTTGAAGATATCGTTTTTGAAATTGTGGGGGATTCTACGGATTTTCACTCTGTTTTGTGGGAGAGCCTGAAGGATCCGGACTTCGACGCGCCCCTTGCCGCCCAGGGTGCGGTTTTTTTTCGAAAAAACCTTAAGCCCAGGTTGATCGAAGCACGGGTGGACAGTTTCCCGTATATTAATTTATTGATTGTCACCGCCAGACCGAACGAAGAGGATGATGTCGATTACAGGACGATTCAGCGGCCCCTTATGGATGTCGTCAAACACTCGAAATTGAAAGTAAAACCGTATATTCTACGGCCCGGAACATTCCGAAGTTTGGTGGACCATTTAGATGAAAGGGGAAAAGGCTTTTATCATATCGTTCATTTCGATCTGCACGGGGGGCTGGCGAGTTATGAACATTTAAAAAAGGCTTCCGAAACCAACAAAGTCGTATTCCAGACCCGGTATGCTTTAGAGGACATGAAGCCTTTCAAAGGAAAACGGGCATTTTTGTTTTTCGAGACCGATAAAAAGGGTGTGGCTTTGCCTGTGGAAGCCTCGGAAATGACTGCTCTCCTGGAGACGAAACATATCCCGGTTTGCATTTTAAATGCCTGCCAATCGGCGAAACAGGAAAAATCCAACCGTGAAACGAGCTATGGCCTTAAATTGGTAGAAAAGGGTATCCAATTGGTCTTGGCGATGCGGTATTCGGTGTCGGTGACCGCGGCCGAGATAGTGATGGAAACCCTTTACGAGAAATTATTCGATCATAAAAGTGTTGAAACTGCCGTCTCTCTGGGTAGACGACGACTTTACAACCAAAAGAACCGCGGCGCCCGGTTCGGCCAACAAGTGGAGTTGGAGGATTGGGTGCTGCCGGTAGTCTATAAAAACCGGGATGTGGATTTTAACCTGCGGCCTTTTACAGGGGAAGAGGAAGAAACGTTTTATACCGAACTGGAGAAAAAACATACGTTTCACCCCCCGCGGTACGGTTTTCACGGCAGGGACCTGGATATCCTGAAGATTGAAAAAAGGGTCCTGGGGCACAATCACCTGCTGCTGCAGGGCATGGGAGGCGCGGGTAAAACCACTTTACTGGATTACCTGGCCTGGTGGTGGCAGGAGACGGGGTTTATAAAAAACGCCTTTTATTTTCCTTATGATAAAAAGGCATGGACGGTACATCGGATCATCCATGAGATTGCCGGGAAAACCTATTCTGAAAGTGAATGGAATACGTTTATTAATAAATCATTTGCCGTTCAAAAGGGTAAAGTACTGGAAATCCTTAATACGGAACGGTATGTACTGATTTTGGATAATACTGAATCTATTACGGGTGAAAAACTGGCGATCCGGAATACGTTGAATCAAACGGAAAGGGACGGATTAAAAGATTTTTTGTCGAAAATTACAGGCGGAACATTTGTTTTAATAGGGTCACGCAGTGAGGAAAATTGGCTTAAGGATATCACGTTTCGCGATAATGTCTACTTATTAAGAGGGTTTGATGAAGAGACCGGCTTTAATTATGCAAAAAAGATTCTTACGGCTTTAGAACTTGACTTTGGTAAGATGGTTCAAGACCTCCATTTCAGACGTTTAATGGCTTTGCTTTCCGGCTACCCATTGGCTTTGCAGGTTGTATTGCCCAATCTCAAATCCGGGACCCCGGAAACGATTCTCAATGATTTAAAAACGGGAGATGTAAGCCTGGATGAAAAGAGTACGCAGGAACGCACACGCAGTATCATCACGTGCATCGAGTACTCCCATTCCAATTTATCCGAAGATGCGCAAAAGCTTCTCCTCTGCCTGGCTCCTTTCCAATCGGCCGTTAATTTTCATTATATCGGTGAATATTTTGTGGAACTCAAAAAGTCGGAAGTATTCAAGGATTATCCTTTTGATAAGATAGACGATGTAGTTCGTGAGGCCGTTCGGGGCGGTCTTATGCAGGAAGCTGCCCCGGATTTTCCAATGCGGATCATGACCTTGCAGCCGGTCTTTACTTACTTCTTAAAAGACAGGTTGAACCGAGTCCCCGATAAAATAGTGGTCCGGGATTTGGATGCGGCCTTTACCGCTTATTTCGATGCCATGGCTGAGGCGTACCTGGCTTTTCTGAATTCCCAAAAGGCGGAAGACCGGCAGATGGGATATTTCCTGACGAAATTCGAATACGAAAATTTCTTTACCGCTCTCGAAAAACTGTTGGACAGGAAGGAAAGTATAATAAGGCCTCTTTCTGCTATCGACTGCTTCCTCCAACGAATGAATAATCATCGGGACAGGCTGAAAGTGTCGGAGATGGTGCTGAGTCGGCTTGAAACCTATCCCCCTGAAAAATTAAAAGGAACCATGGGCATGGAAATCATCTCGATTCTCGATATGATCGGTAATATTTATTATAAAATGAGTCGATTCCAGGACGCCCGAAGTGCATTTTTAAAAGCAGTTGCACTCTATAACGATCATGAGGCCAAATCGGAATTTAAAGATGTTATCGGGGTTACATATTTGAATCTGGGAGCAGTATTAATGGATTTAAGAGATTTTGAGGAGAGTAAATTTTATTTTGATAAAGCACTTGATATTTTCATTCAAACTGGAAACAAAGTGGGGCAAATTCTTGTTTATCAGAATTTAGGTGTTGCCTCAAGTACCTCGGGGAATTATGAGGAAAGTATGTCTTATTTAAAGCAGGCTCTTGAAATTTGCCCCCAGATTAAAGCCGATTATCGACAGGGCGAGATTTATCAAAGTTTAGGTGTTACTTTTATCAAATTAGGGAATTATGAGGAAAGCATGTCTTATTATAAAAAGGCATCGGAAATATTTCTTGAATTTGACGATAAACACAAGCTGGGAGGAATTTATCAAAATTTAGGCGTTATCGCAAGCAGGTTGGAAGATTATGAAAAAAGTAAATTTTATTCCAAAAAAGCGTTGGGAATCTTTCTCGAGCTTGATGATAAATATAATCAAGCGACCGTTTATCAGTGTTTAGGACATATTGCCTTAGAAGAAGGACGTTTTGCTGAAAGTAAATCATATTATGAAAAAACCCTTGAAGTTTATATCCAATCCAGGAATAAACGAGCTGTTGCAAATCTCCTGGGGAATGTCATAATTTTAGCTGATACATCGGGGGACGGCACGGTGTTGGATGAGATGATGAAACGGGTAGCTCTGCATTTTTCAAAAAAAGAGGTTGAGGAAATACTTTCAGGACAATTCATCGAATCTCCGCCGGAAGAATAGAGAGGCAGTAAGCGTTCGCTTACCGCCTCTTGTTTCCTGGTTTTCTTTTACTTCAATTTCGCAATGATGGCATCCGTCATTTCTGTAGTGGAAGCAGCGCCCTGATCAAGGGCCTCTTCGGAACCCCGGAGTTTCAGCATATCATATGTCCTTACTTTGCCTTCCCTTACCACTGCGGCAACTGCATTACGAGTTTTTGCAGCTATTTCTACCTCGCCGATATGGTCGAGCATCATGCAGGCGGACAGGATCATGGCAATTGAATTTACAATTGGTCTCTTATACTTCTCATACTTGGGTGCGGAACCGTGGGTAGGTTCGAATATGGCTACTTTTTCGCCGATGTTGGCGGAACAGGCAAAACCCAGTCCACCGACGAGACCGGCGAACCCGTCGGAAACGATATCCCCGAACATGTTACCGCTGACAAGCACGCCGTAGTCTTCGGGGTTCTTGGTCAACCACATCATCTGTGCGTCGATATTGGTGTCCCACAAGGCGATACCGTCGTACTCCTTTACCATTTGCCTGGCCAGGGCCAGCATCATTCCCGAGGTCTCGCGGATAACATTGGGCTTTTCGCAAACGGTTACGGATTTGTAGCCGAATTTTTTGGCATATTCAAAGGCGGCGCGGAGAATCCGGGTGGTTGCTTTTTTGGTGAAAATACGGGTGGAAATGGCCAGCTCTTCTTTGGGTACGGCGGCGAATTTTTTGAATTTGGGATGGGTGTTCAATGCCGCGTAGACATCGTCGGGGGGATTGGTCCACTCGACGCCGCCGTACAATCCTTCGGTATTCTGGCGGAAAATCACCACATCCACTTCGGGTTCCTCGATGGTGTCGTTGGGGCCCTTACGAATAAAGTTAAGGGGGTTCCCTTTAAAGGTTTTGCAGGGCCGCATACAGACGTCCAGGTCGAAATGCTGTCTCAGACCTACGATGGGGCTGTAGTAGACAAACCCTTTATCTCGTAGTTCCGGCGCCAGTTCCGCGGCGGCATCCGATTTGGGTTTGGATGTGATTGCACCGAAGAGGCTGATCTTGTGCTTTTCCAGCAAGTCCAGTGTCCGCTGCGGGAGGGGGTTTCCCTCTTTGCACCAGAATTCCCAACCGATGTCGGCGTGTACGTAATCGGCTTCAAAACCGGCGGCTTCCAATACTCTTATCGCTTCGGGCAGTACTGTTTTTCCAATGCCGTCGCCCGGCATCGATACGATGGTTCTCTTTGACATAACTCCTCCATTTTATTTTGCAGATTTATTAATTGTATAATTGTGAATTGGAACAGGCAAGCCTGTTCCCTACATCCTTGCCATATTTTGATTCCATATGTCGAATCATTTTCCGGTTATTTTCGATTTGATGAAATTGATCAAACCGTTGTTGTTCAGGATGTCCATTACCGTTTGCGGGTACGGGGGGAACGAAAAAGTCCCTCTGGGAGTGACGATCTCTCCCTTTTCCATGTCCACGGTTACCGGGTCGCCGTTTTCGAGGGCGTCCACGGCTTCGGGGGATTTGATAGCAGGCATACCCGCGTTAATGGCGTTCCTGAAATAGATACGGGAGAAGGATTTGGCGATGATCACCCGGATACCCGCATACTTGATGGCCACGGCCGCCTGCTCGCGTGAGGACCCCATCCCGAAGTTCGTGCCTGCCACGAGGATATCGCCGTCGTTGACCTTGTTGACGAACTCGGGGTCCAGGTCTTCCAGGGCGTGTTTGGCCATTTCTTCGGGTTCCATTTTCTGGTAGGTGTATTTGCCGGGGAAAATAACGTCGGTATTGATGTTGTCCCCGTATTTCCAGGTTTTTCCTTTAAATTGTGTGATCATAAGAACCTCCCCGGATGAGTGATCTCACCCGTAACGGCGGACGCGGCCACGGACAGCGGCGAACCCAGGTAAATCTCGGAATCGCGGCATCCCATTCGGCCTTTAAAGTTCCGGTTGGCCGTTGAGAAGGTGACTTCTCCCGGTGCCATGACGCCCTGGTGCGCGCCCAGGCAGGGGCCGCATCCGGGGTTCAGTATCATTGCGCCCGCATCGATAAAGGTTTCGATATAGCCTTTTTGAAGGGCTTGTTTGTAAACGCTCCATGAGGCGGGGATGATCAGTGTCCTGACTTTGACCTGTTTTCCATCCAGGATTTTTGCGGCTGCTTCCAGGTCCGAGAGCCTGCCGTTGGTACAGGTTCCGATCAATGCCTGGTCGATTTTGGTACCCGCGACCTCATCGATGGGGGCGTAATTGTCCACGGTATGGGGTTTGGCCACGGAGGGCTGGATTTTGGACACGTCGAATTCGACGGTTTGAACATAGTCGGCGTCGTCATCCGAATAGAGGGGTTCGAATTCGGATTTTGCGAGGCCCCGGATAAAGTCGAAGGTCACGGGGTCCGGTGGGACATACCCGTTTTTGGCACCCATTTCGGCGGCCATGTTGGTCAGTACCATGCGTTCGCCGATATCCATTTGTGCGATAGTATCTCCGGTGAATTCAACGGATTTGTAATCCCCGCCGTCGGCTTTGATCTGTCCGATGATATAGAGAACGATATCCTTGGGGGTAATGTGTGGGGGCATGATACCGTTGATAACGATTTTCACCGTTTCGGGAACCTGGAACCACAGTTCGCCGGTGGCCCATATGGCCGCCACTTCCGACCGTCCGATACCGGCGGAGAAGGCACCCAGGGCGCCGTAGGTGGTGGTGTGGGAATCGGAACCCACGATCAGTTTCCCGGGCATGGCGAATCCCTGTTCCACGAAAACCTGGTGACAGATGCCGTTGTTGATGTCATAGAAATGGGGGATGCCTTGTTTTTTGACGAACTCCCGGATTTCTTTATGGTTTGTAGCGGATGATTCTTTGGGTGCCGGGATTTCGTGGTCCAGTATAATGACCACCCGTTCCGGGTACTTGACTTTTTCAACGCCGATTTTTTTAAAGGTATTGGCGATTGCCGCGGCGTTATCGTGGCTCATGACGTAGTCGGGTTCGACGGAGACGATAGCGCCGGCGGAAACATCTTTACCTGCTTTTTGACTCATCAGTTTTTCTGCAAATGTTTTGCCCATGATACACTCCTTAAAAAGGAGTATTCTATAATAAACGCAGAAAGAAGTAAAGAGGGCAGGATTTTTTTTATGACTTCTTGCCTATCCCTTTTCTCTGCTGAAAAAAAATCAGGGCTTGAATTCTTTTTTCTTTTGGGCTATTATTTTTGTATTATGGATAAGGTAGATAAAGTCTATTTAAAAATTAGGAGGAACCATGAAACCCAAAAGTTTGGTCAAAAAATTAACGCTTCATAAGAAAACCATTGCAAATTTAAAAAATGGTGAAATGAAAGCCGTCAATGGAGGACTTCCGGAATCGACTACCGCGGTTTCGCTCGTCACAAATTGCTGTCTCTGCGGAACAAGGACTTGCTAACGCAATCGTTTGAAAATTACACTTTAACTTTGGTCAGATGTTCCGCTGCAAGAATGGATTTAGTCTTCCTGTACCTTGATAGGCACTTTTAACCTTTCCCTGATCTCTTCATACACCGGTATGTCAATGCCTTCGGGGATTTCAAGGGTAACGGCAAGAGCATAAGGTACGTTTTCATCGAGGGTTCCTGTATCATCTCGGCACACCACTGGAATTTTTATTTCAGTGCCATCTTCGTAACCTTTAATTTTTTCTCCTTCCAGGATTTCGTGTTGAATCGTTCCGTTCTTGACTTGTTGCCAATCCGCCTCTTTCCTTTCGACACCGATATCGTCCCTGGGTGGGTCAAAAGATAAGTTTGCCTTCCTGTATTTCCGGTTATCCGGGTTCACCGGGCTGAACCAGGAGAGAGTGATAATTAACCGCCGCATATCTTTTGAGCCACTAAGACCTGGCGGAAGCGGCAATCTGAATTCATGCTTTTCTTCTTTTTTAATCTCACCGAAGCCGATGGCGGTGGCTCTTTGTGAGGTACACTCGAGCACTCTTTGAATATTGGGAATGCCGAAACCCAGGTACCTGGATATTGTTTTCTTGAACTGTCGAGCATTATCATCATTCTTAAGGCATTCTTCCAGAAGTTGCAGGCTTTCTCCCCATGAAGCGGAATGCACTAATAATGTTTTTAATAGAACGGCAATTTTTTCTTCCGGGATGTTGTAAGCATCTTTTTTTCTCAATTCGTTCAGGACTTCAAAAATTTGCGCTGCTCCGCGGGTTGCTAATGCCGCTGCATTGCTGGTACCTCGTGTATAGACATGACGGTTTGTTTCACCGGGGGCCAGTGGTGTGGTTGCAACTTTTTGCCCTGGTGCCAGAGGAGAATTAGCAATGCTGTATGTTGAATCCTGGATGTAATTATATAATTGCTTACCTCCGGGTATATAAATCTCCGGTTTGATTGAATTCCTGAAACCATGCCCATGCGTGGAAATCGGAGAAGGTAAAAGATGGGAAGGTAGAATATCGATCCGGTTACCTAAATAATTGGTTTTTGAATAATCATAGTGAAGGGCACCAACCGTTAAAGCGTTAATAGATTCTGCAGGGGCGAATACTCTTCGATTACGTATATCCGAATGTATTTTTGATAGTGTGTGTTTGATTAGTTCTTTATCGGACAGGGATTTCAATTCTGTTTCATTTTTCTCAAGTTTAAGGGGTGTGCTGATATTTCCCGCACTCACGCAAAAGAGTACCTGGTATTTATCGGATAACCAATCAAGCAATCTTGCCGAAGGGCTTAATTGGCTAAAGAACATTCGGGAAGCATCTCCAACGGATAGGTTAATAACCTTGACGGTAGGGGCAAGTGGTGGCTCATTGCGATCACCTTCAAATATTCGTCGAACGGAACGCTCGATAATATCTTCCATGAATATCTCATCGGGAATATGTTCACTTCGTGGGGTGTTAATATCGTTTTCATTGGGTTTCATAATCGGCCGTATGTAAACTGGGCGAATTAATGGTTGCTCATCATCTGCATCCAATTCACCATGACAAATAAGTGAGGCTATAGCTGTAGCATGTTTTCTCTCATTTGCATGATAACTACTGCTAAAGTCATCAGGGTCATCAAGAAGCAACCGATTTTCAAGTAAATTATGATTGGCAAACGGTACCCCATCAAGAATCGCAACCACAGGTTCTCCTGAAGTGGTCCCTTTTAAAAAATCCCCGGTTTCGCCATCCGGGTACTTTTCAACCACACATTGCCCCATCGGTCGGAAAAACATTACATCGTGGGATGTGAAAAGCTTTGTATGTTCATGGTTTAAGATTTTTTCGATGCTCTCTGAGGGTAACTCGGCCTTGAGGGAATGAAAACGAATGCTGTCTATCTCACAGGTTGCAATGACATTTCCATTTTCGTCATGGATTAGTTCTTTTAAATTTTCTAGGGCTTCCTTTCGCCGATTGATGCTCCTTCGGTACCATAACTCAACCTCGAAACTTATTTTTGAGGCTGTGCCTTTTTTTATTTCAAGTTCCTCTTCCCAATATTCAAGGATTCCGGTATCCTTAAGCCTATCATGGATATCCCATGGGCGTATGGTCTTTAAATGGCTAAAAATCTCTTTCCACTTCCCGTATCCTCTTTTAAATCGTTTCCTTGGATCATCCCAACTTTTCCAGAGCCTCAATAATTCATCCATTGCTTGACGATTGCTCATGCTTAGAAAAAAGCGACCGCTAAGTAAGTTGCCTCTAAATCCGACTATTTCTGCTCCCAGTATCTTAATGATTTCTTTAGATAAGGTGGAAAATTCAGACGGTATGGCTTCTGAGAAGTCTTCGATTGGTTTATCGGTTGCATATCCGTAGTCATCAATGAAATCGTTTTCTTTTAATGCTCCCCAAATTTTAAAAGACTGCCCGGCATCGATGGCCTCTATTTTATCTGAAAAGAATCGTTTACCTACTTTAAATTTCTGGTAATAATCCTCATCCGGGGACAAGTCCTCAGAGTCGATCTCCGCTAACCACTCAAGTCCTTTAATCGCATTCACCGCCCGTTCGAAGTCTTCAATTTTGCCGACCGTCTCCAATACCAGGACATATTCCGGTTCAATCCCTGCCGTTATATTGGTAATAAAACTTTCAAGCATCGATTCAAATTGTGGCGTTAAGCGGTCTTTTTGCCTGTTTAAGTCGGGAATGCGGTAACTTTGAGGTATCGGAATACCCCTGGATTTATCTCGTTGAAGAATTTGAGGATCAGGGAATATTAAAAGAGGTCTTTTGGCCATTTGATACATCCTTTCTATTCTTGTTCATTGAAAATCGATTTTCCAAATGCTTTATTTTCTCGGAAACGATGTCACGTGCGTTATCTTGCTTACGGTTCAGGACCGCCTGCCGGACAACATCGGTGCAAAAGTCCTCAACTTCCGCGTAACTAAGCCCCTTAAGTTTTTCCGCCAGTGTCTGGCTGCTGTAATTAAAATTAACTTTTGTCCTTTGAACAAATGTTTCTATATACTGCCGGATTTGTTTTTCGAGGGGAGATTTTAATTCGAGACTCAATTGAAAACGCCGCCATACTGCCCGGTCAAGAAGCTCGGGATGATTACTGGCAGTAATAACGACCACATAGCTGGGCAACCTATCCATCTGAAGAAGAAGAGAGCTTACGACCCTCTTTATTTCCCCTGTTTCCTTCGTATCTCCACGTTCTTTCCCAATGGTGTCGAATTCATCAAAGAACAAAACACAACTCTGCGTTTTAACATAATCAAAAACTTTCTGGAGCCGTGAGGCTGTTTCTCCGAGAAAACTGCCGATCAGGTTTTCATAACGGATGACATAGAAAGGATACATCAAATCTGTGGCGATGGCCTCGGCTAAACTCGTTTTTCCATTGCCCGGGGGACCCGCTAAAAGGACCCTGTTACGGGGTTCCAGGCCATACGATCTCAACAGGTCGGCTCGATGTTGTTCTTCTATCAGTTCTTTACAGATTTTAAGAATTTGGCCGTCTAAGATAAGGTCATCAAATCGTCTTTCGGGGATGACTTCAAAAACCAAATCCTTCGAGTCTCCATTGGGACGGATTACCGAGCCGCCGTTCCGACCGCCGTTATTCAACGATGAGATCAAACGGTTTGCAAGGATATGGTGCTTTTTGGCCCGTTCATCGGCAATCAGGCTCTCGACGGATTTACGGAATGATACCATATCACCGCGCTGTCCAGACTGAACCATGCTTATTAATATGTCTGCTCTTGCCATCGTCGCACCATTATTAGATTTAATTACAAATCATTTAAATTGCTTTTTCGATTCATTTAAGATTTGATTATACTATAATAGATATGGTATTATCAAGGTTAATTATTATCATTTTACCCTGTCACATTTTTCGTTCCCTTTTTGTTTTGAATGAAGACTTGAATTTATCACGGTTTTGTATTATTGTATAAGGTGTTTTCGGCCTGGCACCTATATGATCCCATATCGAGTTTATCAACGATGCCGAGATCGAACAATTCAAAGTCATCATCAAACGCCCCCCCCCTCTGTTTTCCATGGTCAGAGTTCAAGGATAATTTCCTTTAACGCTTTCCGCTTCCGCGGGCCGGTCTCGCTTTTGCGGAGGTCCTCGTTCAATTGGGCCGGG
>Ga0210082_1000184_pt1 | contig 13050 bp, 11 predicted proteins | sample White_ThreeSqA_D_2_FD_185592 | JGI IMG/M metagenome (GOLD analysis project Ga0210082, IMG submission 185592) | Wetland microbial communities from the San Francisco Bay, California, USA, that impact long-term carbon sequestration -... | ecosystem: Environmental > Aquatic > Marine > Wetlands ... | reverse complement strand
ACGGGAACAAGAATGAGGGGGAAAAGGAACGCGCCGACATTAATGGACCAGTAATAGATACCGAAGGCCTGGGTGCTGTTGGATTCGTCGGTGATCCGGGCAATAGTGCCGGATATCATGGGTTTAAAGGTACCGGCCCCGAATCCCATGATCACGAGGGCACCGAAAACGGCGGTATAGGAGGTCATCTGGCTGGTAAGGAAATAACCGCCGCCCAGTAGGGTAAAGGCAACCATCAGTATTTTTCGGTATCCGAAGCGGTCGGCAATGGCACCGGCCAGGATGGGCAGGAAGTACAGCAAAGGCTGGATCACACCTTTGATAACACCCACGCTTTCTTTAGGAAAATGAAGGGTGTCCACGAAATACTGGGACAAAAAGCTCATCATTCCGTAATAGGCGCCTCTTTCGAAAAACTCGAATACCACCACCAACCAGAACTGGCCGGAAAATTTGGTGAAGAATCCTTTCGGTTTTTCTTCTAATTGATTATTGGATTGTTCATCATTCATATTCATTTGCTTTTACTCCTTTGCTGTGTTTCGATCATTTTTAATGTCTCCCCTGACTCTCGAATTCCAGGGACCGGGTCAGGAAATATGAAATAAAATCATACCAATTTATCTATTAAAAGGCAAGTCAAAATGGTGATTCAACAACGATTTATGGAAATAGTCCATGGAAAAGCTACCAGATTATTTTTACCGGTTGGTTGGACGTTAAGGATTGATCCAATCCCATGGCATTGATGATCGAGATTTTATCCCAGGAACTTCGGGGAACATTCAAGGCGGCGAGGAATTGCCGCAAGCTTTGGGCGCGGTTCGACCGTTTAACAAATACGCGCTGCGGTTTTCTCCGCAGGTGTTTGGCACTGGTTAACCGGCTGAAAGAGCTGACGGCGCGGTCGATGTCGTACCGGAAACCGGAGAAATCGGAGAGAGCGGCGGCGGAGAAAAAGGTAAAAACGGTATTATCTTTCCGTATGCAGGAGATGCGAACACTGATATCTTCATCGGTTTGATTCTCAGTGTTTTCTTCCGAAGCCGCGGTTATTCCCAGGAGGGTATGGTAGGCGTTGAGGCCGTTAATATACCTGTATTCTTGTTGGAATACTTTTGGAGAGGTAAAATTTTTCATCATTTTTTGGGAGTAGTTTTGAAGGTTTTCGTTGGTATCTTCGGCTTGCAGGATGACCACGGCTTTACCGTTTTTGGGGCCCAGGGTTACCTGGCGGGCGGTATTATCCACCACCCAGCCGGGGGGGATGCTGAATTGGAAATTCATGTCGGGGTGGTAAAAGATGCCGCCTTCAACGAAACCCTGCCTGGGATTTATCCCGTAGATGAGACCGTCGAGTTTGGTTAAATAGTCCACTTTTTTCACCATCAGGGGCGGGGCGTTGGGGGGCAGCCGGTATTCTTCGGTATTAAGGAGTTCTTGCACCCGTTGGATTCGCCGTGGGGTAAGGGGGTGGGTGGAGAGGAAATTCGGGAGTCTTGCGCCGCCCCGGGTTTCGGTGAGCCGTTGGAGGGAGGAGAAGAAGTTGACCATTTCACCGGGGGAATACCCTCTTTTGAAGGCATAGTCGATGCCCAGTTTGTCTGCCTGGTACTCGTCGCTTCGGCTGTATTTGAGGAACAAGAGTTGAGCGGCCACCATGGAAATGGGGGTAATTTTTTTTATATCTTCGCTGAGTTCGCCGGCGATGACGATTCCCAGGGTAACGAGTATGGACCGGGTCATCTGGCGGGCGGAGTGCCGGGCGCTGACGTGTCCGAGTTCGTGACCGAGAACGGTGGCGATTTCGGCTTCGCTGTTGAGCATGGCCAGCAGGCCGCGGGTGATATAGATATAACCGCCGGGTGCGGCGAAGGCATTTTCCACGGGGGTATCGAGTATCTCGAAATGGTATTCCAGGTGGGGGCGGTGGGTATAGGGGACGAGTTCCCGGCCGATTTGTCTGACGTAGGTCCGTAATTGGGGATCGTTATAGAGTCCGTATTCGAGTCGCAAGGCCTGATCGATTTCTTTGCCCATCTGGATTTCCATGTTTTCGGAGATAAGCATGATCTCCTTTTTGCCGGTAACGGGGTTTACGGCGCATTGGATAAGGATAACGGTCAATGTAAAGAGTATCAAAAGCGTGAACGGATTGAGTTTAAAATATTTTTTCATTTTATTCGCCTCCAGGGTTGAATTATATAATATTTGAAAAAAAAATGTAACAGGGGAAGCGGTAAAAAATAGAAGAAAAACCGGAATTATGGTACAATACGATTTAACATGCGGGCAATTGAGCAACGATGAATCAAGTGAATAGAAACGATAGATTGGGACCGGTCAAACGGGAATTCGTGCAGTTTTTCGTACTATTGAAACATTTTACGGTCCGGCTCCTGAACAACGATATTCTTAAATATGAAAACCAGAAACGGGAAAGCCTGATCGTTTTATTGACCATCCTTGCGGTGGCGGGCGGTTTGGTGTCCGCGGTACTGTTGATGCCCTATGTGGGCGGTATGCTGGGATACACTTTCGATACGGCCTGGATAGAGAAATCCTTTTTTATCACGTTGTCCATGGCCTTTACGGGCATTATTTCGGTGCTCAACTGGGACAACATGTACCTGGACGAAAAAGATTACCTCTACCTGTCGGGCCTGCCGGTCAAAACGAATACGTTGTATGCGGCGAAATTTTTCAGCCTGCTGGTGTTTGTCGGGATGATCTCGTTGGCGCTTAATATATTCTCGACCCTGGTTTTCACGTTGTACCTGGGGAAGATTGTCAACTTGAACCCTTTTTACGATACCGGTGTGTTCGGGTTCGGGCTTGTACACCTGGTATCGGGTTTTATGGCGAATCTTTTTGTTTTTATGCTGGTGGCGCTGATACAGAGCGTTTTGATGACGTTATTGGATACCCGGCGTTTTAAGAAGGTATCCATGGTGGTCCAGGCGTTTTTGCTGATGGGGTTTATTTCGGTTTTCGCATGGTTCCCTAAAGTCTATTCATCCATCGATACGTTTAAAGAGAGTGTTTCGTCGTTTGTGTACTATTTCCCGCCGATGTGGTTCGTGGGGTTCTATGAACAAATGGTGGGCAATTATGATTTTGTGTTTAAACCGTTGTATTATATTGCGGGGATTGCGGTTGTCTTGATGTGCGATTTGTATTTGTTGGGAATTCCTTTGAGTTTTCGGAGGTTTTCACGGGCATCGGTGGTGACCGGGCGGGGGTCGAAACTCACGGGTCCGGCGGTCCGGTTGAAGGGTTGGTTTGATTCCCGTTTTTTGGAGCATCCGCTGGAAAAGGCAATTTTTTATTTTTCCCTGACCACCCTGGGCCGCAGCCGGCGTCACCGGCTCCACCTGGTGGTTTCTCTTGCGCTGCCGTCGGCTTTTGTGGCGACGGAATTAACGGTATTGGCCCTGACCAGGGGATGGGATTACTTTAAAGGTTTCGATATCCTGTCGGCGGCGGTACCGTATGTGCTCTATGTATTTTTGATCGTGGGATTCCGGACGGTGGTGCTTCACCCGGTAATGGAGGAAGCCAATTGGATTTTCCGTATGACGGAATTGAACAGCCCGGTCTATTATTTAAGGGGACTGAAGAAAGCGTTTTTCTTTGTGGGTGCGCTGCCGCTTTTTGTCTTACTTTTGTTATTTTATATTTTTTGCTGGGGGGTAATACCGGCCTTTTACCATTCGTTATCGGCGTTTGCGGCATCTTTTTTATTGTTTGAACTATTCTTTGTCAATTACCGCAAGATGCCTTTTTCCAGCGGGTATGTTCCGGGTAAAGCCAATATCAAAGCCTTCTGGTTTTTGTACCTGGGCGGGTTTGCGGCATGGGTTTATTTTCTTTCAAAGCTGGGTATATTCCTCCTGGAAAATCCCCTCTATTATTTCATTTATTACATGGGCATCTATGTTCTCCTGTACCTGGTAAGGGAGTACCGTCATCGAAAGCTGAAAGGGTTCCGTTTTGTATTCGATGAGGAGCCGGAACCCGCGATGTTGAGCCTGGGACTGGATGTGTAACATGAAGGTAATATCCATACTGGTAATGGCTTCGGTGGTGTTGTTGGCGGTGTTTTATGCAGTGATGGAAGAGGACCCCTGCGAAGGGCACCGGGGGACTATCGTGACCCGGACGTTTTATTCGAAATGGGTAAGGGACAAATTCAAAGTGACGGTGTACCTCCCGGAGGATTACGAGGAAAACCGATCGGTCTCCTACCCGGTGATCTACCAATTGGACGGTAACAACCAGGGAAAATTAACGGCCATCCTGGCGTCGCATTCCCGGTGCAGGGGTATTGTTTCCACGGGAATTATCGTGGTGGGGATCGGTTATTATTACGACGGCTGGTATGACAAGCGTACGCGTGATTACACGTATCCCCGCCCGGATACGTCGGCCAAATACTATATGTACCCGGGAGCGGGAGGGGGAGTAAGATTCTACCGCTTTCTCAAGGAGGAATTGATCCCTTACGTGGACACGGCTTTCAGGACGGACAACGCGACCCGCGGCAGGACGTTGATGGGGCATTCGCTGGGTGGGTATTTTGCACTGTTTACGCTTTTCTACGATTATCAAAATGAACGGAATCCCTCGAAACTTTTTAGAAATTTTATTGCGGTCGGTCCGGCCCTGGATTTCAACAGGGATTATTTACTCGACCTGGAGACGAAACTGGTACTCAGCGGCGCGGTGCCGGAGCGGGTAAGCGTTTACATGGCGATGTCGGACCGGGAGGATACGGGACCGGTCCCTGTTTTCCCGATTTTGATCATGCGGTTCAACAAATGGGAATACCCGGGTTTCCGTTTCCTGACGAGGCGGTTTGAAAATTTAAAGGGCCCGGAGACGATTATTCCCGGTTACAAAGAAGGTCTGAAATTTATTTTTCAAGATTAAGCCGTCGGCCCGGATGTTTACCCATATCCCGGATTCTACAAATAGGGGGTTGAAGTTGGTGCTTGTTTCTATTAAAATTCTTTTATGAATGCCCAACAAGACAATATGAAAAAAAGTTCCGGATTCCGCTGTTTTTTTTGGTGGTTTGCCGCGGTATGGTTGGCGGCCGGAGTGGGGGTGCTTGTGGACGCGGCGCTGCGGGGAGGTCTTGAGCGTATAACGTGGAAACTGCTGTTTACGTGTATCGGTCTGGCCGTGGGCGCGATATTGATGGCGATACAGAACGGGGCGCTCCCGAAACGATCGAAAACGGCGGTACTGGGAGCGGTGGTTATCGTGATCTCCCAGGTCTGTTTTTTCTTGTTGGTCTGGAGCGGTTGGAAACAGTATTCGTTGTTGTGGCGAATTTGGTGGATATCGATGGTGCCGTCGATTTTTTTGACGCACATCCTGCTGCTGCGGTCGGCGGCGCTCGGACACCGGGGCCGGGTCGAGCGGGTGACGGTATGGTGCGTATTGGCGGCGGGTGTGCTGCTTTTGCTGTTGGGGTTCCGTTATGATTTTTTTGCGCCGCTCCATCCCGTTTATATTGTCGTGCTTGCTGTTCCGGCCCTGGGTACGGTTTCGGGTTCCATGTACGTGGGATTTCGTTGGGTATTGGGCAGGGTGGGGGCGGACCGGCTGTCGAAGCGTGTGCTGGCGGGTGGGATGATGATGTCCCATTTGCTGTTGTTGGTGTTGGGATTTTATATCGGCCGGGCCACGGCGGGAAGCGGTGAAACGCATCCCCGCGCGTTTGTTAAAGGGGTGCCGGGTCAGGTGCGGGACAGGGTTGAGAAAGACATCTACGAGGGGCAGTCGACGATTGCCACCTGGTTGGGGGATACGCGGTTGGTGAGCCGTCCGCCGTTTATTTCGCCGGAGCAGATTCACCGGGTTTCGGAGCGAATAGAACCGGGGGATATTATTTTGGAGCGGCGGAACTGGTATCTATCGAATCCCTGGCTCCCGGGTTTCTGGCCGCATTCGGCGTTGTACGTGGGAACGGCGGAAGACTTGCGGAAACTGGGTATCGCGGACCATCCGTCGGTAAGGAAGCATTTCGATGTTTTTACGAAACCGGATAAATACGGGCATTATTACAGGGTGATCGAGGCGGTGAGCGAAGGGGTGGTATTGAGTACGTTGGAGCATTCGGCGCATGCGGATTACGCGGCGGTGCTGCGGCCGCGGGTAACGGTTGAGGGGAAGGCGAGGGCGATAACGCGGGCTTTTGAACACCTGGGAAAACCGTACGATTTTAATTTCGATTTTGACGACACCGGGAAGCTGGTGTGTACCCAGTTGGTGTACTTGAGTTATGAGGGGATGTTGAGGTTTGAGCTGAAGCGGATCATGGGGCGCCGGACGTTACCGGCCAATGAGATTGCGATAAAATATGTCAATGAGCGTGGAAAAGAGGACCGGCAATTGGATTTTGTATTATTTTTGGATGTGGATCCGGCGGCGGGAGGTGCCCGGTTTGTGGATGAAGGGGTGTTTTGTCGTTCCGTGGACCGGCCGAGGGCATTGGTTGAGCGTTGACATGGCACGAGTTAAACTGTCACCCCCCAGTCACCCCCCCGGTCGAAAAACTCCTGGAACTATTTCAAGGTAATGAATTCCTTGGAAACAAACAGATTCGTGAGTTATTAGGCTTAAAGGGCAGAAAGAATTTCCGCAATTATTATATTGATCCGGCCATGGGAATTGGAGCAATAGAGTATACAATCCCGGATAAACCGAATAGTCGGATGCAGAAGTACTTCATACTTCCTGACTCCTTTTTCTCTTTTTCTAACCTCCACCAAAAGTAATCCAACCCGTCCCGAAGTATCCGGGGCTTGTGAGGATAGGGACGTGGGTATTCCTGCTTGTCCCGAACAATGCACACGTTATACTCTGCCACGGATGGACACGGATAAAAATAAATAAATCCGTGTAAATCCGTGTGAATCCGTGGCTAAAAATCTACCGGTCGATTATGACTAAAACACCGGACGCAATGGCCAGGATCGACATTATTAAGGGCAGACCCTCAAAACTCAAATTAAGCAGTTGGATCAGCCCGGTCATAATGAGCCAGATACCCAGCAACAACAGTCCCAGTTTCTTTGTCCGTTTAAACTTCTTACTCATTTTACTAACCTCCTTTTTTGTTATGAGTTTATTCCAGCCCTGACCCTACTTCTTCTGTTTCTTCTGTTTATTCTGTTTATTCTGCTTGTCCTGCTTGCCCTGCTTGGCCTGCTGCTTGACCTGCTTCTTCTGCCTGGCCTGCTGGGCGACCTGATTGACCCGTTCAATATCCTGTCGGTTCCGTTTGGTCAACTTTTGCTTCTCGACCTGAAGCTGTCTCTGGAGTTTGTCCAATTTGCCCTGGAGATTCTGCGCCGCCTTCTTTTTTGCAGCCTCGTCACGGATTTGTGCGAGTTCCCTGGCGCGCTTACGCTCCAGGTTTTTCAAATCTTGCGACTGGGTTTTCTCGAGGAGGTCCTTTTGCAGGGCTTGCCTCCTTCGGACGGCCGCTTCTTGTTCGCGCAGCGGCGACTGTGTCCGTGGGTCAAAAACCTTGACCGGGGCCAGCTCCCGCCGGGCTTCGCTTCTGTCCAGGTAGGTTTTCGGTTTCGCCGTGGCATTTTTCCGAAAGGTCGGCCGGTAGACATGGAGATCATTGCCCGCTACCCTGCCGCGTTCGGGCCTCCGGACGTCCCGGATCCTGTAGCGAGGTACTGGCCGCCGGGTGGCACGCTGCACATAGTCAATCCCGATTCCCTCGTTGACGATCCTGTTGTTGCGGAAATAGATGTTGGTGTGGATGGACGTAAAATTGATGATCGTTCGGTTGCGTTCATAAGGGAGGGAGTACCGGTAGATGTTATTGTCCATGAAATGTGCGGATTGGAGAAATATCCAGAAACGGTGGGGAATTTTGAATGAAGACGACGTAAAACCCATTTCGACGCGGAATTCGCTCCCGGGCGGCAGGGGCGCCCAACCCACATACTGGCTGCTCCATCTCCAACTCACCCAGGCAGGCCCCCAGACTGTACCGGGAACCCAGAACCAGCCGAAAAAGTTGTCATAACCCCATCGCCCGTAATGGAAAGGAATCGATCCCCATTCCTCATGGGATATCCAGGTCCAGCCATAGTCGGTCGAGACCCAGTGGCCGTTGTTGTAGGGCCGCCACCGGTAGCCCATATTCCTGGGGGTCCAAACATATCCATAGGGGGGCAGGTTGATCCAATTTCCATAGGGAGCCAGTTGGTTATACATGTCGTTAGAGTCCATATCGGCCATATTATCCATATCAGGGCCGTATTCTTGCGGACCGCCTATACCCGGGGAATAGTCTGTCTCCGCCCACGAGGTGGAGAGTGCGCAGCCCACGGCCAGCAAAAGACTAAATGTAACAATCAAAAGAAATTTTTTCATGTTCGATCTCCTTAAATCATCGTATCTCACTTAGTGGAAGAAGGTGAGATATCTTATCCGATTTTAAAAATTATCATAAGGATTCTAATGAATAAAAGAATCCAGCCTACGCCGACAATAATCCATGCAACTCTTTTAGAGATACCGATAAGAAATATGAATAAGGTCAATATGATCAAGAAACCAAGGGAATCGATAATGCTTGCCGGGAAAGTTCTACCGGTAAATATCGCCTGTATCACCTTGACAATCCCTAAACCGATCTGATGGGCAATAGAATATATGAATGTGAGTATCGCTTGAAGAATATCACTCAGAGTTGCGTTTTGTACAAATAAATTATTCATCCGGCTTGGCCTCCTTTGCCAAAATTTTTCACGAGCGGGGTTTCCTGCAAGACCAATGAAATTTGCAGGACCCCGCCAGGGTGTAGTGCCTGGCGAACATCGGCAGGTTAAAACACTTCCCGGTGTTTATCCCAATAGGTGGGAACGTCAGACACAATTTTTTCATTTTAAGCTCAGAATCCAGGGTTAGCGCAAAAAGTATAACGCCAATCCCACGCTGGCATAATTGCGGGAGTTGTCATTGAGGGCAATGCCGAACTCGGCCAGGAAATCAAGGTCGGCGCTGAGCCTGTATTCGAGCCCCGGCACGATATGCGCCATCGTAAAGTTGTAATCCGAGTTCTTCAATGAATCGAAGGCAAGCCTGAGACCTCCGTATAGCTCAAGGTTCTTCGCGGGTGTGGTGCTGGCCAGGAGTACGGTGTCGATGCCGGAGCTGTCTCCCCCCCCGGGCACGTTTGTTATATGGCCGCCCAGCGCCACCGAGACGTTGAAATTCCGCCCATGGACGAACCAATACTCTACATCTACTCCAAAGTAATTGAGGTCTTTGAAGAACGCGGCCTTGGCCTCGATATCGAAGCGGGATGTGATCCCGAATCCGGCCCGGCCGGCCACTCCGAATATCGAATCGCTGCCGTTCTTACCGAAAAGCACCGTGGGGAAAACGGCCACCTTGAAGTTGCCTTTGTTGATGGTTTCAGCCGAGTTCATCAGCACGTCCTGTGCGGAGATATCAGCAGCAGCAGCGGCGAGAAACATCGCCGCAACCAGGATAATCATGACTCTTTTAAACATTTTGTTCCTCCTAAAGTTTTTCATAATTAATCTGTTGCATTTATCATGCCAATATCTTGATTGTCCCGATTAACGCTCAATTATAGAGAAGATAAGGTAAAGTAGAAAAGAAATTGTCCTATAAAACAGTACAATTCCTATAAAACGGTTAAATTCCTGCCGCGCGGTACGAAATCGATTCTAAAAAAATCCTTAAAACGTAGGCAAAACGGGGAAGAGATACATGTAATCCGGGTCATTTGAAAAAATTGAATTATAAAAGCGAATGTGCTAAAATAAAAAAAGGTTAAAATTTAGAGCAGGTGCAGAACCGATGGTAAATGTTTTAATCATTGATGACGATAAAGTGATGTGCGACTGGATCGCAGCAGCAGTGGAACGGATGGGACAACGATCAGCCTTTGCACACACACTGGGAGAGGGACTGAGGAAAGCCCAATCGGAGTCATTCGCTGTCATTTTCCTCAATGCACAAATGCCCGACGGCAGCGGACTGGACATCATACCGAAAATAAAAGCCACCGTGTCTGCCCCTGAAATAATTATCATCACCGGGTTTGGCGATCCCGATGATGCCGAACTCGCCATCACAAACGGCGCCTGGGATTACATCGAAAAGCCTGCCTCGCTGGAAGCCATAAAACTTCACCTGACCCGGGTCCTGGAATATAAAGCCGAGAAAGGCACAGGGAAACCGCTTGCGGCTTTGAAAAGGAAAGACATCATCGGCAGGTCGCAGCGACTCGATTTGAGTTTTGAACTACTCGGCCAGGCGGCGCAAAGCGATGTCAATGTTCTTATCACGGGCGAAACCGGGACCGGGAAAGAACTTTTTGCCAGGGCAATTCATTACAACAGCCCCAGGGCCGACAAGAATTTTGTTATTGTCGATTGTACATCACTTCCTGAAACATTGGTTGAAAGCCTTCTCTTCGGGCACGCGCGCGGGTCTTTCACCGGGGCCTACACCAGCCAGGACGGGTTGATAAAACAGGCCGACAGGGGAACTCTTTTCCTGGATGAGATCGGCGAACTCCCGCAGGCGATTCAAAAAAGTTTCCTCCGGGTTATCCAGGAACACCGGTTCCGTCCCGTGGGAGGAAATCGCGAGGTCACCAGCGATTTCAGGTTAGTGGGGGCTACCAACCGAAACCTGGAGGACATGGTCCGGGAAGGCCAATTTCGCGAAGACCTGCTCTTCCGGCTCCGGTCGCTGGTTATCGATTTACCCCCATTAAGGGAGTGTCCCGAAGATATCAAAGAATTACTATTTCATTTTATGAAGACATTGTGCGACCGTTTTGGGATAGGGCCGAAGGGATTCTCTCCCGAATTCATGAATGCAGCGACCAGTTATAAATGGCCGGGGAATGTCCGTGAACTGATCCAGGCCCTGGAAAAGGCCTTGCTCGCCGCGAAAGATGAACCCATACTGTACCCGAAACACTTGCCGACGCATATTCGCATACAGGTAGCGCGAAACGGTGTTCATATGAAGTCCGTAAACCATGATAAGCCGGGGACACGCACCACCGTGTCCCCGATACCGCCCAAATTAAAAGAGTTTCGGCTGGCCGCTGTTTCCGAAGCGGAGCAGAAGTATTTTAAGGACCTTGTCTCATTTACGAATGGAAAAGTCGATGAGGCTTGCCGGATTTCCGGCCTGTCGCGCTCAAGATTATATACTCTTCTCAAAAAATACCGGTTGTCTTCCCTACTTTGATTCGGGACCCCGGTTCCCGGTCACGGCGTGCGCGGAGAGATGCGAGTTTGTCCGGACATCATCTCAAACGCCTGATTTTTATGGCATGTTTCTTGCATGAAATTCTTTAGGTCCGGGTAGAAATGACGCCGGGCTGTTTTTTAAGGAGAAATTAAAACGATGCAAGTGCTCTTTTATGCCGGTAGGGACGACAAGGATAAGAATAGACTTGAGGCGGCGCTCCATGATGCGATCCCGGGGCGGCCGATCGAGTTGTTCACGCGGTTTGACGACTTTCGGAAGAGGTTCCGTTTCATCGTCGAACCGGATTCTATCGCTGTTCTATTAGCCGCCGACCGTGAAGACCTCCTGGAGATGCAGAAGTTCCGCGAGCTGCTCCCGGAGATTTATGTCATCCTGGTTATCCCGGATTGGCAGGAGAGTACCGTCAAGCTTGCCCACCTCTTATTGCCGCGATTCTTAAGTCAAAAAGATGATAGTTTCACAGACCTTAAAAAAGTCCTTAAAAAAATGGCCCGGACGCCTCATTGACCGGTGAAAAGTACTGTCGCACAACTTGCCTGTCCCGAAATCTTGCCAATTTTATATTCTTTGACAATCGAGCCGCGAAATTGTTGCAAAATTTGTTTATTTTTATTATTATATATTAGCCGCAAAGGCACCAGGACACAAAGGCCGCGGCGCTTTACCGCGCACCCTCTTAAAAAAAGTTTCCTTTGTGCCTTCGTGTTTTAGTGGCTAAAATTAGGAGGTATTATGGATTTAAAGATCAAAGGTAAAGTTGCGGTGGTTACCGCATCGAGTAAAGGACTGGGTAAAGCCGCCGCCGAAGCACTGGCGGCCGAAGGCGTACACCTGGCGGTCTGCTCACGGGATGAAACAAGAATAAACGACACGGCGGCCTATTTAAGAGATACGTATAAAGTAGACGTCTTGCCCGCGGTTTGCGATGTGACGGACAAAACCGCGGTTTATTCCTTCAAAGAAAAAGTGATCGGCCATTTCGGCACCTGCCATATTCTCTTTACCAACGCCGGCGGCCCCCCACCGGGGAAAGTAGACGACTTCGAGGGCGAGGACTACGCCAAAGCCCTGGAATTGAACCTCATCAGCAACATCCACCTGGTTTACGCCTTTTTACCCTATATGAAAAAACAAAAATGGGGTCGCATTCTTGCTTCCACTTCGGTAACGGTCAAGCAGCCCATTCCCACGCTGGCCCTGTCCAATGTATCGCGGGTGGGGGTGGTGGCCTATATTAAAAGCCTGGCACTGGAAACGGCATCGCTAAACATTACGGCCAACGTCCTGGCGCCGGGATACATCATGACGGAACGGGTCAAACAACTGCTGGAAGACAAAGCGGAAAGGGAAAACATCTCTTACGAAGACGCTTTAAATGGGGTGTTGAGTGCCATCCCCGCCCAACGAATCGGAGATCCGGCGGATTTCGGCGCTTTCTGCGCCTTTCTGGCCTCGGAATACGCGGCCTATATCACCGGAGAAACCATACTCATGGACGGAGGAATGTATAAGGGACTTATGTAAGTGCATAAACCGGCACAACCGGAAGCAAAAAGGCGTCATGAGAGCCCGTCTCCTATTCTCATTATTATCTGAAAAGGCCGGGGGTTTGCTTTACTCACGGGCTTTTGGTAGGCCGCTCCCCCGCTAGTCCCGTTTTTTATCCCAATTCGATAACCTGGTCATCCGCCGTCAGCAGGTACTGGATATCTTTGATTTCGATTATCAACTGGAATGCTATGTGCCCGC
>Ga0210082_1000183_pt1 | contig 13095 bp, 9 predicted proteins | sample White_ThreeSqA_D_2_FD_185592 | JGI IMG/M metagenome (GOLD analysis project Ga0210082, IMG submission 185592) | Wetland microbial communities from the San Francisco Bay, California, USA, that impact long-term carbon sequestration -... | ecosystem: Environmental > Aquatic > Marine > Wetlands ... | reverse complement strand
CAACCCGGGTTGGTGAGATTGTTATCCTGTTTTACCGGGCCGTTGTCTATATTTTCCAGCGGCCCTTTAACATCAAATTGATCGTGAATCACCTGTATTTAGATGGGATCAAATCCATACCCGTCGTATTTCTTACCTCCATATTTACCGGCGGTGTCCTGGCGCTGCAAAGCTTTTACGGACTGCAGCGGTTCGGGGCCGAAGTATTCACCGGCACACTGGTGGGCGTAAGTCTTACCAAGGAGTTGATCCCCGTATTGACCGGCCTTATGATCTCCGGCAGGGTGGGCGCGTCTTACAGCGCCGAGATCGGGACCATGAAAGTATCGGAACAGATCGATGCCCTCTTTACTTTCGGCATCAATCCCGTCAAATACCTGGTCAGTCCCCGGGTGGTGGCGTTGATGATCATGGTACCGCTGCTCACCCTTTTCGGCGATTTCGTCGGGATAATGGGGGGCGGGTTCGTGGCCCATGCGGTCTGTCGCCAGAATCCCGTTCTTTTCCAGTTCCAACTGTTCTCTTCCCTGGAATTCTGGGACGTGATATCCGGCTTGATAAAAGCGGTTTTTTTCGGCTTGACCGTTGCCGTTATCGGGAGTTTTTTCGGTTTGAACACCGAAGGCGGGGCCAAGGGCGTGGGCCGTGCCACCACCACCGCCGTTGTGGTGGCTTCCATTATTATACTTATTTCCGACTTCTTCTGGAGCAAGATACTGCCCTTCAGTCTCAGGTGAGGAGCAAACCGATGATCGAAGTAAAGAATATATGCAAATCCTTCGGACAACACCGGGTCCTGGACGAGCTGTACCTGGATGTGAAAAAAGGTGAAACCCTTACGATCATCGGCGGCAGCGGCAGCGGCAAAAGCGTCTTGCTTAAACACATCATCGGGCTGCTGAAACCCGAGTGCGGTACGATCTATATCGAGGGCACCGATATCACCCGCCTGAAAGAGAAAAAACTTTTCGCCATCATCGAACAGTTCGGGATGGTGTTCCAGGGCGGCGCCCTCTTCGACTCCCTGACAGTGGGGGAAAATGTCGCTTTCGGTATAAAAAACAATGACAAAATGCCCCGGGAAGAGGTGGCGGAGATCGTGGAACAGAGCCTGGAAAAGGTCGGGCTCCCGGGTATCCCCCATCTCATGCCTTCGGAACTGAGCGGGGGAATGAAAAAGCGGGTGGCCATCGCCAGGGCGATCGCCAAGAAACCCAGGATTCTCCTGTACGACGAACCCACCACCGGGCTCGACCCCATTATGGCCGATGTCATCAACGAATTGATCATAAAGGTCAACGATTCCCCGGACATCACTTCCATTGTTATCACCCACGATATGGTGAGCGCCTATAAAATCTCCGACCGCATCGCCGTGTTGTACGAGGGAAAGATCATTGAAACCGGTACGCCGGACCAGGTAAGAAACAGTACCAACCCCGTGGTGCGGCAATTTATCGAGGGGAGGTCCGAAGGCCCCATAAAAATAAGGTAGAGCCATGAGAAAAGAATTAAAAATAGGAATTTTCGTCTTGAGCGCTTTTGTCATTTTCGCTTATTTCATCGTCAAGACCGATTCGTTGGTGTCCCTGCTCTCAAAAGGAAAACGTTACCCCGTATACGCTAAATTTTCCAACGTTTCCGGTTTATTTAAAAGCGCGCCGGTGCGGTTGGCCGGCGTGCAGATCGGGCTGGTGGAAGACATCTTCCTGGAAGGCGGGAGGGCGGTGGTCAGGATGCAGATCAAGAAGAAGTATACCCTTACCACCGACATCCGGGCCGCGGTAACTTCCGTCGGAATTGTGGGTGAGAATTTCATCGAGCTTTCGTACAGGAAGGAGTTTGAAACGCCCAATCCCTCGACCGTTCCTCCCGGGGGTGAGATAAAAACAGTTAAGACATTCGGCCTGGAAGAGGTGGGCGCCGAATTAAAAGCCATCAGCCCTAAAGTAAGGGCCGTCCTGGATTCCATGAACGGGATACTGGCGGACAACGATTTCCGGGAATCGATCAAGGGTACCGTTCAAAACATGAGAGATATTTCTGAAAACCTGAAGACCATTTCCGGTGAAAACGGTACGGCGGCCAGGACCATCGATAAAATAGACCGTGTGGCACTCCGATTGACCGAGACCGTGGATTCGTTAAAAAAATTCCTGGAGAAAGTGGACGATTCCCTTTTCAAAGAGGACCGGGGCATTCTCGACAACCTGGAAACCACGGCCTCACAGTTGAAGACCACGGCGGAAGATTTGAAATCCATCGTGGCGCGTGTACGCAAAGGCGAGGGCACGGCGGGTAAATTGCTGACCGGGGACGGGTTATATAAAAAGCTTGACGGTTCGATCGAATCGGTGAATACGTTTTTGAAGGACCTTGAAAAGAAGAAAGCCGGGCTGGATAAGACGAAGTTGAATTACTATGCCGGGGTTGATTATATGACGGGAGAGAAGAATGCCCGTTTTGCCTTTGGAATGGATTTGAATTTTCCCGGTTTTTCGTTATTTACGCGGGTGCGGGAGGATGCACTTGAGGGCGGCACGGATTTTACAGTGATGGCGGGTAAACAGTACAAATATTTTACCGCGGCGGCGGGGATGGTGGATTCCGGTCTGGGAGCCGCGCTTTACCTTAACCTTTTCAACCGGCGGTTGAATCTTCAATTGGAAGCATCCCGTTTTTACAAAGCGCGGGAGTTGAGTTGGGACCGTAGTCCGTTATTAAAGGCGGTGCTTTCGTTTTCGCTGAATAAGAACATCGATGTTTCGGCGGGTTACGAGGACGTGTTGGAGAGGGAGTCCCGGAAATTTTTGGTCGGGATATCGTTTCGTAATTAACGATCTTTCTCACATTGACAAATTTTGTCACTTCGGGTGACAATTTTTTTAAGATATTTGGCACCCGTTTTTAGAAAATGTTGATAAATAAGGTTCCCTTGTTTTGGCAAGGGAATTGCTTATAGAAACACGTAACACAAAAAAACGTAAAAAACAAAAATAATAAGGAGGCTTTATATGAACAAGAAAGGTTTTACGTTGGTTGAGTTGTTGATTGTTATTGCAATCATCGGTATCGTGGCAGCTATTGCAGTACCGAATTTGCTGACTGCTTTGCAGAAAGGTAAACAGAAGGCAACCATGGGTGATATGAAAACCATCGGCGGTGCGATCGAAGATTATATGAGTGACAACTACATGGCTCCGGGTAACGCCGCGGCTGTTTTTGTTAACCAGTTGGAAGCTTATCTGGAACCCTTTTATATCAAGATGCTCCCGACCAAAGACGGATGGGGAAGCGACCTGGTATATGAATCCGGCGCGGCCGAAACCATCGAACAGGAGTTGTATTCCGTTATTTCCTACGGAAGGGGCGGTACGCTTAATGCCATCGACCCGGCGAACTCCAATTACCTCGTAAACACCATGGCCGGATTTGAGAACGAAATCTGCTTCTCCGGCGGTCAGTTTACTTATGTACCCAAGGTAAAGTAATCGAAGACAGAACCCTGATGAAAAAGAGCGGCTGGCTAATAGTGCCGGCCGCTTTTTTTTTTCTAATCAATTTTTCGGTTAGTTCCGTAAAAATCCTTTTTTTAAGCCGGTCCGTTTATTTCCTTTTTTTGATTTTCCTTTTTTTCTTTTTAAGAAAATTCGATCTTGACAAAATCCTTATTCCCATTGTGGGAGGGGTTTCTTTCATTGTATTTATTTACGGTATATTTCAAAAATTTGTCCTCTTCCCACTTTATCTAAGGAATATCACACCCGGTGACAATGTCTATTCACAAGCCCTGATCGCACGGATAGAGAGCGGCCGGATTTTTTCTATTTTCAGGCTGCCCACGCTTTATGCGATAGTATGCGCGGTGTTTATCATCTTCATTTTTCACTATTTTTTAAAATCCGGCACGCTCAAACACCGGGTTGCATGGGCGTTTTTGTTGGTATTGGGATTGTTCAACCTGGTGTTGACGCAATCTTTCGGCGGGATGATCTATTTTTGCGTGGGTGTTGTCGTTTACCTCTTGCTTTCGGGGATTTTAAAGCTCAGGCACCTGGCGCCTATTTTGATGATCTTCACGCTTTTTTTCTCGGTGACGATCGCGCTCCGGTATTCGGAAGCCAGGAAAATGGAACCGGTCCGATTGCGGGTTTCCAACTGGCGGCAGGCGGTAAGGGCGATCGAATCGAGTCCGTTTCTGGGAGTGGGCTTGGGGAACTATGAATCGGGGGTCTCTTATTTCACCCGAAGTGATGAGGCCAAGTCCATTTATGCCCATAATTTCATCTTGCAGTTTATCGCGGAGACCGGCGTGTTCATCCCCTTTTTCCTGCTGTTGTTACTGATCTTCTCCTGGAAAAGACTAATAAACAAACGTTTTTCGGGGGGGCCAGGGGGGCCCCGCGGCGCGGGGAGCCTATTAACCATGAACCCTGTGGGGCAGGATAACGGGGAACAGACTCACTCCGTTAGTCCGCATATAGGTCCCCCCCGCAGGGGGGTCGCCGAAGGCAAGCCAGGTGAAACAGTCATGTATATCTCCATATTCGCCGTACTGGTCGTTTACAATCTCATCGACATCGGGTTTTATTTCTTTGCCGCGGGTTTGATGGGAGTGGTGGTATTATCGCAAATTTACCCGGCGGCGGTCAAAAGGAAAGCGCAGTCCGGGTTAAACCTGGCCATCCTGGTTTTGCTCTCGATGTTCCTGGTTGTGGAATCGGTTTCGGAAAGTTACCGGGGAGAAGCGGAAGTATTACGAAACCAGGACCACCCGGTGGAAGCCGGGAGAAATTACACAAAAAGTGTGGCTGTCAACCCGTACAACTTCAAATCCTTATCCGGTCTCGCGTTACTGGAGATGTCTTCCCCAAACCGGGAAAAGGGCGGGCAATACCCGGACCGTATCCTTACCCTCTACCCCGACTCTTCCGCCGGTCATTACCTGAAATCCAGGGTGGAGCTGGCCGGGGGTCATCTTTTTCGCGCCTTCTATCATGCCGCCCGTGCCCATGAAAAGAACCCGATAGAGAAAAAGTACAGGGATTGGTACCGGCGGCTGAAGGAAAACCTGGACGCCCACCTTAAACGGGCCGGAGAAAGCGAACCGGACAACGAAGAAGAGGTGCCGCAATGATCCTGTCGCGCCTGGTCCAGCGGCTCAGCCGGTTGAATCCCCGGATCGAATTTTCGGTTATCCTGGGGTGGCTCTTATTTTTCCCGGCCAAGGATTCGCCCCTCTATTTTTTGGTCTTCGCCGGCCTGGTGGTCATTGTTTCGTTCCGCGGCATTTATTTTATGAAGAATCTCAGTTTGTCCGGGTTTTCTTATTTCCTTATCGGTTTCAACGGGCTGTTGATCTTCTCGGTTTTCTTCTCGGTTTACCGGTTCCAGTCTATCCTGTTTATATCGGACATTTTTCTTATCAGTGTTCATTTTATCCTGTTCTTTTTTGACCGGGAGAATGAAGACTCTTATTTCCATTTGCTGGCTTATGTTATTTCGGTGTTGTCTTTTATCAAAGTGGTCCATTCGATCGTTCCCGTATTCAGCAGTAAAAATGTCTTTTTTTCCAACCTGATTTTCCAGGGGGTGGCTTCGGGGCTTGCGGTGCTTATCCTGTTTTATTACCTGTTGAAGAGATTCAATTGGGTGTTCCTGGGTTTGCTTTTGTTAAACGGCGCGGGGGTTTTTGTTTCCGAATCCAAAGGGGCTTATATCGGCGCGGCGCTTCTTGTGTTGACCATGGTGCTGTTGAAAAAAAAGGCGTTGATCCCCGTGGTTATCGGTTTTATTCTCCTGACCTTTATTACCCCCAATCCCATTAAACGAATGTTTGTTTTTTCGTTGACCGAAGACCCCTATTCCACCAACCGTCTCGATATATGGAAAATGTCCGCGGTGATGTTTAAGGACACTCTTCCGTGGGGCGTGGGACCGGATAATTTTTCAACGGTATCGAAGCAGTACAATTTTAAGCAGGAACGGGGACCGGCCAACTATTTTAAACTTCCTCTCCGGCCCCACAACGACTATTTTAAGTTATTAACGGAAACCGGGCTTCCCGGTCTTTTCTTTTTGCTTGTTTTCAGTTGGGTTTTAGTACGGAAGGTCTTTTCTTCGTCTCTTTTCAATCTCTCGAAATTGCTTATCCTGTACCTTTTGTTCCAGGCATTTGTATTCAATGTTATTTTCCACATTTTTTTCTTTTTCATCTTCATTTTCCTTTTAAAAAACCTGTTCGAGGGGCAATTGGTGCACAAGAGTTTTACGTTGAATTTAAAAGCGTATTTTACATTTTTGACGCTGTTTGTTTTGCTGGTGGGGTATTTGCTGCCGTTTCTCTCGTTTCGCCGGGTGGAGAAGGCGAATACGGACGGGGAAATAACGATTGTCGAACGGTTCCGATTATTGAACAAGGCCGGTTACCTGAACCCGTTGAATCCCGCGGTTTTTTATTATAAAGCAGTATCGCTTTTCGGTTATTTCGAGGAGACATCCAACCTTGAGGCCTTTTATTCGGCGGTGGACAATGTTAAGCGGGCACAGCGGTTGAACTGCTATTTTATCGACGCCTACCGCCTGGAATCGGACCTCTACACCGTTTTGCTTAAAAAAAATTTTACCTATACGGGGCTGCACGATGAGATCGCCGCCCCCCTGGCTAAGGCGGAGAAATATGATCCCTTTAGTCCTTTCATTAAACTACGGAAAGCGGAAATTCATTTCCGGTTTCACCGAACGCGGGAAGCCCGGGAGGAAGCCCTGGATGCACTGGCATTGGAACCTGATTTCGCGGCTGCGCTTTATTTCCTTCAAACCAACTTTAATTATTTCCCGGATGCGGAAGCGTTCGACAGGCGCATTGAAAGCATTCGTAAAAAGGCCGAGCGGCTAAAGGTTGAACCCGGCACCTATCTTTTCAAACTATTTGAAATCCCGCACCATGCTGGTGCACCCGTCTTGCACGGCCCTGGCCACGCGGCGCGTGGAGCCTCTTTGCACGGCCCTGGCCACGCGGCGCGTGGAGCCTCTTTGCACGGCCCGGGGGATTTATGATGTTATGGACATCATCTCAAATCGTAATGTATTGTGCGGGCGCATCCTAAGTTGCCCGGCCCGGAGGAATTTATGAAAAAACAAGGTTTTACCCTGGTCGAGTTATTGATTGTTATCGCCGTTATCGGGATCGTGGCAGCCATTGCCATTCCCAACCTGTTGACGGCGGTTCAGAAAGGAAAACAAAAAGCCACCATGGGTGACATGAAAACCCTGGGTAACGGCATCGAATCGTACATGACCGACATGGCGATGGCCCCCGGGGGTGGGACCGCCACCCTGGTTGCGGACCTGGAGCCGTACATGGGACCGTTCTACACTAAAAAACTGGTTACACGGGATGCATGGGGTGAGTCTTTTCACTATGTATCCGGTGCCCTGGGTTTAGAGCAGGACCTTTATTCGATTATCTCTTACGGTAGGGACAACATGGCCACGGCGATTGACCCTGCCAATTCCAATTATCTTGTGACGACGCTGGACGCTTTTAAGAATGACATATGTTTTTCCAATGGCAGCTTCACCTACGTCCCCAGGATCAAATAGCGACATACTGCCGTCTGCCGTCAGCAGTCCCTTGTTTGCCCGGCCCTTACCGCACGCCCGCAGGGCACAGAGATATTGAAGTAGGAAGAGGTCCCAGACGAAAAAAATGTCCCCGATTCGTCCTCATCCCTTCCCTGGACTCAGGCAGGGAAACGGTGTATAATTTCCTATGAAATATTTTTTAGCGATTTTTATGGCCCTCATCGCCTATTCGTGTATCTCCACGGGATTTGTACTTATGAAGATCGGTATCCATTGGATGGGTTGGAAAGGAAAACGAAATAAAACGTTTTATAAAAACCTCTCCATTTGGATCACGGGATTCGTTATTATGAATGTATACGGCATCCCCAGCGCGGTGGCACTGAAACAACTGCCACCCCATATTGTCGCGGCTTTCGCGGGGTGGGGAATCGTCGTACTGGTCTTCCTCTCTCATTTCCTGCTGAAAGAGAAAGTTCTTAAAACCGATTTTATCTTCTCTTTTTTGATCGTCGCCGGGATTTTCCTGCTGAATTATTTTGAGAGACCCGCGTCCGGTACGGCCGCGAATATTACAGGAATGGTCTTCCTGTGCATAATCCCGGTGGGTTTATTTGTCTTCGGGTTCGCTGCCCGTTGGTCTTCGAAAGTGAGGACCGTGGTTTTCGCGTCGGTGTCGGGGATTTCGGCGGGGTTGATGGTGGTGTCGTTACGGTTGTTGGTATTGAAATATGGATACCGGGTCGCGTTGTATTTTCAATCGCCGTATTTATATTTATATGTCGTGTTTGCCCTGCTCTCGTTTATCGCTTTGCAAGTGGCGATCAAAAACGGACCCATGATGATCATCGGACCGGTGCAGTATTCCTCAAACATAATATACCCGCTTGCGGCAGCGCTGCTTGTATTTAACCGGTGGATACATATTATTCAATTTTTGGCTGTCGCAATCATTGTCTATTCCGTGGTATCTCTTTTGAATAAGCGCCCCCCACAACAGTAATTCTAATTTTACCACGAAGAACACGAAGAGCACGAAGGGAAAGATAAGAAAAGACCTTAATTACCTGCTTTTTCTTTATTTTATCTTCGTGTCCTTCGTGTCCTTCGTGGTTCAAAATCCAAAATTAGAGTTGCTGCCCCCACAACCGGGCGCTTGAAATAATAGCCCGGATAATGTACAATTTGTCCATGAAAGAACAATCCAATAACCCGGCAATCCTGGGTACACCGCTTCGATTGAGGAACATTACCGTTAAAAACCGCTTTATCCGTTCCGCCACCTATGACGGATACGGCGATTCCAACGGGATGCCCGTCCCGGAGACGGCGGATTTTTTTTCCGAACTGGCCCGGGGCGGCGTGGGCGCCATTATTACGGGCTTTGCCTATGTATCCCGGGCGGGCAGCGCCATGCAGCCGGGACAATACGGTATCGATTCCGACGATAAAATCGCGCCCTGGCGAGACATCGTAAACAAGGTCCGTGAAAAAACACCGGATGCCCGGCTGATCATGCAAATCGCTCACTGCGGACGACAAACAAAACGAAAAATGACGGGCGTCCCGGCAGTGGGGGTCTCTTCGAAAAAGTGTACCTATTACCGCCAGCGGGTCAAAGTACTGGACGACGACGCCATCGCCGCCATTATCGATGAATTTGCCCATGCCGCGCGCCGCGCCAAGGAGGCCGGTTTCGACGGTATCCAGTTACACGGTTCACACGGCTACCTTATCCACCAGTTCCTCTCACCCTGGACAAATAACCGTAAAGACCGCTGGGCCGACGGTCCCCTGTTCATGGAAAAAATAATCGAGCGCACCCGGGAATTGTGCGGAGAAGCGTTCCCGATACTGGTAAAACTCAGTTACACCGAAGACCGCGACCCCGGTATCCGGTTGGAAGATACCGTGGAAACGGTAAAGCGCCTGGAGCGGCTTTCCGTCGATGCGGTGGAGATCAGCAGCGGGACCATGGAATACGCCCTAAATATCATGCGGGGGGCGTGTCCGCTGGATTTGATCTTGAAAGTAAACCCGACATACAACCGTATCCCCCGTTTGCTGCAGACGTTCTGGAAGAAATTTTTCTCGCCGGGCTTTTTAAAGAGATTCAAGCCCTTCGAGGAGAATTACAACCTGGCCGGAGCGGAAGCGATCAAAAAAGAGACCTCCCTTCCGGTAATCACCGTGGGCGGGCTGAGAACAGTGGAAAGCATGATCAACTGCATTACCTCATCGGGCCTGGATGCCGTTTCCATGTGTCGTCCGCTGGTATGCGAACCGGATTTACCGGCACGGATACTCACCGGCGAAACAACGAAGGCAAGGTGTACCGGTTGTAATCTTTGCACCATTTACAGCGATACTCCCCGCACCATACGCTGTTATTTACCCGGGAGATAAACGATCGTTACTTCTTCACCTCGATGTCGGCCTTGAGGCGTAACGAACCGGCGGTCAATTCCATTTTGTATTGCCCGGGCTCGACAAACGATAGCCGGCGTCTTCGCCTTGTTTCCGGGGCACCTTCCTTTTTCCCGGGGGTCAAATCCCATACCGCCATATTCAGCCCGGCATCCCCGGTGCTTTCCAGTGTCTTGACCAACTTACCGTTTGCGTCGTTTATCACGATCTTGACTTCTTGAGCGTGTTTCAGGAAATAATAGATATCGGCGGTCCGTCCCGGGACCCAATTCCACCGTTCCCTCCGGGGAAGCTTTGCACCGGCGATATCGAAGAGGTGGACCTTTTCGGCCAGTATCTCGCCGGTTAATTTTTGGAGACAGCCCACATCCATGGCATACATGCCGCGGCCGTGGGTCGCGGCCACCAGGATACCGTCCCTCGGATGGATCACCAGGTCATGGACATAAGTAGTAGGCAGTTGGTTGGGCAGTACGTGCCAGGACTTGCCGCCGTTTACGGAGACATAGACCCCCAGGTCCGTGCCCACGTACAGGATATTTTTGTTTTTCGGGTCTTCTTTAATAACATTGACCGGACCGGAGGGGATGTTGGAGGTAATACTTTCCCACGTTTTCCCGTAATCCGTGGATTTCCATACATAGGGGGCGAAATCGTCGTCCCGTTTCCCGTTCTGGGTCATGTAGACCGTCGCCTGGTCAAAGGCCGAAGCCGCGATCTCCGACACCCATTTCCCCGGGGGCAGTCCGTTTGTGATCTCCGTCCATGCGGCCCCGCCGTTTTTGGTTACATGGACCCTGCCGTCATCGGTCCCGATGTAGATCAACCCGAATTGAAAGGGCGATTCGGAAATAGAGAATATGGTTTGATACTGGATATCTCCGATCTTGTTTTTATCGTTGTACGTCAGGTCGGGGCTGATCTTTTCCCAGGAATCGCCGCGGTCCATGGAACGGAAAAGGAAATTCAACCCCAGGTATAAAATTCGCGGGTTGTGGGGCGAAATAATAAAAGGGGCCAGCCACTGGCCGCGCAGCGGGGGTTCGCCTTCTCCGGCTTTGGGTGCAACGGGTACGGATTCCTTCGTACGCATATCGGTCCGGGTCATGCTGCCGTAAAAACCGGCGGAATAAACGATATCGGCGTCGGTGGGGTCCACGGCATGGCTGCTGCCTTCACCGCCGGGCGCATTTTCCCATTCCACCGCCGGGATACTGTTCCGGCCCCGGCCGAGGTCGACGACCCCCCGGTAACTGCCGTGGTCCTGGATGGAACCGTACACATGAAAGGGGTCGGCCATATCGTAGGACACGTTGAAAAACTGCGCCAGCGGGAGGTTATCGTAAAAGGTCCTCCAGTTTTTGCCGCCGTCGTAGGTAACGGCCACACCGCCGTCGTTGACGTTGACCATGTAATCCGTATTCCCGGGATCGATCCACAACCCGTGGTGGTCGCCGTGCATACCGTATAAGGGCCGGAAGGTTTTTCCCCCGTCTTCCGAAACATTCAGTGCAAGCCCCATGACATAGATTTTATTTTCATTCACCGGGTCCACGCGTATCTGCCCGAAGACCCAGCCGTAAGTACCGGAGAGGCGAAGCATATAATCGTTGTCCTCGCTGACCTTGCGCCAGTTTTTCCCTTTATCGTCGCTGCGCCAAACCGTGGCGCCCCGGATGATGCCACTGCTGGGGCGTCCGTAAGAATCCGTTTCGCCTTCTTCCCCTTTTTTAGCCTTTTGATAATCATCGATAAACGCATAGAGCACGTTGGGTTTTGCCCGGCACAGGTCGATACCGGTCCGTCCCCTGAATTTTGCCGGGGGAAGGCCGTTGTCGATGGGTTCCCATTTGTTTCCCGCGTCCGTGGATACAAAGATGCCGCTGCCCGTATACCCGGGTTCATTTCTCGGGTCGTTCCATTTTTTACGTATCCGCTGCCAGGTGGAAATATAAAGCGTACCGGGGTTTGTGGGGTCCATGACCAGGTCGTTTACCCCGGTTTTTTCGTCGATATAGAAAATCTTTTTCCAGGTTTTTCCACCGTCCGTGGTTTTATAGAGACCGCGTTCCACGTTGTTTGTCCATTCGTGGCCGGAAGCCGCGACATAAACGATATCGGGATTTTCCGGGTGAATAATAATGCGGGGGATGGTATTCGTATCCGTTAATCCCATGTGTTCCCAGGTTTTGCCCGCGTCCGTGGACTTATAGACACCGGCGCCGGCCTGTGAACTCCGGAAAATATTGGCTTCGCCCGTACCGACCCATAAAATATCCCGGTTGGAGGGGGCAACGGCGATATCGCCGATGGCCGTGGAGGCCGCGTGCTGGAAAACCGGTTCCCATGTGGTGCCTTCGTTGTCGGTTTTCCATACCCCGCCGGAGGCGCCGCCCACATAGATCGTATAGTGTTTTCCTTTGGGTTCGAGGACCGCCGTGTCGGTCATCCGGCCGCTGATATTAAGGGGGCCGAGGAATTGCCACCGCAGGTTTTTGAACATCGATGTTTCTTTCATATCCACGTGTTTTCGGTACCATTCCAGCCGTTGTTCCGGTGGTGTGTTTTGAATGGCTTTCGCGGCTTCCAGTGTGGGGCTTAAAAGAAGCAGTAATAAAACGGGAATCAATAAAATGTATTTTTTGGGATGGGATAAAATCATGGTCTTACCTCCTTTTTTTTGATGCGTTAAAAATGGAAAGGTTTATTTGAATCATATTGTATCTTATTTGAAAAGCGAAAAGATTTCAAGAGCGGCGTGTATTTTTTCAAAAGTTTTTGCGGGAATATTGAAAGAATAGGTGCCGGGCCGGGATTTGATCAGATTGCGCATTTCAAAAAAGAGACGCATTGCATGCGTCTCTCGCATTGAGAAATGCAGGCTGCGAGGGTCAGTATCTGGAGGGAGGGTTTAGAGGGCAGGCAAGACCATCCCACCATTTGGCGTCAAACAAGACGTGAACTAAAAAGTTGAAAAACCGGGGTATATATAATATAATACTATTGCCATGAGCAAGACAGACAAAATTAAGAAGAAGCATGACAAAATATTTGCGAAAACCTTCGGCAGTACAGGCAATA
>Ga0210082_1000182_pt1 | contig 13112 bp, 11 predicted proteins | sample White_ThreeSqA_D_2_FD_185592 | JGI IMG/M metagenome (GOLD analysis project Ga0210082, IMG submission 185592) | Wetland microbial communities from the San Francisco Bay, California, USA, that impact long-term carbon sequestration -... | ecosystem: Environmental > Aquatic > Marine > Wetlands ... | reverse complement strand
CGGGACAAAAATAGCCGATATCGATATCGTCGGTGAACAAGAAAGGGGCCGGTTAATTAATGAACTCAGGGAAGAAAATGTCGAATTCCTCGAAAACCGCGACACCGACCGGGAGCATGCAAAAAGCATGGAAGCTGACTTCGATTATTGATCGGCACCGTAAAAGGGGATCGGCAGCCTGCCGGTCTAAATAACGTTATCTTGTATTTTTTATCCCCTGTCGAGATATACTCCCCCTTCACTCCCCACAGGCGGAAGAACCGCTGTTGTGCGGTTTCATTTTTTCCCGGTTTCTCTTTCTCATTCATACTCGATATACGTCTTTAATGTGCGATAATGTGCGATTAAAATAACACCGCATCATTTTATGTAACGGGAAAAAGAAAGTCAAGGAAAAAGATTTAAGGCGTAAGGATTGACAAAAGGGAGTAAATTAGTTAAAATATCACATAAAAAAAATCCCAAGGAGTTTACAATATGGCAAATACGATTTTGTTCTTGATTGCACCGGTTTCCGCCGTGATCGCCCTGATCTTTGCGTTCGGATTCTACAAAAAGATCATGAAATTGTCCGAAGGCACGGATAAAATGGTCGAGATCGCCGAAGCCGTAAGGCAAGGTGCCAGGGCCTATCTAAGACAGCAGTACAAGATTGTAATAATCTTTTTCTTTATTGCAGCGTTGTTTCTGGCATTTTTATCATTTGTACTGGGGGTTCAATCCCCGTGGACACCCTTCGCGTTCCTGACCGGGGGGTTTTTCTCAGGTCTGTCCGGTTTCTTTGGAATGATCACCGCAACCCATGCCTCCGCCAGGACCACGAACCAGGCCAGGGAATCCCTGGACAAGGCATTGAAAGTCGCTTTCAGGGCCGGTTCGGTTATGGGACTCGTGGTGGTCGGTCTGGCACTGCTGGACGTGACTGTATGGTTCCTCGTTCTTCACGTCTGGTTGAAAAACAGCCTGGTGGTAACCACGGTTACCATGCTTTCCTTTGGAATGGGAGCATCCTTACAGGCATTGTTTGCCAGGGTCGGCGGCGGTATTTATACCAAGGCCGCGGATGTGGGGGCCGACCTGGTGGGTAAAGTGGAAAAAAACATTCCCGAGGACGATCCGCGAAACCCGGCCACTATCGCCGACAACGTGGGCGATAACGTGGGCGATGTGGCGGGCATGGGTGCCGATCTTTACGAATCCTATGCCGGTTCCATCCTGGCTTCGGCAGCACTGGGCGCTTCCGCCTTCCTGGCAATTGCCCCGGAACTGGCCTATAATGCGGTTATCCTTCCCATGGTAATCGCGGGTATCGGGATTATTTCCTCTATCCTGGGTATCTTCCTGGTGAAAGCCAAAGAAGGCGCCACCCAAAAACAATTACTGGGTTCCCTGGGCTTCGGCATCAATGCCAGTTCGGCGTTGGTCATCATCGGTTCCCTTGTGGCGGTGAAACTCCTGCTGCCCGGGAACATGGGGCTCATCGGTTCCATCGTGGTGGGATTGATCGTGGGCCTGGTGGTAGGAAAGAGCGTGGAGTATTACACGTCCGAAGGTTACAAACCCACCCGCGAGGTGGCGAAGAAAGCCGAGACCGGCGAAGCCACGGTTATTATCGAAGGCCTGGCCTCGGGTATGATCTCTACCGCCGTCCCGGTGATCGCGGTGGCCTTCGGGATTATGGGGTCGTTTGCTTTTGCCGGTGGATTTAAAAACGTTATCATGGGTCTGTACGGCATCGGTATTGCCGCCGTGGGTATGCTTTCCACCCTGGGAATCACCCTGGCCACCGACGCTTACGGTCCCATTGCCGATAATGCCGGTGGAAACGCCGAAATGGCCGGCCTGGACAAGGTGGTCCGGCAGCGTACCGACGCCCTGGATTCCCTGGGGAATACCACGGCAGCCACGGGTAAAGGGTTTGCCATCGGTTCGGCGGCTCTAACAGCGCTGGCACTCCTGGCCGCTTATATCGAAGAAGTTAAAATGGGTATGAAACATATTATCGAACACGGTTCCAAATTGCCGGAATATCTTTCCCAATTCAATACCAAAGAACTGATCGACGCCATCAGTATCGAACATTTCATGGATATCTTCCAGGTGAACCTCATGAACCCCAAAGTGGTTGTGGGTGTCTTTCTCGGCTCCATGATGGCGTTCATGTTCTCCGGTCTGACCATGAAAGCGGTGGGACGCGCGGCCGCGAACATGGTGAACGAAGTGAGACGGCAGTTCAAAGAGATCGCCGGTATCATGGACGGTTCGGGTAAACCCGATTACCAGTCCTGTGTCCAGATCTCGATCTCCGGTGCGCAGCGTGAGATGATCTTACCTTCATCCCTGGCCATCCTCATTCCCATCGCAACCGGCGTCGTTCTCGGCATTGCCGGTGTAATGGGGTTGTTGATCGGTGCATTGGGCGCCGGTTTTGTACTGGCTATCTTTATGGCCAATGCCGGCGGGACATGGGATAATGCAAAGAAATTTATCGAACAGGGTAACCTGGGCGGTAAAGGCTCACCCGCTCACAAAGCCGGTGTGGTCGGCGATACGGTGGGAGACCCGTTGAAAGATACTTCCGGACCGTCGTTGAACATCCTCATCAAGTTAATGAGCATGATCTCCATCGTTGTGGCCGGTTTCACCGTCGCGTTTTCGATTTTATAGAAAAACAATTTAGCCACGGATTTACACGGATGAACACGGATAAAACGTTGAAATAAAAAATCCGTGTTTATCCGTGTTTATCCGTGGCTAAAAAATTATAAACAGGGGAGTTTGCCATGACGGAAACAGGAACTATCGATTTACCGTTAACGTTATTTAAACGGGGCAAGGTTCGGGACGTTTACGAGAAAGACAATCAACTGCTGATCGTTTCTTCCGACCGGATATCGGCGTTCGATTATGTACTTCCTTCGTTGATCCCGGACAAGGGGAAAGTACTCAACCGGATTTCCGCTTTCTGGTTCAAGTATACAGGCGAACTTTTCCCCAACCATGTTATTTGCGATGAGCCGGAGAAACTGGATGATTTTAAAGAATTTGCCTCCGTCATCGAGAAGCGGGCCATATTGACCCGGAAATTGGAAGCGTTCCCCATCGAGGCCATCGTGCGCGGGTATATCGTGGGTTCGGGCTGGAAGACCTACGAGAACTCGGGTGAGATTTGCGGTGTGAAATTACCGCCGGGATTAAAATTTGCCGACCGGTTGCCGGAACCTATTTTTACTCCCACCACAAAGGCCGATACCGGTCACGATGAAAACCTGACCTTTGAGCGGATGAAAGACCTCATCGGCGGGGAAAACGCGGAAAAGATTAAATATTTTTCCCTGATGCTCTACAAGACCGTCAGTGAATTTGCCCGGGAGAAAGGTATCATTATCGCGGATTCCAAATTCGAATTCGGCAAGGATGAGCGAAGAAATATCCTGTTGATCGATGAAATTTTTACCCCGGACTCCTCACGGTTCTGGAAAGTGAAGGATTACACCCCGGGAAAGGAACCGCCGGCTTTTGATAAGCAGTATGTGAGGAACTACCTCTTGAGTTCCTCCTGGGACAGGAACTCCCCGCCGCCTCGATTGCCCGGGGATGTTGTCGGCCAAACCAGGGAAAAGTACATGGAGATTTATGAGATATTGACCGGTAGTTCATTATGACGGCGAGCCTGAACATCCTGGATATTGTTTTTTTGACCGTGGTATTTTTCTCGATTCTCCTGGGTGTTATCAAGGGATTTGTTCGGGAATTGTTTTCGCTGGTTTTTTTAGTGCTCGCGGTGGCTTTTGCCTTCCTGTTTTATGATGAAGCGGGGACTTTTTTTGTGAAGTACCTGGAAAACAGGGAGATTTCTAATTTCGCCGGCTTTATATCCATTTTTGTAATGATCTTGATCGTTGGGGCGGTGGTCACTTATTTTCTCAAGAAAATACTTACCGTGGGGCCCTTGAAATCGGTGGACCGTATATTGGGTGGTGTTTTCGGTCTTCTGCGGGGAGTATTGATCTCGGGCATTATCGTTTTCGGGTTGATGGTTTTCTCCGTCAAGGACGACCTGACCACGAAATCGAAATTGTCACCCTATGTGATCCATTCCATCGATATTTTTGTTAAGCTGCTCCCGGAAAAGATCAGGAAGAATCTTGATCTTCTTTACGGCAGTACTCATAAGGGCAAAGGCAGGGATTCCCATGACCGAAAAAAAAATAGAAGATTTAGCCGAACAGTTTGAAGCGTTAACCATCAAAAAAATGATGAAGATACTGGCTTATAAGGCGGCCAACTCGAAATTGTATTTTAAAGAGGTATTGGAAGAGTTTGAAAAAACCCTTCTCCAGGCTATCCTGGACAAATACGACTATAACAAGTTGAAGATGTCCCTGGGTATTCGACTGCACCGCAATACGATTGCGAAAAAGATGAAAAAATTGAAAATCAGGGAAAAGAAGAGAAAGTCAAAGTAAATTAAGCTCGATAGGAGGAAAAATGGCCAAAGATATTATTTTAGGCGAAAATGCACGGCAGGCAGTGTTAAGAGGTATTAACAAGCTGGCGGACACGGTAAAAGCAACGATGGGGCCCCGGGGCCGAAATATCGTCCTGGAAAAAAAATACGGTTCACCCACCGTTACGAAAGACGGCGTTACCGTGGCCAAAGAGATCGATTTGAAAGACCCCCTGGAGAACATCGGGGCACAGATGGTTAAGGAAGTGGCTTCAAGAACGTCCGATGTGGCGGGTGACGGAACCACCACCGCCACGGTGCTGGCCCAGACTATTTACAAAGAAGGATTGAAAATGGTTGCCGCCGGCGCCAATCCCACATTGATCAAAAAAGGGATCGATATGGGGGTTGAGACCGTGGTAAAAGAGCTGAAGAAATTAAGCAAGAACGTATCGGGGAAGATGATCGCCCAGGTCGGCGCCATCTCCGCAAACAACGATATGTCCATCGGCGGTATTATTGCGGATGCCATGGATAAAGTGGGTAAAGACGGCGTTATTACGGTGGAAGAGGGACGATCGCTGGAAACGGTCCTGGATTTTGTCGAAGGAATGCAGTTTGACAGGGGGTACCTCTCGCCCTATTTTGTGACCGATGCCGACCGGATGGAGTGTGTGCAGGAAAATCCTTACATCCTGCTGCACGATAAAAAGATTTCCAATCTCAGGGACATGCTGCCGCTGCTGGAGCAAGTGGCGAAATCAGGACGTCCGTTGATGATCATCTCGGAGGATATCGAAGGTGAAGCACTGGCCACCCTGGTTTACAATAAGATCAGGGGTATGCTCAATGTGTCGGCGGTAAAAGCCCCGGGTTTCGGCGACAGGCGCAAGGCTATGTTGGAGGACATCGCGGTTCTGACCGGCGGACGGGTGGTTTCCGAGGAAATCGGCGACAAGTTGGAAGCCACGGGCCTGGATGCCCTGGGCAGTGCCAGGAAAATAGTGGTGGACAAGGATAATACAACCATCATCGAGGGAAGCGGCAGCGATGATAATATAAAAGCCCGTATCCGCCAGATCAAAGCCCAGATGGAAGACACCACCTCCGACTATGATAAGGAAAAGCTGCAGGAACGGCTGGCCAAGTTGTCCGGCGGCGTTGCAATTATCCGGGTGGGTGCTCCCACGGAAACGGAATTGAAAGAGAAGAAAGCCAGGGTGGAAGATGCCATGCACGCCACCAAGGCGGCGGTTGAAGAGGGAATCGTTGCCGGGGGTGGGATTGCATTGTTAAAGAGCATCGATGCCCTGGGTAAACTAAAATTGGACGGCGATATGCACTATGGTCTCACGATATTGAAGAAAGCGTTGGAGACCCCGTTGAAACAGATTGCCGCCAATGCCGGGTATGAAGCATCCGCCATTATTGAGAAGATCAAACGCTCCAAAACCCAAAATTACGGTTTCGATGCATTGACGGAAACGTATACGGACATGATCGCCGCGGGTATTATCGATCCCACAAAGGTGGTTCGGACAGCGCTTCAGAATGCCGCTTCCGTGGCCGGGCTTATGCTCACTACCGAAGGTCTGGTATCCGACGCCCCCGAAGATGAGAAAGCCCATGGCATGCCTCCCGGCGGAATGGGCGGCATGGGCGGCATGGGCGGAATGGGTGGTATGGGCGGCATGATGTAAGTATTTTAGCCCACGGAAAACTCGGAATACACGGAAAAACGGAAAATCACGAAAAACAAAAAGAAAGGCCGATGAAACCCTTCATCGGCCTTTTTTTTAATTTAAATCGTAACGTTTATCTCAATTTTTGAATATTATCTCATACCGCCCATGGATAACTTATCGGTCTTGGTGTATCCCGCCGGGACCGAGTAAACGCCTGCGCCGGGGCTCTTTTCGGAGATCTCGACTGTCGTCATTTCGACATTGGCCCCTATCATACTCATTTCAGAGGCCACCGGGTAACCGTCCATTTTCTCGAATTCTTTAATGAAGGACTCTCCTCCTTTGAATATGGCTTTATAAAGTTCGCCGGACATGTCGCTGTATTTCTTCCAATCGAAGGGAACATCCTTGGAGGCCCACATGGTCATTTTCATGTTCATGCCCATCATCGTCATATTGAAATCGAAACCTTTTGCGTTCCAATTTCCGACTTTCTTGGTCTGCCCGTTGGGTTGAATCGTTACGGTCATTCCTTTCATCATGCCGGCAAGTTGTGCGGGCATTAATTTTGTCATATCCAGGGGCAGATCGGTTTCCACGTAGGTCTTGTTTGCATGGGAGATAAGGAAGATTTTTTTCCCGGCGACGTCCATGACCATGGACATTTCCGGAGAGTTGGTGGCCATTTTGTTATTACCGAGCCATATTTCGTTGGTGACTTCTTTTGCTTGCTGTCCCATAAAGGCCCCGGTTTTTTGGATTTGTTTGATGTACACATCCGCGCCTAAGAACGCGGTTATAAGTACTACCAATGTTACGATTAACGCTATTCTTTTCATGATTTCTCCTTTTAATTTTAAATTGAAGTTGAATCTTATATTTTTTAGAAGGATTTGTCAAGTCGGAGTTACCTCTTAATATTTTTTTCCAGCCACCCTTTTTAAACAATTTTCTTAAACAATTTACATCGGCCATCTTTTCTGTTATAATAGGGATTCGTTCTTGGTGTGCGCCTGTAGCTCAGAGGATAGAGTGTTGGCCTCCGAAGCCAAAGGTCGCAGGTTCGAATCCTGCCAGGCGCGCCACCCACCAGCAGGCTGCTGGACCCTACTTGCACGGCCCGGGGGGCAGATTAGGTTCGAGCGACATCTCAAAACCCTGGTGATACAAATGGGACCCTCAGCATGAGGGCTGCTGGACTCTCCTTGCACGGCCCGGGGGTTTTCCTACGTTACAACATCATCTCAAACCCTTAGAATTTTTTCGTCCCTCGTCTTTCGTCCCTCGTCTTTCGTCCCTCGTCCTTCGTCCCTCGTCCATCATTAAGAGGAAAAACAAAAAAAGGCAGAGCGGAATCCCGCTCTGCCCTTTTCTTCTCTCATTATAAATTACTTTTTCTCTTCGGGGGCAGGAATGGTGATGTCGATGATATTGACCGTTCCGAGGGTGGAAAGCGGTTCGCCAAAATCCTTGTCGTTTCCCACAACCAGGATTCGGACGTTATCGGGATTGAGGTATTTTTTGGCAACCCTGAACACATCCGCTCTGGTAACGTCTTCAACTTTTCGTTTGACCTGTTCGGAAAAATCCAGGGGGTAACCGTAATAGGCATAAAACATCATCCTGAACATGATCTGGGATTTGGTCTGGAAATTGAATACGTAGGAATTTAAATATTGGTCCTTGGCGCGCTTGAGCTCTTCGTCGGTCACTTCCTCTCTTGTTATGCGTTTCATCTCTTCGATCATCAATTTGATGGCTTTTACCGTGGATTCGGATTTCGTTTGCGCACCGGCGCTGAAAACACCGGGTATTTTATAACCGGCGCCGTAATTGCCCCAGACGGCGTAACTGAGTCCTTCATCGGTCCGTATTTTCTGGAACATCCGGTCCGTTGAAAGAATACTGTTCATCACGTTCAACGCGGGCAAATCGGGGTTGTCCATCAACCCGCCGATATGACCGATCATGATGTTGGATTGATTGACATCGGTCTTCCGGATAAAGTTGACGGTATAATCGAATTTGTAATCCACTTTGGGCAGGGGAGGAACGTTTACGGGAACAGACTCCCAGGGACCGAAGACCTTTTTAAGCTTTTTAATCATCGTCGCCGTGTCGAAGTCGCCCCATACGGCCATCATCATGTTGTTGGGACGGAAATATTTCCCGTGGAAGGCAACGAGGTCGTCCCTTGTCACGGCATCCACGGTGGCATACTCGCTCTGACGCGCATAAGGACTATCGGCGCCGTAAATGAGTTTATTGAATTCCCTGATGGCAATGGGGAAGATGTCGTCGTTCCGTCGTGAAATACCCGTCTTTTCCTGCATTTTTGCCAGCTTTATTTTATCCTCGCTGAACACCGGGACCCGGAGAATATCGGCGAATACGGGAAGCACTTTATCCGCGGAATCGTTCAGCATGGAAGCATAAACATACCCGTAATCCTGGCCGAAAAAGGACTCTACCGTGGCGGCCACGGTTTCCAGGAGTTTGTCGATCTCATCTCCCTTCATGTTCTTTGTTCCCCCGGTGCGAAGCACCGCGGCGGTCAACGATGCGAGACCGGTTTTATCCGCGGGTTCGAAGGCATTCCCGGAATGGACAAGGGCCCTTATATCGACGGTGGGATATTGATGATCTTCCACGAGGAACAGCTTTAACCCGTTTTGAAAAGTAACTTCCTTGATTTTGGGGATTTGTATCTTATTGAGTTTGGGAAAATCGAAGGTGTCCTTGGGTTTTTTCTGGGCATGAAGAACGGCGGTGTTCCCGACGAATAAAAGGGAAAAGACAAATAAAACCATAAATGAAAAAATGATTGTCTTTTGTTTCATCATTTTGATTTCTCCTTGATATCTTCGGTTTCTTCAGGGATGATCTCACCCACTGTCCGGTGCTTCATGACCAGGTATTTGCCGGCCATGGTTTTTATATCGTCCGCGGTGAGGCGGTCGATATCTTTTAATTGATCGAACAGCAGCCGCCAGTCGCCCAGCACTACATCGGAATAGGTCAACTGCATGGCCATTAACCAGTTGGATTTCATCCTGTCGATCATCCGTTTTTTGGCGGTCTGTTTATACTTGGTCAATTCATCTGTGGTGACGGGTTCGGTTTTTATCTTTTCGATCTCCGATTCGATCAATTCGAGGCATTCGGCGGAGGTGTGCCCCTTGCTGGGAATGGTGTAAAACGCGATGAGGTTGGGGTATTTATCCCCGGGCCATCCGTTAAAGCTGTAGGCGGCAACGGCGGCGCGTTTCTCCTTGACCAGCCGTTCATATAAACGGGAAGAGCGGCCCTGTCCCATGATATTGGCCAGCGCTTCCAGGGCCGTGTCATCCTCGTGGGTGACCGCCGGCCTGTGATAACCCACGATCAACGTGGGTTGGGCCCGGGCCGATACGGTCACGCGGCGTTCACCCCATTGTTCCGGTTCCACCGTGCGGATGGGTTCGGGTTTGACACCGCCGGGGATACGGCCGAAATAAAGTTCCGCCATTTTGAAGACCTCTTCGGCATTGACATCTCCGACCACGCCGGCGGTAAGGTTCGAAGGTGAATAGTTTTTTTTGAAATACTCTTTGACATCTTTCCGGGTAATGCGTTTCAGGTCGGACATATGGCCGATGACGCCGTGGCGGTAGGGATGGGCTTTAAAAGCGGTGGCGATAAAGTCTTCGAATAGTTTTCCCATGGGCCGGGTTTCGATTCCCAGGCGGCGTTCTTCCATTACCACGTCTCTCTCTGTGAAGAATTCCCTGAATACGGGATTGAAAAAGCGGTCGGAATTCATGGCCATCCAGAATTCCAATTTGTTTGAAGGAAGGCTGCTGACATACTGGGTGGCATCGTTGTTTGTAAATGCATTGATGAACGAATCGCCCTGTTGTCTCATCATGTTGATGTAATCGTTACTGATGACAAGCTCTTTTGCTTTTTTTTTCAGGGAATCCAATTCTTTCTTCATTTCATCGATTTTCGCTTTATCCGGTTTGATTGCCAGGGATTCCAGGGTGAGTTTATCGTACAGGGCATCCATTTTGTCCAGGATGGCGGCCTCGGCGTTATAGTCTTTTGTTCCCACGTCTTTCGTCCCTTTAAAGGCCATATGTTCCAGCAGATGTGAAATCCCGGTTATGCCGTAGACTTCCTGTGCTCCGCCCACATCGGCATAGATGTGAAACGAGACCACGGGGGCTTCGTGCCTTTCCAACACGATAAATTTCATACCGTTTGTGAGGGTTTTCTCTTTAACGGTATCTTTCATGGTTTCAAATGTTTGACCCGGTAATGCCCGGGTGCAAATTACCGGGATAAGAAACACCAGTACCAGTAGTAATAGTACCGGTGTTACCGGTTTTTTCTTCGGATTCATGTTTTCATCCTCCTCGTTCGTATTTTTGATAGTTTTAACTAAAATGATTATACGGATAGGTTGATGAAAAGTTCAGCAAAAAAAGATTATTTATAGCCCAACGGGTGGCGGCGTGCCGCCATGAGGGATTACCTTGAAATTAGCCACAAAGACACAAAGACACGAAAGTAAAAATACCTTTGTGCCTTAGTGGCTTTGTGGCCCGGATTTTTTCGTTTTTCTAAAATACTACCTTTGTGGTGGCGCCACTCCCAATTGTTTGAGAATTCCCATTAAACCGCCATCTTTTCCGGAATCAACATGCACCGATGTGATTTTATTGTTTTTGACCGTCGCTTCACCCGACTCCTCGGGCAAAGAGATCGACTTGCCGGTGGCCGGGATGATACCCATGCCCATGGCGGAGAGGTCCAGATCAACGGTATGCGTACCGGTAAGTTTGTTTGTCATCCTGACCATGTCTCCTTCCACACCCAGGGTGCGAATATTGTAATCCATATCCGGGAAGGCTGTGTTCAAGGTTTTTAACAGCGCTATCCACTTCTTCCCATCCATGGGTTCGGGAACCGGTCCGCTAAATTGAAAATCATCTGAAAAATATGTGGCCGCTGAATCCAGGTCTTTTGAAACGTACATCTTTGTTGTAAATGCTTCTGCGATTTCTTGTATATTCATATTCACTTCCTTTTATTTTAATTGATCGTAACGCCCTGCAACCGATTGCCAATCGACCACATTCCACCAGGCATCGACATAATCGTTTCTTCGATTCTGATAGTTCAGGTAATAGGCATGTTCCCAAACATCGAGTCCCAGTAATATTCGTTTACCCTCGGAAAGGGGGGTGTCCTGGTTGGGTGTGGATAAAACAGCCAGCCGCTCATCGTCATCGATGACCAGCCATGCCCAGCCACTGCCGAATCGTCCCATGGCTGTTTTAAAAAACGCATTTTTAAATTGCTCAAAACCGCCGAAAGAGCGGTTCATTGCATCAGACAGGTCATGTTCCGGTCCGCTGCCCCGGTTTTTCTTCAAAATGCTCCAGAAGATCGAATGGTTCAGATGACCGCCGCCGTTGTTCCGCACCGCGGTCCGGATGGTCTCCGGGAGCATGGACATATCCGTCAGCAGCTCTTCAACACTTTTATTTTGGAATTGAGGGTACGCCTCAAGCGCGGCATTCAGCTTGGTCACATATCCCCCATGGTGCTTCTGGTAGTGAATCTCCATGGTTTTTGCATCTATATACGGTTCTAAAGCATCAAAGCTAAAGGGTAACTCGTGTAATTTATGTATCATTTTTTTTCTCCTTTTTCATCCAAAACAGAAATGACTCTGCATTGGTTATATATTATCGTATAAAAAAGTCTTTTTTTCAACTTTTTTTTTTATTTAATCCAGTCCCCTGGATTTTGTCTATTTACGGGAGATGATGTAGACCATGTAAATGATATAGAGCGACAGCAGTAAAAACGCTTCCCAACGGTCTAGTTTCCGCGCTTTCAACGTGAACATGGCAATGAAGAGCAAAAGTGTCCCCAATCCGAAAACGTAAAGATCGAAATTAAAAACCCTGTCGAACCGGACCGGGGAAATCAATGAACTGGTCCCCATGATAAAAAGGATATTGAAAATATTGGAGCCGATCACATTGCCCACCGCCAGGTCCGAGCGTTTTTTAACAGCCGCTACCGCCGAAGTGGCCAGTTCCGGCAGCGATGTTCCCATGGAAACAATAGTCAGGGCGATCAATTTCTCGCTTACCTGCAGTGCCCTGGCGATCTTGACCGCATGGTCCACCACCAGTTTTCCCCCCACGAACAGACCGATAAAACCCAATGCGATGAAAATCCAGGTTTTGGCCGGCGAATACAATTTGATATCATCCGAAGTACCGGGTTTGATCTTCGACAGGCCGAAGGTATAATACAGGAAAATCCCGAACAGCAGCAGCAGGATCAACCCGTCCAACCGGGAGACCCGGTTTGCCGCGGATTTAAAAAAAAGGATGTCGTTGGCAAGGAAAAAGAAGATCGCCGTGACCAAAAATGAAAAGGGGATTTCCTTTTTGACCGAGTTTCGCTGGATCTCCAGCGGGTAGATCAACCCGGCGATGCCCAGGATCAGGAGGGTATTGAACACATTGCTGCCGATAACGTTTCCCAGGACCAGGTCGCTTTTTTGGCCGATACTGCTGAAGACATTGACCACCAGTTCCGGGGCGGAAGTACCGAAAGCAACGATAGTCAGCCCGATCACGATTTCCGGTATGGCGAAGCGTTTTGCCAGTGACGAGGCGCCGTCGATAAGGAAATCCGCCCCTTTAACCACCGCAGCCAGGCCCAGCGCCAGTAATCCCAAAGAAATGAGCATTATAGGGTGTCGAGTGTTTCTTCCTCGTGTTTAGAAAATTTGTCTTCCAATTTTTTTAATTTGCCTTTCAGTTCGTCGTATTTTTCATGGATGGTTTCCCGGGCTTCTTTCCCTTCCACCGGGGCAAAAAGCAGCCCTAAAATACCGCCGAATGCCATCCCTGCTAAAAGTGAAAAAAAAGCACCGCTGTCGCAAGACTTTTTATCGTGTCCCATGGTAC
>Ga0210082_1000181_pt1 | contig 13125 bp, 11 predicted proteins | sample White_ThreeSqA_D_2_FD_185592 | JGI IMG/M metagenome (GOLD analysis project Ga0210082, IMG submission 185592) | Wetland microbial communities from the San Francisco Bay, California, USA, that impact long-term carbon sequestration -... | ecosystem: Environmental > Aquatic > Marine > Wetlands ... | reverse complement strand
TTCCGGCCCTTTATAAAAAACAGTGCCGATATACCCGCCCCCATCACGGAGATAAAAACCGAGTTGGAACTGGCGGATAAAAACATAAAAATAATATGGGTCCAAAAAGAAAATTTTAAATTAAGGAGATAAAAACAATGAAAAAAATTATCATTTTGATTTTGGTTATTTTGGTGATGTTTTGTAGTCCGATATTTGCCCAGGAGAAACCGGAAAATCAGGTTGTTACAAAAACCTATTTCCTTAAACACATCTCACCGGAGACAGTTGACAGGAACTTGCGTACCTATTATTATCGCCCGGCCTCTTTTGACAGAAATGGAAATACGATCACCATGAGAATAGAGAAAAAGAATATCGCGGCGTTTGAGGAGATGTTAAAAAAACTGGATGTAGAGAAGAAGAAAATTTTACTCCGGGTATTTACCGTCATCGCTTCCAATGAAGGGAAAAGCAGTGAAATCGAGAACAAGGACCTGAAGCGGGTGCTTTCGGAGTTGCAAAAAATTTTGAGCTTCAAAGCCTTCCGGCTGGACGGGGTTTCCGCATTGACCGTCACCGACGGCCAGGATGACAGCCGTCTTCGGCTCTCTTCTCAATCGGTGCTCCTGCTTGATCTAAGACATATTTACATCAAGCAAGAGAAAGACGGGAAACATACCGTGGGTTTCGAGTTTCATCTCAAGCAGCAAGAACCGGTTGCCTCTAAGGAAGGGAATCCCATCTATTCAACATTGATCGCATCCGAAACCTCGGTCAGGGAGAACGGGTACCTGGTGGCCGGGGTCTCCAAAATCGGGAAAAACGGCGATTCCCTGGTCCTGATCATTAACGCCGAGATAAAATAAACCGGGTATTGACATATTTTTTTCTTTTTTTTAAAATAAAAAAAAGGAGAAATAATTATGAAAACAAAAAAACTCGAAAAAAAATTGGTTTTGAACAAAACCACCATCTCCCGCCTGGATGACCGGCAGTTGGAAAAAATCAAGGGCGGAACCTCATATGTATGGACGTGCGAACCCTGCGATACCCTCTGGAACTCATGCATCCGATGCCTGATAACCCCTACGAACCCTTGTTAACGGGTTGAACAAAGGGGATGGCGTTTTCCCGAAAAAGAATCCGTCATTCCTTTCAGCTTTATGTATTTTTTCTTCAATTCCTCGCCCGCGCGGGGAATTGAAGATACTCCATATCCATGAGTATACGGGTCCCCGGCGACGACCGGGTCACCCGGTCCGATCGTGTTTAAAATAGAATTGCTGAATATTCAAGGTGTCTTTTGTTTTTTTTTCCCCTTTTTGTTATAATATCACAATCCAATTAACAAGGAGGAAAATATGCCTATGGAAGCCATAAATCCGGCAACGGGAGAAATCATCAAAACCTACCCCACCATGACCGAAACCGAAATCGACGCCATCATCCGGTCATGCCACGAAACACAACTCGAATGGCGGTCCACCCCTTTCTCCCACCGCTCGGAATTAATGAAAAAAGCCGCGCAAATCCTGCGCGACAACCTCGATAAATACGCCAAATTAATGGCAATGGAAATGGGAAAAACCCTCAAAGAAGGACGCGCCGAAACCGAAAAATGCGCCTGGGTCTGCGACTACTACGCCGATAACGCCGAAAACATACTCAAACCCGAACCCATCCGGACAGAAGCCTCCAACTCCTTCGTCTCCTTCCAACCCATCGGCGTCGTACTCGCCGTCATGCCCTGGAATTTCCCTTTCTGGCAGGTGTTCCGCTTCGCCGCGCCCGCGCTCATGGCCGGGAACACCGGTATACTTAAACACGCCTCGAACGTTCCCGGGTGCGCCCTGGCCATCGAAGACGTATTCCAAAAAGCCGGGTTCCCCGAAAACGCCTTCCGCACCCTCATGATCGGGAGCAAACTCGTCGCTCCCGTCATCGAAAACCCGCTGGTCAAAGCCGTCACCCTCACCGGCAGCACCCCCGCCGGGAAAGCCGTGGCCGCCAAAGCCGGCGAAATGCTCAAAAAAACCGTCCTCGAACTCGGGGGCAGCGATCCCTACATCGTCCTCGAAGACGCCGACCTCGACGAAACCGTCGATTTTTGCGTCCTCAGCCGGCTCATCAATGCCGGGCAGAGCTGCATCGCCGCCAAACGGTTCATCGTCGTGGAAAACATAAAAGAGGAATTCGAGAAACGCTTCACCGAAAAAATGAAAACCTATAAAATGGGCGATCCCATGGACGAAACCGTGAACGTCGGCCCGCAAGCCCGGCACGACCTGCGCGACGAACTCCACCAACAGGTCGTCGAGAGCATCCGAAAAGGCGCAAAATGCCTCCTCGGCGGCACCGTCCCCGAAGGAAACGGCGCTTTCTACCCCCCCACCATTTTGACCGGTGTTAAAAAAGGCATGCCCGCATACGACGAGGAATTGTTCGGACCCGTCGCCGCCATCATCCCCGTAAAAGATGAAGCCGAAGCCGTACAAACCGCCAACGATTCCATCTTCGGCCTCGGGTCCGCCGTGTTCACTCGAAACGTCGAAAAAGGGACCCGGCTGGCGGAAAAAGAAATTCAAGCCGGTTCATGTTTCGTCAACACCTTTGTCCGGTCCGACCCGCGACTGCCCTTCGGCGGCATCAAGGAAAGCGGGTACGGCCGCGAACTCTCCCATTACGGGATAAAGGAGTTCGTGAATATTAAAACCGTCTATGTAAAATAGGGGCCGCGAAGAGGCGCGAAGAATAAAATGTTTAAAAAGGTTTTGGGAATTATGATCTTACTGGCCTTTGCCGCCGGACCGCCGGTAAACCTGACCGCCCAAACCACGCAAACCGAAAAGAAACAAGAGAAACCGAAAATAAAAATAGTCCCCGAAAGACAAATCAAGAGATATAAAAAGAAGATCATTTCGGCCCCTCCCAAATACACGGGAGAACCCGGGGATTTTATCTTCTACAATGCCGATTTGAAAAATGTACTCCTTTTTTTCGCAAAGCAGTACAAGCTCAATATGGTTATCGACCCCGGTATCGAAGGCAAAGTCACCTGCCGGATGATACAGATTCCCTGGGACCAGGCCCTGGACGTGATCTTAAGACAAAACGGCCTGGCCGTTCTCCGGGAAGGCGCCGTCACCCACGCCGCAAAATTGAAGAATAAATGAATATAAAAAAAATTGCATTTTTCGGGACCGGGCTGCTGGGCGAACCCATGGCCCATCGATTGCTGGAGGAAAAATACCCGTTAACCGTTTATAACAGGACCCTCTCAAAAACCGAAGCATTGAAAAAGAAAGGGGCCGTGATAGCAAAAACCCCCGGCGAAGCCATGATAGCGGCCGACGTATTTATCGCCATGCTGAGCGATTACCGCGCCATCGAAGATGTCCTGGTTTCCCGGGACCCGGTTTTATTCAAGGGTAAAACACTGGTGCAAATGAGTACCATCTCACCACAAGAGAGTCTGACGTTAAAAGAACGTATCGAAAACGCCGGGGGCGAATACCTGGAAGCCCCGGTACTGGGAAGCATTCCCCAGGCCAAATCCCGCACGCTCTTTATCCTCGTGGGCGGCTCGGACGCGCAATTTAAAAAATGGGACCCCCTGCTCAGTGCCTTCGGCGATAAACGGGTCCATTTCGGCGCCGTGGGAAAAGCCGCCGCCGCCAAACTGGCCTTGAACCAACTCATCGCCTCCCTCACCGCCGCGTTCTCCATGAGCCTGGGGTTCCTGAGAGAAAAGGAAGTGGACATCGGTAAATTTATGGGTATTTTAAGGGAAAGCGCCCTCTACGCACCGACCTTCGATAAAAAATTCGACAAAATGATGCACCGGGATTTCGCCAATCCCAATTTCCCCGTCAAGCACCTGCTCAAAGATGTGGAACTCATCCTGGGAGCCTTTGGAGACGCGGGCATCCACACCGCCCCCCTGCAAGGAGTAAAAGAGATTCTCATCGAGGCCGTCGATAAAGGTAATTCCGAAATGGACTACTCCGCCCTGTACAACGCGATTCACCCTGCAAAATGAAAACATCCGTCACGCTCCTTCAACTGCCCATCCCCGAGGTCCATTCTCTCTACACCCATGGAAACATTCCCCTGGCCGCGGGTTACCTCGAAGCCTGCGCCCTTCAAAGCGGCGTGGTTACCGGAAACGAAATAACCGTTCTACCGCGCGAAACAGCAAACAACGGCGGAGACGCCGCCATACTAAAACGGATAGCGGAAGATAACCCCCATATCGTGGGTTTTACCTCTTATATGTGGAATATCGACCGGAACCTTCATCTGGCCCGGAAAATAAAAGAACAAAACCCGGATACCCGGATCATACTCGGAGGCCCGGAAATCGACGCCAACCATTGGGCCCTGGAAGCCCCCCATATCGATGCCGTTTGCACCGGTGAAGGCGAACAGGCGTTCGTGGATTTCCTCCGGGACCATAAAGAGGGAAAACCGCTAAAACGCATCTATCAATCCCCCGGTCCCGTGGATTTAAAAACCGTGCCCAACCCTTACCTTGAAAAAGTACTCATCCCTTATGAGAAGGAGTCCATGTTCATCGAAACCATGCGGGGCTGTCCTTATTCCTGTAAATACTGTTTTTATTCCAAGTCCTTTGCCGCCCCGCGTTTTTTCCCCGAAGACCATCTCCCCCGGCTCTTTGCCCTGGCCCGTGACCGCGGGGTCCCGGAGATATACCTCATGGACCCTTCGTTTAACGTGACCCCCGGTTTAAAAGAGAAACTCCGGCATATCCGGTCCCTTAATACCACGGGCATCCCCATCCACACCGAGATTCGCCTGGAGTCCGTGACCCCGGAAATCGCCCGGTTGATGAAAGACGCCGGGTTTCGTTCCGTGGAAGCGGGGCTGCAGTCGGTCAATGAAAAATCCCTCGCCGCCATCGGGCGAAACTGGAACCGCCGACGATTTATTAAAGGCGCCGCAAACCTCCAGGAACAGGGCATCGATATCAAAACCGGTGTCATCCTGGGACTGCCCTACGATACCATGAACGATTTCGAACGTACATTGGATTTCGTAATGGAATTAAACCTGGAAGAGTCCATGGAAATCTACCCGCTCTCCCTCATCCCGGGGACCCAATTAAGGGACGACGCCCGGATGCTGGGAATCACCCACATGGAACATCCCCCCTACTGGGTATTAAGCACCGGGTACATGGGGGAAAAGGAACTCAAGCGTGCCGTTGAAACGGTAGAGCACAAATTGGACATCGAATTTTTCCCGCCCGTCATTCCCCGGTTCGAGAATGTTCTTCCCGCTTACATTCACTTCCTCGATTTGCGGGAAAAAGCCGGTTCCCAATTGGACGTCCTGTACCGTCACCCCGAACGGGTGAGTGGAAGCCTGTCGGTTTTGATGGATGAAAAAACCGGTATCCACGACCTGGAAATCCTGGGAAAATTTCTTCGAGAGGAAAATCCGTCTACATTGGTCCAACTGGTCATGGACAGGCACACCCTGCCGCCTGGAGAGGATATCCGGCGGTTGACCGATGCCTTTTACCGGCCCCGTCACTATTTCAATTATATTCATCATTACAAGATCGATACCCAGCGAAGATATACGCTGCGGTTTTTCCATTTGACCGCCGACCTCGAAACGGCCGAATCTTATCTCTACCTCCCCTACCCCTGCGACCTGGTTTTGCGATACACGCCCCAATTGCTCGAACGCGGAAGAGATATCCTCGAAGAAAAACCCATCCTGCTGGTGGACTCCCCCATCGAAGAAACACAGGCGGATGAGTTGAAACAAATATACCGGGGATTTGAAAATTTCCTCATATTTAAAAGTTAATAGGAGACAAACATGCAGTATAGTCAGCCGGTGACGGAGATCATCAAGCGTCGGTCATCCTGGCGGAGTTACCTCGATACGCCCATGGATGAAGAGACAATAAATCAATTAAACGGATTTTTAGCCACCCGGACCACCGGGCCTTTCGGTACCGCGACACGGTTTTCGTTGATAGCCGCTTCCGAGGAAGACGGGGAAACATTAAAGGGATTGGGGACCTATGGGTTTATCAGGGGGGCCCGGGCGTTTATCGTCGGTGCCGTGAGAAATACCGGGAAAAATTTGGAAGATTATGGTTATTTAATGGAGACCATTATTCTCTTTGCCACCGACCTGGGGCTGGGGACCTGTTGGTTGGGGGGCAGTTTTAATAAGAGTAATTTTTCACGAAAAATTTCAGCCGGGACCAACGAGGTCGTACCCGGCGTTACACCCATCGGGTACATCATGGACAGGCGAAGCAAGCGGGATATGTTGATTCGTTGGAGCATCGGGGCCAAAACACGGTTGGAGTGGGAGTCGTTGTTCTTCGAGGAGGAATTCGGTATGGTACTTTCGCGGGAGGTGGCAGGGGATTATGAAGTCCCGTTGGAGATGGTCCAACTGGGACCGTCGGCGTCCAATAAACAGCCCTGGCGCGTGGTCAAGGAAAAGGACAAACCCGTTTTCCATTTTTATCTCCAGCGGTCCAAAGGGTACGACAAGAACGAGAAATTGTTTAACATGGTCGATGTGCAGCGGTTGGACATGGGAATCGCCATGTGTCATTTCGAGTTATCCGCGAACGAGTTGGGCTTAACCGGCGAATGGAAATGGGAAACGCCCCCCGCCATAACCATGCCGACCCGGACCGAATACATCGTCTCCTGGGTTATCGGAGGGTAATATCCATTTATGGATTATTGACTACGTTGTAATCCTCAACGATATAATCCCCCGACTCGTCGAAGTTAAAATCGTCCAAATGTGAGGTAAAATAATGTTGTATCGAAAATTAAAAGCCCGGGAATAGTAAAATATGACGTGATTATTTTGCCCCTCCCTTCAGTAATATTTCGGTAAAATGAGATGTTAAAACGCACCAAAATTTTTTTCCTAAAAAAAACTCAGTCGCCGTGTTTTTTCCGGCAACTGAGTTTCCGTCATCGCCCTTTGCTTCAAGGTATAGGCATAGTGTTACGCCGTTTCCGTTGTATGTTGAACCAATACAGATTTTGAATTGTTTGGTATGGGGGGTGTATGGTTTCCCAATATACCCGGGGAGAATATAAATGGGTGTGATGTCATCCCTGAGCCAGTGCTCGAGTACATTATTAATTCTCCTGAAAATACTGTGATGAGATACAATCTCACATTTGAAGAGTTGCTGGAAAGAAGTTTCGACCTTAGTTTTACAAAACGAGAAGATGGTCATATCGCCGGTTCCATTGAGGAAAAGATCGAGGGAGACGACGCTCCTGTCGAGAAGATAAGTACGAAGAGTGTCCATAAAGGAAAAAGCAGCGGCCCCAAAGAATTTGAAAAGCTCGAAAACATTAAGGCCATGATAAAACGCATGGTTGAAGACAAAGAGTTTTTCCATCACGTTTTCAAAGAATTCCGTTTGTGGTGGCAACCACAACCATCGATTCAATTTAAAAGGTCAACCACCAGCTAACTTTCTAATTCTGGGGCTGCGTTTTCATATCGCCCCCGGCAAAAAGAGACGATTGTGCCGGAATCAATGGACAAATCGATCGCATATAGGGACCCCCAGCATGGCCATGCGGCGCATGGCGCCGACTAAAATGCATCCGGTGTGGCAGGGTGTGGGAAGCAGATTCCAATCATAGTCCGCATAAAGCGACCCCCAGCATGGGGGCGTATTATTTATCCTGGAGAAGTTGAACTTTAGGACCGGTTACTGCGTATAACCTGTTTTATAATTAAAAGCGGGCAGTTTATAACAAATGACGAAAAAAGCAGTTATTATTTTGATCTTACTATTTTTCCACGGCGGTCTTTTCCCCTCTCCCGGGAAAGAGAATATCACATTCGAACATCTATCCATCGAACAGGGACTCTCTCAAAACTCGGTACTCTGTATCTTACAAGATAATAAAGGGTTTATGTGGTTCGGTACGTTCTATGGATTAAATAAATACGACGGTAACCATTTTACGGTGTACACGTACTCTCCGAACGGTAACAACAGCCTGAGTCATCCTTATGTAAAAGTCATTCATGAAGACCCCGACGGCACCATATGGATCGGGACCGTCCGCGGTGGACTCAACAGGTTCTCGCCCAAAACCGAAACATTCACCTACTACAAGCACGACCCCGCCAATCCCGACAGCCTGGCGAACAATTCCATCGATACGATCTACCGGGACGGGGAAGGCATACTCTGGATCGGGACCCGGGGAGGCGGTCTCAATCGATTCTCGCCCAACTCGCCGAGTCCAATTTTTACCCATTACCGTCACAATCCCGAAAATCCCAACAGCCTGGTTAACGATTATGTCCAGTGCATCACCCGCGGCCCTCCCGGCACCCTGTGGATAGGAACAAAGGGCGGTCTCGACAAATTCGAACCGGCAGCCGGGACTTTCACCCATCACCGTCACAGTCACGATAATCCCAACAGCTTAAACGACGATTCCGTAACGTGTATTTACCGGGAACCGGCATCCGGGATATTGTGGATTGGAACCGAATCCGGGGGACTCGATAAATTCTCGCCCGAAGCCGGGACATTCATCCATTATACCCCCATTCCCGGCGACCCCGACGGCATCGGCTACGAATTTATCACCTGCATTTACAAAGATTCCAACGGGACGTTGTGGATAGGCACCGGCGGGGGGGGACTGAATCGCTTCGACCCGGTACACGAACGGTTCACCCGCTGTATCGCCGACCCCCTGAACCCCTACAGCCTCAGCAGCAATTATATCTCTTCCATTTTCGAAGACCGGTCCGGGGTACTGTGGATCGGGACCCAGGAGGGGGGTATTAACAAATTCGACAGCAATAAAGAAAAATTTGTCCATTGCCATCCCAATGAGATTTATCCCGGGGGGACCAATAACAACTCGGTCTGGTCCATTTACCAGGACAGCGGGGGAACACTCTGGATCGGGACCACCCGGGGCCTGCTGCACAAATTGAACCGGGAAACAAAAACATCGGCTCATTACCTGCCCCGAAATTTCCATCATTTTACCGTAACGTCGATCGTGGAAGATCAAACCGGGATACTGTGGCTCGGAAGCAGGGAACAGGGCCTCAATGCCTTCGATCCCCGGGCTGAAACCTTCAGGACGTACCGGCACGAGCCCGGGAATCCGAATAGTATCGGTCACGATAACGTGACGGAAATCGCCATGGAAAAATCCGGGACCCTGTGGGTGGGAAGCGCATGGGGCGGACTCAATACATTCGATCCCAAAACAGGGACCTTTACCCGTTACCAACATGATCCCGACAATCCCACCGGTTTGAACAGCAATCTTATCTATGCCGTTTACCTGGACAGGGAGGAAACCCCCTGGATCGGAACCCGTGAAGGCGGGCTCAATAAATTTGACCGTGAAACAGGGACCTTTAGCCATTACATGTCCATACCCGGCCGTCCCGGTACGTTGAGCGATAACGATATCCTTTGTATATACGAAGACAGTTCCGGCAGGCTCTGGATTGGCACCTGGGGCGGCGGGCTTAACCGGTTCGACCGCGAAACAGGGACCTTTACGCATTATACCACCAAAGACGGTTTGCCCAATAACATGATCTACGGTATCCTGGAAGACGGGGAGGGGAACCTGTGGTTTAGTTCCAATAAAGGGTTGAGCCGGTTTAATCCTTCCACCGGCGCCTGTCGAAATTACGGGCCCAGGAGCGGTATCCAGAGTTACGAGTTCAACGGCAGGGCGTGTTTTAAAAGCCCCGTGGGGGAGATGTTTTTCGGGGGGATCAACGGATTCAATTCGTTTTTCCCGGGGAAGATAACGACCAATACGCATATCCCGCCCGTCGTGATCACCGATTTCAAACTATTGAACAAATCCGTTGCCATCGACGGCGATTCGCCGCTTCAAAAGCATATCGCCTTCGTTGAAGAGGTGGAATTGTCCTACCGGGACAATATTTTTTCATTGGAATTCGCCGCCATGGATTACACGTCCCCCGAGTTAAACCGGTTTAAGTACAAAATGGAAGGGCTTCACGACCAATGGATCGAACTTGGGACGAAGCACGATATCACCTTTACCAACCTGGACCCGGGAGATTACATATTCAGGGTCAAAGGGTGCAACAACGACGGCATATGGAACGAGCAGGAAACATCGTTGAAAATCGTCATCAAGCCGCCTTTCTGGATGACCTGGTGGTTCCGGTCCCACTGTGTGCTCATCCTGGCCGTGTTTTTCGCCTGGTGGCACCGCTCACGGATGAAACATCTTTCCCTCAAGTTGAAAACAGAATCGGAGCTAAAACGTATCTTCCAAAAGTACAATATATCCAAAAGGGAGGAGGACATCCTTCAATTGATGCTCAAAGGCAAGTCGAACAAAGAGATCGAGGCCGAACTTTTCATTTCGATTAAAACCGTTTCCAACCATGTGTACCGGATTTACCAAAAGCTGGGTGTAAAAAACCGGCTGGAGCTGCTCCATTTGGTCCAGAAATCGTCGAAAATGAATTAAGCGATGTTCGCCCGAACGTCGGTTCGAGATTAGAATCCCGGAAAAATAAAAAGCGGTTTGATATATTATATGGATATATTATATAATGGTACCTTGTAAACGATACTTAATTCGTATGAAGACGGATACGTTTTTTTATTTTGTTTCGCTTATGCCGGCGGCGGAAGCTTACACGATGGGAACTTTTTCCAATGGGATTCGTTAGAAAGGTATTCGATATGAAATGTAGGAGGAAACATGAAACGTCTGTATAGAAGTAATAAGAACAAAGTATTTGCGGGTATTTGCGGCGGTATCGGCGAATATATGGACCTGGACCCCGTGATCGTGCGGGTCATTGCAGTGGTTCTCACGCCTTTCACCGGGTTCCTCACGGTGCTGGTTTACCTGGTATCGATATTTGTTATTCCACCGGAACCCGTGGGCGGCGGCACTGCCGGCGAATCGTCGGAACCCGGCCCTCCCCCACCCCGCCCGGCAAAGTCAGGTCCCAATATGGAGGAGCACGTTAAGATACTGGGGATACTATATATTGCGTTCAGTGCGCTGGGCCTGCTTGCGGCGGTAATCGTATTCTTCGCGGTCACGGGCGGTGGATTGATCTCCGGGGACGATACGGCGATTTTGGTGACATCTATAGTCGGGACCGCTGTGGCCGGTCTCCTGGTACTATTGTCCGCCCCGGGGATTATCGGGGGTATCGGACTGATGAAGAAACAACCCTGGGCACGGATACTGGTGCTTGTACTGGGTGTTATCAACCTGATCAACATTCCTTTCGGTACGGCCCTGGGTATTTATACGATCTGGGCGCTGACGAATAAGGAGACGGAACAATTGTTTAAATAAAATGATTACAACCTGGCTCCCTTTCATATTGTACATACTTCTCACCCTGGGGTTGGGGTGGGCGGCGCACGGTAAGCAAGACCGGGGGGCGGCGTTCTGGACTGCCGGGCGCAGTCTTGGGAGTCTATCGGTGGGGCTTTCGATTTCCGCGGGTTTTATGTCGGTGTCGTGGTCGTGTGTTTATGCGGTCCAGTTGTTTTACTGGTACGGTATCGGCGCGGTGTGGTTGATCACGGTCCCCTGGTTGATCGCGTTGACGGGTATTTATTTCCTGGCGAAGCGTTACCATGATCTGTCGGCGTTCAGTCAGCCGGAGATGGTAGCGTTGAAATTCGGCAGGGGTACGAAACGTATGGTGGCGTTGGCGTTGGCATTTGTTTTCCTGGTGTGGGGGGGTGCGGAAATATATGTGGCCGGGACATTGTTGGCGCCGGGTCTGGGTATATCTATCCCCTGGGTCATTTTTATTATCAGTGTGGTGGTGGGTATTTATTCCACCCTTGGGGGGTTCCGTGCGGTGGTGATGACGGATAAACTGCAATACGTCATTGTGGCCCTATATATTATTGCCATGGCGTGGTTGGCGGGGAAGGGATTGGGCAGTGCGGGATTGAAACTTTCGGATTTGTCGGTAAACGGTGCCAAATCCGGTGCCGGGTGGTGGAACCCCTGGGCGCCGGGTTTGGCGCTTATTTTCCTCACGTTTCTCACTTATTTACCGGGTTGGATTTTTGAAACGGATTTATGGTTACGGGTGCAGGCGGCGAAAGATGACCGGGCGGCGCGGCGCGGCGTGGTATTGGCCGGGGTCAACGGGTTTTTGTTTGTGGGGGTTTTGCCCATGTTTATCGGGATTTCGGCGCTTCATATATTCCCCATGGAGGGAGGGGGTTTCCCTGCGATAATCGGGAACGAGGGGGATGCGATTTTTAGTGCGTTGGTTTCGGCGTATGCGCCGGGGTGGTTGGTTGTATTGTTTTCGGTGGGGTTGGTCGCGGCGGCGATGAGTACCATCGATACGTGTATTAATGTAATGGCGTTGAGTTTGGGTTATGATTTCGGGGAGATTGAAAAGCGTCCGCATTCGGAGCGGTGGTCGAAGGTGGTGACGGTGGGTTCGGTGGCGGTTTCGTTTCTTTTTGCGTTGAACACGGAATCGTTATGGGACATCTTTTATTTATCTTCCGGGATATTGACCACATCGGTGGCGTTTCCCGTGGCGGCGGTCTTTATAAAGAAAGTAAAATCCGGGGGTGTGTTTTGGTCGTCGGTATTTGGGTTTAGCGGAACGATCGTATTTTATTTTTTAGAGTCGAGGGGTGTATTGAATTCGATTGAGCCGGGTTGGTTATTGAAATCGAATTTAGGTTACATCTTATGGGGAATGTGTTTCGCAATTTTGGGTTATTTCGCAGGCAGACTGAAAAAATAGACAAAAGTTTTTGGAAGTCCAGAAACCTTTTTTCAAAAAGGTTTTTGGCCGCCGGAGGCATTAAATGATCAAAAGAGATAAATTATCCAATTTTTTAGCCGGTATATACGATTATAAGGGTTTTGAAGACTGGTGCGAGAACGGTTTGCAAGTAGAAGGTAAGGAAGAGATCGACAAGATCGTATTCGGTGTTTCCTTTAACCTTCCCTTCTTGCAGCAAGCGGTCGAGGAAAACGCGGATGCGTTGATCGTGCATCACGGTATTTTTCAACAGGGGGTGTTTAAGCTGACGGGAATCCTGAAAGAAAAAGTGAAAATACTCATGGACAACGG
>Ga0210082_1000180_pt1 | contig 13130 bp, 9 predicted proteins | sample White_ThreeSqA_D_2_FD_185592 | JGI IMG/M metagenome (GOLD analysis project Ga0210082, IMG submission 185592) | Wetland microbial communities from the San Francisco Bay, California, USA, that impact long-term carbon sequestration -... | ecosystem: Environmental > Aquatic > Marine > Wetlands ... | reverse complement strand
GGGTCATCACGCTTCACCGGTTCGAGTTGTTTGATGGGGTCATCACGCTTGGGGTCAAAGGTTTTGGGAATATCCGTCATCTTTACGGCCTGCACTTGCCCTGCCGCATAGCCCGCTGCATTGGCCGCCTGGAAAGCTATTTTGATCTGGGCATCCTGGGGGACTCGTACCTTGTAAGTTTTTCGTCCGGCACTGTCTTCGAATACCATTTCATGTTCTTTAACATCGTCGATATTCATCTCCAGGAATTGGTCCATGCCTCCGGCCCCGGTGGGAACACAGAGCATGAACTTACCTTTTTCTTCCAGTTTCTCGATACGCCCGAGAAACTCGACAAGTTGAGGGGAACCGGGTGTTTGCGGAGAAAACGCCCCCGCTTTATTTACCACCTCTGCAAATGCTTCCCCTCCTTTCTCTTTTGGTGGAACTTTGGCATTTTTTTCAGCCATTTTATATCCTCCTCACAATGGTTTTATATGCGAGATTGATTGCCACGTCCCTGTTTGTTCCTTTCCTTTGTGCAGCGTATACAACGTAGACATCATGGTCATCACCTGATCTCTAATTCAAAACTTCATAATGATATAAGAAAAATTTCCTTTTTGCAAGAGCAATTTGGATTTTTTTTTATTTTTTTGGGAAAAAAGAAGGGGAGAGGCCATGGCGGACCAGACATCCTGCGCGATTGGACACACCCCTCCACTGCGCGGTACCCCTCTCCACAGGGGATTATCGGTGGGGATACTTTCAAACGGGATAGGAGAAAAGAGGTGTAGAGATGTATTATGCATCAAAGTAAATATTTATAAATATTTACATCCCGAAAACGTCTTCAATCCGGCATTCACAAAAAAGAAGTAAAGTATCATCGGTTTTAATGAAAACACCGGATATTCGTGGTATGATGCATCCATGATTAAAACCATAATAAGGAGATCATTATGGATAAACGCATTATTTTCCTCCTGTTTTTTTTGATCCTGGCGGCGTCGGTGGGGACACAACTTCATGGTGCCGTGATCAGCGTTACAACCACCGAAGACAACGTTCCCGGTTCGCTTCGGGCGGCCATTACAACGGCCAATACCAACGGCGAGGACGATACGATCAATCTCCCGGCGTGGACGTACGTATTGACCGTCGCCACCGGTGAAGAAGCCAATTTAAGCGGCGACCTGGATATAAACAACGCCAATACCGTTACGGTCATCGGTGCCGGTTCGGGGAAAACGATCATCGACGGTAACGGGACGGACCGCGTGTTTCACCCACACACCCCGTTCCCCCCGGTTTTCGAGGGGCATGACGATCTTTTTCAGGGTTTGAGAAACCTTATATTACATCCCGTAAAACCTTACATACCCTCTCGAAGACCTTCCGTCGTGAGTCCGGGTCACGACAAAACCTCTCAAGGACCTTTTGCCGTGACTCGGGGTCACGACGAAACCTCTCAAGGAACCTTTGCCGTGACTCGGGGTCACGATCGAACATCATCGAGACCTTTCACAGGGTTTTCGAGACCTTTCGGAATATGGCGGGATAGTATGAGCAATTCAACGATTTGCTGAATTTTTTGTTTTTGAAAAGAATATTTGCATTGTCTAATTCATCGAATGCCTTCTCAAGACTGTATACACAAATGTCAATATTATGCTGCATAGACTTCCAGACCTTCTTTTGCAATATTCACGAAGAGCGGCATGGTTTCCTTCTTCGAATCATACTCCACGATGTTCTTTACCACTACCGAGACGAAGATTCCATAAACGCCCGTCAATTCGACAATCATATCGAGAATGGGATCGTCGTATTTATCCAGGTGGTCATCATTTACCAGTACAAAGAGATCGATATCCGATTCGTCATCATAGTCTTCCCTGACATATGAACCAAAGAGAATGATCTTCTCCAATTTATCGCCGAAAATTCTCCCCAGTTTATTTTCGACATCTTTCAACAGGCGTTTCACTTTCGGTTCCATAATTTGTTCCCGTTATTTAGAACCACAAATCGGCCAAAAAATCAAATCTTTCTGTGTTTTCTTGTGTGTTCGCCGCGAAAAAGCTGTCAGGCGAGATTATCATTCTATTTTGAAACATCCGGTTAAGCAGCCGTAGGCGCTTTTTCTATCCGGTTTATCTTTAATCCGAAAGTCTTGCCGGATAGTCTTCTCAACCATAGAGAGGGAGTTTCCGGGCTGCAATTCTTTTTGCCGCCGTACCGCGCCGCGGGGGTTTGCTTTCTTTTTGAACTTTTGATACAATTCTTGCGCGCAGTCAAGGCAATAGACAAAAAGGAGCCGAAAATGAGACGCTTTAATTCGTATGGGCCAATCAATGAAAGCAAACATTATTATGCCCCCAGAAAACCATTGATCGAAACGGCGTATAATAAATTGATGGGCGATAATCCCCAGGATGACGGTCATTACATCACCGTATGGGCACCCCGGCAAACAGGGAAAACCTGGGTCATGCAGCACATCCTCTTTCGCCTGAGAAAAGACCCCCGTTTCGATGTCCTTAAAATAAACCTGGAAATCCTAAAGAATGAAAAAAATCTGGGTTCCATACTGGCTGTTATCGCCAAAAAAATCGGCGAAGGATTAAATAAAACGTTCAACGGGATCGATAACCAGGAGAAATTCGAGGAAATCTTTAAAAAAAATATACTGGATAAACCCCTCATTCTTATCCTCGATGAATTCGACGCCCTCATGGAAAAAGCAATAAATACAATCGTAAGTACTTTCCGCAATATCTATATCCAACGCCTCGATGAAAGAGATAAACCCGCCAATGAAAAAACATACCTCCTTCATGCCGTGGCACTCATCGGCGTCCGAAGCGTCCTGGGCATCGAAAACCAAAAAGGCTCACCTTTTAATGTACAGCGCAGCCTGCATATTCCCGACCTGACGCATGATGAAGTGAAAGAAATGTTCCAATGGTATGAAAAGGAAAGCGGGCAAACTATCGAACCGGAAACTATGGACCGGCTGTTTTATGAAACCAACGGCCAGCCCGGCCTGACCTGCTGGCTGGGCGAACTGCTCACGGAAACCTACAACACGGACAAAACCGCGCCCATAACCATGAAACAATTTAAACATGCCTATAAAAACGCCACCGACGTCCTGCCCAACAATAACATCCTCAACCTCATCAGCAAAGTAAAAAAATCCCCTTACCGGGAAACCGTGCTGGAGTTATTTAAAACCGACCGGAAGATCGAGTTCCGCTTCGACGACGAAGAGTTAAATTTCCTCTATATGAACGGCGTCATCGATATCGAGAGTGAAGAGAACGAAAAAGGGGAATTTGAAAACTATTGTAAATTTGCCAACCCTTTTGTCCAGACCCGTTTATTTAATTATTTTTCCATGGGGCTGTTCCACGATCTCGGACTATTGATTCACCCCCTGGACGGCATGGAAGACGCGGTCACCGAAGACAGTCTTAATATTCCCAATATCGTCAAGAGGTATAAAACGTACTTAAAGAAGAACCGCGACATGCTTTTCAAAGACGCACCCCGGCGAAAATTGGACTTGAAAATATACGAGGCGGTTTATCACTTTAATATCTTCAGGTACCTCTACGATCTACTCAAAAAAAGGGGTGTGGATGTGTTCCCGGAATTCCCCACGGGTAACGGGAAAATCGATTTGATATTAAAATACCGGGAACGGATTTACGCCCTGGAATTAAAGAGTTTCAGGGACATGTACGACTTTCGCAAAGGCATCGACCAGGTGGAAGCCTACGGCCGGAAATTGGGTTTAAAAGAGATCGTGTACCTGGTATTCGTGGAATTGGGCGAAGAAGAAGTCAAAGAGTTGGAACAGGAGATCGAAAGACCGGGCCTTAAGATCATCGTGATACCTATCGGCGTACTGTAGGGACTGAAAGGAAGACAGGGGACGGAAGATTTCCGTGTTTTCTGTGTGTTCTGTGTGGGCCCTATCTAAAAAGCTGTTATTTTAACGATTCCCGCGCTTTTGCGCGGTTTTCACGCCACTCCGATTCCGTCTCCGCCGGGGGTTCGATCTCCGGGGACGGTTTTTGTTTCAATGAAAGCGCTTCCGTGGGGCAGGCGGAAATACAAATACCACACCCGTAACAACGGATCAAATCCACATGACAAAGACCGTCGCCGTCATCGATCGCCAATGCCTTGAATTGGCATCGGTCGATACACACCCCACACCCGGTGCAAAGACCGTGGTCAACCTCGATATAAAAATCGGACCGGCCCACGGCATTCAAATGCCCATACTCGGTAAGCCCCCGAAGGATACCACAGGAACAGGAACAACAGTTGCAAATATACGTCACTCCCTTCTGAACATTATTGGTGGAATGCACCAACCCCTCCTCGGCGGCACTGCGGAGAATCTCCAGGGACTCCTCCTTGGTGATGGCCCGGATGGCATCGGTACTGTTGAAAGCCGAGGGCTTGGAAGAAAAAACCAGGCAATTCTCCTCCGAATGTTCGCATCCCTGCCCGACAAGACGTTTCTGTACACGGCAAATACACGGGAGCACCCCCCACGACTGCGCCCCCTCGATATAAGTAGACGCCCGTTCATAAGGCATGACCTCGACGTTCAACGGGATGGCCGCCTCCACGGGAATGACCCGGTGGACCGAAGGCTTGAAGGTCATCATCTTTTGAAACGCCTCTTTATAATAACTCTCGAAGAGCCGGGCAAACTCCTCATCGATGCGGGCGTTCTGGTTCTCATAGAACCCGACGATAAAAGGAATAAGTTTGAATGCCAACCCCCCCTCCCCTCGCCCGGCCTCGATGAGCCCTTTCTTCGTCATGCCCTTCAACAGGATAAAGGTTTTTCGCTCATCCCGGCCGACGGACTGACCCACCGTCTTTGCCGTTTGCGGTTCCAGGCTTAAATGACACGCCAGTTCCGCTTCCTCGGGAGTAAACAGTTTTGCCAGTATTTTCAATTCCACACCGCTTTCGGTCGCGGGATATCCCTCGGGGATTCGGTCGAGCACCTCTGCCAGGTTCTTATAGATGTCCATTAATCACCTCCGGTAATAAATAAAATGGTATCGATACAAATTATCCCCCACTTCACCCCATTTGTCAATAAAATCAAAAAAGTGAAAAAAAACCTTTGAATTGTTGATTTTTCACAAAATTAATATTATCATAATAAACCTTAAACGGTGACATTTATTCAGGAGGTAAGAAAATGTTCAAGATTACTTATAAAAAGGTTGCCCTGCCAGGGCCAATAACAAAGGCGGTTCTCGTATTTATGATTTTTATACCGTCTTTCTATTTTCTTATGCACGCCGCCGCCCAACAGGGTGACATTACCGGCGTGGTCGTGGAGAGCCGGGCCGATGAGGACGGGGACCAGACCCTGCTGGTGGAAGTCCGGGGAGACGAAAACGCCCGGGCCGATGACGTCCGGTTGAAAATCCCCAAAAATGACGCTAAAAAAATAAAAAAAACACCCACCGGTTTCTTTCCTTCCGGCTGGGGCATGACAATGGATGAAGGGTACCTTAAAATGTCCGGGGCGGGAATGAAACTCCCCCTTCACTTTCGTATCGACCTGGGTAAGATCTCGGCACCCTACAAAACCGACGTGGAAATCTATCACCAGGGCAAAAAGAAATTCACGAAAAAAGGGGTGATCATCACGAAACGGCCCCCGGTACGTATTTCCGACGATTTTTCTTCCCTGGTCAAATTTCCCCCCGTAATATCTCCCGGCGGTTGGGTTACGTTTAAACCCCTGGACGTAAAAAAAACACCGCCGGGAGGCACCTGGAAAGTAGGAGGCGAACCCGCGGAATTCGTGGAAGAGAAGCAGTACTATAAATTTACACTGCCGGAGAAAATGTCGTTGAGTGCCTCCATATCTCTTTCGTATACCGACCCCTACGACGTGGACCTCTACTATACGGGTAAATACCCGGACATCAGGATCACCGCCTACCCCGATTTATCCGCCCCTTCGATTACCGGTGTATCCGAAATGGTTTTAGTGGGCGACCTGGTCTGTATCTGCGGTTACTTCCCGGACGAGAGTTCCCGGTCCGGCTTTCGCATCGACGGACGGGACCTGGGGGCACCGGTCTCCGCGTCCACCAACGTTGTGGTGGTCCGGCTTCCCGAAGATATCCAACCCGGACGTCACCGCATTACCGCCGATCCGTACGCCGGTTTCGACGGCAATACCGGGCATGAGATCGAAGTCATCCGCGTCGGCGGTTCCATCGACCGCAATAAACTCCTGCGGGGAGATTCCACGCCGCTGCGGCTGAGGGTCGAAGGGACGGAAAAAGTAATCCACCTCAAACTTACCAATACAACACCGCAAATCGTCACCCTGGACGGTGGAAACGAACAGGAATTGGCCACCACCGGCGGCGCGGAAAACAAGATCGAAAAAACGGTCCATGCCGTCTCTCCCGGTGATTTCCACATTACCTACAAACTGGACCTCTCCTTCTGTCCCTGTTATGAAAGCACCCTGAAAGACGGCGGAGGTGAAGAGACCGAGTTTTTCGAAAACCTGTACGACGACGTGTTCAACGATTTCCGAAACGGCAGGGATGCGGCAAACGAGGCCGCCAACCGGCGGTGGGACGAACCGGAAACCGCCAAACTAAAAGCACGGGAAGCGTTGGAACTTTTCAGCCGGGCCAGGAAGAAACTGGAACAGGGCATCGAGAACGGCGATATCGGCCCCACCACCGCCGAATCGTTCCGCAAGTTCATTTCCGAGTACGAATCCCAGGCGCAAAAGGTATTGGACATGCCGGATGAAGAGGAACTGGTCATCGATACCGAAGAACCCGTGTCGTCGCGGCCGGAAGAAAAACCCCACGCCGTGGTCACCGACGGCTGGCTGTCGCCGTCCCAGGGCGTCTGGCAGGATGACGACGTGTTCAAAGATTTCAGCGGGAAACAGTTGACCAAAACCGGACCCGGCCAATGGAACGCGGAATTGAAAATGGTGGTGAATCGACCGACCCTGATCTTCGGCATCCGGGAAGACGGGTGGAACCGTATCAAGATGATGGGCACCACCAACGGCACCCGGCTCACAAAGGTAAAATTCCGTTTCAAACTGAAACAGGGCGGAACGGAAAAGGTACTGTATACCGAACCCGAGGCGCACAATTTCGTGGCACTGGACGGCCCCGTGGGACCGGAACAACCCTGGGCCGCATCCATAATGGCCGACCGGGGTCTTCCCGAATATCGATCCTTTACCATCGATAATGCCGGGTCTTACAGCATCGAAGCGGAACTGCTCCGGGAAGACGGCAGCGGGACCGGACTTAAAATTTCCGTTTCCGGTGAAACCATTCAAACCTACGGCCCCACCGTCCGCATCGTACCGGCCATCCTGGGTTCGTCAAATCCCGCCGGATGGAACGGCACATTGACCGGCAAGGCCCAGGCCCTTGCCTCCACCGGGGAGAATCAAATCCCCCTGTTCTATCCCCTGGCCCCCGGTGGAATGACCGTATCGGCGGAACCGCTGCAAGACCTCAAGCGTCTCGAACCGGGCACCCTTTCAAAGCTGAAAAGCCTGCTCCCCTTTACCGACACCACCGAGGAGGTTCGGGCCGATGCCCTGTCGGCCGCCATGGCACAGCAGTTCGGGACGGATGCTTCCATGACCGGAGGACCCAAAATAATGGTGCTGCTGTCGGACCACGATTTCGACCTCACCCGGAGGGGAGGGACCGCCGCGGCCTACACCGCATCGCAAAAATTTATGGTGGGCCGCCACGACATCAATTTCGAGAGCCTGGCCCACGAACTGGTACACAGTATGCCCTACCTGTGGAGCGTGGACCAGATGGTTCAGAATTTCGGACTCAATTACCATAACAGCGCGGACAATCAATACGGCAACGGTGTCGAAATTCACCAGTATTACCGTGTCATGAGAAAACACATCCACGCCGTCATGGGTTCCGCCTATATCGGGAAATGGATTACCCAGGGCACCTACTGGCATTTGCTCGGCGAATTCAGGAGCCGCCCCGACCCGGAACTCCTGCTGCTGCGCGGGTACATTGCCCGCGAAGGCCGGAAAGCCGCCGGGTACTTTATACCCTTTTACCAGACCATGGGTATCGCCGACCTGGAAGCCCTGGATGATGCGAAAAAAAGCGAATGGGCCGTGGTCGTTAAAAATAAAGCCGGTTCGGAACTGGCGCGGTATCCCATATACGCCCGGTGGAGGGTACCGGACCTGGATGTCGAACGGAAAATTCTTTCATTTACCCACCGGGTCCCCTTTACAACCGACATCTACCGGCTGGAACTAATGGGGCCCACGGGACTGCTGGAGAGCCGGGAGATCAGTGCCAATGCGCCGTCGATAAAAATCACCTCCCCTACCCCCGACGGCAGCGTGACGCCGGTGAATAAAGAGATTCAAATCCGGTGGAGCGGCGCGGACCCGGATAACGACCCCCTGGTCTATTCCGTTTATTACTCCCCGGACAACGGGAAGAAGTGGCGCCTGGTGGCAATGGATAAAAAAGCCAATTCCCTTGCCCTGGCCATACCGGGGAACCCGAAAAAGGTCCGTGTAAAAGTAGTAGCCACCGACGGCATCCGCAGCGCTTCGGACGAAATTACCTTTTATATTAAATAACCCATTATATTAAATAACCCTGCCGCGCCGATACTCTGCCGCGCTGATGCTCTGATTCGGGTACGATTTATTTTTTTTCACTACAATTATTTTGCTTGAATTGTAAAATCTGGTAAAATAATAATTCATGAGTTATAAAAAAATAAATTTAACGAAGGCTGTTCTTTGGGTTGCACTCCTACTCCCCGTATACGCTCTCTTTCCCCGGGTGTCTCCAGCCGTAAAAACCATCGATTCCTTCCAACACAATGTATGGACACAGGAAAACGGATTGCCCATGAACACCGTGGTGGGAATCACCCAGACATCGGACGGGTACATCTGGCTGGGGACCGAGTCGGGTGTCGTACGATTCGACGGAGTCAAATTCAAGTCCTTTAACCACGAAAACACACCCGTCTTTTCCGGCGGCGTCGTCGTTGCATTAATAAAAGACCGCGAAGACTCCCTGTGGATAGGAACACGAGGAGACGGGCTTATCCGGTACCGAAACGGCGAGTTCCGGTCAGTTACCGCCGACCCCGGCATCATACACAACGACGTCTGGGCCATCATGGAATCACGCGACGGCTCTATCTGGGTCGGTTCCACCTGCGGCCTCTGCCGCATCGCCAATGAAACGGTATCGAAAATCCGGTTACCGGAAAACCTGTCCACTTATACCGTCGCCAGCCTCCTGGAAGATCGTAACGGGCGGATATGGGTGGGCACCAACGGCGGGGGCCTGGTGTGGGTAAAAAAAAGAGGCGGCGGTTTTGAATCCGAATATTTGGGACCCGACGGCCTTAAAATCGCGGTCCTCTTCGAAGACCGGAAAGACGCCGTCTGGGTAGGGACCATGAAAAGCGGACTCTTCCGGTACTGGGAAGATAAACGGTCCCGGTTTTCCACCAAACAGGGCCTGTCCAACATCAATTACAGGTGCCTCTTAGAAGACCGGTTCGGGAACCTGTGGATCGGGACCGATGAAAGCGGTATCAAAATCCTGACCGCCGGCGAAAACCGTATTTCGGCTTTCCACAACCGGGATGAGTTTTCCAGCAACAGCATTACAAGTTTTTTCCGGGACCGTGAAGGGACATTGTGGATCGGTACCAACGGCGGGGGACTCAACAGCCTGAGAGAAAAAAAGATTACCACCTATTCCACGAAAAACGGACTCTCCTATCAAATAGTTTACGGCGTCTTCCAGGACTCCGGCGGCCGCATATGGACGGGGACCAAGGGATACGGCGTCAATTATTTCAAGAACAACCGGTTTTTTCCCCTCACAACCAGGGACGGGTTGTCTTCCGATTCAGTGGTCACGTTTGCCGAAACCCCGGCGGGCTGCCTCTGGTTCGGAACCCTGGGGGGCGGAATCACCAGGTATAAAGACGGGCGATTCGATGTTTTCGGCCTTCGCAGCGGTCTTTCGAGCCTTTCATTCAGGGCCCTTTATGCCGACCCGGGGGGCAACCTCTGGGCAGGGACCATCCAGGGCGGCATCCACCGCTTTGTAGACGGCGGGTTCCCATTGATCGCCGATGTAAACGTCAGGGTAAATTGTTTCTTAAGGGATTCAAAAGGATATCTCTGGGCCGCCACCTTCGGCAGGGGCCTGTGCCGCCTGAAACCGGGAAATACCCCCCAAAAAAAGATCGAAGAAGAAAATATCGAAGTCTTCGACACTCAAAGAGGGTTGACCCAAAACACCGTGCTCTGCATCCACGAAGATAGAACGGGTAATATTTGGGCCGGTACGCTTAAGGGACTGAACCGCTTGTGCGACGGGATGTTCAAAGGACTGCTCAAAAAGGACGGACTGCCGGACGATATCGTCTATTGTATCCTCGAAGACCATAAAAACGACTTCTGGATCAGTTGCAACCAGGGCATCTATTGTTTATTCAGGGAAGAAGTGATGGCATTTTTCAAAGGAGAAACTCAAAAGGTAACCCCCGTACTCTACGGCAAAGAAGCCGGGATGCTGAGCCTCGAGTGCAACGGGGGCAATCAACCCGCCGGGTGGAAAACCCGGGAAGGCAAACTCTGGTTCCCCACCACCAACGGCATCTCGGTGATCGATCCCATGAATATGGGGGTAAATAATATCCCTCCCCCGGTAAAAATAGAAACCGTTGCCTTCAATGGAGAAAACGTCCCGGTCCCCGGGAAAGGGTCCGAAAACAATATCATCACCGCTCCCCCGGTAACGGATCACATCGAAATCCATTACACCGCCCTGAGTTTTATCGTGCCCGGGAATATCCGTTTCAAAACCAAAATGGAGGGGCACGATACCGGTTGGGTCGATGCCGGCGACTCCCGTAAGATTTTTTATACCAACCTGTCACCGGGAGAATATCGTTTCCGGGTCACTGCCTGCAACAGCGACGGGGTGTGGAACGACACCGGCGCCTCTGTCCGCATTAACCTGGAACCGGAATTTTACCGGACCGATGCCTTTAGGATCGCACTTCTCCTGGCCGCGGTGTTGTCGGTCTTCTTTATTATTTACACCATTAAAAGTGTACGCCGCCGCCGGCACAAAGAAAGTTTAGTAAAGTCCAAACAAAGGAGTTCTACCCTGTCCGTCGAGGAGACAGCAGCCTATGTACGCAAACTGAAGTATTTAATAGAAACGGAAAATGTTTATAAAGACCCCAATCTTACGATCAAGACGCTGGCGTCGAAGATGGTGGTCAGCCCGCGGATACTGTCCGAAATTATCAATGACGAACTGGGAAAGAATTTTAATGAATTCATCAACGAATACCGGATAAAGGAAGCCCGGCGAATTCTAAAAAACACGGACACCCGGCACAGGTCGATTATCGATATTGCTTATGATGTCGGGTATAATTCCAAGAGTGCATTCAACCGGACATTTAAATACTTCACCCGGATGACGCCGTCCCAATTCAGGAAAAATGCGGGAGAGAAGGATAAGGGTAAAGAGAAGGATAAGGGATAAAAGATGTACTACTTCGCGAATAAGGACGAAAAAAACTTCCCGATTTAAAATAATGGTGTTTTAAACATCACTATCGAAACATTAAACATTAAATCTATAAAATATCTAAGGAGGTAAACAATGAGGAAATCCCTCTTGCTTACGGTTTTTGTGTGTTTGGTAGTATGTTGTGTAACGTTGTCCGCTGAACAATGGGTCGGAGACTCCATGAGCAGCGACGTCGAGACCCCCCACCCCTACCCCCGGGCGTCGGCGGGTGAATTGGTCTGGTCCCACACGGTTTATCAAAAAGGGGCGTCCTGGGTGAAACTCCATTTTTCCGATTTCAACCTGAACGACGAGGATTACCTGGAGTTGGTGGATATGTACGGGACCGTCATCGAGACCGTCAAAGGCAGTGATATGAACGCCGGGAGTGACAAATTCAGGGTAAAACGGCCGACCCCGGACAAGAATATGCGTGGGGCAATGATCGATCGTGTCGCTTTCTGGGGACCCGCTATCGATGGCGATGAGCTCACGATTAATCTCTATCGCGGCTCTGAGAAAAAGAACGGCTGGGGATTCAGGATCGATGAAATCGGTGTGGGCACCGCCCCTATTTTCGCCGATGAGAATATTTCATTCATCGAATCCATTTGCGGCAGCGATGACAAGACGAGGATCAAGTGTGCATCCTCATTCTATCAAAACCTCGGTGAGGCCGTGGGACGCATGCTCTATCAAAAATCCGGCAGTTGGTATGTTTGTACCGGTTTCCTGTGTTCGTGCAACAGCAGTCATTTTCTCACCAATGAGCACTGCATCACGTCGCAGACCGTGGTGAATACGCTGCAGGTTCGGTTCAAGTACAGGTATTCCGCTTGCAGCGGGAGTTCCATGGACAGTTACTCCACTTATTACGGCGATGATTTCGTTACCGACAGCACCAGTTATGACTTCTGCCTGCTCACCCTTACCGGCAGTCCCCAGAATACTTACGGGTACCTGGGTCTCATCAACGGAAACCCCGTTTCCGGCGAGGATATTTACATTATCCAGCACCCCGGCGGAAGACCCCAGGAAATCGGTTTCGGCACCGTCTACAGCACATACGCCAACGGCGGCAAGGATTTCAGCTATTACGTGGACACCGAAGGCGGAAGCTCCGGTTCACCGGTGTTTGCCGAGTATGAAGATGAAGTACTGGGCCTTCACCACTACGGCGGCTGCCCCAACAGTGCCGTGAAGATGAATTATATTTATGAGTACATCACCGGTTACCTGGGATGTAACTGATAGATAACCGTTCAAACTTCTTTACATTTTAAATATTTTTCAGTTTAGCCCGGGAGGTCGAACCACTTACCTTCCGGGCTTTTTTTCATTACCGTTAAGTCAGCCGCTAAGGCATCCCGCCCGCACCACGCAGCAATGCTAATTTTGGATTTTGAACCACGAAGGACACGAAGGACACGAAGAAAAAATAGAGAAAAAGCAGGTAAAAAACACATGCGTCTGGTGTGGCAGGGTACC
>Ga0210082_1000179_pt1 | contig 13135 bp, 7 predicted proteins | sample White_ThreeSqA_D_2_FD_185592 | JGI IMG/M metagenome (GOLD analysis project Ga0210082, IMG submission 185592) | Wetland microbial communities from the San Francisco Bay, California, USA, that impact long-term carbon sequestration -... | ecosystem: Environmental > Aquatic > Marine > Wetlands ... | reverse complement strand
ATATGGATAGGACGCGATTCTTGCCTGGCACTTTATCCGGTATATTGCATTCGTTTCAAGGCGCCCTTCGGGCGTGTCTTCCCGCCTTCGGCGGGGCCTTTTAATACAAAATACACTACTTAATAGTGGATATCATCGGGGCTGAAATCCCTCTTCCCGTGAATAACACCGAGAATATAAATATCTTTTGAAGTTATCTGGTACATAAGCCGGTAAGAGTAAATAAATACCTCCCGGATATCGGGTTCATTGATTTCCGGGACAACCCGGCCTTTTTTGGGAAAGTCTTTGATGGTCATTGATTTTTCGACAATATCTCTCACCACCTTTTTGGCATAAAATGTCGAATCCTGCGCGATGTATTCAAAAATCTGTTCCAGATCATTTCTAGCGGGGAATGACCAGATTACCATGCGTTTATTTCGTTGAGTAAATCTTTGGCCGGGATCACCTCGCCCCTTTTTATGGCTTCCTGCCCTTTCCTGACCTTATCGATCACGTACAACCGGTACATCATATCATCTATGGTGGCTGTTTCCGGCAACTTTGAAATCGCGTTTATTGCTTCATTTTTAAGCGTCTCCATTTTCGCTTATCTCCTTCACGTTTAAGTATAAAATAAAATGAGTATCCTGTCAACCGAACAAACGATTTTAATCCTTAATCCGAAAGGAAATAAAAAGGAACGGGCAAAAAATCTACTATGGGTGGATTTAGGGGCCAGGCCAGTTGTCGTTCCGCTAAAGAAATCGAAACCGTGTACCGGCTGTTGGAGACATATTTGGGTAAATATTAGGGATGCGGCTGCGGGGTTAACGCACCATCACACATTTCATCCGTTCCTGGTCGCGAATCAATAACTTCCCGTCCGACAGCGCCAACGGCGCCCAACACTTATCGGTGTCGAGAAGTTTGGCGCTCGCCAGCGGTTTGAACCCCGTCGGCACAGGCTCGATGAGATACAGGAAACCTTTGTTCCCGTCAACGCTGAGCATCAAACCGTCAACCAGGATAAATCCGCCCTTGTCAAAAAGAGGCGAACGTTTTGTCTTCCATTTTACTTTGCCGTTCACATCCATGCATACCATCCCGTCCCTGGTTTCATTCGTGCTGCAGTGACCGTAGAGGTGCCCGTTATAGTAGATGGCGGGATGGACGTGGGTGCCGAATTCCCCTGTTTTAAAGAGTTCTCGAACCGTAAATTTGTTCCCTGTTTTCGCTACCTTTATCATGGCGGAACCCGCCTGATAACCACCGGTAATAAAAATTCTCCCGTCACCTATCTCCGTTACGTTGGGGACGGGGATTCGACACTGCCAGCCGGTATATCTCCAGAGTTCTTTGCCGGTTTTTAAATCCATGCCGATAACGGCGCCGTTGGCGGAAATCATGACCAGTTGGTCCTCCTTCCCGACCGTTATTACTTTTGGCGATACGTACCCCGGTTTGCCCGGAAGTTCGGGTGTCGTCCACCGCGTGGCCCCGGTACGTTTGTCGTATGCCACAACCCCCGCTTTTTGGGTTTGCGACGCCAGGATCACCAAATCTTTATAAACCAGGGGGCTTTGTGAAATTGCCCAGGTGGGTAACTCCGTTCCCCCGAAGTCCGTCCAGATATTCTTTTTCCAGGCGACCTTGTGGGTGTTTTTATCGATACAGTGGACATAACCGATGGGACCGCAGATATAGATATTGTTTCCATCGATGGTTGGGACGGAGCGGGAGCCGTTATAACGAAATTCCCCGGGGGCGTCGTAAGAGAATGTCCATTCTTCTTTTCCGTCGGCGAGGTTGATGCAGCGCAGTATGTTCCGGCTGCTGTCTTTGCGGTCGAGTACATATACTTTGCCGCTGCTCACCGCCGGGCCGCCGAATCCTTCGCCGAGAGGAAACGTCCATAGCACGGGGGGGCCACTTTCAGGCCATGAGCGTTTTATTCCTTTTTCCGTCGAGACCGCGTCGCGGCCGGGGCCGAGATACTGCGGCCAATCGGAAGCCAAACCGGTGTAGAAAGCCATCCATACAATCAAAACCGTCAAAACGAAACATTTTTTCATTTTACTCATCTCCTAAAAATTGAAAGATAGAAAAATAATTTTAATCATAAATGTAATTTAAAGGAAATAGGGGAAAATGTCAAGGGTAAAGTGCCGGGCAAGGACCGGCACCGCCTGTTACCTTTTGCTTTATACCACCTTTTGCCTTATAGTCCCGCTAAGCCGAACTCATTTTTTTGTTGACGGATGTAAAATTCTATACTAACATGCTACCTTAGAGAAAAACAAAATCAATGGAAGCAAGGGAGTAAAAGAAATGAAAATTGCCCGCCCGATTCTCTCCAACCTGCGTTACAGACTATCGGCGACACCGACCACACGTTCAGGGAACCGGACCGGACGTTCTGCAGCCCGGACTACACCTTCCGTCGGGCTGACGACTCTTTCCGCAAACCGGACTACACTCTGCGCAGATTGGACTACACTTTGTTTTGCGGGCCATAATGGGGGTAAAAACCTGGATATAAGCGGATCGAAGGCGGTTGCACCTTAAAAAACATGAAAATCTTTATACTTCTACCGGTCCCTGTTTTACTTTTGAACGGCGCCTCCCCGGACGCCGGTAAAAGAGATCGAAACCGTGAACCGGCTGTTGGAGACCTGTTTAGGCAAATATTAGTGTCCTGTTACGCCTCGATTGTCCGAATAAAAATGAAAAAATAGTAAACTTTTTTTTAAATTTTACGTTAAAACTTATTAAAACATAACGACAACATTTAGGAGTACAGCCATGAAACGATTTGTATTTGCATTAATAATAGCCGGCCTGTTGTTCATTGCGGTCAACTGCGGGAAACCGGGCCCCGGGGAAGAAAAAAAAGACCCGGAAACGAAGACAACGAAAACCGAAGACGGCGAAAAGAAAACAGATGAGAAAAAAACGGATGAGAAAAAAACCGATGCCGTCCCGGTCCAGGTCGTCAACCCCCATCACGGCGATATCAGTTCCTCCCTCCTGTTCAGCAGCAACGTGGATACGGAAAAGATCGTGGATATTTACCCCATGACCATGGGTATTATCGAGGAAATCCGCCGAGATGAAGGCGATAAAGTACAAAAAGGCGACATCCTCGCCGTGCTGGACGACCGCGAAGCTGTGATCAATGAGAAACGTGCCCAGATCAATTACGAACAACTGAAAGCGGAACTCGAACGACAAAAAGCCATCTTCGAAAAACAAATGATCAGTAAAGATGAACATGAAAAGCTCAAATTCCGTGTCCAAACCGCTAAACTGGATTGGGAACAAAACAAACTCCTTCTCTCCTACACCCGCATTACGTCCCCCATATCGGGAGTGGTCAGCCGGCGCTTCATAAAAGTCGGCAACAAGATCAATACGGCCCAATTGGCCTTCTCCGTGGTGGATCCCAAAGAAAAGATCGCCGTGGTCAATATCCCCGCCCAGGAACGCGAACATATCTACCTGGAACAAAAATGCGTGATCATGGGCAGCCCCAAAGAAGTAGACGGAACGGTCAAACGCATCTCTCCCTCCATAGACCCGGAAAGCGGGACCTTCAAGGTAACGGTGGATATCTCCGACAGGGGAAACCTGTTGGCAATCGGGCAGTTCGTCAATGTCAAGGTCATCAAGAAGGTCCATACCAACGTGGTATTGTTGACCAGGGATGCCCTGATTTACGACGGCGGTAAAATTTTTGTCTATTTGGTTAACGAGGAAAACAAGGCATTCAAAAAAATGGTAAGCACAGGGTTTGAAGAAAAAAACATAGTGGAAGTAACGGACGGTTTAACGGGTGACGAGAAAGTGGTAACCGCGGGAAAAAATTCCATCAAACACGATACCCTGGTTAAAATCGTCGAACCGGTGATATAGTTGTCATTAAAATCAACCGCAGGCGGACAAAAAAATGAATACCAATACAAAGCTAAGATCAAAGTTTGAATTCACCACGCGGCGGCCGGTGGCCATCCTGATGATCGTCGTGGGTATCGTCGTTTTCGGGTTTGTCAGTTTAAAACAACTCAGTTGGGACCTGATGCCGGAAATCTCCTACCCGTCCTTTACCGTCCGGACAGAGTACCCGGGAGCGGCCCCGGAAGAGGTGGAAAACGTGGTCTCCCGGCAGTTGGAAGAACAATTGAGCCTGATCAAGAACCTGGTATCGGTGACCTCGATTTCGCGGCCCGAGCAGTCGGATATCGTGTTGGAGTTTACCTGGGACGCGAACCTCGACCGCTCGGCACAGGAGATACGGGAGAAACTGGACCAGGTCCACCTGGACCCGGCGGTGGAAAAACCCATGATCCTTCGCTACGATCCATCCCTGGACCCGGTGCTGCGAATCGGTATCACCAGCGATATTCCCCCCATCGACCTGCGGATATTGGTGGAAGACGAGATCGCCAGGGAACTGGAAGCCCTGCCCGGGGTGGCGGCGGCACGGGTGAAAGGCGGTTTCGAGAAAGAAATCCTCATCAAGCTGGACGAAAAACAACTGGCGGCGACGAAAATACGGTTCAGCGAAGTCACCACCCGCCTGGCACAGGAAAACATCAACCTGGCGGGCGGGAACATCAAGGAAGGGGAAACGGAATATATCGTGAGGACCCTCAACGAATTCCGAAGCGTTAAAGAGATCGGCGATATTATTATCTCTAAAAGAGATGACATCCCCGTGCGGTTGAAGGATATCGCGGAAATCGTATACAGTCACAAGGAACGCAAAGTCATCACACGGGTCAATAAACGGGAGAGTATCGAGGTCAATATATATAAAGAAGCGGATGCCAATATAGTGGACGTCAGTAACCGCGTGAAAGACATGCTATTGGGCACACCGGAGCAGCGCCGGTTCGTGGAAGAGTTAAAAAACCGCGAGGCCCGCGGCGATCAAAAGGCACGGCCGGGCAGGGGGCCGGGGGGTGAAGACCCCATGGAAATCAAGCGGATGACCGATTTCCTGGCCTACCGGATGGAGAAATCGGGCAAAGAAGTGGAATACCATATCCTGGCGGACCAGGCGATATTTATCGAGAACTCCATCGATGAAGTCAAAAACACGGCTATAATCGGCGGTATCCTGGCCGTTATCATCCTGTTCCTTTTCTTGCAGCACTTTCCCACCACCGTGATCGTGGCCGTGGCCATCCCGCTTTCACTGATTTCGGCATTTGCCCCCCTCAAACTTTTCAATGTCACCCTCAACATCATGTCCCTGGGCGGACTGGCCCTGGGTATCGGTATGTTGGTGGACAACTCCATCGTTGTAATGGAGAGTATTTTCCGGTGTCGTGAAGAGGGCGACGATTGGGTGGCGTCCGTGGTCCGGGGTGTGTCCGAAGTGGGCGGCGCGGTGATCGCATCCACGTTGACCACTATTGCGGTATTTTTCCCCATCGTTTTTGTCGAGGGTATTGCCGGACAGATATTCGGCGACCTCTCCCTGGCCGTGGTTTTCTCGCTGTCGGCATCGTTGATGGTCTCCCTCTTTTTCATCCCCATGCTGGCCTCCCGGAAACCGGCCGAGGGTTCGGTTACCTCCACGACGCTTACGTCCCTGGCGGTTTTCATCCCGCTGTTTATCGTGCTCTCGCGCTTGCTGCGCCTGCCCTTTTCCCAGGGGCTTATGGTTTCCTTTGTGGGTTCCCTTATCGCGTCCTTTATGTTCAACCCGGTATTGGCGCTGCGGGAACAGTTCCGGGAGCGTTTCGCCTTCTCTTTCGAGGAGAAAGCCACGGTTAAATCGTATTTTAAGATACCCTATCAATCGGTGGGTAACATATCCCGGTTGATCGTTAATCTCCTTGGGGTTTCCATTTTATTCATGCTCGCTTTTGCCGCGGTTTTCCTTTACCCGTTATTGGCCCTGTTACGGGTACACAGGAGGGCGGCGGCTTTTATTGGTAATATTTCAGAGAGATTTTCACGGGGAAAAATACTCTGGGACAATTTCATGAAAGTGGTACCCCTCGGTACGTTTGCCGAATCCGTGGCGCTTCACGACAATTGGCTTGTCTTCCCCTTTAAAAACCTGGCGGCCGGATTAAAAACGAAACGAAAATGGGTGGCCTTACCCTTCCTGTTGGTCTGGTTTCCCCTGAAATTCTTATGGGACCTCATTATCTCTTATATTTACTATGCTGCCCGCTTCTTCGTAACGGCGTACTTTCTTTTAATGTGGCGGTTTACCCTTACTTTATACGCGGTATGGATCATTTTTTTCAAGGGTCTCGGGTTATTGGCGGCGGCCCTTTTCTTCGCGCCCGTGGGCCTGGTGGTTCGGGGGTTCAACAGGCTGATGAAATCCGTCAACGAGGGGTATCCTAAACTATTGGCTTTATCGTTAAAGAACGACATCAAGATAATCGGGCTGGTGTTGGTCCTTTTTGTGGTCACTATTTTTTGGGTGGCCCCGGGCATCGACAGCGAGTTGATCCCGGAAGTCCACCAGGGTACTCTCTATGTTAACGTGACATTCCCGGTGGGTACGCCGGTGGAGAGAAACGACGAACTGCTCCAGGATATCACGGAAAAAATTCGCCGTATCGAGATCGTGGACAGTATCAGTTATTTTGCGGGGACCACTAAAGATGAACTCAGCGAGAAAGAAGTGGGTGAGCACATCGGCAAGATCACGGTAACCATCAAGCGGACCCGTGACATCAAGGAATCGGAAGAAATATTGATCGGAAACATCCGGTCCATATTGGGCGGTTTTACGGACCTGGATTACAACATTTCCCGGCCGGTATTGTTTACCATGAAGCCGCCCATCGAAGTGGCGATAAAGGGGTACAACCTGGAGCAACTGCAGCGTATCAGCGCCGACCTTTACGAGAGAATTTCCGGGCTGCCGGGGCTTCGGGATGTTCAAACCAGTGTGCGGGCGGGGTTCCCGGAGTTGGTGGTGGAATTCGACCGGATGCGGCTGTCGCATTACGGGATGAATGCGTTTGATGTGGCATCGCTAATCAAGAACAAGATCGAGGGTTTCGTGGCGACGAAGTACAAGGAGAAGGACAAGCGGGTGGATATCCGGGTTTATTTGAAGGATGACCAGCGGCAGCGGGCGGAAAACATCAAGGGCCTTATCGTCAACCCGGGTGGGGCGGTACCGATCCCGTTAAACAGTGTGGCGCAGGTTTCCATATTGAGTGGTCCCAATGAAATCCGGCGTGTGAACCAGGAGCGGTCGGCGGTCATTTCGGCCAATATTTCGGGTATTAATTTAACCGGGGCGGTTAAGAGTATCTACGATGTGGTTGAGCGTTACCCCATGCCGCCGGGGTTTTCGTATGAGTTAACGGGCCAGAACAAGGAGATGGAGACGTCGTTGGGAAGCTTAACGTTGGCCATGGTGTTGGCGATTTTCCTTGTTTACATCGTAATGGCTTCGCAGTTTGAATCGTTTTTGCACCCGTTCCTTATATTATTCACCATTCCCATGGCATTGATCGGGGTTTACCTGGCGCTTTTTTTCCTTCGTATCCCGCTTGGTATAACGGTTTACATCGGTATGATAACGTTAGTGGGGATCGTGGTGAACAATGCGATCATATTGATCGATTATATCAACACGCTGCGGAAGCGTGGTCTTGAGAAGTTGGAGGCCATCAAGCAGGCGGGAGCGGTGCGGCTTCGTCCGATTTTGATCACCACGGCGACGACGGTATTGGGGTTGTTGCCCATGGCGTTGGGTATGGGAGAGGGTACGGAGATACGGACGCCCATGGCGGTTTCCGTGATCGCCGGTTTACTAAGTGCCACCTTCCTGACATTAGTCCTAATCCCAATCGTGTATAATAAGTTTAGTAAATAAACAAAAGTTTTTCGGGGTCCAGGGGCCCCGCGGCGCGGGGCGCCTATTAAAATGCTCCCGATGTGGCAGAATGCAAGGAAGCCGATTCCTTTCGCTTGTCCGCATATAGGCCCCCCATGCCATGGGGCCCCTGGTCGCCGGAGGCCACGCGGTGCGTGGACCCTATAAAGAAGAGTAAAACAATGACAGAACCTAAAATAACCGAGCGTGCGCTGCCGAAGTTTTCCATCGGCCGTCCTGTAACCGTCACCATGATCTTATTGGCGGTATTGGTCGTGGGTCTTATCGCCTACAAGCGGGTAAAGATGGACTTGCTCCCGGCGGGGGTGAGTTTCCCGTTCATGGCCGTATGGGTGCCCTATTCCGATTCCAATCCCAAGGAGTTGGAGGAGCAGATCGTAAGGCCCATGGAAGGTGAATTAAAAACCGTTAAGAACCTGAAGCGGTTGTACAGTAGTTCATCGACCCAGGGTTCCTGGTTCTGGATGGAGTTCAACCAGGGCACCAACATGGACCTGGCGTATTCGCAGACCGCCGACCGTGTCGAGCGTGCGCGGCCGCTGCTCCCGTCAGACCAGGACTACATATACATCCGCCGTTTCGGGGAGAACCAGGAACCGATTTTAGTCATGGGTATCTCTTACGACGAGACCGTGGAGGACCCGTACTATGCATCGGACAAGTTTATCCGCCAGGCCATGGAGGGGATCAAGGGTGTAGCCAATGTGGAGCTTTTCGGCATCCGTGAAAAAAACATCCAGATCATCGTGGACACCGATAAAGTCAGGACTTACCGCGTGAATCTTCCCGTATTAATGGCCGCGTTGATGCGGGACAATTTCGCCATGTCCAACGGTTACGTATACATGGGTAAGAAGAAATACCTGCTGCGCACCAGGTCCCGGTTTTACTCGTTGGAAGACATCCGGAAAATCGAGATCGGCGGCGGTGTGCGGTTGGAGAACATTGCCGAAGTTGTCTACGATTTCGATGAAGAGCTCCGTAACATCATGCGTGTAGACGGGAAGTTGGCCGCGGGTATAACCATTTTCAAAGAGAGCGAAGCCAATACCGTGGACGTGTGCCGGCGGATCATGGCGAAGCTGGAGGAGCAGTTCGGCACTCGTCCCGAATTGAAAGGCGTGGACTACTTTGTTTTCTGGGACCAGGGCAGTATGATCACCGAATCCATCGAGAATGTTCAGACCACCATGATGTGGGGTGGATTTTTCGCATTCTTCGTGCTCCTATTCTTTTTGAGGAAAATCCGTATCACCCTGATGTTGACATTGGCCATCCCCCTGTCGCTGTTGATATCCGTATTATTGATCTACGCCCTGGGATGGACGTTGAATGCCTTTACCATGATGGGTCTCATGATATCCATCGGGTTGGTGGTGGATAATTCCATCGTGATCACCGAAAACATTTACCGGTTCAACGGTCTCGGATACGACAAGACGCGGTCCGCCATACTGGGTGCATCCGAGGTGGGCCTGGCCATTATCCTGGCGACCCTGACCACCATCGTCGTATTCCTTCCGTTGATGATCATGAGTGGCGATTCCATATTGTCGTTTTACCTGACCCGGATCGGTGCGCCCGTAATATTTGCCATTTTGGGCAGTCTTTTTATCGCCCTTATACTGATCCCGCTGGCTTCCATCAAATCGCTTCCCCCCAAGGCAAAGATCATCCAGCCCACCCACAATGTCGTGACCCAGTGGTACCAGAATCTCCTGGTTAAAATTTTAAAGCACCGTCTGGATGCCTTCATCGTCATCGTGCTGATAATCGTCAGTACCGCCTGGCCCCTCAATCACATGAAGCGGTCCGACGTGGCCCACGGCGGTCCTACCGACGCCCGGGTGTTGTGCTGGTTCCCCCCGGAGTACAACGCGGAAAAAGTGGACAAAACGCTCAGTTACATTACCCGGAAAATAATGGAAAAAAAGGATGTCTACCATATCGATCATACCTTTTCCCAGGCTTATAGCCTCTTCGGCAGGATCGAAATCTACCTTGAACCGGACAGGGATACCCAGTGGTACCAGGCCCTTTACCGCAAGGTCGTCAACGGGTTGGGTTTGAGCGATTACCGGCGGTTGAACCGGGACGAGTTGACCGAAGACATCAAAAAAAACCTGCCCGTCATCCCGGGTGTGCGTCTGCGCACCACCTGGCGTGAGGAGGAGGGGACCGAAACCTCTCTGACCTTTCTTCTCAGGGGTTACGATATCGGTGTGCTGGAAAACCTGGCCGTTGAATTGGAGAACCTGCTCAAGTTGGAGGAGGGGGTATTGTCCGTGGAAACCGATTCCGAGACCGGTAACGATGAGATCCACGTGGCCGCGAACCGGGAGAAAGCCTTTAATATCGGTACCAATCCCAATTACGTCGGTCAACTGGTCCGTTTTACCCTGGGCCGTCGGCGGATTTCCAATTACCAGACGCCGGAGCGTGAGATCGGGATATTCGTCAAATCCCGGGCCGAGCAGCGGGAGTCGGTGGCCCAGTTAAAAAACACCTTTATCAAAACCGACAGCGGCGCGGAGACCACGTTGTCGGCCATTTCCGATCTGACCTATCACCGGAGCATCGGCCGTATCCGCAGGGAGAATGGGAAATCTTCGTTGGAAATGAAAGTGTATTTCGGTGACCGTGACATCAAAGAGATGACCGCGAGACTGGAAAAGGTATTTAAGAATTTCAAGCTTCCCACCGGTTATTCCTTTGAGCAGGGGGGGCGAATCCGGCGGTTCCAGGAGCAGGACGCCGACATGATCCTTTCGCTTGTATTTGCCTTCGTGTTGGTCTTTTTGATCATGGGTGTATTGTTCGAATCGTTTTCGCTGCCGCTTTCCGTCCTCATTGCCATACCCGCCGCGTTTGTGGGGTCTTACTGGCTTCTTTATATTACCGGGACCACCTTCGAGATCATGGCCGGTATCGGGTTGGTGGTGTTGATCGGGGTGGTGGTGAACAATGCCATTGTGCTCATCGATTTGATCAACCAGTACCGGAACAGTGGGATGAACCGTGAGCAGGCCATATTGGTGGCCGGTATGCACCGGTTCCGTCCCATCTTGATGACCGCGTTGACCACCATATTCGGGCTGCTTCCCATGGCCGTGGGCAGTACCGGGTTGGTGGGGATACCTTACGCGCCCATGGGTATAACGTTAATCGGGGGTTTGATCAGTTCCACGTTTTTGACGCTTTTTGCCGTCCCTGTTTTTTATACCTATATCGACGATCTAAGGGGTTTCTTCGCCAAAATGATGAAACGGTTCTGATCTTCCTCTTCTCCCGAACGTATGGAATGGCACCGCCTGCCCCGTCAGTGGGGGATAACCGCGAAATGTTGCGGGAAAAAAAGGAGTTAAACCAGGGTTGATAGAAATTGGATGGCCGGCATAACCCTGATCCCGGCATTTGTCAAATAGTCTTTCTCGCCATATGCTGAAATCTGGAAGGCTTCCGCTTGAGGAAAACGTTCTTTAAGATATTTTAATCCCTTAGATATTGAGGCGTCTTTCCATTTGACCTCGACCAAATAAACAGGATTTGTATTTTCCGTTACAACAAAGTCCACTTCACGACCATCTATATCTCTGAAATAATTCAATCCCATATCCCTGCCCTTTGTGTCCTGCTGGAAATGAACCCATTTCAACAAATGCATGGCTACCAAATTCTCAAATCGCAGTGGTAGTTCCGGGACTACCGACCAATCATAATGATAATGCTTTTGCTCTTTTTTTACTGCCCTGATTTTAGGCGCGCCAAAAGGCGGTAACCGTACAATTGCGTATAACCGTTCCAATATATCCAGCCATTTGGAAACGGTCTTATGACTTACCTGTAAATCTTCCCTGATCGCATTGATCGATAGAGGAGAAGCTACCAGGAGGGGGAGGCGAAGTGACAAAAGCTCAAGATTCCCCATATCGGATACCCTTTCGAGGTTCCCGATTTCTTCGTTTATTAGCCGTTGACGATATTCTCTTGACCATCGTTTGGCTTCTACTTCCGAGCCGCTTAAAAACGGCTCGGGGAATCCGCTTAGTTGAAGCAAATCCATCAGGTCATTTGTGCTTTTTATTTTTAATTCGGCAATAGAGAAGGGATGAAGTCGTAAAAAATGGTATCGCCCCTGGAGCGAATCGCCCCCGAATCGATAATAATCCAATTTCGCACTGCCGGTCACCAATATTTTGCAGGTATCTCCACGCTGGTCATACAACCCCTTGAGAAAATTTCTCCAGGAACGATATTTGTGAATTTCATCAAAAACCATGAAATTCACAGGGGGAAGCTCTCCTTTTAAAATAGACACCCGGTCTTTAGCAATGTCCCAGTTCAGATAGCCATTTTTTGCCCCCGGGATTTGCTTTGCCAGTGTTGTTTTCCCCACCTGTCGGGCACCAGCGATAAATACCATTTTTTTTTTTAAATCCGCGTTGACCTGTTCCATGAGATATCGTTCTTTTTTCATACAATAATATTACTACTTTTTTTGTCTATTGTCAAAAATACTCGCGAGTTTTTTTGCCTGATGTCCAAAATACTCGCAATGCGCGGGATAAATGGGGATGGTGTTTGACTGTGTGACAGTCGGGCGATATAATCCTTCTATGAGACGACCACGATTTACTTATATAGGTGCTTTTCATCATCTGATGAGTCGAGGAGTTAGTGGCGATCCGATTTTCGAGACGGCAGCCGATAAAGAATGCTTTCTCGACCTCCTTGAGAAATTCTCAAAACTGCTGAAAATTCGTGTCCTGGCTTATTGCCTGCTGGATAACCATTACCACCTGGTTCTGCAAAACACATCAGGAAAAATGAGCGAGTTCGCCAAAAGACTTCTGTTTCGGTCGAACTTGCCCGGGTATTCGGGAATTCAAGCGGTTGAGAGGTGAGCTGCTGGTGCGGCTTAAGGATAGATGTGGGCTGATGTATTCGCAAATCAAATATTTCCGATGTTCGAGGACCATAAGCACAGCTCAATGGGTCAACTTTACAAACGAACCAAAGCCAGATTGGAAAAAGAGGACAGCTAAACTGTCACACTGCCAAGCACCGTCCCCAAGCTTTCGGGTTGCGGGGGGAAAAAAGACGAGGGAGGAGAAAGAACAAAGGGGAACGGGAAAAGTGATGCGGATGTGCAAAAGTGATAGGCATGAATGCCTCGACGGGATGTAACTGTGCGCCAGTGGATGCAAGATCACGCCTTTCATCTGCATGCGCGCGCAAACCGAATGCACATGTGCGCCACAGAGATGCGAG
>Ga0210082_1000178_pt1 | contig 13190 bp, 10 predicted proteins | sample White_ThreeSqA_D_2_FD_185592 | JGI IMG/M metagenome (GOLD analysis project Ga0210082, IMG submission 185592) | Wetland microbial communities from the San Francisco Bay, California, USA, that impact long-term carbon sequestration -... | ecosystem: Environmental > Aquatic > Marine > Wetlands ... | reverse complement strand
CCGACGTGTCGATACCCCCCCGGTCTTCGTAATCCACGAAAGAAATGGTACTCATGCCTTTTTGCGGGGTGTTGCCGATGGGGAATTCATTCTCCCCCACCACACCTTTCCCGATGGTGGTAAGCACGGATTTGACAATGGGCTTGTAGGGTTCGATGACTTCAAATATATTGTCTTCCAGTTTGCGCATGAAATCGTTGGTGGCGCTGATGTCGGAACCGATGGGCAACTCGGCCATCACGTTGACGAAAGAAGGCTCGTTGATGGGAAAAAGGGACACGTTGGGCATGCGCATGCCGAAAAATATGAACACGGCGATCAACAGGAAAAAGGTACCGATCAAAATAACTACAGGACGCCTGCCGAATAACGAATATTTTAAAACCTTTAAGTAAAAAAGTTCGAGCTTTTCTAAAAAAACGGTTTGAAACCAGCGGCCGGCGGAAAACAGGAAGAACTGGTTCAACAGTACGAGCAGGGCAAAGAAGACCAGCAAGGTCCCCAATGCCGCCGCCCCTCCCAGGTAAGAAAGAATTGCAATACCGGTAAGGACCCCGGCAATGGTCAGGGACCGTTTTACCCGGGGTTTATTTACCTGTGTTTCTTTCTTGACGTATTTGGAGGCCAGTACGGGGATGATGACCAGGGCAACGAACAACGAAGAGGTGAGAACGATGATCAATGTAAGGGGCAGGATTTTCATGAATTCGCCCATGATGCCGGGCCAGAAAACGAGGGGGAAAAAGGCGGCCAACGTGGTGGCGGTGGAAGCGATAATGGGCATGGCAATCTCACCCACGGCGTATTTGGCGGATTCGTACAGGGAATGCCCCTGGTGCACGAACCGGTAGACATTTTCCACTACCACGATGGCATTGTCCACCAACATTCCCAAGGCCAGCACGAGACCGAACAATACCATCATGTTGAGGGTATACCCCATGAGATTTAATACGACGAAAGAGATGAACATGGACATGGGGATGGCAACGCCGACGAACAAAGCGTTTCGGACCCCCAGGAAGAAGAACAATACCAACACGACGAAAATAACACCCATAATAATGCTGTTTTCCAGGTTGCTGACCATGCTGCGAACGTATTCGGACTGGTCGTTGGAGAGAAAGACATTGAGACTTTTGGGAATGGCGCCGTTTTTCTTGGCCCGGGCAAGAATGGTGAAAATCTCATCGGTGGCGTCCAACAGGTTCTCACCGGCCTTCTTTATCACCTGGAGCGATACCACGGGCTGACGGTCCAGGCGCGCATAGGTCAACGGGTCCTCGAAACCGTCGATCACCCGGGCCACATCCCGCAGGTATACGATGTTCCGGTCCTCGTTCTTAACGATAATGTCTTCGATCTCCCGGACATCGGTAAATTCGCCGATCGTCCGGATGGTGCGGGTGGTTTTATCCACGATCAGGTCACCGCCGGAGATGGATACATTTTCAAAATTAACGGCGTCTTCGATATCCTTGAACCCGATCATAAAGGTTTCCAATTTATGCGGGTCCACGTCGATCTGGATTTCGCGCTCATTCAATCCCTTGATCTCCACCTTGGATACCTGGGAGATGGCTTCGATCTCATCTTCGAGATACTCGGCGTAATCTTTTAATTCCTCGATGCTGTAATCGCCGGAAAGGTTGATGTTAATGATGGGAAACTCGTTAAAATCGAAATCCATGACCAACGGGTCCATGTCCAGGTCGTTGGGGAGTTCGCTTTTGGCCTTGTCCACGGCATCCTTCACGTCCTGGAGCGCATCGGCGATAACGACATCGGTGTTGAACTCGATAAAAAGATCGGAATTATCCTGGGTAGAGACGGAACGAAGCTCCTTGATGCCGTTGATGGTGTGGATCTCTTTTTCCAGGGGCCGGGTGATGAGGTTTTCCATATCGATGGGCGAGTTACCCGGGTACACGGTTTTCACGAAGATATTGGGCATGTTGATCTCGGGGAATAATTCCCTGGGCATGGTTTTATAGGCCACCATCCCGAAAAACGCCAGCAAAAGGGCCAGCAGGATAATGGTACTCCGGTTGTTCAACGACAGGGTGGTGAGTTTGAATTCCCGGACAGTTTTACCTTTCATCTCATCGTTTGCCATGCTTGCACCTTCACTATCCTTTTTTCCTGACGGGCATGCCGTTCTTTACCAGGTTATAACCTTCGACGATGACTTCCATGCCGGGTTCCAGGCCCCCGGGGATCATGGTTTTACTACCCTCGGTTTTACCGGGTACGACGTAGGTTTTACGGGCCAGGCGTTTTCCCCCGTTCTCTTCCACGATGTAGACATAGGAACCTTTAAGGTCGTTTTTAACGATGATGGAAGGGACCACCAACGCGGCATCGGCTGAAAAGTCATTCATCTTGAGAATGGCGATGATATTGGGTTTCAATTTCCCCCCGGGGTTATCCAGTTTTACCTGCACCAGGAATGTCCGGTTTGCCTCCCGTATGACATTGCCGGTACGGTACACCACGGTGTCTATGGCCATGTCGGGGTAAGTGGGAAAGGTGACGTGGACGGGATCGCCTTTAGCGATCATGGGCAGAAAGGCTTCGGATACTTCGGCGTTGACGTACACTTCTTTAAGGTTCACCAACCGGAGCAGTTGGAGGCCGGGAATGGCCAATTCGCCTTCTTTTTTGAAAATGTCATCCACGATACCGTCGATGGGGGCTTTGATCATTGCCATCTCCAATTGGGCTTCCAGGCTTTTTAACCGGTTCTCCAGGGATTCTTTCTTGGTTTTGGCTTCCAGGTACTGGACCTCGGACCCGATCTTTTTCTCCCACAGTCCCCGGCGGCGGTTATAGATGGTCCTGGCGAGTTCCAACGCGGACTTTGCTTCGGCGATGCCGCTTTTAATGATGTCGGAATTGAGGGAAACGAGCAGCTCTCCCTTTTTGACCCACCGTCCCTCTTTGACGTGGATTTTTTTGATCTGACCGTTGATCTCGGGACTGATAAAGGCATCTTCCACGGCTTCCACGGTCCCGTTGGCCTGGAAATAGTGGTGATAGGGTTCGGGGATCATTTTTTTTACGGTGATCAACACGGCGTCTTCACCGGTGTTCTCCGACGAGCCGGGGGTTTCGGCGGATTGGGCGTTTTCCCCGGACTCTACGGCAGTCCCATCGGTGGAAGGGTTCGACGGATTGGAACCGCATCCGTAATACACGGCGGCAGCTAAAAACACAACACACAAAATTAATAATCGTCTCATCGTTTTATTTTCCTCAGTTTTTTAAATATTTCTATCTTTTTTTATAACCGGCTTAGTATTTTATGCACCCGGGTTTTGGCGTTTAACAAATCCACCACGGCCCGGGTATAATTGGACTCGGCGGTGAGATACTGGTTGTGGACCTGGGTTAATTCCAGGCTGGAACTCATGCCTTCCCGGTATTTTACCTGTGTCTTTTCATATATTTTTTTTGCCAGTTTCACATTTTTACGGGTACTGTCGGTTTTTTCCAGGGCATCGGCAAAGGTGGAACGGGCTTGAAGCAGTTCCAGCCGGAGGCCTCTGGCAACTTCATTTTTTGAATTTGTTACTTTTTCCAGGTCCATCCTGGCCTGGGCGACTTTGGCGGGACGCATGCCGCTGGTGAAAATGGGAATGGCGATATTGATACCGATGATGGTGGAAGGAAACCAATCCTCATCGGTTTTCTTGAAGAAATTAAAGCTGTCCCGCATGGCGCTTTGCCGGTGGGTGGCAAAGGCGGTAACGGTCGGCAGGTAATCGCTTTTCTCCCGCTTTAACAGCATACGGTAGGACGTCTCCTGGGCATCCAGTATCCGGTAATCGATGTGGCTTTCGAGGTTGAAGGGGTCCTTCAATAGTTTTTCGGCGTCCAACCGGTTCAGAATACTGTCCAGGTTGTCGGCCAACCGGATTTCTTTATCCAGGTCGAATCCCATCTGGAATTTCAACAGGCGGTACGTGACGCGCACCTGGCGTTCCATCGATTTGACGGAATTCTCGAGGTCGGTGACGGTCAACTGGAGTTGATCGACATCGGTATCTTCGACGAAACCGGCCTTAAGCATTTCCGATGTTTCGTCGAAGGTTTTCCGGATGTTTTCGAGGGAGGCGCGGAGGGTTTCCAAAGAGTCCTCGGCCAGGAGGATGAGGTAATAGGTGTTGGAGACGTTTGCCTTGACATCGATCTCGGATTTGGCCAGGCTTTCCTGTGAGAGGCGGAGATAAATTTTGGACGCCTGGAGTGCCACGATATACGAACCGCTGAAGATCAACTGGCTGACGGTAACATCCAGGGTGGCGTTATGTTGGGTACCGAACTTGACACCGATAAAGGTCCCCGGCTCGGCATCGGGATCGATAAATTCGGCGGGGATCAGGGTGGTGGGGATTTTGATCATATCCTGGTAGGAGACGGAGGCGTTGACCTGGGGAAGGCCGGAGGCGGTGGTTTCCCAAATTTTCTTTTTGGCCATGGCCACATCCAGGCGCGCATTGCCGGTGGCGGTACTGTGTTTCACGGCGTATTCCCGTACCTGTTCGAGACTGAACCGTTGGACATCCTCGTCCCTTTCGGATGCAAACCCCCAACCGGTACCGGTGTTCGATAACACCAAAACAAGAACCAAAACAACAATTAATACGATAACTCTTTTCATATACATTATTATACCTTTCAATTGCACTTGCAGGTTTTTTTTAACCATCTTCGGCTGTTTCCCACAAATCGGCAAATAACCTTGTTAATATCTCCCCAATTATAATACTAAATCGGATTCAATGCAAGTAGAAATTTTCCGATTAACAATTTTTTCACTTCCGGCTTTTTACTTTCTACCCGAAGCTCAGGCTGTTTTTTTCTTTTGATTGTTGATATTTTTTTTTATTTGAATATAATAGGTATTGGTAATATATAACAGGAGGTGCGGTATGGCGTTATATGTTTTAATGACGAAATTAACCCCGGAGATCCAGGCGGATTTGAAGAAACGGGAAGCCATCGGTAAGGAATGGAAAAAAAAAGTCGACCTACATTGCCCGGATGTCAAATGGAAAGCGCATTATGCGTTATTGGGGCCCTATGATTTCATGGATATTTACGAGGCGGACAGTGATGAGACGGCGGCCAGGGTATCGATGATCACCAGGGCCGGCGGCGCGTTATCCGTGGAGACATGGCCCGCCTATAACTGGCAGGACTACCTCGATATCATCAAGGACTGCCAGTAGCCCCCGTAAGTGTCTGAACCTGGATTCCCGGTTCAGACACCACCTTTTAACTCTGTTTTTAATTTGATGCGGCTGTGGATATATACCCCGAACTTCAGGACCAGGAAAATGAAGATCGAGATGAATATGATGGTCGCGCCGGACGGGATGTTCAATAAATAAGACACCAATAATCCCGATACCGACGCCAGGAAGGCAAAACCCGTGGAATAAACAATAATCCGCTTGAAACTTTTGGTCAATAAATTCGCAGTGGCCTGCGGGATGGTCAATAACGATATCACCAGGATGATTCCCACGACCCGGATATTGATGACGATGGTCAACGCCACCAGACCGATCAAAATATAATTGATCGCCGTGGTCGGTATCCCCTGGGTCCGCGCATAATCCTCGTCAAAGGCCACAAACAAGATCTCCTTGAACAATAAAACGAAAAAAAGCACGATCACTAACGCCAGAACCGCCATCAACAGTATCTCGGGAAAAGAAACCGTGAGGATGCTCCCAAACAAAAAACTCATCAAATTGGCCGCATACCCCGGCGTAATAAAAATAAAAATTATACCTACCGCCATGCCGAAGGACCACATCATGCCTATAAGCGAATCCTCGCGCAGTTCGGATTTATGAGAAAACGCCTCGATACCGACGGCGGACAATACCGAAAACACCGCCGCACCCAGGAGAGGCTGAATCCCCAGGTAATAAGCGATTCCCACACCACCGAAAGACGCATGACTTATGCCCCCGCTTATAAACACGATACGTCGCGAAACGATATACGTCCCGATAAACCCGCAGGTAATACTGGAAAACACCGCCGCCAGGAGCGCATTGATAAAAAAACGGTAGCTAAAGAGTTCCAACATGGTTATTTTTCTCCATCGGGCGTTAAGTCTCCCGAACATCTTTCACATTCATGGTGTGATTTCAACACCCGGTGCGGCAAATCACCGTGCGTGATCAAATCGATCGGACAGTTGTACGTATCCAATACCTCCTGCGTGATCTCGCTGGTCTCATGGTAATGAAGGAACCGGCACACACAGGCAATGGTCTTGACATAAGACGAGATCATCCCCAGGTCATGGGAAACCAGGATAATGGCCATCTCCTTGTTCAACTCTTTCAATATCTCGTAAAAACTCTTCTCAAAAGTCTTGTCCACGAAGGTATTGGGCTCATCCAATACCAGCAGCCGGGGCGAAGAGATCAACGCCCGGGCAAGAAACACGCGCTGCATCTGACCTCCCGAAAGCTCGCCGATGGCCCGCTTCTCCAGGTGCCGGACACCCATCTGCTCCATGATCGCCCGGGACCGCGCCTTATCGCTCCCGGAAAACCTCCCGAACATACCGACACTCCCGGTCAGACCGGAAATCACCACATCCCTGACGGTGATGGGGAATTTTTTGTCAAAACTCGATACCTGGGGCATATACCCGATGTACTTTTTCGGCTGCCCGTTCTCGCCGAAGAAAAAACGGACCTTTCCCCGTATGGGCGCAAGCAATCCCAGCAATACCTTCAGAAGCGTGGTCTTCCCACTGCCGTTGGCACCGACGACACCGATAAAATCCCTTTCGTGTACCGACAGGTTTACATTCTCCAGGACAATATGCCCGTTGTAACCGGCGGTTATTCCTTGAAGATCGAGAATCTTTTTCCCTTCTCTTTCTTTAACCATTACTCCTCGATCAACACTTCTTTAAATGTACGTGCGATTTTTTTCATGTTTTCCAGCCAATCCGGGTCCAGGGGGTCCATGACGATCACTTTACCCGCGATCTCGTCCGCCACGGTCCGGGCACTGTGGGAATCGAACTGCCGCTGCACGAAGATCACCCGGATGTTTTCACGTTTTGCGGTATCGATTATTCGTTTCATGTCCGCCGCGCCGGGAGTTTTACCCTCGATCTCGATGGGAAACTGGACCAAACCGTACTCCCGGGCAAAATATGACCATGCCGGGTGGTAGACCATGAACTTTTTGCCCTCCAGTGGCGCCAGGCTCTCTTTACTCTCAGCCCAAAGTTTATCGATATCCGCCGTAAAATCCCGGTAATTGGTCTCGTATAACGCCCGGTTTCCCGGGTTCTTTTCCAATTCCAGGAAGGCATCCAGTATATGTTCGAGTTGAATCTTCACGGCCGAAGGGGACAACCAGATGTGGGGATCGATGCCGCCGTGGCCGTCGTGGCCGTCATGACGGTCGTAGGGGTGTTCCACACCGGATTCGCCGTGGGAATGGGGCGCCGCCCCGGTAATAAGGGAAACCCCCTCGGACGTATCCACGATCTTCATGCCTGTATTGAGGGAAGCGATCTTATCCATCCAGGCCCCCTCGAAAGCAATGTGACCGATGCGAAAATAAAGGACGGATTCGCTTACGGTTTTCATTTCCCGGGGAGTGGGTTCATAAGTGGCCGGACTGTGTCCCGGAGGGATCATCACATTTACCCGGTAATTATCCCCGACAATCCGTTGGACAAAATATCGCTGAGGAAGAATACTGACCGTGACCACGGGTGTTTCGATTTTTTTCGCTTCATTGGTCTTCGTTCCCCCCCGGCCGCAGTTGCAGGGTAAGAGGAAAGACAGGAAAATTAAAACCAGGGCCTTTTTCATTATTTCTCCATGGGTACCAGCGAGAGGATTTTCTTCATCAAGACTTCATCTTTAGGAAACTGGTTGACCTTCGGAAGGCGTTTCAAGAGTTCGGCCCATCGTTTATCCTGTTGGAACACTTTTTTAAAGAGCGGGAGGCTTTCCTCCACCTTCCCGGAGGCGGCCATGGTTACCGCCGGCCAGAAGATCATTTCCGGGTTGCCCGGGTAAATATTCATGGCCGTGGTGTATTCTTTCAACGCGGCGTTTACATTATTGTCCGTCAGGTGACCGTCCCCGGCGTTCATGTGGTTGTAGGCTTTGGCCACCGTAACCAGTCGGCGGATTTCTTTCAGGGGAGTGGGATGGTCTTCGACCCGGAGATCGTAGATACGGTCGTTCCACGGTGCTCCCGAGGGCACGGCCTTGACCACCAGTATGGCCACCGATTGTTTCCCGCGGATATCGCCGCCTTCGGCCTGTGCCGCTTCCAAAGCCGCCAGCAGCCGGTCCACCAGTTCGCCACCGGTACTTTCATAGGCTTTTGCCATGGCGTTCCAGACGGTATTTTTCTCCATCATGTTGGCCTGGCAGGAGAAATTCTTGCCGATGTATTGGCCCGCGGCATCGATACACAATTTACCCGTATGGGCCGCCGCATTGCCCCTGATGTCAACCATTCCCACCTGCCGGACATCCCGGTTGGGGTCCGATGCCGTTAGACCCGTCAGGGCCTGCTCCGCGGTTTTACCCGAGCGCATCATTGCCAGTCCCAGGGGACCGTAAGAAGGTTCGACGAAGGATTGGGTCGCCACGGCGCCCACTCCCGGTTCCGCCCAGGAGACGCTGGTGCCCACGGAGAACCAATGGGACTGCACGGCAACGCCGATCTGGCCGTTCTCCTTATCATAGGCGACGATGGAATAGGTCCCGAAGGAAAAAGGCGAAACAACATGAAAAATAAGTACAAAACACACAACCGCAAGAAACCATTTTTTCAACATTTTGACCTCCGGCTGGATTATATCAATTTTTCCCCTCAACCACAACCTTAAAAAATAGATGCGGGCCGGGGGCTGCGGGTTATCACCCCGCTTACCCTTATTCCTCCCGCTTTCCCAGGTTTTTTAACAAGTTTTTAAATGCATATTGATTTTTTTGTTTATATCGGTTATGATTGTTCGGGCAATATATAATGAGGAATATAAAGAGCATACAGGATGCATTAATAAATATATTCAAGGTCTGTATCAAGGGCGGTCCCCTGGAGGAATTGGCGGAAACCGGCCATGCGGGCCTGAAAAAATTAATGGGAGAAGACAAGGCCAAAAATTTTTATATAACCATCCATATAGAAGGCCCCAATTACCTGTTCCCCTATTATAAAGATGAAAAAGATTCCATGGTTCCCATTAACACGCCATTTTCACTGGAAGGGGGATTAACCGAATACATCAGGGCGATAGGTCGAACGGAATTGCTCGACTCCCGGAAGATCGATGTTTTGACAGCCGAAGGGAAAATAAAAGCAGTCATCGGAACAAAACCGGCCGAGTGGATCGGTGCTCCCCTGGCCTACGAGGATACGGTTCACGGGGTACTGGTCGTCCATACTTATGATGAGACCGTTCATTACTCCGGGGAAGACGTGGATTTGATGGATTATGTCTCGCGGAATATTGCCCTGGCCCTGGAGAAGAAAAAAAGAGACCGCGAATTGCATTTGTATAAGGAGACCCTTGAACGGAAAGTAAAAGAGAGTTCGACGGAGCTTTTAAAGAAGAACGCGGCATTGAAAAGGGAAATCGAGAACGTAAAAAAGAGTGAGAAAATTCAAAAAGTACTGTACAAAATCTCCGAAGCCAAAAATAATACAAAGAATTTAAAGGAATTGCTGGGTAAAATACATGAACAGGTCGGCACCCTGATGAAAGCGTCCAATTATTACGTGGCTATCGTGGAAGACAGGTCGAGGGGACTATACAGGTTTCCCTATATCGTCGATGAGAACCCCGAGGAGATCGAAAACCCGGAAACGGTAGTGGACCTTTCCAAAGGATTCACCCATTATGTTCTTGAGACGGAAAAGCCTTTACTGGCGGATGAGAAAATGGTAAAAGCGTTTTCCGACAACGGCCGTGTGGGATTCGTGGGGAAACCGCCGCAGTCCTGGCTGGGTATCCCGCTGAAAACGGAAAGCGGTGAAATACTGGGCGTCGTGGCGGTTCAGAGTTATACCGATCCCAAAGCCTATACGCGGGCGCACAGGAATATTCTCTCTATTATCTCGGACACCATTGCGGGGGCCGTCAAGTACAAGCAATTGGAAGAAGACAAAAAAAACCTGGAGGAGAAACTGGTAGAGTCCCAGAAAATGGAAGCCGTGGGCATATTGGCCGCCGGTGTGGCGCATGAATTCAATAACCTGTTGAGTATTATCATCGGTCATGCCTTTAACGGGATGAATGTCAGCAAAGACCGGCCCGACGACTTTAAGCGTTACGATAAAATTGAAAAAACAAGTGAACGGGCCGCGGAATTAATTGAAAAATTAATGGTCTTTGCCCAGAAGAGGGAAAGGGGACGGGCATTCTTGAACGATATTGCAAAGGCCATCCATGCGGCGGTATTAAGGAGCACCCCGGAGAAAACTCCCGGCGCTCCCGGACCCGATATCCGTATCGATATAAAGGAAGAATTATGGCCCCTTAAGATCGACCGGGAAGAGATCAACGACATATTATCCAATACCCTGGACAATGCCGTGCGCGCCGTGGCCGGGAAGAAAGACGGGTATGTAAAGATATCGGCGGAAAATTACAGGGGCAGGCCCGTGGATTCACCGTTAAAGGAGGCCTGCAAATATATTCATATCGAAATAGAAGACAATGGCCAGGGTATGGATGAAAAGACCCGGAAACATATTTTTAACCCGTTTTTTACCACCCGCGCCCCGGGCGAGGGCACGGGTATGGGATTGGCCATCGTCTATACGATCGTTAAAGAATATTACGGCAGTATCGAGGTGGAATCCAAAATGGGAGAGGGAACGAAGGTTCATATCTATCTCCCTATCACTACTTTTCTATCTTAAGTCCTCTTAAGCCAACGCAGACCCAGCAGGGTGGAGATGAGGTTCCCGATCAACATGGCGAAGCAAATACCGGTTACTTTTATTACCATGCCCGTACTGCCGTCCAGGGCAACGAGGACGGGGACATGAAGCCACAGGAGTTGTGTATTGGCAAATACCTGCATTTTAGCCGCCGTACCGTCCAGCAGTCGTGCCGCGGTTTCCGTGCTTTGCCTTACCGAGTCCCGGGCCTGTTTTAATGCGTCTTTGGCTGCCCGTTCGGCCGCGGCCAATCCTTCTCCCACAACCACGCTGTCGGTTTTGCAGTATGGGCAGCGGCGAACGATGCCTTCTTCGGGGAGACCGGCGCCGCACAACCGGCAGCGGGCGGGACTGCCGGGTATTGCCGGTGCCAGTGCGCGCATGGGCAGGGTAAAGGTCCCGGCCACTCCCTTGATGAAATAGGCCAGCACATACCCGGAGACAACGGAAAGAGCAGCCAGGGCGATCAATACTCCGACGAAGGTTACGTCAATACCCCGGCTTTTTTCCCCGGCCAGGGTGCCGGTGATCTCGACCAGGGCAAAGAGGGTCCATACGCCGGCCGCGCCCCATCCGACGCCCAGCAGGGTGCGCCGGTGTTTTCCGCCGTCGGTGACGAAGCGGCGCAGGGTTTTTTCCTGGAATTGGCGGTGGGCGGCGGGCAGGTCGGCGATGAGATGGGAGACCCGTTTCAATGCGTCGGTCACGTTGCCGGGAATACTCCGGGTTTCGCCGCAGTAGCGGCATTTTACCCGGTCGCTGCTGCCCAGGTGGACATCCATGGCGCCGCCGCAGGATTGGCACGTCACGCCTTCCAGTTCGGTTTGAAGGGTTTCCGCCGGTCCGGTGGCGTTAGTTTCGACGGATTTGTTTTTTACGGTTTCTTTCCAGGTTTGGGCGCGTTCCAGCATCCATTCCGGGTTTTCCAGTAATTGGGAAGTGGGAACGCGCAGCGGTTTTTCTTTTGTATCGAAGATCAGAATGCCTTTTTCGTCCAGTTTAATGCCGGTGACCGTTTCCCAGCGCAGGGCATGTCGCCGTGTTCCCAATAGGACCGGTTCGACATGGGTGACGCCGGATTCATCCATGTGCAGGCCGGATTTCCGCAGGGTCAGTACGGTGGTCCAGCCGTCCAGGCAGAACAACAGGGCGGCCAGGAAGACGAGGCCGAAGAGAATGGCGAGAAGGGTATCGGGTAGTTTGCCGAAGATGGAATCGTAGGTCAGGCTCCCGAACAGCCAGGTTAGAAAGGATGTTCCCATTGCCATGGCAAGGGGAGGGTAAACCCGGACGAAAACGGGTACGGGTGAATTGTCTGTGCTCATTATTACCTCCTGTCCGCGACACGAACACCCGAACTATAAATCTTTCAAAAAGGAATGTCAAGTCTTAACAAAGGTTTATCGGGGCAGCAGTTCAGGGCCAGGCCGGTTGTGCGTCCCCTAAGCCCGAAGGCTTCCCGTACCGTGGAAAGGAGAAATTTTTATTGACAAGAAGGAAGAATAACCATATAATACCCATGAGGACATAAACATGCAGCAAGCCAACTTAAAAGAAATAAAACTTAAGCTTCCGCAAAACGTCGTGGAATCACTGGCAAAGAACGAAATCGTCTCCCTGCTGCTGGATAAAGCGTTTAACAAAACAGAATACTATCTCACCCAGTCAAGGGAAATGCAGCAAAAATACGGGATGGATTTCAGCGATTTCAAAAAAAAGGTCGAAAAAAACAAAGAAGAGGTTTTTGAAGAATGGGACGATCTCATGGAATGGGAAGCATACGAACTTGCATATAAAGAGTGGAAAACAAAATACGAGGAGTTAAAAAATGGCGATCTTATCATGAGGTGGGACAACAGACCGCACTGGCATAATTTAAAAACCTTTCCTCATCATAAACATGTCGGCGCTGAAGTTCTCCCTTCCCACCGTGTCACTCTCGAAGAAGTCTTAACGGAAATGAAAGGCAAACTAAAGAAGTAAAGCTTTTTCGAGATCAGGCTGGTTGGGGAGGAGGTTTAAGGGACAGGCCGGCTGTTCGCTGCGTCCTCTCGTCCCTCTACCCTCGTCTTACGTCCCACCGTTACTATCCTCCGTTTTTCCCATCACTCCATCACTCCATCTTTTAACAAAAGGGCTAAAAAGACCTGGCAAGACGGAACCCCAGGTCGAAGTCGCGGTCGGCGGGGAAGATACCGATGCGGAAGGTGGAGGCGCATTGCCACGCGTCA
>Ga0210082_1000177_pt1 | contig 13298 bp, 12 predicted proteins | sample White_ThreeSqA_D_2_FD_185592 | JGI IMG/M metagenome (GOLD analysis project Ga0210082, IMG submission 185592) | Wetland microbial communities from the San Francisco Bay, California, USA, that impact long-term carbon sequestration -... | ecosystem: Environmental > Aquatic > Marine > Wetlands ... | reverse complement strand
GAATTCAAAGAACCGACGGCCTTTTTAAAAAAATATTAGCCACGGATGAACACGGATGAACACGGATAAATTTAAAATACGAAGCACTCGTTTCGATATTCGATTTTCTACTTTATCTTCTATCCGTGTCAATCCGTGTAAATCCGTGGCAAAAAAAAGATAGGATTAAAATGGAGATTGAATATAAGATAGGAATCGATGTAGGGGGAACGTTTACGGATTTCTTACTGACGTCGGGGGCCGGGCCTTCGGAAGTTTATAAGGTATTGTCCACCCCGGACGATCCGGCCGTCGGGCTGTTAAACGGGCTATCGGAAATGGCGGAAGCGAAAAAATTATCCCTTAATGAATTTATCGATAAAGTAACCACCATTGTCCACGGTACCACGGTCACAACCAATGCCGTATTAACCCGCAAGGGAGCGAAGACAGGGCTATTGACCACAAAAGGCCTGCGGGACGCCCTTGAGATGAGAAGGGGAATCAGGGAAAAACAGTACGATAACAGGTACACCAATGTCGAACCGTTGGTGCCGCGATATTTAAGATACCCGGTGGAAGAGCGGCTCGATTATAAAGGAGACACGGTTGTCGATCTTAAGGAACAGGATGTCCGGGATGCCGTTGAATTATTTAAAGAAGAAGATGTCCGCGCAATTGCCGTCTGTTTTATGAATTCCTTTGCCAACCCGGCGCATGAAGCCCGGGCAGCGGAAATCATAAAGGAAAAACTCCCGGACGCTTACCTGACGGTATCATCCGATTTTCTGCCCAGTATCCGGTTTTACGACCGCATCAGCACCACGGTGTTAAACTCTTATGTGGGGCCAAAATTGAAGAGTTACCTGTTAAGCCTGGTAAAGAAATTAGAGGATATCGGCTTTAAAGGAGTTTTACTCATTATGCAGTCGAACGGTGGTGTCATTTCGCCCCGGTTTGCCATGGAGAATGCGGCGGTGACTCTTTTGTCCGGGCCCGCGGCCGGGCCGGTGGCGGGCATAGAGTATACCTCCATTCACGGCTATAATGATTGTATCACGGTGGATATGGGCGGGACAAGTTTCGATGCGGCTTTAATTAAGAACAGGACCCCCCTCTCCACCACGGAAGGGGAAATCGAACGTCTCAGGATAGCGCTTCCCATGTTGGGAATCGTGACCATCGGCGCCGGGGGAGGCAGTATCGGCTGGGTCGATGAAGGCGGCCTTTTGCGAATGGGACCGCAAAGCGCGGGTTCGAAACCGGGACCGGCGTGTTACGGCCTGGGCGGCCGGCTGCCCACATGTACGGATGCGGACCTGATACTGGGTTACCTGGACAAGGATTTTTTCGCCGGGGGAAAGATTCCCCTGGATTATGACAGGGCGGTAACGGCGGTGAAGGAGAATATCGCCGGTAAGCTGAATATGGATGTGGTTGAAGCCGCCGCCGGGATGTACCGGGTAATAAATGTAAATATGGCCGCCGGGGTAAGGGAAGTAAGTGTGAAACGTGGGGAGGACCCGCGGGAGTTTCCCCTTGTGGTGGCCGGGGGGGCCGGACCGGTCCATGCCTGCATGATCGCCCGGGAACTGGAAATCCCGGTAATGATCGTCCCCAAGGAATCATCCATCTTTTGCGCCGCCGGGATGCTGATGTCCGACCTGAAACATAATTTTGTCAGGACTTATACGACCCCCTTAAATAAAATAGGTAAAGATAAATTCAACGTCATGTTCGAGGAAATGGAAAAAGAAGCCTCGGCACTGCTCAGTGAGGAGCATATCCCGGAGAACGCCTTCCGGTTCGTTTATTCCCTGGACATGAGGTACCTTAAGCAGTACCACGAGTTGAATGTGGCGATCACGAAGGAAGAGATAGAGAACGGTGATATCGATAGTATCGCCGCGAAATTTCACCCGGAACATTCCCGGCTTTACGGGTATTCCCTGGAGGAACAGGGCACACCCATCGAATTGATCAATATCCGGGTCTTAAGTATCGGGGAAACGGTAAAACCGCGATTTATAGAAGAGGAATACGATGGAGAGGACCCCTCGGCCGCCTTTAAAAAGAAACGAAATGCCTGGCTGCCGTTGGAACGCAGGTTCGAGGAGGTCCCGGTCTACGATGGGGCCGCGCTGAGGTATGGAAATAAAGTGGAAGGACCGGCCATTATCGAGCAGGTGAATACAACGACCTTCGTGACACCCGAGTACAGTGTGTTATGCGATAAATACGGCAGTTATACGATGTACCTGAAAACAAAAGAAAAAGAAATCAAAGGAAAGCTATTATGAAGATAGATAAGATATTGGTTTCCGTGTTTCAGCGGCGGTTTAAGTCGATTACCGAAGAGATGAGCATTGTTATGACCCGTACCACGCGGTCACCTATTTTATGTGAAGCCAAGGATTTTGTGACCGGGCTTTACGATGCAAAGGGAAAGATGCTCGAGCAGACGGAGAACCTTCCCATTTTATCGTTTTCCCTCGGGCCCGTGTGCGAGTACATCGTCGATTATTTCGGTGATGAGATTTATCCCGGGGATGTTATTTTCCACAACGATGTATTCTCCATGGGTAACCAGAATAACGACGTGGCCGTTTATAAACCTATTTTTTACAAAGATAAATTGGTGGCCTGGGCCGCCGCGAAGGGGCACCAGGCGGATATCGGCGGCGCGGTCGCCGGCGGGTATAACCCCCGCGCCACCGAGGTATGGCAGGAAGCCCTCCGCATCCCACCGGTCAAGGTCTACGAAAAGGGGAAATTGAGGAAAGATGTATGGGACCTTATTTTTGCAAATATTCGATTCGATATCGTGGCCGCGGATATGAGGGCACAGATCGGTTCGTGCGTGGTGGGCGAGAGGGGAATTTTAACCCTGGTTGAAAAATATGGGATCGATGTTTTCGAGTCCCATAAGCAGTACCTTTTCGATTCCACGGAAAAAATGATGAAATCGGAGATAAGGACCATCCCGAATGGTGTGTATCGAGGCGAAGCATCGGTATATTACGACGGTAGGACCCCCGGTTCAAAGTACAAAATAAGGGTCGGGATAACCGTCGAGGATGAGCGCATTACCTTCGACTATTCCGATACGGACCCCCAGACCCCGGGTTTTGTCAACGGCACTTATACCTCCAGTGCCAGTGCGACGTTATTGACGTTTTTGCAGATGGTGAACCCGGATATGCCCCACAACGACGGAATGGTAAGGCCGGTGAAGATCGTAATACCGGAAGGGACGATCCTGAATGCAAAATACCCGGCGGCGACAACTTTCGGCAATCACCTGTGTCCTCCCAACGCGGACGCCATCATGAGGGCGCTGTCGCGGGCAATACCCAAACGGATAACCGCGGGGTGGAACCAACTGTTGTGTTATTTGACAACGGGCTATGACGGGAGGAAGAAAGACAATTACGTGGATATCGGGTTTATCGGGTTGAAAGGCGGGTCCGGGGGGACGGACGGTGTGGACGGGTACGATCACATCGGGATGATCGACGCCAGCGGCGGCGTGTTGGACCAGGATTATGAAATGTTCGAGCAGCAGACCCCCCATCTTTTATTAACGCATGAATACTGGAAGGATTCCGCCGGGGCGGGTCAGTGGAGGGGCGGTCTCGGCGTTGAAACGGCGTTTAAGATCGGCGGCGAGAAAACAAAAGTCGTCACCTTCGGGGATGGGGATGTCGAACCGGCCTTCGGGCTTTTTGGGGGTAAAGACTCCACATTGAACAAAATCGAACTCCGTTACCCGGACGGTAAGGTATATACCGCCACCACCAAAGACCTGGTGGAAAATGTACCCGAAGGGACCGTTCTTTTCCAGCAAGCGGGCGGCGGCGGGGGGTACGGCCATCCCCATTTAAGGGATGCTGAAAAAGTCGCATTGGAAGTCAAGAACGGGATAATCGGCATCGACCGGGCAAAAGAGCTATACGGGGTCGTTATAGACCCGGGGACTTTTACGGTAAATATAAATAAAACAAGGCAGTTAAGAAGTAATGAACCTACTAAATAAGGAGGAATAGAACAAATGAAACCTGGAGAAAAGAAGTACCCTCACATTTTTCAGCCTGGAAACATCGGGAAAATGGAGGTAAAAAACCGGATCAAGTATGCTTCCACAGAGACCAATTTCAATTATGGCGATGGTTTCGTTGCGGACAAAGAAGTGGCTTACATGGAGGCCCAGGCCCGGGGCGGCGCGGGTATGGTTACCACCCAGGGTGCATCCACGGACCCGCGCGGCGAGGGCCAGGGTTACGTCGGCATGATGGGAATCTGGGACGACAGGTTCATCCCGGGTTTGAAGAAAATCGCCGACGTCATCCATAAACACGGCGCCAAAGGCGTATTACAACTGATGCACTGCGGCAGGGTCGGGGGTATCAATCTCGAATACACCGTGGGTCCTTCGGTTGTAAAGCAGAAAATACCGCGGTTCCGCGAGCCCGTGGAGATGACCAAAGAGCAAATCCAAATTGCCGTCGATGAGCATGTACAGGGTGCAAAGCGATGTGTCGAAGCCGGGTTCGACGGTGTGGAAATCTCGGGTATCGTGGGTTACCTGATCTCTAATTTCGTTTCAAGTTATACCAACCTGCGCACGGACGAATACGGCGGTTCCGTCGAGGGGCGGTGCAAGTTCATGACCGATATCGTCGGCGGTATCCGCAAGGCAGTGGGACCGGATTACCCGATCATCATTCGACTCTGTGCCGACGAACTTCTTCACGACCGCGGCGGGAACTCGGAGGAGGAATCGCTTCAAGTGATCAAGCTGGCCGAGAAAGCGGGAGTGGATTGTTTGTCCGTAACCGCCGGGTGGCAGGAATCCGCTGTTTCCGTGATCTCCCGCGACTGCAAGATGGGCCAATGGTTGTACCTGGCCAAACGGGTCCGGGAAGCATTGAAACCGGAAACCAAAGTGTCCATGGCGTACCGGTTGTTTTTGCCCGAGTATCCCGAGGAAGCCATTTCCAAAGGCGAACTGGATTTCTGGGAGATGTGCCGTCCCATGATCGCCGACCCCTTCTTACCCAACAAGATTTTGGAAGACCGGCAGCATGAGATCATCCCCTGTATGGCCTGCAATCTTTGTCTGGCCCGGCTTTTCCGTGACGCCGAGTTGAACTGCATGGTACGTCCGTCGTTGGGGCATGAGTCCGAGCCGGAGTGGGGTTTCTACGGGTTCCCCAAAGTCGGGCACCCCAAAAAAGTGTGGGTCATCGGCGGCGGTATTGCCGGTTTGCAGGCGGCGGGTATTGCCGCCGAGAAGGGACACAAGGTAACGGTCTTTGAAAAGAGCGACCGGGTGGGTGGTCAGGCGGCCACGGCTTCCCACGGTCCCCATGGCGACGAGGAGTTCATGCGCCTGGTGAACTACCTGAAAAGCTACTGCGACCGGGGTAACGTCACGTTCGAGATGGGAAAAGAGGTCACGGTGGAAGACGTTAAGAACAGCGATGCGGATTATATCATTGCCGCCACGGGAGCTGTTCCGAAGAGCGATCTGCCCGGTGCGGACGGGGAAAATGTGGTGACCTGCCTGGATGTGATGGACGAAAAGGTGAAACCGGGTAAGCGTGTGGTCATCCTGGGTTCCGGTGGCGTGGCGATTTCAACGGCCATGTACCTCATCGAGAAAGGCGGATTTGAGATTTCCCTGGTACATGCTGGGAAAAAACCGGGTGCGGATGTGAATCCCAGTTATATCTGGCGTTACATGAAGAAGCTTAAAGAGGGAAAAGTAAACCTTGCCGGGTTTTCCAAACCGAAGGCGATTACCGGGAAGGGTGTTCTCATCGAGACCCAGGATGGTGAGGTGACCATCGAGGCGGATACGGTTATTCTTGCGGACATGCAGCCGGTGAACGATTTGAGCGATGCCGTGCAGGGCGTGTACACCATTGGGGATGCCATGATCACCCGACGTGGTAATTCGGCGATCCTGGATGGTTACAAGATGGGAATGCGATTATAGAGGAGGAAAATGAAATGGTACCGAGAATCGATGTTTTTAAGTGCAATGGGTGCGGTGTTTGTATCAAGCGCTGCCCGGCCCATATCATGGGGTTGATTAAAAATAAAGCCGCAATCCTTATCGATCTTTGCGAGGAGTGTGGAATTTGTGCCGAAGTGTGTCCCATCGAGGCCATCCATTTCCGTTTGCCCAATAAGGGAGTCGAGGCGGCCCACGAATGTTATATCTCTCCCCGCGAGGACCGGCCGAACCCGGGTAATTGGCGGGTAGGCGTGGGGCGCGGGTATGACGGTGAAGGTCATTTCAAATAAGGAGGAATCGGGTATGAAAGTAAATAGAATCGATCACATTTGTATTGCGGTAAAAGACCTCGAGGCGGCCAAAAAGGTTTGGGAGCCGTTAATGGGTAAGAGTGCCCCGGATGACGAGTATATCGACGAGCCTGAGAAGATCAAGGTGGCCCGATATTATATCGGTGAAGTCGGTTTTGAGTTGATGGAGTCGACTACCCCGGACGGCGATGTGGCGAAGCACATCGAGAAGCGGGGTGAAGGTGTCATGTTGCTTTCGTTTAACGTGGACAGCACACGTGGAGCCATGGATGAGTTGAAGGGTAAGGGATATCCTTTTATCGGTGGTGCCCGGAAGTTCCGGGAGTGTGAGTTTGCCTTTGTTCATCCCAAAGCGGCCAATGGCGTGTTGTTGGAGTACATCGACGACAAAACCTCCGGTTCCAGGTAGAACAAAAGTTTTTGGAGGTCCAGGAACCTTTTTACAAAAAGGTTCCTGGCCGCCGGAGGCACATAACAGACATGTCTAAATTCAGAGAAATCGTAGAAGCCGGCGTTAACAGCAAATTCATTTTGCAGGGCAATGCCGCGTTTGCGCTCGGGGTTGTTCATGCCGGGTATCATGCCGTGGACGGTTACCCCGGCACGCCCAGCACCGAAGTCATCGACAAGTCCCTGGCGCATGTGCAGGACAGGATCCAGGTGGGTTGGTCGGTCAATGAAGCCGTTGCCGTGGGAGTCGGTGTGGGTCGTGCCATTGCCGGTTACGATACCGTTATCACCATGAAAATACCCGGGGTGTTCCAGGCGGGGGATGTCATTTCGACATCTGCTTTTTACACCGGCCGGGCCGGGGCGCTTGTTTTATTTGCCGCCACCGATTACGTCCCTTCCAGTACGCAGCATGTTATCGATGCGCGGTATTTCTTTGCTTCCGCGCGGCTCCCGGTTTTGGAACCCCGCAGTCACCAGGACATGTATGAGATTGCGTGGGCGGCCGCGGATATCGGCAAGACCTTCAATACCCCCGTCGTCGTATTGGCTTCCGGGATACTCACCCATTCCGAGGGGCTGGTGATCACAAAAGAGCCGCGAACCGTGCCGCCGTTAGACGTCCCCGAAAGCCTGCGCCCATGGATGTTGATGCCCGGCATCGCAAGAGAAAATTACAACAAAGCCACCCGGGAACGCATTCCCGCCGTCCAGGATTGGAGCGAAACGTCGGACCTCGTGGAGGAGATCCAGGGGACCGAATTCGACGATTGGGGAATTATCGTAAGCGGCGAAAGCACCATGATCGTTAAAGAAGCTTTGCAGGCGGCAAACGTAAACCCCTCCTTGCTGACACTGGCCGTCACCCATCCCATACCCCGGGGCAGGATAAAAGCCTTTGCCGGTAAGATCACGGGAAAATTATTCGTCGTCGAGGAGGGTGATAAATTCTTGCAGGAAAAGGTAAGCCTGCTGGGCATAGATGTCATCGGCAAAGATGAATTCAGTACCATCACCACCTGGACGCCCGAGACCGTCCTGGAATTTTTATCCCGGCACGTTCACTTTCATTATAAGAGCAATAAAAAAGAGATCGATATCAAACCGTTGATGAGGCCGCCTTCCATTTGTCCGGGTTGTGCTTACCGGGCGTTCGGATTAACCGTGGCCAAATTAAAACGGCAAAAAAAGATATTTGCATCATTCGGCGACATCGGTTGTTCCACGTTATTGTATTTCATAAACGGCCTGGATACCGTTTGCTGCATGGGTGCTTCGGATTCCATGCGCCAGGGTTTCGTGATGAGCCGGCCCGAGATGGCCCACAGGACCGTCAGTATCGTCGGCGATTCCTGTGAGTGTCACTCCGGGTTGGATGCCACCCGGAATGCCGTGTTCAGGAATGTCCCGGGAGTTAAAGTCATATTGAACAACGAAACCACCGCAATGACCGGCGGCCAACCGGCACCCAGTTCAAATAAGAATCTGGCCGGTCAACCCCATAAGTTCAGTTTAGAAAAGGTCGTCGGTGCGGAAGTCGAACGAACCGTAGTCGTCGATGCCTTTAACAGCGCCGAAATTGAAAAAGAGTTAACCGCCGCCCTCGATCTGGCTGAAAAAGGCGTGTTCTCCGTTCTCATCGTCGAAGGTTCATGTATCCGTTCCGTTGGAAAGAATAAGAAAGAGAGAAAACTAACGTTTGATTACGATAAATGTAAACGGTGCGGGTTGTGCAATATGTGTCCGGGAATCGAGATCGACGAAAACGGGACACCCCGTTTCACCAGTTTATGTACCAACTGCGGCTCGAATATCCAGGTTTGTTTGCAGGCGTGCAAATTTGGGGCCATCGTTCCCGTTGAAGAAGAGAGCGGCCCCCCCCCGCCCATGCCGGAACCGGCGAAACCCGGGATATTCCGGGTAAAAGATGTCCGGGTGGATAAGGACCGGCTGCCCGGGTCTTTAAGAGTAGCGATTCGAGGGATTGGCGGCCAGGGGAATTTATTTTTCGGTAAAGTGCTTACCGAAGTGGCCATGCGGACACCCTACGCGGACACCCATATCGTTAAAGGCGATACCCACGGGATGGCCCAACTGGGCGGTTCGGTAATATCTACCTTTAGCTGCGGGGACGTATTTTCGCCTATCCTTGCGCCGGGTTCCGCCGATGTGTTGGTAGTGATGGAAGTCAGCGAAGGTCTGCGGCCCGGTTTTTTAGACCTTTTAAAACCTCACGGCACCATTATTATTAATGAATTTACCGCATTGCCCGTCAATACCAAAAAAGAGGACTATCCACCTTTAGCCGAGATCGAGAAGGCCCTTGAAGAATACACCGTCATCGGGATCGATGCCAACAAGATCGCTTACGAGTTGGGAGACCGGGCGGGTCGGACCGCCAATGTCGTTGTTCTCGGTTTGTTGTCCTCCATAGAACCCTTTAGTTTTATCCCGGAGGAGATATGGTTGTCCGCGTTAATGTCCGTGTCACCCAATGATTTCGTAAAATCAGCCAATTTAACCGCTTTCAGGGCCTGGAAAAATAAGGAAAAATAAGAAAGATTTGAAATTCAGCCGTTCCCCAGTATAAGCCGTTGGGGGTCCACTTCCCGGCGCAGGGTGTCCAACTCCCCGGTAGTGGGGGGCTCAAGCGGTTCGGCCCGGTGTATGTCGATGGAAAAACCGGTGCAATCCCGGATATCCCCGGGGGTGATTCCCGGGAAGAAACGATCGAGAAACATCTCTTTCGTCGTCGCATCGAAACGCATGATTGCTTTATCCGAGATCACGCAGGCCGGTCCCCCGTGTTTGTATCCCTCGCGTTCCCGTCCGCCGGGTCCGTCGAAGTAGCCGGGGGTGGTAAAATAATCCAGTTTCTCCACGAACCGCCGGCGCTCGTGGGTGATAAAAACCAGGGTACGGCCCACAAAGCTGCCCACATCGCACGCGCCCCCCGACCCGGGGAAACGTTTCGACGGTTTGGAATAATCTCCCAGGCAGGTGGAGTTGAGGTTCCCGTAACGGTCGACCTGGGCGGCCCCCAGGATACCCAGCACCCGCGGCCCCAGGAAAGGGTTTTGCATGGTAGCAAAGGCTTCGGCAAGCCCGGCATTGACACAGGAACCGAACATTAACCGCGGGTCCGCCACGGTAAGGGGGATTTCGCGGAGGTCCGGATCGATGGCACCGGTTTCGAAGAAGATGATGGCGCCCGGGGCGTGGATAAACTTTGCCGCCATTGCCGCCAGCAGGGATATCCCGGTGCCGCAAAACACGATATCCCCGTTTTTTATCTCACGGGCCGCGGCAATGGCCATCAATTCACGGGACGTATAATCGTTCATTTCATCCCCTTTCAAGTCCCGGCGTGTAACCGTAAGGCGAGACCGCCCGGATGTTCTCCAGGGCTTCCGTGCCGATCTTCTCTAAATACGCCTCGTGACCGGTCACCCCAAACACGTATTCATCGAGGTAATCACTGAAAGTCTTATCGTCCGAAGCCAGCGTACGGTAGCGGTTAAGGTGTTGGGCATCATAGTCATAATACCCGTAACAGGCGGCGGGGTGTGCGCCGTGGGGCACGTGTACCACCGCATCCACCACAAAAAACGGGATATGGTTGCGGTCCGGCTCGGCGCGTAAGACCCCGGGTTCCACCAGTTCTTCGCAGGTGACGATCACATGTTTCGACGCCCGTGCCTGTTCCACGTCGGCAAAAGTAAGACCGGAAATTCGGACGGTTCCCTGGTAATCGGCCTGCTGGGCGTGAATCACCGTCACGTCCGGGTTGATGGCCGGAACCAGGACCACCGGTTCCGGTTTTCCTTCCGCAAAGGGGTTGTTTTGTACGATCATCTTTCGGTTGGGCAGGCGTGGGTCTTTGCGGCGCATTTCCGCATCGAACCCCCATTTTTTCACGATGTCCGTCCCCATCCCCGAGGTCACCGGCAGGTAAGGAACACCCATTGCGCCCGCTTGAAAGCGCAGCGTCATTTGATAGTTCGTATAATCTTCCACCAGCAGTTCGCCGTTTTCCACGGCTTTGCGAAAGCGCACACAGGTGGGAGCGAACCGTCCGTTTGCGCCGTAGGCGATTTCCACCGCCTTTACGCACCCGGCGCCGATCAGTATATCCAGCGTCTGCCCGCCGGAATGGATATAGACGTGAAGGTCTTTTTTCCCCTGGCGGATGATTTCATACGCGCACGCCATGGGTTGACGGTTGACCGTAAACCCACCGAAAGAGATATGGCAGCCATTTTGGATAAAATGACTCACGGCTTCGGTAAGTGTTTTGACCTTGTCTGAATTACTCAAATTTCTTTATACCTCTGTACCATTTACCTGGTTGTTTTTGTCCAGGAGACTATTTTAATCGAATATTAAAGTTATTTCAAGGATAAAAGAGAATAAGGGGGAAAAAGAAGGCAGGGAGAAGGAGACAGGCAAAAAAACGTCCGGCCAGGTGAGACGATTGTTGACATATGAAGAAGATACAAATATAATATATACCGGAGGTCAGCATGAGGACAACTTTTAATATTCCCGATGCATTGATCAACGATTTAATCGTTGAAACCGGTGAAAAAAACAAGACCCGCCTGATTAAAACCGCTCTCGAAGAAATGTTGAGAACCATCAGAAGAAGAAAACTCATCGGTATGAGTGGTAAAATGGACCTGGACTTAACGATTGGCGAACTGATCGCCGAGAGGGAAAAGGATATGGTATGACCCGGAAATACATGCTCGATTCCAGCGCATGGATTAAATATTTCAGAAATAAAGATTACGAGTTGACACCGCTGATCAAGGAGTTGATGGAAAAAGACCTCGTCTATATCAATGGAATTATTCAAATCGAACTATTAAAAGGAGCAAAATCCGATAAAAACTACCGAACCTTAAAGAACTGCTTCAACGGTCTTCACTTTCTTGAAATCGATAAAGAGTTATTCGACAGCATATCGGAAGCGGCCTATAAATTACGGACAAAAGGTATAACGGTTCCGTTAACCGACCTGATAATAGCTATCCAATGCGTTGAAAATAATTTGATATTAGTCGAGGAAGACAAACACTTTAAGTTTATCCGGGAACATTTCGATTTGCGGCTCCATTTATCACCACCAGACATGTCACAAAAAGAAGGGGACAGCCAGGAATGACGACCGACTGTGGAACAGCAAATTGACCTGGCCGAATCATTTCATACGCGCACGCCATGGGCTGCCGGTTGACCGTAAACCCTCCGAAAGAGATATGGGCGCCGTTTCGGATAAAATGACCGACTGCTTCCGCGAGCGTTTTAACTTTGTCTGAATTACTCAAATTTCTTTGTACCTCTGTACGTTGTACCTGACTGTTTTTGTCCAGGAGACTGTTTTAATCGAATATTAAAGTTATTTCAAGAAAAAAGAAGGCCGGGAATTAAGAGGAGCCACGCAGCCTCCATTTCTCAATGAGAGAGACGCGTGCAATAAGAGAGACGATAGAGGAAAGTATCTGAACCTGGATTCACAGGATTCAAAGATTACCAGGACTAAAAACGTGATGGGCGGAGATAGCTTTAAGCATCAACTTCGATATCAAAGGCTAATATTTCTGCTTTAAATTTTTCCCAAAGGGTGCGGATGGGCTTTACCAAATCCTCCATTCTTCCCCATTTCAAGTGAAACGAATACGAGTGCCTGAAAAAATGCCTGAAACCGAGATACTTTAACAGTTCTTTTTTCATGTCATCGGTTAATACGGCTTTCCTGTTTTTATTTGCCTTAGCCATTTGATCTAACAATGTTCTATGCCAATTGAAATCCGAAGGCGTCTCTTTATCGATACCCTTTGAGATGATTATAAGTATTTTCTCTATACCATTGTAAAAAGAATGCAGCACACTGGCCAGGGCGGTCAATTCAACCAGGTTTGGAGCAGTTTCGGCATCCAATAATTCTTTTTGGTACATTTGGAACAATAGATCGATTTCCCCCAGTTCAAATTCGATATCCTCCCGGATTCTATCAGGCAACACGTACAAACTCTCCCCTTTTTTTCAATAGGGTCACAAACCTGCTTTCATCCTCAAAACTTAATAAATCCACCGGATGGTCCAACGTTATCAGCAGTTTCCCTAAGACTTCAAAAAAGATATGGTCACTTAAACCTTTTACAGCCAAATCGATATCGGATTTCCGGGAGGTCTTGCCATTGGCCAGCGAACCGAAGAGATATATTTCTTTGCAGCCCTCAGCCGTTAAGATATGGATGGCTTTCTCGACATCTTTCCTGTATTCACCCGGCAGTCGCTCAACAAGAGATGTCTTTTTTATTTTTCGCATCCATGATATTATAGTACTTTTCTACCCGGAAAACAATTTTTTGGGCCCAAAAAAATAATCCCTTACTAAAAAAAGGTGCCGGACCAAAAAAAATTCACCCCGGTCTCCGGCCCGCATTTCGCACTGACATAAAGACGCATTGCATGTGCCTCTTATTTGAAGTACGCAATATGATTGATAGAAAAGGGGACAGTCAAGGAGA
>Ga0210082_1000176_pt1 | contig 13315 bp, 11 predicted proteins | sample White_ThreeSqA_D_2_FD_185592 | JGI IMG/M metagenome (GOLD analysis project Ga0210082, IMG submission 185592) | Wetland microbial communities from the San Francisco Bay, California, USA, that impact long-term carbon sequestration -... | ecosystem: Environmental > Aquatic > Marine > Wetlands ... | reverse complement strand
AGCGAATCTTTTCTTCTTTTTTCCGGGTGGCTTTATCGAGAAATTTTTTGGAGCTTTTACTGAATCGTATTCTCAACGTAATACCCAATCCGTTAAGTCTTCAAATTCGTTTTCATCATAATTATCGGGGGAGTCGTAAAGGGATTCGATTTCCGCCTGTTCTTTGGCGCTAACGGAAGGGATCAGTGTTTCGTACAGTAAGTATCTCTCTTCTTTTAATGCTTCTTTAATGCTTTCTTTTATGACATTTTTAATCATATTAAGTTCGCTTGTTTGCATCATTTACTCCTGCCTTAAATATAAACCGATTCCCTGATTATGTCAATAAAAAAAATTGAATTTGTCGCCGGACTGGAAATCATCGCATCTTTTCGCGTGTTTCGAGGAAAAAGGGCACAATCGCCAAACGGCCTACCTCAACTTGAGACAACGTCCGTGACCATATGTTTTTTGTAAGTAAGTACCCGTATTCCAGGAAAATTCGGTCTATCTTTTTTTGAATGACGATTCACTTTGCCTGGTACTAATATAATAACAAAGGCACGGGCTTCGGGCATAAAATCACCGGCACCGGGACTTAATCCATCTTTGAAAGGTAGAGATTTCAGCCGCTGAAACCGGCCGGTCCAGGGGCTAAAACGGCACGTTCAAGGGCAAAAACCCGGTGTTTCAGCCGCTGAGTTGAAACTATTTTGCCAAAATATTCTGAAGCTTTGCCAAAGAAAATAATTATTTTGCCAAAAAGATTTTTTATTTTGTCAAAATAAAAATTTTTTTTGCCAAAATAATTGGAAATCCAGGGGTGTCGAGGCATATATAAGGAGCTGTAATTCGGATTTCAACCGCTGGGTTCCCTCGTTTCAGCCGCTGGGACCGGGACATTCAGCCGTTGTAGGTAAGAAGAGAAAGGCGAAAGGCGGAGCCGCGTGGGGCGGCCCCGCTTCTATAATATATAGATGGGTTATCCGTTGGAAGGAAGTTCCAGTCCGTAACCCTGTTCTTTATCGGCTTTTTTAAGCATGAATGCCAGGAAAATGGAAATGACGCCGCACCCCACCAATATCAATATGGGATAGGTATAATCGTAAGGAGGTATACCGCCGGCGGCTTTCATTGCTTCCATTTTTTCGCTGATGGCACTGACGGACAATCCCTGTGCTTCGAGACCGCTCCTGATCTCTTGCACTTTGGCTACAATCGCGGGGTTGAAAATATCCACGAATTTCCCGATCCCCCAGAAAAATGCCATGAGGCCCCAGTTCTGAACCGTAAACATCGTGGCATAGGCCGTGCCCAGGCGATTTTTATGGACGATCTTGGCAACCGACGGCCACATGGCCGCGGGGACCAGGGAAAATGCTACCCCGAGACACAACAGGCCCAGGTACCCCAGGTAGACACTGCTGAACAGGGAGAGTGCGGTGTGTGCGAAGATCAACAACAGCGCGCCCAGCATCATTAAGGACGCCGCTTTGCCCTTTCTATCCACCAGGCCCCCGAAAATCGGGGTAAACAAGATCGTACCCAGCGGCAGTAAACTGGCCACTTTGGGGCCGTTCTTGATCCATACCGCCATGGTGTCCCTGAGAACATAGAGAAACGCCAGGAAAAGTACGGCTATCACCAGGATAGAGACCAACTTACCGGCTTTGCTTTTAATATTTGTGGGCACCATGGAAAACCCGATACCAAAGATAAAGAACGCAATATATACCATGGCATTGCCCAGGGCCGTGCTCCCGAAAATGGAAAGCTGCGGCGCGGAAGCGGGGAGATTGTAACTGAATCCGAACTTATTGACCAGGAGGTCCGGCGCGTACTGCATGAAGGGAAACACCGCCGAGTAAAACGCAACGCAGAGCAGTGCGATATAGATAAAGGATTTATCCGTGACCAGGGCAACGAGGTCTGAAAATTTGAATTTTTCCTCGTCTTCGTCGCTCCCGCCCTCTGCTTTTACTTGCCTGTCGATCTTTACATCGAAGATGATATAAACGATAAACATGATCAGCCCGAGTCCGATGAGGGTCGCGGCGAAATTGACTGCCGCGGGGACATAGTTGGCGGCGATATCGGGTGAGATTGCCGTCCCCAGGGTGGAACCCAGACGTCCGAAACCCATGCTGATGGCCATGGCAAGCGCCAGCTCGTATCCCTTAAACCACTTGACAAGGGCGCGCAGTACGACGACACAGGTGACCTCCAGCCCCGTACCGAACAATACACGTCCGATGATCATAATGGTCAACTTGGTGCCCGGATCGGTGGAAAACACTTCGGCGGCCCCCATGGCGGTAAGGGACGCCCCCAGGGTGGCGATGGCGCCGAAGACAACCCCGGTAATACGTATCCCCCATTTATCCAGGATAATACCGCCGACAATGATCATACCGAACACATTGGCAATGGTGGTTAAACTGATCAACGTTCCGAATTGCGTGGACGTAATACCCATCTGGCTTTCCATCATGGGTTTCAAACCCGAGAAGAAATCCTGGAACCAATAGGTACTAAAGGTTAATCCACTGACCAGTATCATAATGAACCAGCGCATGGGCGCTGAATCTTTTAAGGTCTGCTTGATTTTTTCCGTCATTTTTATTCCTCATTTATACTATATTTGGATTTTTTTGGCGTGTGCCCGTAACAAAAAAAGGGTGAAAATGTATGAACGACCATTTAGGGATTATATCTGAAAAAAAAGTAAATAGCAATAGTAAAAACACACACCTCCGGCGTGTCCCATGCGGGACTCCCTATAATGGCTTGAGATGAGGTCCGAAACATCGGAAAACCCCCGGGCCGTGCAAAGCGGGTCCGGCGGCATGCTGGCCGGTTAGCTCTTTACTTTGTTCACCAGGTCGGAAGTCGAGACCTGGGTGCGGAAATCGAATAAAAGTAATTTACCGCCGGAAGACTCGACCTCCTCTCGACCCACCACCTCATGGGGCTTGTAATCCCCACCCTTGACCAAAATATCCACACGATACAAACGGTTGATCAACTCCAACGGCGTGTCCTCGGAAAACGGGATAATAAAATCCACATACATCACCGCTTCCAATACCTCCATCCGATCCGCCAACGGATGTACCGGACGCCCCTCCCCCTTCAACCGCCGGACGGAATCGTCGTCGTTAATCCCGATAATTAAAAAATCACCACTCCCTTTCGCAAATTCCAACAACTCGATATGCCCCGCATGAAGCAAATCAAACACCCCATTGGTAAAAACGACCGTCTTCCCCCCCAACTTCCGCAGCTCCCCATTCAACGCTTCCACATCATAAAATACTTTCATGCTTACCGCTTACTCCTTATTCCCCTTTTTTTCCAGCTTGATATTGTCGGAAAATTCCCAGGTGTGAGGAACCCGGAGAATTCCCACATCCTTGTAACTGGACGTCACCCGGAAAGTATACTGAAAATGATGATAATCGAAGGGATACCCGTCCCGCTTATGTACCGCCACATCCAGGTAATACGTACCGTTGACCAGGTTAAGGGCGGGGACATGGATTTTTATCTTCCCCTTGCCCGAAATATCCAGGGATTTGAAATCCTCGATAAAGGTGTTGGTCCCGTAACAGGAAATCCCCTCGGTATTGAATATCCCGATTCCGAAAACAAAATCCGTTTCCTGCTTCTCCGCGTGAACATCAAATTCAATGGTAAAGGATTCGTCGGCGTCGTAGATGTATTTCTCTCTCCCGGTTTTGTCGATCATTTTAACATTGCGGATTTCGATCTCTTTACTGCCCCACCGTTTTTCCCGGTTCTCTTCCGCATCCTGTTCCTCTTCCCGGTGCTGGGTTTCGGCTTTCTTTACATCCCGTTTCCCGATGTATTCGAGGTAAGCATCGATGACACGCTTGGGATAACCCCGCATTTCGATCTTGCCGTCCTTCAACCAGATCACCTCGTCACTAATGCGGTCCACCGTGGAGAGGTCGTGGGAGACGAAAATAATCGTTTTTCCTTTTCGTTTGAATTCGTTTATTTTATCCAGGCATTTGGGCACGAAAGAGGCATCGCCCACGGCCAGGACTTCATCGATAAGCAGGATATCCGGGTCCACGTTGATGGCGATAGAGAACCCCAGTCTCATGTACATACCCGATGAATAGGATTTGACCGGGTTATCGATAAAGTCTTCCAGTTCGGCGAACTTGATGATTTCGTCCATGCGTTCCTGGATTTTTTTCTTTGTCAGACCCAGGATAATACCGTTAATAAAGACATTTTCCCGGCCGGATATTTCCGGGTGGAACCCGGCGCCCAACTCGATGAGCGCGGAAATCCGTCCCCGGGTAACAATCTCGCCGGAGGTAGGTTTACTGATACCGGCCAGTATTTTGAGCATGGTACTTTTCCCCGAACCGTTTTCCCCGATAATACTCAGGGTCTTGCCCTCTTCCACGTTGAAACTCACGCCCTTGAGGGCGGCGAATTTTTCATCCTGTTCCAGGTCTGAGAAGAGGGTCCGGTTGACAAGCGCGCTTTTCAGCGTCAGGAACTTATGCTTATGGGAATATTTTTTATAATACTTGACGATATCGGTTGCAATAACGGGAGACGACTGCTGCATGTTATACCTCTTCCACGAATGTATCTCTTAACTTATCGAAAATCAAATATCCCAGGTAGAAACAGAGGAGTCCGACGATAAAGGTAACGGACATCTTTTTCCAGTGGGGCAGGGAACTGTAAACGAATGTATATTGATAGCCTTCGATTATATGGGTCATGGGGTTCAGGTTGAGGGCAAATTTGATCCATGGAACACTCTGTATCCGTTCGCTCAAGGAGGAGTAGATGATGGGGGTACAGAAAAACCAGAGGGTGAGGAGGTTGGAGAGTATATCTTTAAGATCGCGGAAATGAACGGTGAGGGCGGACACGAGGAAACTCAGCCCCATGGCGAACACGAACTGCACGAGTACGGCGATTGGGAAAAAGAAAACCCAGGAAGTCAACCCGATGGTTTTTCCCAGGAAAACGATGAGGATAAGGAGGATGGGGATTCCCAGGACGAAATGGACCATATTGGTCAGGACGACCATGATGGGTAAGACTTCAATGGGGAATTGGATTTTTTTGATCAGGTTGCCGTGGACGAAGAGGACGTTGGAGGATTCGAGGATGGAGGAACTGAACCACAGCCAGGGCAGGAGGCCGCTGAAAAGGAATATGGCATAGTCGATACCTTTGAAATCCATATCGACGCGGCCGCTGCTGCCGGGGATGATAACGGTAAAAACGACCGAATAGACGAGGAGCAGTAAGAGGGGGTTTATGAAACTCCAGAAAAACCCGAACACGGTACCCCGGTACCGGGCTTTCAACTCGCGCGATACCAGGGTCATAATGAGCTGCCTGAATTTGTATAATTCTTTCAACTTTTTTATCATTTCTTTATCCTGTTAGTATGTCGTCCATTGCGTCGGTATAAATTCCTTTTTCTTTGAAGATGATCAATGGCTCCATTTTATTCGTTGAAACGTTTTCGATGCATAATTGTACCAGAAAACGTTCCGGTTTTCCATCTTTGAAGGAAAAAACTTCCCTGAGCCTGGAAATAAACAGACCCGATTGCCGGGAAAGGGTGACAAGTTCATCGTACCTGTGGAAGGGGAGGATGAGGTAGAGACCGGCGTTGGGGGTCAGGATGCGGGCGGCTTTTTTTATGAGTTGGCGGAGTTTTAATTTCGTTTCCGCTTTGGCATCCCTGATCTCGTCGTTGGGGCTGAGGCGTCCGCGCTTCAGTTCGAAGAAGGGGGGATTGGAGAAGATCGTTCGAGTGCCCTTGAAACCCGCATAGACGGTGTTAAAGTCGTCGTTGATGACCCGGAACCGGTGGTGGAACCCGTTTTTTTCCGCATTGAGCCGGGCCAGCCGGCTTAACGGTTCCTGGATTTCGATGCCCGTGATGTGGGAGAATTTTTTCTTATACAGGGCCAGCATGGAGACGATGCCGCACCCGGTCCCGATCTCCAGCGCCTCTTCCGAGGGAAGCGAAGGTAAGAAATCCGCCAGGATGGGCGCATCCACGGAGAAGCGGTAGCCGTTTCTATTTTGAAGGATAATAACTTTTTTCTTATAAAAGTGATCCTCGGTTATTTCGGTCCGGTCGTTAGTCATCGTTTTGTTTATCCGGGGTCTTTTGGGACAGCGAGTCCAGGTATTGCCGGAGGATGTTCAACGTGTAATTGACCGTCCGGGTTTTGACGATGTCTCGGTCTCCGGGGAATATCCGGTAGGTCCCGGTTTCCCGGTTTTCCGCGCTGAGGTGCATGAAGACCAGTCCCACGGGTTTTCCATCCACGGCGCCGCCGGGACCGGCGATACCGGTAACCGCGAGTCCGATGTCCGCGCCGGTTAATTCCCGGACGCCCCGGGCCATTTCTTTTGCCGTATGTTTCGAGACCGCGCCGTGGCGTTTGAGCGTATTTTCGTTAACGTCGAGGAGTTTCATTTTGAGAGCGTTGGAGTAGGCGATCACGCCGCCGAGGAAGACATCGGAACTCCCGGGTATGTTTGTAATCCGGTTTCCCAGTCCCCCGCCGGTGCAGCTTTCCGCCGTGCTGAGGGTAAGCCCGAGTTCTTTTAGTTTTTCCACCATGAGTTGTTCCAGTGAGGTATCTTCTTCGGTGAAGAGGTGATCTTTCATTTTGTCCCTGATCTTTTCCGCCAATTCGTTGGTGGCGGCTTCCGTTTCTTCCGGGTTTTTTCGCGCGCGGCCCAGGAGGTGGACTTCGATGATACCGGGACTGGCCAGGATAGTGGTTTTGATATTTTTGTATTTTGTATAGAGTTCCGCCAGTAGGGCGTCGGTTTCCGATTCCGTGACGGCGGCGAATTTGAATTGGCGTTTAAAGACGTGGTAATTCGAGAGTGGGGCGATTTTTTCATTAAAGACCGTATCGAACATGGGTTTCATTTCGTGGGGTGGGCCGGGGAGGAGGAGGATTTTGCATTGTTCGTCGTCGATATAGAGACCGGGGGCCGTGCCCATGGGGTTGGGTAGAATTTCGGCGCCCCGGATAACGAAGGCCTGCCGGGTATTGATTTCCGGCATATCGATGCCCCACTTTTTGAAACGTGTTTTGATTTCCGTAACGATATCTTCGTTGAAAGTGAGCTCGCGCTTGAGGGCGTCGGCTGTGGCTTCGCGGGTAATATCGTCTTCCATGGGTCCGAGGCCGCCGGTGATAATGAGGAGTTGGGTGCGTTTATAGGTATTTTTAATAATCCAGGAGAGGTTGGTCATATCGTCGCCGACAATGATCTTCATATCCATGAGGATACCTTTTTCCATCAGTTTTTGGGCGACATGGATGGAGTTGGTATCTATCCTGTTTTGTTCCAGCATTTCACTGCCGACGGCGATGAAAATGGCTCTCATAGTAGTCACGTCCTTATGATTTTTTATAGACCCCCATTGTAAATGAAACCGCAGTAACGGTCAAGGGGATGTCTGACATTTGCACTTATATTATTACAACCTGCTATCATGAAATTAGCCACGAAGGCACAAAGACACGAAGGTAAAAATAAAAAAAACTTTGTGCCTTAGTGCCTTTGTGTAAAAGGGCGTGATTTGTAATACGTGATTTGTAATAAATAAAAACGGCTTAGGCCGGTTTTCCCGCCTTATTTTTCGTGCGTTTCGTGTTTTGGGCGTGTTTCGCGGGTCCTTCCCGGGTAAAAAGACTGACAATTATGACCGTTAAAGCGGAACCGAAAAAGGCGGGGATAAGTTCGTAAATACCGGTGGGGGTTTTTAACCACAGTTTCCAGGCGATGGTGATCGCGGTCCCTGTTATCATACCGGCGGCAATACCGTATTTGGTGGTTCCTTTCCAATAGAGCGAAAGGATAAGGGTGGGACCGAAAGAGGCACCCAGCCCGCCCCAGGCGAAAAGCACCAGCCAGAAGATGTATTGTTGGGCAAAATAGGCCAGGACCAACGCCAGGATACCGGAGAACAGGACGACCCACCGGCCCCATTTGAGCTTTTGGACTTCGTCCGGGGTTGTATTTTTTTTTATGGTCTTTTCATAGATGTCGCGGACAAAGGTGGAGGCCACCACGAGCAATTGGGAATCCGCGGTGGAGAGAATGGCGGCAAAAATCCCTCCCACCAACAGCCCGTAAAGAAGGGGGCCGAAATAATTGGAAGAGAGGGCCAGGTAAATAGTTTCGGGGTCTTTTCCCGGGAGTGTGTCGACAGAGGGGATAACGACACGGCCCAGCAGTCCGATAAATACGGCACCCCATGCCATAACGACGTTCCAGGCGGTGCCGATGACGGCGGCGGATCGCAATTTTTCCGGATCGTCGATGGACATGTACCTCACCACGATATGGGGTTGGCCCGGGGACCCGAGACCGATACCCAGGAACCCGATAATAACGCCCACGGCCAGGGAAAAGGGGTCGATCAACGCGGGGTTCAGCCCGGCCAGTATTTCCATCAACCGGTTGAACCCGCCGATCTTGATCAGCCCGTAAATGGGAAAGATGACGAGACCGATGAGCATAATGACGGCCCGGACCACATCGTTGTAGGCGACGGCAATGTATCCGCCCAGCATCATGTAGATAACGATAAGCACGGCGGAGATAACCAGGGCGGGGAGAATGGGGATATTCAGCGCGGCATTGAGCGATTTGGCCCCGGCGTTAAATTGGGCGGCCACATAGGCGGTAAGGAAGATGGCGATAATAACGGCGCCGATGATTCGTATCAGGTGGCCGCGGTCCCGGTACCTGGATTCGAAATAATCCAGCAGGGTGATGGAACCCATGGCCCCGGTCCGGGTCCGGAGTTTTCGTCCGACATAGATAAACTGGAACAATTCGGCAAGGATATACCCGGCCACGGCCCATACGGCCCCGACGCCCCTTACGTAGGCCATGCCGCTGACCCCCAGTACGAGCCACGCGGACCGCCCGGAGGAGACGGCGGACAGGGCTACCACGAATTTATTCATGGCCCGGCCGCCGACGAAAAAATCGGATTGGTTTTTGGTCCGTTTCATGGCGATGAATCCGATGAGGACCGGGAGGGACAGGGTCAGGACAAAGACAATGAATGCCAACGGGTCGGTGAGTTTTTCATAGATCGGCATCGTTCTTTTCCTCCCTTTCCTGTTTTCCTTTTTCTTCCGGGGTTTCCCGGGAAACGAAAAAGACGACGACGGACATCCCGATAATAAGAACCGGGAGTATTATTAAGGCAAAAATAGCTCCGAACATGGTTCACACTCCTTTTTTTCACCTGCGGGTGAGGCGGTGGATGATGCGGTATAATCTTTCCGGGTCCACGGGCTTGGTAAGGTAATCATCCATACCGGAGGAATAGGACTTCTCCCGGTAATCGTCCAGGGCATGCGCGGTAAGCGCAACGATCGGGACACGCCCCTCGGTCCCGGCGCCCACTTCCAACTGCCGGATCTCCCTGGCCGCGGCATAACCGTCCACCTCGGGCATCTGGATATCCATGAGTATGATATCGATACGGTGACCGTGGGTTTTAAACGCCTCGATGGCCTCTTTCCCGTTACCGGCGTGCATGACCCTCCATCCTTTCAACGTTAAAAGACGGTCCAGTAATTTGCGGTTGATGGGATGGTCCTCGACCAGGAGAACGGTCAATTCTCGCGCCTCTTCTTTTTCTACCGCCGCGGGGTCCGGGAGCCCGGTTTCGGGTCCTTCGCTTTCAAACTCCGAGGGTTTCTCTTCCAGGAGTTTAACCAGCACCCGCCTTAAATCCTCCCGGGTCAAGGGTTTGGTCAATACCTTATCCACGCCGAGCTTTTTCAATTGCCCGGCACTTTCTTTTATATCGGACGAAGAGAGCAGGAGTATTTTGGGTTTTCGAGAGACCCCGTTATAAAGGGCCGCCGATTTTTCCAACACCTCGAATCCATCCATCCGCGGCATCCGGCAATCCAGTAGAAGGATATCGAACGTGTGATTCCCGCTCTTTCCTCGCTTTCCCCGTACCGACGCCTCCAACCGTTGAAAGGCTTCGATACCGTCGGCGGCGGTTTCGGTTTCAATTTTCCACCGTGTCAGTATCCCTACGAGGATTTTCCGGTTGGTTTCATTGCCGTCCGCCACCAGTGCTTTCAGGTTCTTTTGGGCAAAATACCGGGTCTCGTGGTCGTCGTCCTCCATGCCGGTTACTTTTTCCAGGGTGATGTCGAAAAAGAAACGGCTGCCCTTCCCCGGGGTGCTTTCCACCCGGACAATGCCGCCCATCAATTGAACGAGGTTCTGGGCGATGGACAGCCCCAAACCGGTTCCGCCGTACTGCCGGGTAATGGAACTGTCAACCTGCGAAAATTTATTAAAAATAGTATCCACCCGGTCCGGGGCAATCCCGGCCCCGGTATCGGATACGGAAAATTCAAGGGTCACTAACCGGCCGGCGTCATGTTTTGTGGCGATACGTAAAAGCACCTCACCTTTTTCGGTGAATTTGACGGCATTCCCGATAAGGTTGAGCAGTACCTGCCGGAGCCTGACGGGATCACCCACAAGGATTTCGGGGAGGTCCGGATCGGTGTCGCACAGGAGTTCGAGTTTTTTCTCATGGGCTTTAACGGCCAGCATCCGCAGGACCCCCTGCAAAATGTCATAGACTTTAAATTGAATTTTTTCCAGTTCGATCTTCCCGGCTTCTATTTTTGAAAAATCGAGAATTTCATTGATGATATCCATGAGGGATTGGCCGGAGTACTTGATGTCCATCAACCGGTCGCGCTGTTCCCCGTTAAGTTTGCCCATGAGTAAGAGGTCGGTCATGCCCATGATCCCGTTCAGGGGAGTGCGGATTTCGTGGGACATATTGGCGAGGAACTGGGTTTTGGCATTATTGGCGAATTCGGCTTCTTCGCGGGCTTTTTTGATTTCGTCTTCGGCTTTCTTCCGTTGCGTAATGTCCTGTATCACGGCCTGTACCACGGCTTTACCCCCCAATTCCATGGCATTCAACACCACTTCCGCGGGAAAGATTTCTCCGTCCAGTCGTTTCATCATAAACTCAAACCGGTTAATTCCCATTTCCAGGGCAATGGTATTTTGTCTTATGGAAAACTCTTTCGAATCGGTGCCGTCCGGTTGGTAGTGGGGGGCCAGGTCCCAGGGGCCCAGTCCGAAAAAATCGGATTTGTCCCGTCCGCGGAATATTTCCAGGGTGGCGTTATTACAGTCCAGGATCCCCTTCTCGTTGGCCAATATGACGGCATCCGGGGAATACTGGAAGAGACTGCGGTAATGTTCCTCCTTTTCCATTAACTGCAGTTGGGTTTTGGTGCGTTCTTTCAGCAGTGTATCGACATCCAACTTCACGAGACTGATGGCGTCGAATACGGCTTTAAAGGGATGGGAATCCGGTACATCATCTATTTTTAAGGTGGGGTTGTCCCAGGTGAAAGAAGCGATAAACTCCATTAATTCATCAATATATATATCATAAGGGGAGGCGGGACCTTCGCTCCCCCCGGTTCGGCCGGTACCCGGTCCGGTTGAATGGATGATACCCGGTGACCGTTCCCATTCCCCGATCAATGAAAGGGCCTCATCGACATCTTTTGCAAGCACCACGTGGAGACCGGTTTTCTTTCCCATTAATTTCAATGCGATACCCACCGTCCGGTTGGCACCGAAGGCAATAAAAGCCCTGGGTTTTCCGAAACGGGTATGGATGTCTTTCAAGGATTTTATGAGTTTAAAACGGGCCGCCCATGTTTCTCCCCGGGCATCGGTAAAATTCGAAACCTGGTAATGATAAGAGTGGCTGATGAACCCTTTTTCAAAAAGGGATTCATGGACGTGGAGGAGCGGTGCGACATGGTATTTTTGCATGTAGCCGGAATACTTCCCGTATACGACTTTGTCTCCCAGGGTTTTATATTCGGCGGAAAAGCCGTCACCCTGATAGTTCCAATCGTTTTGTGTGAAAAAATTCCCGGGATCGAAACGGGTTTGAATGTCGGAAAGGCGGATCAATTCCAGTGCCCGTTTGACGGCGGTTTCGTAATCGTCATGGAGTTCAAAGGGATAGGGGGCTTTTCGAAACGCCAATGCAACACGGACGAAGACCCTGACTTTCCAGGAGGCGTTAAAGGCGATAAACCCGAGGCACCGGTCGGCTTTATTTACGAAATATTCTGTCACGCGCCGCCTGTAGGCGGGTGAGGGAAGTCCGGTAATATTTTTATAGTCGCTGATCTCGACGACTTTTAAATCCCTGGCATCGGATTCGTTCAGTACCCGGTCGCGGGATTGGAGGAGTTTTTCCACATCCACCCGGCCCGTGTGTCCCGCGACCGCGGCGTGCAGGATGCGTTTCCCGATCATCCGGTAGGTCACGACGAAATCCCCGGAAATGTGTATATTTTCCCAGTGTTTTTTTTGTACGATGGGCAACCCGCTCACCGGGCATGTTTCCGTGTCGTTGTTCGTTTTTGCTTCGGTCATTTCCGTGAGTTCCTAACAGTTCCGGTATTATATTAGCACAATTGGGAAAAAAAAGCAGTACCTATCCCGGTAAAAATACCAAAAACGGGGTCAGGCTTTCATGACGGCGTGCCGTCGCCCGGGGAATTATGAAAAGAGGTAGCGGAATTCCATGGAGCGGGCAGGCGGTGCCGGCCCACTACTCATCCTAAGCGCCCGGGAGGATGGGTAGGGAACCGGCGCCGCCTGTTCCGATTTGGAGTATTTTCATGATAGCACATTTTCTTTTTCCTGTTCTTTCTTAAGTTTAAGGAAATGGGCGAGCATTTCGTACCGGAGTTGAGGGGATTTCTCCATACTTTCGATGAGTTCTTTGAGGTCGTCTTCCAGGTTTTGAAGGACAGGGGGTAGGGTATAGGGTTTAGGTGGTTCTTTTTTTTCTTCTTTTTTTTCGATTATTTTTTCCACGATTTTAACCGGTTTTTCTTCGGTGTAATACATGGGTCCTTTTTCGCGGATGAACCAATCCAGTGAGATATTGAGGCTTTCTCCCAGGGAGTAGAGAGTAATGGCTTCGGGTAGTGAGAGACCTCTTTCGTTTCGGTTATAGGTACTTTTATCAATTCTTAATTTTGCGGCCATGGTATTGGTATCGAATTTGTGAGTTTGCCTGATTTTTTTTAGTTTTTCGGCGAGTTTTGCCAGGATTTCTTTTCTTGTCATATTTTCTCCTTTTCCGGCGGGTTTAACGTTCACCTGTTATTCGGTTATGCGGTTATCCCGTCGGGAATCACAAATAGGTAATACGTTTCCGGGGGTTTTGGGCTTCGTGAAATACGATAAA
>Ga0210082_1000175_pt1 | contig 13372 bp, 16 predicted proteins | sample White_ThreeSqA_D_2_FD_185592 | JGI IMG/M metagenome (GOLD analysis project Ga0210082, IMG submission 185592) | Wetland microbial communities from the San Francisco Bay, California, USA, that impact long-term carbon sequestration -... | ecosystem: Environmental > Aquatic > Marine > Wetlands ... | reverse complement strand
GGAGTAACGGGTATGAAATTATCGATAGTAACAACATTGTATAATTCCTCGGACTATATCGAGGGATTTTACGATCGCATCACAAATACGGCCCTAAAAATAACCGGCGATTATGAAATTATCTTTGTAAACGACGGTTCAAAAGACGATTCCCTGGAAAAAGCCGTCTCTTTGTTTCAAAAAGATGACAGGATCAAGGTCATCGACCTGTCACGGAATTTCGGGCATCACCGGGCCATAATGACGGGATTGTCCCATGCCCGGGGCGATTATGTCTTCCTGATCGATTCGGACCTGGAAGAAGAACCGGAATTGCTGGAAGAATTCTGAGAGGAACGGGAGAGATCACCGGATATGGATGCGATCTACGGCGTAAAATTGCGCTGTCCGTGGATTCCATTACGTCCTTCAGTGCGAAGCCGCTGGTGCTTATCTTTTATACCGGCGCCGTTATATTGATCTGCTCATTTGTGCTCAGCCTCCTGGTGTTTTACCGGAAACTATTTTTAGGGATTGCCATGGGATGGACATCCATTATATTGTCCCTCTGGTTTTTCGGGGGGTTGATCTTATTTTCCATCGGCGTTGTGGGGATATACCTTTCGAAAGTGTTCGAGCAGGCCAAATGAAGGCCCTACTCGATTATACGGGAAATATATTCCCGGGAAGAAACAAGGCGTTAAAATGAAAAAATACTGGTTGGTCCTTTTACCCGTGCTTACCACCGTGGTCGGGCAGACCCTGGCGAAATTGGGCGTTCAACGGCTGCAGGAGGAGAACCAGCTCATAAATATATTTATTATCGCCGGGTATTTCTTGCTTGTCCTGAGGGGGGTGGTGTGGGTGTGGATCGTACGGAAGGTGAAATTATCCGTGGTTTATCCCTTCATAAGTATTTCCTATGTGTTCATCTTGTTGATCTCCCATTATCTTTTTAATGAATCCCTGGGCATTCGGAAGGTGTTGGGGGCCGGTTTGGTGATGGTCGGCATTTTCTTTGTAGGATACGGGGAATTGAAAAATAAAAAGAGTGAACGATGACCGGATACCTGGCCCTGATCGTAATGGTATTGTGTATCACCGCCGCCCAGGTGTTGATCAAATCAGGCGCGTCTCGTATTAATACCGCCGGGGGGCCGGGGGTGTTGATCCGGACGGCATTCAATAAATACATGGTTCTCGGTGAAATGGCTGTTTTAGTGGCCCGGGGGCTATACATCTTTGCGCTGACGCAGGTGCCGTTGAATATCGCTTACTCGTTTACCGGTTTTAATTTCATCCTGGTATTCCTGGCCGGGTGGAAAATTTTCAAAGAAAAGGTAAATTCTATCCAGTTTATCGGCGTGGTCATTATTCTTCTCGGTATAATAACCTGGAACACGTAGTCCCATAATAAAATGATCGTTTGTCCCGATTGCGGCATTGAATTGCAAAAAGAGGGCCCCCGCCTGAAATGCCCGCGGTGTTCATTTTATGCATCCCGGCGCGATGGAATTTTATTTTTCCCCGTCGAAAATGTGACCGGCGATTTCGAGGATTACAAAGCCGACTGGCTCGATCGGCTTTACAAATACGAACGGGACCATTTCTGGTTTAAAAACCGGAGACGGTTCATCCGGCGTATTTTCAATAAGTAATTTCCGGGGACGGCGATTTTACGAAAAAATGCCATGCCTTTTTCGAAGAACGGTACGGCATAGGGAAAGCCCTGCTGACTACCAGTTGTACCGATGCCCTTGAAATGGCGGCAATCCTGGTTGACATTAAACCGGGGGATGAAGTGATCGTACCGGCGTATACCTTTGTATCCACGGCAAATGCGTTTATTTTGCGGGGTGCCCGGATCATCTTTGCCGACAGCGAGGAGCAATGCCCCAATCTCGATGTGAAAAAATTGGAACCGTTGATCACTCCCAAAACCAGGGCCGTTGTGCCGGTCCATTATGGGGGGGTGGCCTGCGACATGGACCCCCTGATGGGACTTGCCGAAAAGTACGGACTGTTTGTTATCGAAGATGCCGCCCATGCCGTGGAGTCCTATTACAAGGGGAAACCCCTGGGTTCTATCGGCCACCTGGGGGCGTTTTCGTTCCATGAGACCAAGAACGTGACCTCCGGGGAAGGCGGCATGTTAGCCGTCAACGACCACCGGTTTCGCCGCCGTGCCGAGATCATCTGGGAGAAGGGCACAAACAGGGCCGAGTTCTTCAGGGGAGGAATCGATAAATACGGCTGGGTGGATATCGGTTCATCATTCCTGCCTTCCGATATTAATGCCGCTTTTTTATATGCCCAACTGGAGAACCTGGAAAGCATCCAGGGCAAAAAGCTGCACCTTATTCTCGGGCAATTCACTCACGGGATCACGTTTTATATAATGGGCCTGTCACCCGTACTTATACGGGCGGTATATGTTTTATTCGTTTTGCTCCCCATCTCCTGCCTGGTTTACCGTATATTGCATCGCAAGATGGGGTTCCCCGTTATCGCCGCATATTCCGCGGCGGTTCTGCCGGATATCTTACCCGCACAGGTTCAAATCCCGGTTTACGTCAACGGTTCGCATGTGTTACTGGGGCTGTTGGCCGCCCTGGTAAGTCTCGCGGCGGCCTTTGAATACCTGGACACCCCGGGCAGCCGGAAAATTTTTTTTACCGCCGTATTGTTTTATTTCGCGGCCACGCTGATCACCGATCAACCTGTTTTTTTCTTTCCCGTTTTGGTCTTTGCCATCCTGGGCTATAACAAATTAAACCGGGAACACTTACTCCTGGCCGGTTCGTTCTCCCTGGTGTTTTTGCACAAGGCAACCTGGATGTACCTGGTTCCCCGGGCCTCTTCCCGCATGGAACTTCCTTCATTGCTCATGGTGATATCCCTGTACGCCGTATTAAAAAAAGTAGCCGCTAAAAAAAATAAATGGATATATTTATTTTTCGTATCCCTGGTCGTGGTTTCCGGCGTTTCACGGTTCCTGGAATTGAAGCCGTCGTATGATAGAGACAACGATAACCGCACGAAAATAATCGGGCAATTAAGTCGATTCAAATTCCCGGAACGATCGCAAATCGTTATTTATCTCAGGCAGGCGAATAATTTTCGGGGGAACTGGAGAAAATCGAGCGGTAACCTGAAATACATGCTGAAACGAAGCGATATCGACGGCCTGATCGGTCCGAAACGAAAGAGGTATTTCAATTTTTACGCCCCCTTCCGGGTTGAAGACAGGAACCCGATGAAGGGTAATTATATGAGTGGGCTCAGGCTCTCTCGCCCCTTGTTCTTGTTCGTTGAAACGAAGAAAAAATTCGAGCAATACGGCTATGCGCTTCAATGGAAAACGAAAGGCGGACCGGGTGTTCCGCGGTGGACCGTTTTTCATTTTGATAAACAGACCGGTAAGGCTTCCGGGGTAGCTTCCGGTACCGGGATGGATGAGTACCTTTCCGCATTGGCCCGCCTGTCACGTTCCGGGATAAAACAGGAAGACATTCTCTGGGGTGGGAAGGCCCTCGATCGCTCCCCCGCCCCTCTCGGTCTATAATAATTCACGCCCACGTTCAGGCTTACCTTAGATGACAGTTACTTTGCCTGGCACTAAAATATTCCTAAAATATTCTTGTCTCTTATTCGTTGGGGGCCGGGGGGGGCTTTTTTACTACTTTTTATCGCATCATCGATGATCGCTTTATTCTCGTATACATATTTCATGTAAAATTCAAGGACCGCAAGACGGACCATGGGCGCACGTTTGAAATGCCAGATCATCTTCTCGATAATGTCGTTGTCGGGTCCGGGAAAAAGCTTTTGTTTGGGCCGCTGGTCTTCCGGGATGAAAAACGGGTCACCGGTCCCCTTGAAAAGGTAGTAAAGGTCTACATTGAACTTGAAATGAATATTCCAGAAAAAATCAAACCCCGGCCTGGTTTTACCATATTCGATCTCGGATAAAAAACTGCCCGACATCCCCAAATCCCTGGCAAACTGCCTCTGCGAAAGCTGGAGGGCTTTTCTTATCTTTTTTACCCGCTTCCCGAATTCAAGGGCAACGTTTTTATTTTCGCTGTCTTCAGTTTCCAGTATCTTCTTTTTCTTCATGGGACTTGGCTCCTTTTTTTTCAACGAAATCTTTCAGTTTTTTCAATGTTCCGGCCAACGGTTCATCGGCGTAATATCCGAAAGGCGTGTTTTCATCGACAAAATGTTCGGTAAAGAAGTAATCCGAGGAAAGGATAAGGCTGGCGACATTTTTCTCTTTTAATTGCAGGGTGAAGTCGGCTAATTTATCCGGCCGTGTTTTTAAGAATTCGTCGAATAGCACGAGTTTTTTGGTGAGTCCGTATTTAAACAGGACATCCCAATGGTCCATATTTTTCCCGGGTTTTTCGCCGAATAGAAACCGGTGCAAGGCAGCCGGGGAAATCTCTTTCATCAGGTCGTTGGAGATAAAGGTAAAGCCGGTTTCGTTGGGGTCCTTGAAATCTTTTTCCGGGGAAAGGTCGATCTCTCCTTTTATTTTTTCTTTTCCCGCGAAGTGGTTATAGATTTTCTCTTTCAACGTCTCGAAGGTGGTGAAGAAAACGGTTGTTTTTTTTCTATCCACAGGGATATAGACCTCTTCTTCATCTTCCATGGTTTCGGTTTTGGGGTAAACGTTACGATAGGTGTTACGATAGGTAAAAAAGATGAATAAGGCCGTGTAGAGAAGGTTAAGGACGGTGCCCGTCAGCCAGTCTACCGGGAAGGCGGGGCGGGAATAGAAAACATTGGAATCCCCTTTCACGAACGATTGAACTTCTTCCGGCGCGTTTTCAGATAAAAAACTCTTATCGGCATAGAATTTTATGAATTCATGTTTCTGCTGTTCCGCGAATCCGTAGAAATTGGAATAATTATAAAAACCCTGGCCCGATACTTCCAGGGCGTTCAGGACGAAAAAGGACCCCGGGATAATGGTTGAGAGTGTTCGATATCTTTTTTGATTTTCAAGGATGCTGTTTTTGTATTTTGTTTCGGTATCTTCGATGAGCACCAGTTCACTGTCGAAAAAGCCTCTGACAAGCTCTTTAAACTCTTTACCGCTCCTTAAATTTCCAAATTGTTTGACTCCTCTTCTCTCAAAGGCCATAAGTATTTTCAATTTATCCAATTCCACCTGGTGCTCGGGAGTAGTGTTTGAGAAGCCGTCGGATACGATGTAGATAAACCACGGGGAGAGGGTATTCAGACTAAACAGTCCGATAAGTAAAACAGTCCCGATGAACTTATTCTTCATCGAGCCAAAGGTGGTGCCCGCCGCAAGGCACAGATTCAAAAACAGGAACGCCTGCCAGTAGTAATAAAGGTAATGGCTATTAAGGATATTGATTCTATTTAGAAAGGCCAATATTACCGTACATACCAGGAGGATCAGAATTGTTGCGGTCAGGAAAAGCATCCGTGCAAAAAGGATTTTCCAGAAAACATGGGAAAATGGTTTTATCGTACATAAAAATTTTAAATCCTTCTTATTTTTATAGGAGGATGAACCGTACATAAGCGACAGAAGCCCGCCGATTATCATTATCAGACCGGAGAAACTCAAATAGCCGCTGGATGGATCGGGCAATACATCACTTCTTTTTTGGGAGGTATAGAGCTTTAAACCAATCCCGGAATCGATGTGCGCTTTCAGGTTACCATATATATTAAGTGGACGCAAAAAAGTCAGGCCATTGGGTAAACAACTGAGAATATGTCCATGCATGCCGTAAGGGGTGTAACTTTGGAATTGAGTTGTTTTTACCTCTTCTGTTTTCCTAGATGACAGGATGTCTTTGGAATTCGATTTTAGCCTATTCATCTCTGCATTCATCATGAGTAATAATAACGCAACAAAAACAAAGATGATAACGAGGTTACCTTTCCTGGTAAATTTTCTGTACTCTAAAAACAAAAACGACGGATTCTCAGGCATGCTAAGACCTCCATTAAAATTATATTTCATCTTATAGATTCATAAAAACCTGCGCAATATACATCCCAAATAAAAACGAACAATTGTACTTCTGAATTACACGCCAAAGCATCGGTGTCTTCGGGATAACCCCTTCATCTATATCGGATTTCAACGCGTATAATTCCGTCAATATCCCATCCATTTCCGCTTTCATTTGAGTATAGGCACCGGTGACATCCCCTTCGGCCAGATATTTTTTGACTTCATCGAATATTTCTCCGTTTAAACTGTTCTTCTCCCGGTATTCATTGTAAGCAAAGAGTTTCAACCGGGTGAGCACATCCTGATTGTAAGGGGTGACTTTTGCAATATAAATGATGCTTTTATAAATGCCCGACGCATTCTCCATATTTTCAATAGCAGAATCAAGAATTGTTTTTAATTCAATGTAATCTGTGCCCTGCAATTCTGCCATTTCAATTTTATTTAGAAACTTTGACATTTCACTGTGACTCATCAAAAAATATCCACCACCTTGTACTAACAATATCCCCATACCTGGAGTTCCGCTCCTGTTTATTTCTTCTGTGTCACATGAATTATATGCTTCACAGGATCTGTTGCCATAGAAAATAGCATAACTATGGCTCATAAAGATCGCCAGGACTAAAATCGTTAAAATTATTTTTTTCATCGTTTCATCTCCTCATTTCGTTTATTTTTACATGACTCATAGATTCATAAAAACCTCGGACATGTACGAACCGAAAAGCAGCGACACGTTGTATGACTGGATGACTCGCCATAATTGGGATATTTCCGGGAATTGGTTTGAATTAACTGTTTCCTGGACCTTGTACAATTGCTTCAATATTCCATTCATATCAGATTCGATTTGAATGTATGCCCCGGTAACGTCCCCGGCGATTAAATAATTTTTCACTTTTGCCCAGATATCACCATTTAACATATGCTTTTCAGCATACCCCTGGTAATCGAAATCTTTTAGTTTGGCGATCACCAGCGGGTCGTAAGGTGTCTCTTTCGCGATCGATATAATATTCTTGTATATAGCCGCCGCATTTTCCATGTTCGAGACGGCCAGGCCAAGAATCTCCCGCAGTTCGTTGTAATCAATGCCGTTGATACCGAACATTTCAACCCTGTTAAGAAACTTCATTATCTCGCTGTTCGAGGTCAAAAAACATCCGCCGCCCTGGGCGATCAACTGCCCCATGCTTGCCCCGGCCCTGAGTCCAATTTCCGGGTCACAATTATTATAAACCACACATGAATCATTTGCACAAAAAAACGGGAAAAGATTTCCCGCCAGGAATGTGAGCAAGGCTCCTACGGCTAAAATTGTTAAAATTGTTTTTTTCATCGTTTCATCTCCTCATTTCGTTTGTTTTTACACAATCGGTTCCCGGGCAAAAGTAGACAGGTTTTGATTGAATGTGCCCGGTTATTTGTTTCATTAAAAAAAAATCAACTCGATTCATTTGCTTCCGCTACCTGTTACCTTACGCGGCGCGCCGAACAATCGACATGTTTCGCCGTCCGCCACTTGCCATTTGCCATTTTTTATAGATATGCCTGCTCGCACCGCTTCCACGACCACAAAGTTTATATTAACGTAAGCGGGCCATTAAGTCAAGACAAAAAGGAGAATATTTTCCCGATCGTTGAAATACCTTTCGATAAACCGGCCAATTTCCTCTTGCGTGCTCTTATCAATCGAGGAAGAAGGGGGTTAATGGGGCAGGGCGGTTAAGCTTCACTTCGTGGCTAATTTCACAGCATGCCATTTTTCTAAGCGAAATTTTTTGATCGTAAGGTTATCGTTTTCATATACCGTCGCGTATATGTACCCGGATTTAAATACAGTCTTACTGTCAAAAATAGATTCAAATTCGATTTCCCCGCCGGGAGCATGAATGACCATCTTTTCTATATAGACACCCTCAGCGTTAAATACATCGATATGAACCTCGTCTTCTTTTGTAAACGAATTAACCAAAAGCCTTTTCTTATCATCTACCCACAGTCCGGCAAAGAGTGGATGTTTTTCGGGAAATTTGAATTGTTCCGATATCTTCTTATACAAAGGGAGCCTTTTTTTTCTTCGCCCCCTTTCCAGGTATGCATCGACGTATTCTTTTTTATCCGCATCGGTTACCGTTTCCGGTACCGCGTTCGCTTTCCTGATCGCTTTTACCGGGTTAAAATCTTTATCAAGTACATTGATCTCGTATTTATCGGATACACCGTGATAGAAATAATCACCACCGCTTTTAAAATAAAGGAATCCGGTCGGTCGAAACGGTGCGTAATAAGTAAATGCATAATCCCCTTCATGGATGATTTGAAGCCTGTCGTTGAAAAATTCATTCGACTCTTTAAGAATGTTACCTTTCGGAGTCATTTTTATTATTTTAAAAAAACTCAAAGAATCGTTTTTATCGTTCTTATCGATCAAACAAAGTACGAGATAGTTTCCGTCGGCATCGAGGAATAGTGCGATGGGTGAGTAATTCTTAAGGCTCAGGTCGGAATCAAATTCCCCGTTGGACCGGTACCGGGATATTTTCTTCTTTCTCCAGTCCACGATATAAACCATTTCGTTTTTCTCGTCAAGGGTGAGGCACCAGGGCAGCAGGGTTTCCCCGGGTCCTTCTCCTTCTTTCGAGAAAGATATGATAAATTTTCCATTTCGGTTAAAGACCCTTACTTCTTTTGTCCGGGATTCAAGGACATAAACATCTCCCTGGCCGTCTACCGCGAAATCCGTAATTCCCTTGAAAAGGGAATTTTCATCTTTTTCATCCCCGATTGATACTTCCTCCTTAAGGATATATTCATTCCGGGGGACCTCCTGTTTTATTTGTTTTGTGCATGAGGTAAACAGCAGCAGCGCCGCCGCCGTATAAACAATCGATCTATTCATAGAATACCTCCACAACGGCGTCATCCTACCTCAAATTCATCCAGGTAGTCAAATGCCTGATTGTTTTTCTCTCTGATCCTGATGTAATTTTCGATATTTTTGCAGATGAAAAAAGGTGCCAGGCAGGAATCCCTTAAAAAATAACCAACTCGATTCATTTGCTGCCGTTTCCTTACGGATTCTCTTTGATCGCACCGCTTCCACGATTTCACGATCACAAAGTTTATCTTAACGCAACGGGACCATTAAGTCAAGACAAACGAGAGGATATTTTCCTGATGGTTGAAATACTTTTCGATAAACCGGCCAATTTAGCCCCGGAGAAACCAGTCAACCGATCATGGTTTTATTTATGGTGTTCTTTTTTGTCCGGCACGTTTTTCCAAGAATCTTTTTTCATTTTTTTCCCGGGCTTTGTTTTTTTTAAACGCGAACCAAATAGAACCATTTATCAATGAAGACCCAAAAATCAGGAATATCATCGAGTGCTTGAAAAAAATCCGGGGCATTATGTAAAAAGATCGATCCAGATAATTGTTTCGCCATAGATTGTTATCAAAAAGCAGGGGATGGAAAATTTTTATCCAGAATGTCTTAAAGAAGGGGATTAACAATAATAAACACAAGACGATCAAAAGGTTAATGATGGAAAAAGTCGCCATCTTCGATCGATTGAAAGTAAAAATAAACAGGGCTGTGCATAAACCGGCAACAATTGCCAGGACGTCAAGAATTGCCCGTACCTCTTCCAGGTGTAATTTTTCTTTTTCCGTCCATCCCTTTTGCAGTGAATTTTTATGAAGAAAAAAACCAGTCAATTCATCGATATATTTTATGGCATTGGAATAACCGATATAGTTGCAGCGTTTGTGAATTTTGCAATTCAGTATATACCATTGGGGAAAATAAGCCATCAATGCGATAGGCAAATAAAGTGACAGGTAAAATAAACAGATTCCCGAAAGTACGCTCTTACTTTTCTTCAATTTGTTTTTGCCGGTTTGCAGCACGGTTTAAAGAAACTTAAATACCAGGATTTCGTCACTTATGGTATCAACAACAAAATGTTCATGGGGTACAAGTTCCTTCTCAGATTTCCAGTTCCCGTTTTTGTCTTTTTCCCGGGGAATCTTCATGTCTATTACATAGACGTTATCGGTTATTATACTATAATAATAAACGGGGCCGTTTTCCAGAACGATCTTCCACATCGGGGCGTATGGAGGCGCAATGCGTGATTTGAAAGCGACCTGTTCTATTTTCTTTACCTTGATATCGGAGATCGGCTTTTTGATCGCTGCCGCCAAAATATATAAGATATCCTTTTTCGAGACTAAGAATTTTGTAAAATAGCCGGATTTAATAGATACAAAACCGTCCACTCTCCCGGTTGCATCCATATTGATTCGATAGATAATCTTTTTGTTTTTATCCGTAATAATGATGAGCCATAAATAATCGTGAGGTATCCAGGCCATCCGGTTCTTTACTTTGGATATTTCCCCAATCTTGAAATCATCCGATTTTCCTTCCACCATATCCAATAATAATGATAAGTAATCCATTTGTGTTTTTTTTGCTTTTCGAGAAGTAAAAATATTTTTTATATTGGATAAAAAAATGTCTATAATTTTCCTTAGTTCTAACCGTTCCCCTGTTGAAGATTGGGTTCCGGCTTTTATTTTGGCAATATGGTCTTTTACTCCGTATATCAGGTCAGCGGTGATTTCTTCTTTCGTTTTGGGGTAGGGATGAGGTAGATAAAATCGCGAAGAAGGATCGGTGAGTTCTTCAAGAGATATGGGTTTTCTTCTTTCTTCGCCCCGGGTAACCTGACATAAGCAGAGCATTAAAGTCAAAATTGTAAAGTATTTAAATATCTTCATTTTTCCTCCCATGACAAAGAGGACACTGAGAAAGGTTCACTAATCGATACTGCATTCTCAGTGTCCTCCAGGATCAAGCGGAATGCCTAATTATTACTTTGGTTTCCATTATTCAGCTTTTTTAATACCAGGATTTCATCATTTATGGTATCAGGGACAAAATCATAATTGCGGGGAACAAGAGACCTCATATCTGTACGTCGTCCGTCTTTGTCTTTTTTCCAGCGTATTTTCTCTGCTACCTCATAGACCATATCCCTTTTTACACTATAATAATAGGTATTCCCGTCAAACATTTTGATCTCCCACATTGGTGTCAATAGGGAGCCGAGAGTCGATTGGAAAGCCACCCGCTCCATCTGTTTTATTTCATTTTTTGAAACAGAAATCCCCATTGAGTTCGACAGACTATTTAAAACGTCTTGCCCTGTTTTTAAAAAATGTGGTCCCCGACGTAAAGAAGGATCAACGGATTTAAACAGATCGGCGCCGTGTGTAGTGGCTCCGGCACTTGCAAACAATCCCGGTGCGGTCATCGCAACACGTGCGACAATTTGACCGTTTTCATCTTCTATAGTTATGAGCCACGTATAATCGTGGGCCAGTCGGTGGCTCCGATTTTTCACTTTGTGTATCTCTCCGACTTTATAAACAGGATTTTCATCCAGCAAGTGAAGCAGAATCGTTTTTATCTCAGGAGTTTTAGATTCACCATTATTTTCCTCACCATCTGCAAAAAGTATATTGATTGCGTATTTCAAATCTTCAATTATATCGACTCGCTTTTTGGGATACGGATGTGGAACATAAGAAGGTGAAGAGGGGTCGGTAAATTCTTTCATGGGCATCGGTTTCACCCTCTTTTCCGCCACGGCTGGCAGACATAAACCGAATACTAAAATTAAAACCGTAAAATATTTTACTATCTTCATTATTTTTCTCCTATTTTTATTAATTTATCGGTGGTAATATACCTTTGGGGTCGTAAACACTTGGCCCGCCATAATAAGTACCTCCTCCCAGTATAAACTGAATATGACTATCTACACCTGCATCAACAAGTGTTGGGAGAGGGAGAATAATCCAATAATCTCCACCGGAGGGAGTAAAATAATAATCTTTTAACATGTTGGCAACCAAAGCCTGATTCTCACCTTCCCAGGGATCCGGATCATGATAGAACATTACTTCCGCAACAGGTTTTCCTGTATCTGCATTTTCATGCCACTCAAAGCCCCGTACAATGACGGCATGAGTAAGATCATAAAATGGTACTATTGACGGTTTATCAATTAAAATTCCTCTTATGGCACCGGCAAGAAGATCACCTTGAGCATCGGGCTCACACCATTCGCGCATAGCAATTATCGCGTACGCAGAGGTAAAAGCATCAAGTCCAGTTTTGATAGCTGTTGGATGGGCGCCATCGCCAGACACTCCAATAGTCCCGGCAATATAATATTGATCCCAATATTGTCCGTCACGTTCCGCCCACATTTGAATGCAAGCAACACCACAAAAGTTATACTCTAATTGAAAATGGTATGGGATAGAGATTTTTTTTTTAAATGGCGGATCATCGCCACTGTCACAACCTGAGATACACAGGATTAAAACAACAAGGACTGTAAACAACTTTGTTTTCATAAATAAGCCTCCTTTTTTTAAATTTTAAGAGACAACCATAGCATAAGGCCCCATACCTGTAAATACATCGAAAGTTGTACATTTCAAAAAAAAGTTGTACCTAAAAATCACAATAAATTCTTTCATAACCTAAATTATACAATTTGGAGCGAGAAAGTAAAGCAATCATGCAAGAAAAAGTTTTTGTCTTCCTGTAATTGATTTTCTTGCTGTTGTGAAAATACCTTTTAAAAAGAGAAAAAAAGGGGACAGCCCCGAAAGCCCCGCCGGTCGCCGTCTTCTTCTAATGTGCCCTCCACAGGGAATTTACCGGGGACCGGTTTTTGGGAATTCCTGCACATAAAGCTCAGTACAACGATAAAACAAATCGCCAGGAAGGCAATGATATAATTTCTCATTCCTTTATCCTGTACTCGTGAAGGTAATAGACCTGGTCGAATTCTTTCGTGGTTTCGATATCCATAATGTAAAACAGATTTTTGTCCTTATCGAAGTAAAAATTTAAATCATAATGATGAGGCGCTCTGGCATTTAATACTTCAAATTCCTTTACGAATTCTCCGATACCGGTATAAAATTGCAGCAACACATTTGTTCCTTTGTTGCTCTTTGTAGGACCTACATAGACCACGCATACGTTGTTCGAGTTTAATACAAATATGTCTTTAACGTATGACATCCCTTCTTCTAACCGGTAAAGGAGGTTAATATTCCTTTGATCGTACGCTCTTCTAATTTCCGGGGTCAGAAAAGGTGGAAAATAGTTCTCTGTCTTCTTCCCGAAAGATGTAATCTTCTTTGTCTTGCGATCTATTTTCAATACCCGGATATCTCCGGTCCATACGAAATATATACTGTCAACCGACCAATCAAAAAATTGATTGAGGCCGATATAAGCCAACGTTTCCTTATATGCTTTTTTATACTGCTTTAATGATTTGAAACCGTAGGATA
>Ga0210082_1000174_pt1 | contig 13375 bp, 6 predicted proteins | sample White_ThreeSqA_D_2_FD_185592 | JGI IMG/M metagenome (GOLD analysis project Ga0210082, IMG submission 185592) | Wetland microbial communities from the San Francisco Bay, California, USA, that impact long-term carbon sequestration -... | ecosystem: Environmental > Aquatic > Marine > Wetlands ... | reverse complement strand
CAGAGGGCGATGGTTTTGTTTTCTTCGAGTAGTTTGAGGATTTTTCTTCCGGCGGATTCTTCGTTGTGTTCGTGGTAGGAGAAGAAGATTTTGGGGGGGGGGATATCGAAGCGGGAGAAGATTTTCCGGGTATGGCGGGTGTCTTCGCAGGCCAAAACGTTAACGGTGGATAAGATTTGAATGGCGCGGTAAGAGATATCGTCCATATTCCCGATAGGCGTAGAGACGATGTACAACGTTGCGGTATTATTATCAGTTTTCATCGCTTCTATTTTAAAACATAGCAAGGAATTGTCAAGCTTTTCTTAAACAAAAGTTTTTGGGAGTCCAGAACCCTTTTTTCAAAAAGGGTTCTGGTCGCCGAAGGCTTTTTTATTTATTAATAATATCTTTTCTGTCCTGAATTCCACGATTTGAAACGTCCAATTATTTTCGTTTATTCTGGAGATGAGTTGGTCTTTATAATTTCCGAAGATATCGGATTTTCGGTTGGCGAGGGTGCGGGTGGGGAAGGAGACGGCGAGCCAATGGGCGGGGGTATTTTTGATAACTTCCCAACCGGCGTTTTTTTGGCGGTGTTCAAGGCAGTGGTACATTTTAAATAGAAACGCGACATCGAAATGCTCTTCCGGGGGATGACAAAGGATGTCCTGCACTATGGGTGAAGGTTTCAATCCTTCCAATTGAAAGTAGAGATCGAGGAAGGCAATATTGTTAAGATTATTATCGAAGGCATAATATGAAACATCTTTGGGAAGTCCCATCCAGCGGAAAGACAGGGGGTTCAATGCGCAGGCCAGGTCGGCCAGTTTTTGGGGTTTGCCGGTGATGGCAAATAATTTGGGATAGAATTCATCCAGGATTTCGATGCGCTCGTGGGTGGAAGCATGTTTGGTCATTATATTTAGACATGTTTCCCTGATCTTGTTTTGGTCGCCGGAGGAAAATGCGGATTTTAATTGTTGTTCCGCTTCGGGGTAATCCAGGTGGCTTAAATAATCGGCGAGGATTAAGTGCAGCCGTTTCCTGGCGGCCTTGACGGCATTTTTTAATGATTTGTGTTTCGTTGTTTCCCGGGTGACGACATCCCGGATGGTATCCGGGGACAATGCCCTGTACTTTTTACCGGATTTGATCTCGTCGATAAGGGTCTCTATTTCATTTTTTTTATTTTCCGTCACCCTATCCTCTCCCCGACTCTCAATTTCGCGGACCGGGCACGCGGGTTGGTTTTTTTTTCATCGTCTGAAGCCGTCACGGGTTTCTTTGTCAGTATCTTTATGAGGTTGTTCTCTTTTGCTTCTTTTAAGACAGTTTTGACGATGCGGTCTTCGAGGGAATGAAAGGAGATGACGGCCGCCCGGGAACCGGGTTTCATTTTAGTGAAAAGGGTGGAAAAGAATGCCTCGAGTCCGGCCAACTCGCCGTTGACTTCGATGCGGATGGCCTGGAACACCCGGGCTAACGGGTCCATGGTCTTTTGTTTGGGCGCAATACGCCGGATAACGGTTTTTAATTCTTCGGTGTTTTCTATTTTTTTGGTCCTGCGGTGAAACATGATCTGATCCACGATCTTCGAGGGGTTCCGGAATTCGCCGTATTTTTTGAGGATACCGGCCAGTTTCTCATAATCGTATTCATTGACGACTTCATGGGCCGAGAGGGATTGATTTTTATTCATGCGCATATCCAGGGGTGCTTCCCGGGCATAAGAGAAGCCTTTGTCCGGGTTGTCGAGTTGGAAAGAAGAGACACCCAGGTCGAATAAAAAGCCATTTATTTTTCCCACATCGATGGGGAGGGTTTCCAAATTTTTGAAATCGGAATGGAAAAGGGTAAACCTGCCTTGAAACGGTTCAAGGTTCTTCTTCGCGATTTCCAGGGCATCGCTGTCTTTGTCTGTGCCGTAGAGATAGTTGTCGGGGCAGGCGTTTAGAATGCCCGCGCTGTGGCCGCCCATGCCGACGGTGCCGTCGAAAAAGACACCGCCTTCGGAGATTCTCAAAAATTCGTCTACTTCTTGTTTTAATACCGGTATATGCATTTGATACCGTTGTAACAGATTATATCGCAAAAATCAAGTATTAATGCCTTCGGCGACCAGAACCCTTTTTGAAAAAAGGGTTCTGGACTCCCAAAAACTTCTGTTTAAACAAAAGTTTTTGCGGAGCTTTTTTCAAAAAGCGACTCCCCGAAGGGCCGCCGGGGGCATTTTTTATTTGAATATATCAAGAGTTTAGAGTATAATAAAAGCTATTTTTTAATGGAGCTTCCGGTATGACTGAAGAGACAAAATACGATTTTAAAACAATTGAAGAAAAATGGCAGAAAATATGGGATGAAAAAAACCTGTTCAAAGCCACATTCGATGAAAAAAAGAAAAAATACTACTGCCTCGAAATGTTCCCCTACCCCTCGGGAAAAATCCACATGGGACACGTACGTAACTATTCCATCGGCGACGTTATCGTCCGGTTCAAAAAAATGAACGGTTTCAACGTACTCCACCCCATGGGCTGGGACGCCCTGGGCCTCCCGGCGGAAAACGCGGCAATCAAACACGATACCCACCCCGAAACCTGGACCCTCAACAATATCGACGTTATGAAAGGCCAACTAAAACGACTGGGACTCTGGTACGACTGGGACCGCGAAGTGGCCACATGCCTCCCGGAATACTACAAATGGAACCAATACATCTTTATTAAAATGTACGAAATGGGCCTGGTATACAAGAAAAAATCCGAAGTCAACTGGTGCCCCTCATGCAAAACCGTACTGGCCAACGAACAGGTGGCCGACGGTTCCTGCTGGCGGTGCGACTCCGAAGTGGAATCCAAAAAACTGGAGCAGTGGTTCCTGAAAACCACCCACTACGCCGACGAACTGCACGAAGCCCATAAAGAACTGGAAAAATGGCCCTCCAAAGTCCTCCTGATGCAAAAAAACTGGATCGGGAAAAGCAAAGGCGCCGGCGTTAAATTCAAAGTGGCCGACTCCGGCCTCACCATGGATATCTTTACCACACGACTGGATACCATATTCGGTTCCACTTTCTTCGCCCTCTCCGTCAAACATCCCATGATAAACGAACTGATAAAGGATCACCCCCAAAAAGAAGAAGCCGAAAAATTCATAAAGGAAGTCGAACTCGAAACCAAAACCACCCGCGAACAAACGGAGAAAAAAGGGTTCTTTACCGGGAAATATGCCGTTAATCCCTTTAACGGTGAGAAAATCCCCATCTGGATGGCCAATTTCGTCCTCATCGAGTACGGCACCGGCGCCATTATGTCCGTCCCGGCACATGACGAACGGGATTTCGAATTCGCCCAAAAGTACGGTATCCCCATCCGCCGGGTCATCGTGAAAAACAAGAACAAAAAATACCCCGAAGAAGTAGAAGAAGTCTTTACCGAAACCGGGTATCTCGTTAACTCCGGTCCCTATTCCGGGCTCTCTTCCGAAGAGGCGACCCGGAAAATGGGCGAGTTCCTGGAAGCCGAAGGCATCGGGGAATTGAAAACCATGTTCCGGCTCAGGGACTGGGGCGTGTCTCGTCAGCGGTACTGGGGGACCCCCATCCCCATGATCTACTGCGATACCTGCGGTATCGTCCCGGAATCCATGGAAAACCTGCCCGTGGAACTACCCAAAGGCGTGGATTTGACTTCCGAAGGCGGTTCGTCGCTGGCGAAGGACGAAACATTCGTTAAAACCGTCTGTCCCAAATGTTCCGCCCCGGCCCGGCGGGAAACCGATACCATGGATACCTTCTTCGATTCCTCCTGGTATTTTTTCAGGTACACCGGCCCCACGGCGGAAAACGTCTTCGATATGGAAGAAGCAAAATTATGGATGCCGCCGGATATCTATATCGGGGGTATCGAACACGCCATCATGCACCTGATATACGCCCGGTTTTTCACCAAGGTGTTCAGGGACCTGGGCTGGACGGATATCTCCGAACCCTTTCCTTACCTCCTGACCCAGGGAATGGTCAGCCTGGGCGGCAGCGCCATGTCCAAATCCAGGGGCAACGTGGTGGACCCGGACAGTATGATCGTCAATTACGGGGCCGATACCACCCGGCTGTTCATCCTTTTTGCGGCCCCGCCGGAGAAAGGACTCGAATGGAGCGACCAGGGTGTCGAAGGCGCGCACCGGTTCCTCCAACGCATCTGGAATTTCTTCGTCGCCAACCGGGACATACTTGCCGGTAAGAAGGAAACCGGCGTTCCCGGACCCGCGCCGGACGACGACCTGTCCGCGAAACTATACATCAAGTTGAACCAAACCGTTAAAAAGGTCACCGAGGATGTGGGGGTGAGGATTCAATTGAACACCGCCATCGCGGCGCAGATGGAATTTTTTAACGAACTCAGCAGCTCCCGGGAGCAATTGAAAGAGACCGACCCCGCGTTGATGCGCCGTGCGTTTCAAACGCTCGTATTACTGCTCGCTCCCTTTACCCCCCATTTTTGCAGCGAATTGTGGGAAAAATGCGGGTATGCCACACTCATCGAGGAAGAGCCGTGGCCGGGATTCGATCCCGAACACGTCACCGGGGAAACGGCTAACATCATGATCCAGATCAACGGGAAGATCAGGGACAAACTGGAGGTGGGCCTTGACTGTGAAGAAGCCGAAGTGAAAGAACTGGCCCTTCGATCGGAAAAGGTCAACGCATACACCGAAGGAAAAACCATTATAAAAATTATTTTTATAAAAAATAAAATGCTCAGCATTGTGGTAAAATGATATGGGTAAAATAAAATGAAAAAAACAGGCTTAATTTTAATCGTGTTGACCGCGGCGGTGTTCACGTTAGTGTTTAACGGATGTGGGTACCGGTTGTCGGGAACGGGAAAGCAAATACCGGACAATATAAAAACCATTGCGATACCGGATTTCGAGAATAAAACCACGCGGATCGAGGCGGAACAATTCGTCACTTTTGCCGTAAAAGAGGAATTTATCCGGCGAAGCGAATTGAGACTGGTGGCCGATCCTTCCGATGCCGATTCCGTACTGGAAGGACAGATCGTTGCTTTCGATGTCGTCCCGACCTCCATCACCGCCGAAGGCTCGGCCAATGTCTATCAATTGAACATCGTTTTGAGTGTCCGGTTTATCGATCTTACCACCAGCCAGATCATTTTCGAGGGTGAACGGATCAGCTTTAACGATACTTACGATATCGATGAAGAGGATTTCTTTTCGCAGGAAACCGAGAAATTGCTGGAGATTTCAGAAAAGTTTGCCGAGAGCGTGGTTACGACAATCCTGGAAAATTTTTGATGCGTGATATCGATGCGTGAGATACCGTTTTTTGATTTCCTCAACCGGGTCGAAACCGGGAAAGAGCAGTTTCCCATAAACATCCTGTACGGTTTCAACGAGTTCCTGGGAGAGCAGATCATCCGGGCCTTTTGCAAAACCTTTATCGAGGAAAAGAACGATTTTAACTACCGGCGGTACTACTTCGACAACGAAAATGAATCCGGCTGGGAAGATGTCATCGATGAAGCCAACAGTTCCAATTTCTTTATCCAGTCCAGGAAGATCATTGTCGCCACCATCCGGGAAGAAAAACAACTGACTTTAAAAAAAGACGACAAAGAAATGCTGAAAAATTACATGAAGAACCCGAACAGCAATACCATCCTGATCATCTATATCTCCCTGAACCTGATGAAAGACGATTACAAACAGTTCAAAAAGCTCAAGGTCGATAAGCTTTTAAAAGAGTTTGCGTCTCCGCATACCTTCGGCGTGGACCTGGACGGGATTCGCGAAGCGGAAGTCAAGCGATATATCCAGGCGTATTTGAAAGAGAGCGGTATTTCCATTACCGCCAGTGCCCTGGAAAAGATCATCGAGATAAAAGACGATGATTTTATCTCCGTGCTGCACCAATTGCCCCGGCTGGCCATTGCCGATATCCGGGACAGGGGGTTGGACTCGGAGGATATCGATAAGATGGTCACAGGGGTCGAGGCCCATTCCATCTGGGACCTGACCGACGCCATCGAAAACGAGGACACGAAGAAATATTTGAAAGTATTACAATATCTTTTTATCAACGGTATAAAAGCGACATTGATCATCGGCACCCTGGTCACCCATTATAATAAGATCTATATTGCAAAATTCTTATTAAAACGGAATATGCATCCCGATGAGATCGGCAAAGCACTGGGACAGCACCCGTTTTTCCTTACCAAATTCATCAATTCCGCCAGGCGGTTTTCGGAAAAGCGTTTGCAGCATATTTTGAGGCTCATTTACCTCCTGGATTATGAGTCCAAGACCAGCGGGGAAGAGTCCGCCCGTCTGTCTTTACAAAATTTTGCGTTCCGCATCAAACTAATCGATAAGCGTTAAAAAAAAGAGAGTGGATTTTCTTTTGACTTTCTGCTATAATGCGCTTTAGCGTTTTAACGTCGGTCCGGTTGAAAACCATGGAGGAGATGATCCGGATATCGATTGGCGTTGTTATTTATGTTGTTATTTATTTTAACCTCCATTATTTTAACATCCACAGCGGAGCCGGATGAAGCAACTGTTTTTTAAATTATTTTTTATCGCCAGCCTGGTCATAGGGGGAATTTCCCTTTTACAAGCACTTTCTCATCCGGGGGAAACCAAAATCTATCTCACGCGGGGCATCGATACCCGGGGACCGGTCATCGACGGGCGAATGACCGAAAAGGTGTGGGAAACCGCGGAGTGGGGCACGGATTTTATCCAGAAACAACCCTATGAGGGCAAAGCGCCTTCCCAAAAAACGGCATTTAAAATCCTCTACGACCGGCAATACCTTTACGTGGGAATCCGCGCCTTCGATACCGAACCCGGTCGAATCGTTTACCGGAAATCACGGCGGGACAATTGCGAAGGCGATTGGGTGCAGGTCATTATCGATAGTTATCACGACTTTCGTACCGGTTTTTCGTTTTCCGTCAATGCCGCCGGCGTGAAAAAGGACGCTCTCATTTCCAACGACGGGAAGGGGCTCGACGAGAATTGGGAACCCATCTGGTATGTAAAGACCGCCGCCGATGACCTCGGCTGGACCGCGGAGATGAAAATTCCTCTATCTCAACTGCGTTTCGATCTTAAAGAGGACCGTCCCTGGGGACTTTATGTGGCCCGCTTCCTGCACCGGAAAGAGGAAATCTCGGAATGGAAACTGGTCCCCCGCCAGGCACCGGGCCTGGTCAGTTTATTCGGGGAACTGCGCGGGATGAAACCGGTCAAAACGAAACCCAATGTCCAATTATTGCCCTATATCGTCGGGGAGTATTACCACTTCGATGGAAAAGCAAACACGTTTCCCTCCTGTGAGCGGTCAAACCGTTTCGACATCGGCCTGGACGGCAAGATCGGGTTGACCGACAACCTGACCCTCGATCTTACGGTAAACCCGGATTTCGGGCAGGTGGAAGCCGATCCTTCGGAAATCAACCTCACGGCGTTTGAAACGTTTTTCCAGGAGAAGAGACCTTTTTTTATCGAAGGGAACAATATACTGGATTTCGAGATTACCGGCGGGGACCTCGATACCGGGAAAGACAATCTCTTTTATTCCCGGCGTATCGGCCGGGCCCCTCATTACGATCCCCGGGATGCCGGTTTTGAAAATGTCAGTGGACCGGACTACACGACTATCCTTGCCGCTTTCAAGTTGACGGGGAAAACCCGCGGCGGTTTTTCCATCGGTATCCTGGAGAGCGTAACCGCCAAAGAAACGGCATCCGTGACCCATACGGGGGAACAATCGGAAACGCAAGCGACAGTGGAACCGCTCACCAATTACTTTGTACTGAGGCTCCAAAAAGACTACAACGAAGGAAATACATCTTTCGGCGGTATGTTCACCGCGGTGAACCGAGATTTAAGCGATCCCCAACCGGAGTTTCTTCACCGGGGGGCGTATACCGGGGGACTGGATTTCCAGCACAATTGGAAAAATAAAGAATGGAAAGTCTACGCCAACACCATCTTCAGTTACGTGTACGGCGAAAAAGAAGCGATATTGAGGACGCAGCAATCGTCCCGGCGCTATTTCCAGCGGCCGGATGCGTCTCATGTTACATTGGACCCGGATCGCACCTCCCTTACCGGTCACGGGGGCACCGTGGGCCTGGATAAGAACGGCGGCCGTTGGCTGTTTTCCTCCGGTGTAACCTGGCGTTCCCCCGGTCTCGAGTTGAACGATACCGGGTACCTCCACAAGGCCGACATGATCATGCAGTGGCTCTGGAACAGTTACCGGATTACCGAGCCCTTCGGTATTTTTCACCAATTGGACATCAGTATCGATGAATGGCACGGATGGAATTTTGCCGGGGAAACGATTTTCAACGGCATAAATGTCGCCCTCAAGTCGCAGTTTAAAAACTACTGGGGGCTTACCGCCAGGATAGAGCGGAACGGCGAATGGCTTTCCACCAGCGATTTACGGGGCGGTCCGGCGTTATTGCAGCCCGGCGGGTGGAAAAGCGCCCTGGCGATTCACTCGGATGAACGAAAAAAACTGCGGGTTCAACTGGAAGCCTGTAATTATCGGGGTGACAGCGACTCATCGAGGAAAACGACATTAAGCGCGGGGGTGACGTATCGCCCCAATCGTGCCCTCTCTTTGTCCCTGACACCGGCCCTCGATATGTTTAAACAAAAATTGCAGTACGTGGAAACTGCCCGACCGGATTCCCAAAAAAGATATATTTTTGCCCATATCGATCTAAAAACCCTTTCCGTTACGTTTCGGCTGAATTACAGCATTACACCCGACCTCTCAGTACAGTTTTACGGGGAGCCCTTTATCTCCACCGGGAAATACACGCGGTTCAAGAAGATCACCCGGCCCAGGGCCCATGAATACAACGACCGTTTCCACATTTATGACGACGATGAAATTACGTATGACCCGGGTGAAGACGATTATTATATCGATGAAAAAGGGGAAGACGGAAAACGTTTTTCGTTCCCGGACCCCGATTTTAATTTCCTTCAATTCCGGTCGAACCTGGTCGTGCGATGGGAATACACACCCGGTTCCGCCCTCTATCTCGTATGGGCGCAGGGCCGTACCGATTTCACGCACGATGCGGGTACGTTCTCCGCCGCGGACAGGATGAAAGACCTTTTTAATCTCCCCCCCTGCAATATCTTCCTGTTAAAATTCACCTACCGGTTGAAAATCTAACTTAATCTCCCGCGGCGTTTTCAAATTAAATTGAAACGTATTATTCCGACACATAATATGATATATTGATATATAATATATGGTGTTCACGAGGAATAGGAAAGTCCGGGATTTGGGGGAAGGGAAAGAGGAAGTTGAATTAATGGAAGAACGAAGCGAAGAGAAAAAACAGTGGACGGAAACGGTTTGCCGGTTATTCGAGAAACAGGCGGCAAAGACACCTCACCATATCGCCCTGATCGCCGGAACACAGGCGGACCCGGAAGTTGTCCAGGTATCCTACGGGACCCTGGATGAAAAAGCCGGGCTGCTGGCCGCGTCACTGGGCCGTAAAGGCATTAAACCGGACGACATCGTTGCCATTTCGATGGGACCCTCGGTTAACATGATCGTCGGGATATTGGGAATATTAAAAGCCGGGGGCGCCTATTTACCCATCGATCCCGAAACACCGGAAGAACGCATCCGCTATATCCTGGCCGACAGCAATGTAAAAACGTTGATAACCGCGGGTCCCATCCCCAAAAACATATCGGTGAACGTACATATTGATTCATGTAGGGACGCGATTTATCGCGTCCGAGAAGGCGTACAAAATATGGGGCATGTTTTTAATAGAAGGAAGAAATCCGGACGCGATAAATCGCGTCCCTACATGATCGATGCACAAAATCTATGCTATGTCATCTACACTTCCGGTTCCACCGGTCGGCCCCGGGGTGTAATGGTGGAGCACCGGAACCTGACCGCATACCTTGCCGCCTTTGACCGGGAGTTTTCATTCACACACCGGGACATCGTTGTCCAGCAGGCATCGTTCACTTTCGATACCTTTGCCGAAGAGGTCTTTCCTGTTTTATTAAAAGGCGGAAAAGTGGTTGTCGCCGGCAGGGAAACGGTCCGGGACGGCCGTTTATTCACGGATTTTATTATCAAGCACGGGGTGACGATCATCGATTGCTCCCCGCTTTTGCTAAATGAACTGAACACACGGCTCCCCATGGAGGCCCCCCGCCTTCGTCACCCGGCGTATACGTTTATCAGCGGCGGGGATGTTTTAAAATACCGCTATATCGACAACCTTTTAAAACTGGGCACGGTTTACAATACCTACGGCCCAACGGAAACCACGGTATGCGCATCCTACTACCGGTGCGAGGAGCGGGAGCAGCCCGCAGACGACATGCCTATCGGTAAGCCCATCGCCAATTACCGGGTGGAGATCCTCGATAAAAACGGCGGCCCCGTACCCACAGGCAAGGTGGGCGAGTTAACCATCGCCGGCGCGGGCGTCGCCCGCGGCTACCTCAACAACCCGGAGCAAACCGCGGAGCGGTTTAATAGGACCTATAAAACCGGCGACCTCGGCCGCCGACTTCCCGACGGCAATATCGCCTTTACCGGCCGTATCGACTTCCAGGTCAAGATCCGGGGGTACCGCATCGAGTTGGGCGAGATCGAGACCGTACTGGTCTCCCACCCGGGCATAAAAGAGGCCGTGGTCATCGCAAAAGAAGCCGCCGGGGCAAAATATCTCGCCGCTTATATCGTTCCCACGCTAAAACCAATGGACACGTCGCAATTGTACGAATTCCTGGCCGGGAAACTCCCGGCATACATGGTCCCCACGTATTTCACCCTGTTGGAACGAATGCCCCTGACCGCCTCCGGCAAATTGGACCGGAACACACTCCCGGAACCGGACCGGCGCGCCGGGGATAACATGCCGCCGTATCACCCCCCGGAGAACGCCCTCCAGGAAACACTGGTTAAAATGTGGCGGGACATTTTAAAAATAGAAAAGGTCGGCATCCATGACAATTTCTTTCAACTGGGCGGGCATTCGCTGCGGGCAATGACATTGGCCGCAAAAGTCCACAAAGAATTCAACGTGGAACTGAGAGTGGCCGACCTGTTTGAAAATCCGACCGTAAAAGCGCTCGCCGCCGTCATTACAGGCAGTACAGGCAGCGGAAAACATTTGTTTACCCCCATGCCCCCCGTGGAAGCCGTCGAAGAAAAGGAGTACTATCCCCCCTCGCCGATGCAAAAACGGTTCTATATCCTCAGCCGCATGGAAGACATCGGTATCGCATATAACATACCTGACATGTTAGTATTAGAGGGTAAGATAGACCTCCAACGGGTCGAAAATGCCTGCGGGGAATTAACCCGGAGGCATGAAAGCTTACGGACGTCGTTTCATTTGATCGACGGCGAACTGGTCCAGCGGATTCACCGGCCCGGGGATATCCATTGTCCCGTGGATTATTTTCACGTGACCGGCAGCGGTGAGGAACGTGACAAAAAAATAAAAACCATACTGGAACAACTCGTGTACCCTTTCGATTTAAGCCGCCCCCCGCTCTTCAGGGCGGCCCTGGTCAGGCTGGAACCGGGAAAACACCTGTTCCTTTACGATTTGCACCATATCGCGGCCGACGGTCTCTCATCGCTCATCCTGGAGGAGGAATTGGCCCGGCTGGTGGGGAACCGGGATTTACCCCCGGTAACAATGCAGTACAAAGATTTTTCTCAATGGCAAAACCGTATGCTGGAATCCGGCCGGTTGAAAAAACAGGAGACCTACTGGTTGGAGCAATTTAAAAGAGAGATACCCGTCCTGGCGCTGCCCACCGATTATCCACCCCCACCCATACAAAGTTTTAAAGGCGATCAAATCGATTTGCAATTGAAACATACGTTGACGAATAAGCTGTACCGATTAATAAGGGAGACGGGGACCACGCTGTACATGCTGTTGCTTGCCGCGTTTAACGTTTTATTATACCGGTATACCGGGCAGGAAGATATCGTCATCGGTTCCCCCGCCGCCGGACGGGAACATGACGGGATGGAAGGAACCGTCGGGTTGTTTATAAATGTCCTGCCATTGAGAAATTTCCCTACCGGGGAAAAGGGTTTCGACGGGTTCCTCCGAGAGGTCAAGGAAAATACGTTAGAGGCCTTTGAAAATCGCGATTATCCCTATGGAGAACTACTCGACAGGCTGGGGATAAAAAAGGACCTCAGCCGAAACCCCCTGTTTTCCGTTGAACTGGTGGTTCACAATATGGAACTGGCGGGTACCGGTACCCGGGTAAAAAACCCGGGATTCGGTCAATACGGTTACCAAATGAATATCGCCCAACTGGATATTTCCATCCTGGTTGTGGAGGAACCGGATGAGATCAACTGTTCCGTTATTTACTGCACACGGCTGTTGAAGCGGGAGACAATGGAACGGGCCGCGCGGCGTTTTACCTGTCTTTTGGAATACCTGGCCGCCCATCCCGAAACCCGGCTTTCCGATATTCCTTTTTTGACCGAAGAAGAAAAAAAACAGATACTGATCGATTTCAACCGTACGTCGGCCCCCCTTCCCGGGGAATTGCCGGTTCATCGCTTATTCGAGGCCCAGGCAAGGAAAACACCGGACAATATCGCCCTGGTAAATGGGGCACATATTTCATATAAGGAATTAAACGACGGGGCAGACCGGTGGGCCGGGATATTGCAGGCCAGGGGTGTCCGGCCGGGCCATATCGTCGGTATCCTGACGAAACCTTCAACCCGGATGTTTTCCGGTTTACTCGGGATATTAAAAGCCGGGGCCGCCTATTTACCCCTGGACCCCGATTCGCCGGGAGAACGGATACGCTATATCCTGGCCGACAGCGGGGCGAGGATAGTGTTGAGTGAGAGGGGTGAGAGGAGTGAGAAGAGTGAGAAGAGTGAGAGGAGTGAGTGGATTGAGTTGAGCGACATCCTTACTCCTCCTACTCCTCATACTCCTCCTACTCCTCCTACTCCTCCCACTCCTCCTACTTATCTATGTTACGTTATCTACACTTCCGGCTCCACCGGCCGGCCAAAGGGTGTCCTGGTAGAGCACCGGCAATTGACGGCCTATTTAACCGCTTTCCAGCGGGAGTTTACCATTACCTCCCGGGACATCGTGGTGCAGCAATCCGCCTATTTCTTCGATGCCTTTGCCGAGGAAGTCTACCCGGTACTACTAAAGGGGGGGAAGATCGCCCTGCCGGATAAAAAACAAGTACCCGATGCCCGGTATTTAACCGAGTTTATCATCAAACACCAGGTGAATATTATCGATTGTTCTCCCCTTTTATTGAACGAACTGAACAAGCGGCTCCCCAT
>Ga0210082_1000173_pt1 | contig 13528 bp, 8 predicted proteins | sample White_ThreeSqA_D_2_FD_185592 | JGI IMG/M metagenome (GOLD analysis project Ga0210082, IMG submission 185592) | Wetland microbial communities from the San Francisco Bay, California, USA, that impact long-term carbon sequestration -... | ecosystem: Environmental > Aquatic > Marine > Wetlands ... | reverse complement strand
GGTGCCGGAGTGTACTACGGATGGCAGGGAATAGGCTTGTCTGCCATGAAAATAAATTTTGCCACGGATTACACGGATAAACACGGATAAAATAAAAGGGCCCCCGCGCCGCGGGGTCCGTGTGCATCCGTGTAAATCCGTGGCAAAAAATTTTCATGGTTTTAAGGCGATGGCGCGCCGTGAGCGTTTAATCGGTCTGTCCCGGATGGTTCGGATGGGGAAATACGGGACAAATCGCTCCCGGGATCCGTTCGTACGGGGGGAAGACCCCCTTCGTACGGAAGGTTGATACCCTTCGTACGGAGAGGTGACCCGCTCCTACGGAAGGGGCCACCCGTTCGTACGGGGGAAGGAACCCGTTCGTACACATAGGTGGACCTGTTCGTACGGGAGGGGGGACCCGTTCGTACGGATAGGTGGACCCCTTCGTACGGATGGAGGGACCCCTTCGTACGGATGGGGGGACCCTTTCGTACGGCGTAGGAAGGGGGTCAACCACCCGTAGGAATGATTTCCTCACCCGACAGTTATCCCTCCCACGGGTGGGGAACCCTTTCCACGTGCCCAGGGCCGGGGGCGGCGAATCCGGGACCTTTCTCATTTTTTCCTTGACTTTTGAGTCATAGATACAATATCATTGTATCGATGAATTTAAAGAAAGCAAAGATACTGGTTACCGGTTCCGAAGGGTTTATCGGCAGCCACCTGGTCGAGCAATTGGTCGCCATGGGCTGCGATGTCCGTGCCTTCGTGCTTTACAATTCCTTTAACAACCGGGGCTGGCTCGATACCTTCGATCAAAATTTACTGGAAAAGATCGAAATTTTTACCGGCGATATCCGGGACGGCCGAAGGGTGGAAACGGCCGTGAACGGGATCGACGTGGTGTTCCACCTGGCGGCGTTGGTCTCCATCCCCTTTAGCTATGAGTCCCCTGAGAGTTTTGTGCAAACCAATGTCATGGGGACATTGAACGTACTCCAGGCGGCGAAGAAATTGAAGACCGGACGGGTGTTGGTGACGTCCACTTCGGAGGTGTACGGCACTGCCCGGTATGTTCCTATGGACGAGGCGCACCCAATGAGCGGACAGTCGCCTTACAGTGCCACAAAGATCGGTGCCGACCGTCTTGCCGAAGCGTTTTACACGTCCTGCGATTTACCCGTCACCATTGTAAGGCCCTTCAATACCTATGGTCCGCGCCAGTCGGCGCGTGCGATCATCCCTACCGTTATTACGCGGCTGCTCTCCGGGGAAAAAGAGATCGCACTGGGTAATTTGAAACCCACGCGGGATATGGTCTACGTCGCCGATACGGTCCGTGGTTTTATAGGCCTGGCAGAGTCGGAAAAGGTCACCGGTGAAGAGGTCAATATCGCCACCGGGCGTGAGGTATCCATCGGCGACCTGGCAAGGGCGATCATCGATATGATCGACCCCGGCGCACGGATCGTTATCGATGAGAAGCGGTTCCGCCCGGAAAAAAGCGAAGTCTACCGGCTCTGTGGTTCTTATAAAAAAATAAACGAATTAACCGGCTGGGAACCGGTCTATTCCCTGGAGCAGGGATTGAAAGAGACCGTCGAATGGTTTTCCGATAAGAGAAACTTCCGGTTGTACAAACCCCATATTTACAATATCTGATTGGAAAAATGAACGTCCATAGAACGATTATACCGTTAAGCATCGAGGGTTTCAGTACGGGCAAAATTGCGCGGTGGAAGGATTTCGTATTTCTATTCGATGCGGCGAATCCCGCCGCGGTTCAACTCGATTCCGATTACAACGTTGTGGGGCGCTTGCCTTTAAAGGAAATAAAAAAAATCGATTCCGTTCTTTTTAACCGCGATTCCCTTATCATTGCCGATTCCCTGGGTCATAAAATCCACTGCCTGGGAATAACCGGTGTCCCGGGTGCTCCCGTCACACTGTCGGGTTACGCGGGGTACCCGCTGCCCGTTAATGCCGTTCTGGTTGCCGCATTGTCAGCAGCGGACCGATACCTTTTCCTGGACAAAAACACCTGCATGATACGTGTATACGATTCGGATTTCAAGGAAATAAAGACCGCGGGCAGCCGGATGGGGTACGTTCAGTTGTACGAAGATGAGGAATCGCAGCGGCTGGGGTTCGAGTTCCCCGAGGATATGGCGGCGGCGGGAGATCGTATGGTGGTTTCGGATTCCGGCAATAAACGGCTGGTGGTTATCGACGGTGAATTCAAACAGGAAAAGGTCTTTAAACTACCGGAATTTCCTTATAAGATCGTTTTTTGTGATGAGGACCGGGTCGTGGTTTCCGATTTCGACCGTTCGTTAATGGCCGTATCGTTGGAATACGGGTTTATCGCCATGGAGGAGTCGGATTACGCCGTGGACTTTTTTCAATCTTTTCGTGACGGGCGGCGCAGCCTGGTGGGCAGCGAGCATGGGAATGAATTGGCGGCGCTCGAAATGCCCGGGATTTCCGTGGAATCGTTGGCCGAAGAAGCCGGGAACTCGCGTGTTTTAATGCGGGTAAAGATCGACGCGGGGCAACTGGAAGAGGCCCGTGGTATTGCGTTATCCGATGAAGCCCTGCTGCCGGAATACGCGAAGCATACCCCCGATGATGCCCTCGAGTCGGAATTGACCGGTTATGTGGAAAAAACCGTGAATACGGTTATCGAGAAAATCGAACCGCTTAAGGAAGAGATTTCCACATCGAGTCTCGAATTTGTTAAAACGTACAGGGCCATACCCGGCAGCGAGGACAGGGAGGCGGCCCATATCGATAAAGAGAACATCCGGCACCGCATGTTTTTAAAATTGAAGGAGTACCGGTCCCTGTTGAAAACGGTTAACGTTTTGAGGAATGACATTCACATGCACCCGGGACCGTTGGCGGTGTGCAATCGATTACTGGACACCCGGTTCCGGGATATCGAGCAGGGTATCCGGGAGAACCTGGCACGGATCGAGAGCAATTTGTCGAATTTCAACGAGGCGGCGTTATTGGAAGCCGTGGTGCGTTACTGGTTATTTGCCGAGGAGGAGGGGGTATTGTTCCGTGAGGCGGGCCTGGTATATGAGAAACTTTTTGGTGATTTGTTTCTCCTGGCGCTCCTGGACGATTTCTATTATCACGTCGCCGAACTATTCCTGAAACGTGGAAAGGTGGATGAATATATCTCCTTTGCCGACCGTGAACTTACCATGTACAGCGATAAAATGAACATTTTTAAGCAGTTTGTCCATCGATTGCTCCGTTTGAAAAGATACGACGATGTGCTGCGGATGCTGGACAAATTCCCCGATAAAAACAGGGAGGATGTCAATTATTTTTATTACCGGGTCTACCTGGCGCGATCCGACCGGGAGGCCGCGTTTCGCCATTTAAAGAAAGAGTTGGACCGATACCCGCACAAAGTCGAATTGATTCCCCGTTTAATTCAAATGAAGATGCTGGCCCGTGAAGAGGTCGAAACATATATAAATAAGATGCTGGAAAAGTCCGGTCAATCCATCGATATGTACTTGAATGCGGCCGCCGCTTTTCATGCCGCGGGGGAGGCTGAGAAAGCAAACCTTTACATCGATAAAGAGCTTCGACATTTCCCGGAAAACCAGGACGCCGCCGCCTTTAAATTGAAGCTGCTGCTGGATAACCCGGACCGGGAAGAAATGAAAAAATGGGTTACCCGTTTGACTTCTCATCGCTTTTCGCTGCTGCGGTCCAGGGTCTATTTTGTCCTTGAAGAATATGAGGAAAGCTGGGGGCATTTTAAAAAATTCATGGAAATGAATTCGGATCGCGCGGCGGCAGAGGCGAATGTGGATTTGATGATGTCGTTAAATTACATCCCGTTAAAGGAGCCGGAAGTCGACCGGTTGATGGAATTAACAAACCGCGTCATGTTTGATGTCTATAAAAAGGAAATCCGGGTTTATCTCTCGTTTTTGAAACATGTTGGAAAAATCGAAATGAGTATCGACGTGGAAACCTTCGATAATGAAGATTATCTCTCCGCCTATTCTACCTCTGTTATGGCATACGGTCATTTCGTGGAGCAATTGAAGGGGTTGGCGGAAGGGCAAAAATGGGATGAAATGTTACCGTTGGCCGAATCGATATTAAAATACAATCCCGGGGATGAGAATATCTTTGAAATGATCGACCGGGTGGTCGGATGAGTGGAATCGATCAAGTTATTCCCGGATCATTCCGATATTATTAATATAAAACACGTTGCGTAGGATAAAACACATTTTTTTCATTGGCCTTGCCCGCACCCGGCGGCGGGAGCCTGCCCCCGTGCCCCCGACCCGGAAACGATAATAAACACAAAAACAGGTGAAGTGTAAAATGAAAAAACACGATATAAACGAACCGACCCAATCCGGGCTGCAGCGATTAAAAAAGCTCTATACCTTTAAAGAAATTACGTCCATTTGTGCGGCGGAAGCCGGGTACCTGGATATCCGGGATTATAAATCAGATCTTTTAGTGACGGGTATGAGAAATGCCCTTGATATCTACAACCCGGGGCTCCGGCGAATCGGTCGAATTCACCTGGAGTTGGATGGGGATTTCGAGTCCGTTTACGCGGTGTATCACCCGCAAAAAGAGTGTTTCATCGTTACGCTGAGGAACCGGCATAACTATTCCGATGTACGTACCGGTTTCTTCGATGAAAACGGTAAACGTTTAGATGTAGGTTTCGGTATTCCTTTGAAATTCCCCTGTTTCAACGTATCGGCCGACGGATGGATTTACGTCCTGGATATTATCGGTGGGTTATTATACGTGTTGGACGCCGATTTGAATCTCATCCGTTCGATAGGAAAGGAGGGGGATGTCGAATTTTTAAGACCCATGGATGTGGGTATTTCAGCCCCATTCCTGTATATTCCCGATGAGCATGACTATAATTTGAAGGTATTGGATACCGGGAATTTGAGCGAAGTGAGCGGCGTTATTAAATTCGACCGTTTACTGGCGCCGAAGACCGCCGCCCCGGATGATTCCGGTCAAATCTGGACGGCGGCAGGCAATAGTAACCGGGGCTGTACACTCTTTAAATTTGACCCGGATTGTAACCTGGTGTTTCGAAAACATTTTTCCCGGGGTATCACGAGACTTTTAATAATCCGGTCGAACCTGTTTTGTATCGCCGGCAATAAATGGATTGTAAAATACCGGATTTGAAATTTGATTTTCCCCGGGATGCCGGGGCAGGCCATTATCGAGGCAATTATCGATGAAAACGGAAACGTCCGCGGGAAAATGTATCGCCTGTAATTCGACCATGGGAGCGCAGTTGCTTTATGAATATTGCCGGTGTTCCCTTTGCGGCTCGTGGACGTATCTGTCCGATAGACCGGCTGCGGTGGATAATAAGGAATATTTCGACCGTATTTTTTCAACCCTGGGCGAACTTGAAATTGATCCGGGAAAGGAGGAACTTTTCGACCGGTACCGTAAAAAAGATACCTTGAATAGGGATGGGCAATATCAACGGTTTCGTGCGTATAAGAGAAAGATGAACGGTTTTTTGACGAACGGAAAGAAGGTCCTTGAAATCGGGTTTGGCCGGGGCGTCAGGTTGGCCGGTCTTTTGGAAAAAGGGGTCGATGCCTATGGAGTGGATATCTCGAAGACGGCGGTCGATAATTTCAAAAGAAAATATCCCCGGTACCGGGAAAGGGTGGCTGAGTCGGATGCCTTCCCGGGGGGAGCCGGGGTCATTTACACCTGTGCCCTGTTTGAACACCTGGATGACCCCCATGGATTTCTCGAGGATCATTTTCCCGGGCTTCCACCGGGTGGAATATTGATCCTTGACGGGGTCCCGGTTATAAGTGAAATGAATGCCGGTCTTACGCCGGTAGACGATATAAGCTTTTGGAAGCCCTGTCACAGGGTGATATATTCGCGGCCTTCATTGATCGCACTTCTTGAAGAGCATGGCTATGAATTGATCGATTTTGCCGCATTGGATGATTTCAATTACAGGGTGTTAAGCCTTCACAATAAAAAAGGGTATAAAGCGGTGACACAATTAAGAAATGCCGGTCTGGATCATGAAGGGCTTCCCGGTATACCGGTTTATGAAGAGATATGCCGGGAGGCGTTGAATATTCATTCCCTTGCGTTATACGGCAGCTTTATTTTTGTTACAAAGCACCCACAGGGTGTCTTCTTGTAGGACACACCCTTTCGATAGCTGCGATACACTTTTTCCGGCACGTAAAACGTAGGTATATCGTGGTGTTTCTTAGGAGATTAAACGGCGGGAAAGCGAAAATGAGTGAAAAGAACGATCGTGTCGAGCTTTCGGTGGGAACGAAGAATCAAAGCCGGCGCCGGGAATGGGTCGTTAAACAATTATCCGAAATACCCCCCGGTCACAGGATACTGGATGCCGGTGCCGGGGAATTGAAATATAAACCCTATTGCTCTCACCTGGAATACGTTGCCCAGGATTTTGGCCGATACACCGGTACCGGTGACGGTAAAGGATTACAGATGGGTACGTGGGATCGAAGCGGTATCGATATTTGTTCCGATATCCTGGACATTCCCGAACCGGACGGTTCCTTTGATGCGATTTTGTGCATCGAGGTATTCGAGCACTTACCGGGGCCGTCGCCGGCGGTCAAGGAGTTCTCCCGGTTGTTGAAGGAAGGGGGCGTTTTAATCCTTACCGCGCCGTTTTGCAGTTTGACCCATTTTGCGCCTTACCATTTTCACACCGGTTTTAACCGGTATTTCTATGAGAAGCATTTGCCTGAATATGGATTTGAAATCCTGGAGATAGAAGCCAATGGGAATTTCTTCGAGTACGTGGCCCAGGAATTGCGGCGGGTCAAATCGACGGCCCGGAAATACTGCGGTATCGATCTCGAAGCCGAAGACCAGGCGGCGATCAACCGGGTCCTGCCTTTACTGCAGGAGTTGTCCGGGAAAGATACCGCCAGCAGTGAGCTTTTGTGCTTCGGATACCATGTAAAAGCGGTAAAGAAACAGCGGGAAAAATGATCGTTACACGATTGATCGGCGGATTGGGGAACCAGATGTTTCAATATGCGGTGGGGCGGCACCTGGCGCATCGCGGACAAACGGAGTTGAAACTGGATATCTCGGCCTTTAGCCGTTATACATTGCGCCGTTATGAATTGGGGATTTTTAATATCGTCGAAGATTTTTTCGATGAGGCCGGAACCGGGAATACGTATACGATTTACAACGAAAAAGAGAAGTTTAAATTTGACCCGGGCGTATTCGATTGCGAGGGAGATGTTTATCTCAAAGGGTCCTGGCAGAATGAAGGTTATTTCAGGGATATCGTCGATATCATAAAAAGAGAGTTTACCCTGAAGCACCCTCCCGATGAAATGAACAAAGAGATGCTGAAGAAGATCGTGAACAGTCCGTCGGTGGGTGTCCATATCAGGCGCGGGGACTATGTGAACAATCCCGTTACCAATGAATTTCACGGTATTTGTTCCCCGGGGTATTACCTGGAGGGTATCGCCGTGATGATGCAAAGGGTTGCACCACCCCATTTTTTCGTGTTTTCCGACGACCCCCAGTGGGCAAAAGCGACTATTAAAGCCGGGGCACCCGTCACCGTTGTTACCGTTAACGGGCCGGAAAAGGGGTATGAGGATTTGCGGTTGATGAAACACTGCAAGCATTTTATTATCGCCAACAGTACCTTTAGTTGGTGGGCCGCCCGGCTTTCGGAAAATCGAGAGAAAATCGTCGTGGCCCCCAAAAAATGGCTGAATACGGACACCCATGATACTTCCGGCTTCATCCCGAAGACCTGGATGGCGATATAACCGTGAAGAATGAAAAATGAAGAAGACCGGGGCGGAACAGTAATTCTAATTTTACCACGAAGAACACGAAGAACACGAAGGGAAAGATAAGAAAAGATTTTAATTACCTGCTTTTTCTTTATTTTATCTTCGTGTCCTTCGTGTCCTTCGTGGTTCAAAATCCAAAATTAGAATTGCTGGGGGCGGAAAGGTTACATGGTTTACGCCGATACGTATATTAACACTATATTTGTAGACCGGTCGAAATGGAGGCAAAGGACGCGGAAATGAAGGTATTGTTTTTAACTTCCCCGGCGCCCCCGCGGGCCGGTTTTTCCACCTCTGAGAAACGGCCGCCCCTGGGCCTGGGAGTCGTGATGGCGGTTTTAAAGCAGGAGGGACACCGCGTTTATTTCAGCGACGAGTATCTCGAACCGTCTCGAATATTGGATTCGGATTTTCTCGAACGAAACGGGATTGACTTTGTGGGAATATACTCGAATACCATATGTTACCAGGAGACGTTAAAACTGCTGGAGAAACTGGAAACGAAGCGAAAGAATAAGTTATGGACGGGAAAAATAATGATCGGGGGGCCGCATACGTCTGTCGGTTACAGGGACATACCCGGGTTTGTGGATTTTATCGTTATCGGGGAAGGCGAGCGGGCAATACTCGAAATTATAAACGGCAGTATAAAGAACAGGGTGGTACACGGTAAAAAGGTTCAAGACCTGGATGCCCTCCCGATGCCCGCATGGGAAGAATTCATCCATCTTCCCTACAACCGGTCTCACCGGTGGCACGACGCGTACCCGATGTACGTGATGAATACCAGCAGGGGGTGTCCTTTTTCCTGTTCCTTTTGCTCCGTTAAATCCATTGCGGGGAAAACGTATCGGTTTCAATCCGCTGAACGGATTATCGATGATGTCCGGCACATGATGACGTATTATGGGGCCAAAAGCATCTATTTCAGGGAAGATCATTTCACATTGAATAAAGAAAGGGTCATCCGGTTCTGTGAACTCCTTTTGAAAAAGAACATCCGTATCGATTGGCTCTGCGAGACCCGGGTGGATCAACTGGATGACCCGGGGTATCAAAAATTGATGGCCGATTCCGGGTGCCGGGCCTTTTACATCGGGGTCGAAAGCGGGAGTCCGCGAATGCTCGAGCTCTTTAAAAAGGGTGAGACCGTGGACCAATTCATCAAGGCCTTCGACATCTCGAAAAAAGTAGGCATCAAGACCTATGCCAGTTTCATCGCGGGGTTTCCCGGCGAGACGGATGAAGATATCGAGAAAACCACCCAATTAATAAAACGAATAAAACCGGACTTTGTCGGGAAAAATGTATTTGTGGGGTTGCCCGGAAGCGAGTTATATGATTATATCAAAGACAGGGGCCTCTATGAATATGAAGATGAGAACCGTATCCTCTATCCCATCGGTTTCCTGGAGAATGTCAGGAAATTCTACGGGAACAATCCTTATTTTTATGTGTATGACCGGGGTAAAATAAGGGGGCGCCGCGAAGAGGATAGTACCGTAGGGGAGGCGTCCTCGAAGCCGCCGCTGTTAAGCGTGGTAATGGCCGTTTTCAATCAACAGCGGTTTTTACCCGGGGCCATGTCCAGCATTTTAAATCAATCCTTTAAGGATTTCGAGTTTATAATCGTCGATGACGGCTCTACCGATGAATCGTTGAGAATCATCGAAAGCTACCGGGATCCGCGAATTAGAATAATCCGCGGCGAAAACAATAGGGGACTCGCCGGATCGCTCAACAGGGCCCTGCAAATTGCACGGGGCCGATTGATCGCCAGGATGGACGCGGACGATATATCAAGGCAGGACAGGTTTCAAGAACAGGTCGAGTTTTTGAGGAAACACCCGGATTATCACCTGGTGGGGACCTGGAGTAAAACCATCGATGCCGCTGGAAATGAGACCGGTGAAATGAAACCGCCGGTTTCATATGTAAAGATAAGAGAGGCCGTTTCCACCCGGAATCCCTTCGTTCACAGTTCCACCATGTTTAGAAAAGACGCCGTATTCAAAACCGGCCTTTACGATGAGAATTTCGATTATTCACAGGATTACGAGTTGTGGTCGAGATTTTTATTGTTCTATAAAGCTAAAAATCTAAGGACTTTTCTCCACTATTGGAGAAAACATGATGCCGGGACCTCTGCCGTGGACGCCGAAAAGCAAAGATTGTTGGCAGATGCCGCCGTGGGTAGATACGCCGGGCTTTTCAGGGTTCTCAACTCCAGGGAACCGGCCCCTCGACGCCGGGCGGAGGAATTTGTTCGACGGCTGATCAAACGGAAGGATATATTGAAGAAAGGCGAGATCGTTCTTCTCTTGTGTAATTATATCCTGGATTCAAAGCTGGCATTGGAAAAGAAAGGGCATTATCTCGGTTCCCTGTACGGGGCCTTCCCCGGGATTGTAATGAACCGGTTCGATTCCCTTTTAAAGGATGAACGTCTCGATGAATCCGTCCGCCAATGGATCCGGTACCGGATGGCCGGGAGTTTATATGATCGAAAGAAATTCCGGGAATCAAAGGAACTTTGTTTAAGTATTTTGAATGGAAAAGAGAAGGAATTTGTGAATCCCGGGGATGTTTATTTTTACCTGGGCAATATATATAAGTTGGAGAATAATCGGGAATGGAAAACCTATCTCGGTAAATGGGTGGAATATTCCCGGGATAAGGGGAGGAAAAGTACGGCGGAGATTTATCGATTGGGATTCACACTGCTCCAACTCGGCCGGTTAAAGGAAAGTGCGAACCGGTTTAAACGGGTTCTAAGGAAAAAGGACGTCCCTGGAGATACGATCATTCTTACCCATATATACCTGGGCGATATCTATTATCGACTTGAAAATGAAAGGTATGATATCCATTATAAAAAAGCGCTGGACATTTTAAGATCGAAGAGAGAGAAAAGCGATACGGATGTATACAGGACGGCTTCTCTTTATAAAAAGCTCCGGGATTGGGCGCGTGCCGCACGCTGGTTTAACCGGTTGTTGGCCAAACCCAAAAGCAGTCTTACCGCGGGTGTTTATTTCCACCTGGCGGAAATCGCGTTTGCCCGCGAGGATGAGGCCGCGGGCCGGCAATACCTGGAAAAATGCCTGTCGCTGGACCCGGCTCACGGGAAAGCAAAGGAATATCTTACCTCTCTTCCCCTGGTTTCGGTCATCATCCCGACGTATAACCGTCCCGGTTTGTTGAAGGAAGCGATCCGGTCGGTACTGGACCAGGAATATACCCGTTTTGAAGTCATCGTGGTCAACGATGCCGGGGCGGATGTCGGAGATGTTATCGATTCCTTTAACGATAAGCGCATCCGTTATTTAACGCACCCGGAGAACCGGGGGCTCGGGGCCGCCCGGAATACCGGGATAAAGAGTGCAAAGGGTAAATATATCGCCCTGTTGGATGACGACGACATCTATTATCCCAACCATTTACGGGAGATGGTCGGGGCCCTGGAAAACCCCGGTTTCAAAGTCGTTTATTCCGATGCCCTCCGGGCCCTCCGGCGGAAAGTGGACGGGGAATACAAAACCGTATATAAACAGGTGACCGTCGATACCGAACCCTTCATCTCCACCGCGTTCAGCCGGGTGGAACTTTTAACCCGGAGTATCGGTTCCTCCTGCAGTTTTATGTTTGAAAAAGAGTGTACCCGGGTCGCCGGTGGGTTCGATGAAACCCTGACCACCCATGAGGACCTGGATTTCTGGCGGCGGTTGGGATTGAAATTCCCCTTTTACCATATCGACACGGTAACCGCCGAAGTGCGTTCCCGGTACGATGGAACCACCATGAGTTCTTACAGGGCCGGGGAAATGGCGCGGAACCTGACTGCCGTGTTTGAACGATACAAAAAGCATTTGATAAAAGAGATAAACCGCGAAGGGGAAAAAAGTGTTTCCGATCTTTATTTCTGTGGCCGCGCCCTTTATAAAATGAGACGTTTTAAAGAGAGTCGACGGTTTTTTCAAAAGGTCCTGGAACAGGTCGGTGTACCTCCGCTCTGCCGGGCAGGGGCCCATTTGTATGTGGGGACCGTTAAACGGGCAATAAAAGAGGGAAATTGGGAAATTCACTACCGGGAGGGAGTGGACCTTTTAAAAAAGAAGAAAGCGAAAACCGTTGTCGATATGTTCCGGCTGGGGAGCAGCTATTACTTCCTGGGTGAATATGAAAAAAGTAAAAAGTGGTTGGAAAAGGTCGTTCAAATCGGGGTATTCCATCCCCATACGGTGGCGGAGGTTTTCTTTTTTATGGGGGATATGGCCCGCGGTAACGGCGGCGAAGATTGGAAACAATGGTATGAAAAAGGAATCGCCCGGTACAAGGAAACCCCGGCGAAGACCGTTAAAGAGATTTTCCAACTGTCTAAAATGTTGTATGAACTGGGGGATTGGGGCGCAAGCCGAAGCTGGCTGAAACAAATTCACCGGTCCCGGGACATTGCCCCGGATATCCATGCCCGGGCTTACCTCCTTTCCGGGGATATCGCCAGAAAGCAAGGCGGGAAGAATTGGAAGGAGTGCTATCGAAAAGCAATCGATCTATTCTCCAGGCAAAGAAATAAATCCCACCGGGACATTTATCGTATTGCTTCTCTTTATAAACAAATTCAACGGTTTGAAGATTCGGAAAGATGGTTTAAAAAACTGGTAAAGAGAAGAGATGAACTTGAGGATGAGTTGGCTTCCGGTGTGTATTTTCACCTGGGTGATATTTATTTTCATGCTAAGCGGGAGAAGGGGAAAGCGAAACGGTGCTTTTTGAAAACGCTGGAATTGAATCCCCGGCACCGGAAGGCCGGGGAGTACCTGGCTGAAATCGAGGAACGGCCGCATGAATAGTCCGAACCCAAAAAGGCTTCTGGCCATCGTACCCATGAAAGCCCACTCGGAACGGGTGGTGGATAAGAACATCCGGGAATTCAACGGCAAACCCCTGTTCTATTGGATTTTCGACACCCTCAACCGGGTGAACGCCGTATCGAAGATCATCCTCGATACCGATTCGGAGAGGATTGCCGAAATGGTGAGATCGTATTTCGATGTGGATGTTTCTTTTCGCCCCCGGCGGCTGCAAGGGGATACGGTGTCCATGAACCGGATCATCGAACATGTGATCTCCCTTTACCCGGAACAACAGACCTTTCTTCAAACCCATTCCACCAACCCCCTGTTGAAGAGAGAAACCCTTGAACGGGCGGTGGACAGATTTTTTAAATTAAAGGGATTTGATTCGTTGTTTTCCGTTACCCGGTACCGATCGCGGTTTTACGATTCCCGGTTTCAGCCGGTGAACCACGATCCCGGGGAGTTGAAACGGACCCAGGACCTGTCCCCGCTTTATGAAGAGAACTCGAATATTTATATTTTCTCCCGGGAGTCCTTCCTCGCGGCCCGGGCCCGGGTGGGAAAGCATCCCTATCTCTTCGAGATGGACCCGCTGGAGGCCGTCGATATCGATGAAGAAGATGATCTTGTCCTGGCCGAAACACTGATGAAGCTCCGGCCGCAGTAACGGTATCATAACCAAAGAGTAATGAATGAAAAGGCGTGGGAATTACCCACCAATTCTAATTTTGGATTTTGAACCACGAAGGACACGAAGGACACGAAGATAAAATAAAGAAAAAGCAGGTAATTAAAGTCTTTTCTTATCTTTCCCTT
>Ga0210082_1000172_pt1 | contig 13550 bp, 23 predicted proteins | sample White_ThreeSqA_D_2_FD_185592 | JGI IMG/M metagenome (GOLD analysis project Ga0210082, IMG submission 185592) | Wetland microbial communities from the San Francisco Bay, California, USA, that impact long-term carbon sequestration -... | ecosystem: Environmental > Aquatic > Marine > Wetlands ... | reverse complement strand
TGAGGGAGTTGAACACCTTCTCTAATCAAGATCAGCATAAGCATCATTGGGCCCATTCTATAATTTCTTGCGTGAACGATGGTTTTGGCAAGATTTCTATAGAATTTCATAGGATGTTTCTCGCCGGTGTAGCGGTCACCAATTTCTTCATTTGCGTTATAGACAAGGTTTGCGTCAAAACCAAAGATTTCCTTTGCGCTTTCCCAATGAATGTCCCAACCACCCAGAAAAAGATCCATTAATCTTCTATCGTTGGCAAGCCAAGCAACTTCACGAGCTTCCGCTTGTTCAAGGTCAGAGGCACCGAGTTCCATTTCTCCATCAGGAATAAAGAGTCTTCTAATCTCTACTCCTTCCTCTGATCTCTTAGGAATATTTTGAAGATTTCCTCCACCACCAAAGTGACTTTCGGAACTGTTAAGTCGAAAGGTAGTTACCCAAGAATAAGAGGTTCTAATTCTTCCATCTGGATCAAGTTGGAAAGTGGTATAGGTGTCGGCAAGTTTAGACATCTTACGAAAAAGATTGAGATTGGTTAAAACTTGGAAACGAAGATCCGTAGGATTTTTGTATTTCTTAAGAAGAGTGTTTATCGCATCCTTATCCGAGGAAAGCTTCCCAGTTTTGTGGTTATACTGGGCCGCACAATTAAGATATACATAAAGAAGATCTTTCACCTGAACATGGCTACGAAGATTAATAGAAATCGGCTCCATTCCATTGGTTAAGCGATCAGAATTTACAAGGTTGTTGAGGTTTTGTTCTGCTTCATTCGCCACGAGAGGAAATTCCTTGGCAAGTTTATCTCGTAAACTAAGATCAATCTTAACACCTTTAATCATCTTATATAACTGGGCCGGAAGAACTCGCATGGAGAGGTCATAATTTACGTCAGTGCCAAGCTTTCTTCCATCTTTTAAAATGTGGGGAAGAACTTCTCTGGTGGTACAGCAATCTCGAATATTATAAATAAATTCTTGGTAGTCATTTCCGCCAGTGACATGGACCTTACCCTCATCCTTGTAATAAGATCGCCAAGTATAGATACTGGTACAGTAGGCAAGACTTTTTCTAAGATAAGGATAGTTCATAAAGTGTCCTACCATTGTATCCTCAAGTGTTCCATCAGCTACCCGAAGACCGTAGAAACGCCCAAGGATTGAAAGATCGAAAGAAGAATTATGGAAAACTTTTTTTACTTCTGGATTGAGAAATAGTTCTGAAATTGCCTTCCATATAGCGCATTCTTCTTGAATTGTCCAAACAAACTTAAGGCGCTCTAGGATTGGGATACAAAAACCCCGTTCTCCGCTATCCGCAAAACCTATACACCAAACTAGCGGCCCAGAAACGTGACGAATAGTCTCAATATCAATGGCAACAACTTTGCCCGGATTGTTAATCTCCTTTAATCTTGCTATAGTTTCTTGAAGGGATTTAGTTATGGTAAAATCTTCTTTGATCTTTGGGAACATAGGATTATATGATTGAGCTTTTACCCTCTCTAAATCCCTAATAAATGTTGGAAGAGCATTTATTTTGTCCTTTTTCTTTTCCCCTTGAAGTCTTTCCTCTGGTTCGTTCATCAAACGATTAACATAAGAAGGATGAGTCATAGGATAAACTTTAAAGCCTGGAACAAGTGTGCAAGGAAGAGTTGAGCCTCTCCAGGTCAGGATTTTCTCCTTTCCGCAAAGATGCTTGAGCGGCTCATTTCCAAGAGCAACAATGACATTAGGTCCCTCTCCAGTTGCGTTTCGACGGACAAGAAGATTCTCTAACCATCGACATAATTCTTCAATATGTTCTTGGCCCTCGAAGGATAAAATCTTCTTTCCCTTGTCTTGATAAAAATAACCTATATCATTATCAGGCGGTCTTTGAGAAAAAACGTTTCTTACAAGAACCATTTTTCTTTCCAACCCAGTAACTTTAAGACAGCGGTCAAGCAAGTTTCCTGCAGCACCAACAAAAGGTTTTAGGAGATAATTTTCCTCTTCTCCTGGGGCTTCGCCAATAAAAAGTATTTTGGCATCAAGCGGCCCATCAGGAGGAATAATATTTGTTTTTAGACGATCCATCTAAATTCTCCTGTTTTTCATTTTTGAAAAAGCTCTCACTTTCTTTTGTTTATAATTTTGTCATAGACCTTTCAAGTATAATTTTGTCGTAGACCTTCCAAGTATAACGAACGTCAGCTAAAGCATCATGGAAATCGTCTTGGTTGTGAGGAATCCCGAGACGATTAACTGCTTCAATAAGCCTAGGCCACTTTTTCTGTTGGAAGAAACGACAACAAAGAAACATAACATCAACTACCTTCTCTATTGGAGGATAGAAAAAAGGACCTTCTCCATAAAAGGCAAGAATTCTTTGTAAAATAATCAGGTCAAAATTGATAAGGTTATAACCTATAAGATTGGCTGGTTGGTTTTTCCAAACTAGAGTTTTCCAATACGAGGTAAACCATTTAAGACTTTTTCCTTTCTCCTCAAGAAGTTTCGAATCTATTCCGTGAACCTTTTGAGCTCCTGGAGATATTTCTATTCCGGGATTTATCAATATGGAATCATGACTTTTTTCCTTTCCGATCCAATCATATACACAAACAGCTGCTTGAATAGGAAGATCATAGAGAACATCTACTCCTGTGGTTTCAAAATCAAGAACAATGTGATTCATAAGTTTCTCCTTTCATTTGCTGCAAAATTTGCCTCATGAGAGTCACACCAAGAAAGGTAATCTCTTCTTTCTCATCACATATTACGGCATTCTTGTAGTCAAAAAACAAGTCATTGAGTTCATCCAAAAACTTTATCTTGTTTGCTGACTCTTGCTTAATTTTGTCTAATTCCTCTTTGTGAGACATTTTACTCTCCTTCCAAAGACTCTTCCTGTTGTGTTATTGCGTAAAATCCTTTTATAACATTATCCAACGCAAGAGCACGATAGGTTTGTTTCTCTTCAATCTCAAGCCAATCAAGTTTGTGGGTAAGAGCAAGAACTTCTGCCGCTACTCCGAGCATTCCACTTCCAGCCATTGGATCAAGAACTTTGTCTCCAGGAAAAGCGCTTCGTTGGAGAAGTTCAAGATAGATCATCGGATGTTTTGCGCTGGGATGTATCTTTTTCATAGAAGGTTTTGGTTGAGGAGTTATGATAATGTCTGGTGCGCCGAGTTTAACGAGCTTTTTGCTTCCTTTTCTTGCAAAGGCGATTGGCTCATAAGATCGACTGGGCCAAATTTCAGAATTTCTTGTCGCATGATTGACTATTCCAAAGAAGAAATATAGGTGACTATTCTCGGACATTCTATCATAAATAAGTTTTAGCCAAGACTCAAGATTAAAAACGAAATTCTCTGGAGAATCCTCATAAGTTTCCTGGCTGAAGTTATGAGATCCTTGTTTGTACCAAATAAGAGGCAGCCAATTGACTGTGAAACCAACCTTTTCAAGCAAGGTGTAAACAAGACTTTGCCGACTTACCTGATCCAAACTAACTCCCCAAGGAGGATCAAAGATAACTATATCAAAGGTTTTATCGAGAGAAGAAAGAGCATTCTCCATCTTATCACAGATTATACGGGAGGAAAATTTCTGTATTTGTTTCTCTATGAGAGAAAGATCATCTTCTTTCTCTTCTTTCTCCTTAAGATCAGCCAAAACTGTCATTCTTCTTGCATTATCCATGATCTTTCCCATAACAGCTTTGGCCTCTTTTTTGGTCTTGACTCCTTCGAATGCTTCCGGCATTGCAGCGGCAAATTGAGCAAGTTCGAGATTTTCGTGAACTGCTCCAGTTGAGCGATTGGTAAGATTGGCGGTTTGTTTAAGCCCCCAACCACCAGGAGCACCTTGTTTACTCTTGCCATAGATCTCTTGTTTGATCTCATGAAGACGAGCCAGACCTCTTGCTTCTTCCATAAAGCCCAAATTTTTTCGACAAAGATTTTCTTCGAGTTCTGTTTCCAAAATAATAATTGGATCAACTTCTTCTTGGAGACGAAAGGTATAGGGAACTTGGATAAGTTCGCAAGCGCGAAGACGTTGTTCTCCAGCAATTAAAACAGGTTTTCCTTCCTCGTTTAGGAAACAAATTCCAGGATGATCCTGTCTACGTTTCTTTATAGACTCGGCTATTTGCTCTATCGTCTTCTTATCGAACTCTGTTCTTGTTCTTCCTTCTGGAACAATTACGTCTTTGCAGTCACATTGATATAGTTTCTCTTCCAGATTAGTTATCATTTTCTGCTCTCGCCTCCGCAAGTAAGGCCTCAAGGGAAGTTCCAAGACCTATTAACATTTCTCGCAGCATTTTTTCTTCTGCATTTTTTGTTGGTTTTCTTTTTGTAGCTACTCTTTTCTTTGTTTTAGTTTGTTTTGAAGGAGAAAGCATAAACTCCATAATTGCTTCTTGAACCCTATTTCGTTCATTTATTATTCTTCGTTGAAGTTCAGAAAAAGAAAGCTCACTTGGAGCAAGCCCTATTTCCTTTACTAAATTATGCATTATAAATCCTCCGTTTCTATGGCCTCTTTCGCGATTTTCTCGGCAAAGAAATTCTTTATCTTCTTTTGCTTAACAGCTTCCTTTATACATTGAGTAAGAAAAATTTTTCTTTCTCCAGTTTCTGGAAAGATACGATAAAAATCCTCGAAGAGATTAATAGGAACCTGAAAGTGAATGTCCTTCAAGATGTTTTTCATTCTTCCTCCCTTTATAAACTTTCCCAGAGCTAATTCATTATTGAAAAAGCTCTCGGGAAAGTCTATAGTTCTAAGGATTTATTGTGTCGGACTAAAAGGGTGTATCTTCAGAGTCTCCATCGACGGACATTTCAGAGATTCGATCAGGTTCAATAAAGGTTTTCTTGTCAAAGATGTTGATATTGTTGATAATGGTCTCACCATCACGAAAATCAATAGCACGATCGATATAGACTCCGACTGTGGCATTGGGAAGAATTGTTACTTCTTCATCCAAGACAGCACAACCTTTTGCGACCCGGGCAAAGTTAGCAATGAGTTCCATTTTCTTGTCGTAGAGAAGCATTCCTCTTCCGTCATAGGCCGAAAGGTCTTCTTCCTGTGGCATCTGAAAATACAAGGTAAACCTTCGTCCATTGATCTCAGGATTGTCATGAATGACGACCAAAGAAACTTCCAAGTTGTCTCCGCCACCATCTGCGTAGGGCTTTTCAGCTTTCTTTGCCTTGTTGGGTTTGATCTCTGGAGCCTTGGTGATCCGACAAAGATAGTAATCGGGCGCGAGTGATATAGGCTGTTCGATTTCTTCTACACTTTTGTTGAATTTCATTGTGGTCATTGTTTTCTCCTTGTTGTTTTGTGCTTGTTCTTGTTTTCTAGGTTCTTAGACTTATTGTTTCTTCTTTTTCCTCTTTTTCTTCTTTTTCTTCTTTTTACCTCCTTTCTTTTTAGGTTTAGTATTTATACTTTTGGGATAGTAAATCCTTGTGGATTCGTCTTTCCCTGCCTACACGGAAGAATAGAAGAGATTTTGGAGCATGTCATTTTGTAGTCATCTCTAGCGAGCATTTGGTTCTCGCTTACTCTGGAATCTCTTTAAAGCGTTTTTTTAGTATGTAGCGAAAACCTGTGTCCTTTTTAGAAAGATCAACCTCAACAGGATCATCCCAATAGACACCTTTTTTGTTTAAGGTGGATTTGAAAAAATCCTGTGAGCCGTTTCCTTTTGTGATCCAATAGTAGTCGGTCTTTTTGTTTTGGCCGTCTTTTCTGTTTACCCAATAAGTTTCGTCGAACCAGGAGGCAAGTTCTGTTCGAGCAGTTTTTCCGATTACTTTTGGAAGAAGATAAACTTGGCCCTCGGCGCTGACTTCAAGATATTCATGGTGTCCTGTGACTATATAGTGACAAGGAAGTTCTTTCATGGAAAGAATATGATCGCTGAAAGCTTTCATCTGGGGACTATAGTGTTGTTGGGCAGGTGAACCACCAAGACCTGTTTTTGGATCAAGAAGAAGCGCCCAATTCATAGCATAACGACCCATCAAAGTCATATTGTCTTCGACTATAAGGCTGTAAGGGAAGTCCTTGGCTAGGGACCAAAGTTCTCCAGTTAGTTTCTTTGTCTTAATCCAAGCTTGAGGACTTGTTGGATCAGGGTCAAAGAGATTAATGATTTCGATTCCAGGGACACCAAGCAAGGTCTGATATCGTCCATCGTAGGATATGACAAGAACAGGTTTCTTTTCATATCCTACGATGGACGATATCAGACCTTGCTTGGTGTCCATCGTAGGATATGACAAGAACAGGTTTCTTTTGCCCATCGTAGGATATGACAAGAACAGGTTTCTTTTGCCCTTTATAGTATTGTGGAAAGGTTTCGATGGATTGAGTTTTTCCTCCGCCGGAAGGTCCAAGAAGACATATACGACCTTTCCAGTTGTTAAAGGATTCTTCCTCGAAGGAGAAGGAAGTTCCGAGAATTCCTTTTCTTTCTTTTCCTCCTTGTTTAGCTTTTTCTTCATTCATTGTTTTCTCCTTTCTGCCCGAAGGCATTTAGCTTGTTAAACATTTGCTTAACCTGCGCTACTGCGTCAGGTTGAAGCAGTTGTTAGAACCACACTTTAAAAAATCCGCCCCACCACAAGAGCAGGAATGTAATACCTATAGATACTAACTGGGTAAAGACATTGTGTTTACCTGTCTTTGGCTTACCGTGCAGATGAGCCGTTAACAGTAAAAACACAAACCACAATAAAACCGTAATAATCTGTGGGGCCATTTTGCCACCTCCTCGCAAATTGTCCAGATAATAAGCTACTGCGTTTATCTGGTTGTTTGTCGTTCTAACGCCCCACCTTACTCGCCAGGCCGTCGTTTCGCCCGGTCGATTGCAGGCGGTTGTTATGCAATTCTTCTTAAAATTTGTCCGATTGGGTTTTCTGAAACCTCAAAAAGTGGTTTACCGGCAAGCCATATCTGGCATTGGACATTATTTCTTTGCTCATCCCAGGCCATGTGCATAACTTCTGTCCCAAATTCATCCGACAATCTCTTGACGAATGCAGATGCGGTTTCAAAACCCCAGTAATTAAAAATCCCGGAGATAACCACATATGACCCCTTGTGGGCTTCAAGCTCTTTTGACATACAGTGAGATGGATCTCCATCTTTTCCGCCCAAATCTGGATCGTCGTCTGTTTCGCGCATTTCAAGCACAATTTTCTTGATGCGTTCTTTCATATCTTCGGTGTCGGTAGCACCTGAAAAAATACCACCGGTCCTTATCCCAATCATATGTGAAATATAATATCCCATCTTTGCCCCCTATTGCATAATGTTTAGCATGAGCAGCTTGTCTGCTCTATGTGCTAGTTAATTTACTTTAGACTCCCAATCCAGGAACTCGCCGCAACAAAGCGGCCGCTCCTGCATTTCACCTTTATCAAAAAGATCGATATAATAATAATCACCGTTGAACCTGAAACCCTTTGCGTCTTCAATCCCCTGCTGCTAACCCCAAAACTCAGCTTTAATTAAAGCGTGTTCTTCTGGCGTTTTATTCTCATCATTTACGATAAGTAGCCGTTTGATATACTCGTCATAAAGTCTATGTTTCATTTCTACCTCCTAAGTCACCACCGATTTTTTTTAACCCTTGGACAATGTGTAGGGCCAAAGTCATATAATCTTTTACCTGCTCGTCTGACGGCGGGTCGGTGCTGTAGTCGCTTATTGATTGTAGAATGTCGCACCCAGAACAAGACCCGTATCCTACCTTGACAGCCCAATAATCGTTTGGTTGATATCCCTTGGCGGCAATGACAAAAAGTAGTGTCCCTTGATAGTCTCCATCGTCAATAACGTGAATCCGTTCAGGATCAGGTACGCCATAGTCAGAATCAGCGCCAAGCACCCCAACCACTGCTTTGACAATAGTTTTGTATTCATCTGGATGCGAATTCCTAAAGGATTTTTCGATCTCAAGCTTTCCTGCCTCCCACTTCTTGATAAAATCTTCGATCATTGCAGACTCCTTTCGGCAGTATAACGAATTAGCTGTGCCGCGCGTCTTTCGTCGGCACCAGCGTTTGGTTAACTGTGTTGATTATATATGTATCTATCGTTTAAATATTTGCCGTCTTCTTTGTCCGGTCGAACATACTTCACAAGGAAATCAACAACGGGTGTTCGACCACCGGCGTTACCCAAAGAACGATCATTTAGCCTGTTTCGTTCAACTCTCCATACGGCACCTTCAACTTGCTCAAGAGCACCATGAAAGCCCAAATGCCCAAGCATTGTCATGGCTTCTGCAATGCTAAGAGGTGGCCCGTCAGAAAGAATTTTAGGAGTTATAAAACGACCCGCCAAAGCCCTTTCGATAAAGGCGTCAAAATGCAATCGGTCGTGTTTTTTCTGCATCAAATCGAAAGCCACAAAAGGTTCATGCGGAAGTTCGTATCTTGTGCCGTGGGCCAATAGCATCCACTCACCGCACATTCGTTCCCCAGGAAGTAGGGCTGCCCTAAACCGATTGGCGTTTTCACGGACCCATGCAGCAAAATAATGGTGCTGGATGTATGGTGATGTTTCGGCACGATATCCGGCGCGAGTCATTGGAACGATCTCCTCATTCAAGAGGGCAACCCCGACATTAGAGCCATCAAGTTTCTCCTGGACTATCACGCGGTCATATCTATCCCGGAGAATATCGCACGCTATTGCCTTCTGACCTTCATGGCATTTATGATCCCCGGGCCCCATACGACTGCCTGGCAAGTGCGCTATGTGGCCATAACTTTTGTGCCCAAGTGGTTTTCGGCTCATTTTGTAAACTCCCACGAAACAGTTAACGTTAAGGGTAAGCGGCTGTACTCGTTCCCATCACCGTAGTTATTCATTGTCATTACCTCCTTTCAATTAATTGTGTATGCGGTTATTGGGTTCCCGCGTCTATTCCGGATTTGTTTATGACGGCGTAGTCCACACATCTACCTTAGGGCTCCGTCTTTCCACCGGCCAATGGTAAGCTTACAAACAGCCCACTCCTAAAAACACACCATCCTCAGCTTACCAATTCCGCCACCTCCAGATTCACTCACCACACCATCAAAGGAAGGTCTTTGCAACTGAATCCTGCCACTTGTTTATGGCCTCCCCCACCAAAAGACTTTGCGATCTCGCCGCAGTCTATGTCGTCCTTTGTGGTATACAGACTCACGTTCCAGACCCCGTTCCTCCTACAAAAGGCTACCATAACGTCATGCTTTTCCGGGTCCCAGACAGAGTCAAACAGCTGTGAATTAACCATGCCGAGATTACAGCATATAGCATTTAACTTACGTCCGTTCGGGTATTCAAACTCAGACTCAAACGCCATGGAGTCACACTTTTTCTTGTTTTGGGATATTTCGTACTTCCAGATAGTCTTTCCGCGCTCAATTGTGAGCTCTACATACGCTCGCCAATCCCGTGAAAACAACTTTCCCCATAGGTTATCGTTACCGGGCCGAGTGTCTTCGTGTAAGCGCATCCCATACTGAAACAGCAAAACGTCCGGGTCAGAGTGATTCCAAACATCATACATACTGAGCAGTCTTACCGCGCGAGGAACTGGCTCGTCGGTTAAGTACGTCCACGCAATCTCGCATGCACCAACACCGATGCCGCGTAAGCCAGCCGGATTAAAGTCAGCTCTATCGGCAGCTTCTATCGCCGTTTTGTGATGGTCAATCCAACAAAGATCAGCGATCTTGTCCAGTCTTACCATGTCTTCGATAGGAAGACCGAAGTCAACCATGTAGACGGTTTCATTAGCGACGCTTTTCCAAGGAAATTCACCGCCATAATTGATTGGAACCATTTCGCACTCTGGGAAAAGGTGCTTCACGATGGCCCCGCTACAATGTCCGTCAAGATCCGCACTGTGATAAAAGCATTTCATGATTTAAGATTCTCCTTTCTTACACGAATGTTCACCAACCTATCTTCTTAGAGATTCCAGGAGTAAATCCCTTGAACTTCTTTTCAAATATAGCATAAAAAGGCTTCCTTTTATCAAAGTATGAGTGTCCTGCTGGAGCAAATCTCCATAGCCTTGCCATATCTTCTTGGCCCATTTGATTTATTTGGTCTATAGTCCTTTGCTCTTCTTCTGTGTATTGTTTTTCCTCAGTCATGTTCTTTCCCCTCCTCAATCGGACCTTCTGAGATAATCCGAGAAGAAATAGAGTTAACTCCCCATTCCTTTTTGCCCCTTTTAGGTATAGCCGCACCTGCGGAGTTAAATGTTTTATCAATAAATTCTTTCGTTCCCTCATAGGTAAGTTCCCGCACAACTCGGTAAGTGGGTTTGGGAGGATCAATAGGGATAGCCCTAATAGTATCAAGTATAAAATAGGCTTCTTTGGATACTTCCCACCCAGCTTCTTCTACGAGTAAATCAATAAGACGTAGTAGTTCGTTTTTATCTTTATTATTCATCGCTTCCCTCTCTTTCCCATGGAGTCCAAGGAAGAGGATTAAGTTTAAGTTCGTTTTCCGATAAAAGAGAACTTTCGTCATCAAGATCCCAGGGTTTAATTGGCCTAAGACACAGTCGGCGATAGGTACAAGGACTAGTTCCTGGACCACCAGCACAAATTGTCGGATGTCTTTCTCCTGTTTTGTCCCATGTCCAGCGATTCCACTCTTCCTGAATCTCTCCGCAGATCCTAACGGTTCCCTCCATAAATTCCTCGATTCTCCAAGGATGAATTTCTATAAGATCCCGCGAGAATTTCTTTGTGAGTTCTTTTTGAGGGCGTTTTGAGACAAGATTCATAAGGGTTCCAAAAGGTTTTTCGCCGGTAACCTCTCCTAAAGCCCACTGATAGCCACTTACTTGACTGGAATGTTCCCACTGAGCAAGATAGTTTTGGGTAAAATAAGCTCCGGTGGTCTTATCCTCTCTATTTAGAAGCCCATAACCTTTCCAATTGAGATAGGAGTCTAATGCTCCAGCATAGAAAAGATTGGTTCCTGGAATAGGAAGACAAAATCCAACTTCTGTGGCTAAAGTATCCCAAAGCTCTTTTTCTGGATAAAGTTCCATATATTGACCGAGAAGGATAACGAGATTTTCCCTCGTATCATTTCCTTTCTCAATAGGAAGTTCTGTATCCCAGATTCTTTGGGCTTCAACTAGAGCGAGGTTTTTCCTTTCTTCTATCGCTTGCCCCTCCGTCTCATGCCATTTGTTGATCCCCTGGCCAAAAGCCCGACCGAAGCAAAAATATCCCGGAGTCTCCAGGGGCTCTATTCTTCGAAGAAAATAGTAAAGCTTTCTCTTGCATTGACAATACGTTGAGATCATTGTATTGTCAAACTTAGTTGGAAGACTAGCCTCTTTTAGTTTCTTGTCTTGCATTTTTATTTCTCCTTTTTGTTTCCTAGTTTTTCTCCAAATAAATCATAAAATTCATTATATTGTTCTGTGTTTATCGCTTCCTTGTAAAGCTCAAAAATCCTACAATGTTTGCATGTGAAACCTTCCCAACCATCTGCCAGATCAATACAATAATTGGTGAACTTACAGAAGAGAAAAGCGTTTTCTTCTATCTCATTCATTGTTAATCTAAGACAGCGTGTTGGATTTTGAAGAATCATTCATCTTTTCCTTTATATAAAAAGGCAACATAATAGGTTAGAAGAACCACTACTATTGTTAGGCAAATTATCTTAACCATATTTTCTCCTAAGAACCTTATCAACAATTCTATGGCACTTTTGGCAACGATAAAGATTAAGGGCTTTTCTTTCAATTATCCACTTATCTTTCTCGCAGAAATGACAACCATTAATAGGGATTAATTGCCTTTTTGTCATTTGCTTCTCCATGGTTGGGTTATATAAAGGAATAAGAAAAGAGCGAAAAGGTTATGATGCTTAAGCTCATTTTCGGTTTCTTTGCTATTTAACAGCAAAGTTTCAAGGTCTTTGTGGTCTTTTTCTTTAGCTTCTCGCATAAATTTTTTGTACTCTGTTTCTATTTCTTGTTTTTGTATTTCTAGTAAAGGTGAACCCTTTCTCATAAGAGAGATTTGATTTCTTTTAGTAATAATCTTAAAATCTTTTCTGTCCGGCCAGGAAGATATTGTTGCAAATAGCCTTGTCCGAAAACTTGAAAAGGTTAGTTCTGGTGGAACTATTAGATTTAATCTTTGTCCAGGATTAAGTTGATCCGCCTCTTTTCTTAGTTCCTCTAAATATGATGTGTCTAACATGAGATTCCTTTGATCGTTTTTGTTCATTGTATCATGGAGATTGGTAAATGTCAAGCTTACCTGTTATTTTGTTTCGATAGCAGGAAGATTATTCCCCAGCCTCTTTTTTCTCTTTTTTAAGAAGAACTTGTATATAAGCTCTTGCAGTTCGTAGGCTTCTTATGCGGATCTTTCTATTTCTTTTACTTCTTCTGTTTTTCCAGTAACGTAGAATTTGTTCATCTATTTTATCTAGCACTTCTTGTTTTGTCGTGGCTTTTTCTCTTTTCATTTGTTTTTCTCCTCAGCTTTTTCATTGTTGAAAAAGGTCTCGAAATTGTTATGCGATCAGGATTTCTTGTTCCCCGTTGAGTATTTTAGGCTTCCAGCCCTTTTCCAAAAGAGCCATAAAGAACTCGACGGCTTGTTTTACTGTGGCGGGATAAACTGCCCAGTTACCTTCTTTTGTTGTCCAGGTTAGTTTTAGGTGTTTTGTTTTCATTCGTTTTTCTCCTTTTCAATAAGGTCAAAGATGTCAGGGAAAAGTTCTTTGGGATGAACTTTAAGTCCCTGGGCCAGCCGAACAAAGAGGAGAAAAGATGGTAGACCTTTTCCTCTTTCGCAAATTGAAATAGCGCTTTGTGTTAAAAAGCAAAGTTCTGCTAACTGAGTTTGGGACAGTTCTCTGGCTAAACGTATTTGCCGAAGTTTTTGGCCAAATGCCTTGGCGATTTCTTTGTTACTGTAGAAAAGAAGTTCATACAAATAATCTGGTTCTCCGTCAGCCAAACGATTTAGTAGGTCTCTTTTGGCTTTGTAGATGAGGTTACTGGCTTCTCTCTCGGTCATTCCATCTTTTCCCACCAGAATTTCCTTAGTTGTTTCCGTTTCTAATTCGTGTGTTTTTGTTTTCATTTGGTTTCCTTATTTTGTGATTAGTGGTTTTAATTTTTTCTGTGACAAATTTCTTTCTTCTTCTCTGGCCTGTTCAAGGGCGAGTTGAAAGCATTCATATTGGCTTTTTGAAAGGCCGTAGGGGAAGATTTTCTTGGTTGACCTTTCTTTTTTCTCGGCAAGAATTATTTGGGCCTCAAGGTCCCATTTTTTGGTAATGATGGTTTCTATCTTTTTGTTAATAGTCTTAATGGCCTCAACAAGTGGTTGTTTTTCTGCTGATAGATTTATAAGTTCTGTGATCAAGCGGTCAATTTGTCGGGCGATTGATTCTTTTTCTTGTTCGTTCATATGGGTTCCTCTTGTTGTTGTGTCGTGGTTGTTGTTATGCCGTCATTATTATTATTATTATTACCGC
>Ga0210082_1000171_pt1 | contig 13570 bp, 15 predicted proteins | sample White_ThreeSqA_D_2_FD_185592 | JGI IMG/M metagenome (GOLD analysis project Ga0210082, IMG submission 185592) | Wetland microbial communities from the San Francisco Bay, California, USA, that impact long-term carbon sequestration -... | ecosystem: Environmental > Aquatic > Marine > Wetlands ... | reverse complement strand
CAGGTGCAAGGCAGCACCGTCTTGTGAGCCGGACGCCGTATCGAGAGCAAATCAAACGGTTACTTCCGTAAAAGACGCGGGAGCTTGCGGCAGCAGTTGGGCCTTCTTTAGGTGTCAAACGCAATAGCGCTCCATGTAGTCCTTCACATCCTCGATTCCAAGGGCCAACCATTCAGGCGTATACCCGGGATACATTGAAAGAAGGTTCCCGGAGTATCTTTAATTCCTTTTCCCTGTCATAGAATTTCATTTATCGCAACCTCCGTTACCGTAACCACGGTTACGATACCTCAACACCCCAAAAAAGTCAAGCTCCGCGGGCACGGCCCCGCGGCGCGGGGACCCTTCTTGCACGGCCCGGGTGACGGATTAAGTCCGAATGGTTCCCCAAACCCCGGGTGCTGCAATAGGGAACCCCGGCATGGGGCGGCGCAGAGGCAAAGGTTTACCGGTAAGTGACGTCCACGCAGACAAGGGTGCCTGTGTTCGTACGGATATAGATCTTTCCGTCCGCCAGTACCGGTGCGGTCCAACACCTGACTTTGCGGGACGTCTCCACTACTTTTGCTTTGGAAATATCCTTATAACCTTTTGCCGAAGCTTCCATGACAGTCAGCTCGCCCCATTGGCTAAGCACGATAAATTTCCCGTTCACCAGGATCAGCGAGCAGTGCCCCGTATCGCGGCTCCATACTTCCTTGCCCGTGTCGAACGCGACGCATTTCAGGTAAGCCGTTCTGTGGCGGGTATCGCCGTGGGGAACATAGAGGTGACCGTCCAAATAAATACTGCTGCCGAACTCGTTTTGCAAATCTTTTCGGAACCAGTGTTGTTTCGGTGTTTCGCTGCCCGGGGTGAATTCGATCATGGTGGCCCCGTTTCCATAGGCCGTTGAGATGAACACCCGGTTTCCCACTACCACCGGATCCGGTGAGTCGGCGCCGTCGTTGAAAATCCAGGGGAAATGCCATACCTGTTCGCCGGTTTCGATATCCACGCCGTTGAGGCGGCGATGTGTGAAAACTGCCGCGTACTTTTTTCCTTTGTAGGAATAGATAACCGGGGTAGCGTAGCCGCATTTGCCGTTACCGTCGCCCCATATTTTTTCCCCTGTATATTTATCCAGTGCCAGGCCGTTTCGGCCCGCGTTAATGATGAGGCGTTTGCCTTCGATCACCGGGCTGCCGCTAAAACCGTACAGCGGTTCATGGGCCTCGAATTTTTTCATGACATCGAGATACCATTTCTTTTTCCCTGTTTTTGAGTCCAGGCAGTAGATGTCGCCTTTTCGGCTGACGGTATAGACCCGGTCACCGTCAACGGCCGGGGTGGAAAAGGGGCCGTACCAGTTTTTGACTAAGTAATCGTAGGTGAAACGCCAGACCTCTTTGCCCGTGGCGGCGTTGAGGCAGTAAACAATATCTTTATCATCGATATTGCCCATGGTATAGAGGCGTCCGTCCTGCGCCGAAACCGCCGAATAGCCGCCGCCCACGTTGGTTTTCCAGGCGATGTCCGCGCCGTCGGCCAGGGCGTTGGGGTTCCAGTTTTTTTCATTGGAGATACCGTTACGGAAGGGGCCGCGCCAATGGGGCCAGTTGTCGGCCGCGGCTGTACCGGGGAAAAGTTGAAGAACCGTAACCAGTAAAAGAACCGTAAAATAGTTGGTAATATCGTTTTTCATTTTATTTATACGTATACGCCGGGGAATGGTTTACCCTGAACTTCTGACCAGGATCGTCACAACACCCGGGAAGGATTCGAATTTCGGTTACAGGTACCGAAATTGCCAGTAACCACTATTACAATACCCCAGGACCCCAAAAAAGTCAACCCCGCGGCGCGGCACTGTGAATCTCTATACAATTATTTTTCTGTGTCTTCCGTGTGTTCGCCGGTACGTGGGCTATATTCCTATAATCGGTATTTCTTTATTAAAAAGGGGAGCCGCCTTAGCAAAGCTTAAGGCGGCCTCCGTCAGAAAAGCTGATTTGATAGATCGAAATGCTCAAGGCTTAAGGCGCTTCAATCGCTTCTACCGGGCAGAACTCAACACACGTTCCACAGTCCGTGCATTTCTCCGCGTCGATAATATGTTTGTCTTCGCCTTCCGCAATCGCTTCTTCCGGGCATTCGGGCGCGCACGCACCGCAGTTGATGCATTCGTCGTTAATCGTATGTGCCATATTATTCCTCCTGCTTTGAAACTCTATCTTACCCTAAATCGGGCTTTTTTTCAATAGATATCGTGCAACTTTTATAACAAAAGACCAAGGAGTACCGCCGCCGCAAATATCGCCAGCACCGCAAACACGATCTTCCCTGCCGGCGGACGGTAACGGTCCGGGGTATAGACCCTGTCCGCTTTATCCTTTGTAAACGGCAGCATCGGGTTCCTGGCCGCTTCCGTCAACTTCCGGGCAATGTCGATACTCCACACTTCCATTTTACTAAACGCTGTGTCCCAGGGGTCTACGACCACTTTCCGTATCGCTTTCGCCGGTCTCCGGTACAACCAATCCAGGTCCAGCGCGATTTTCGCTTTAGGCGTAATGATCGGCCGCATCAACCAGAACAATATAAACGTAAAGATCAACAACTGTATCACTTCCACCAAATGGTGCATGGTAAAGGGGTTCCATTCCACCGGCGAGGGCAGCCAACCGTAGAGTTGACCCGGGAATATCCCGTGGAATATACAGAAAAACGCCACCAGCGCCATGCCGATGTGCATGTTCACCGGGGGTTTCGTCGGTTCCAATTCCGCCGGTTTCTCTTTCGAAAACCACGTGTAATAAGGCAGCTTCAAACCGACACTTAAAAACGTACCCACGGCCGCAAGGTTCATCAATAAAAACGCCCACTCATGGTTCTCGCCGCCGGAAATCGCCGCCGCAACGGTCATGGATTTGCTGATAAACCCGTTGAACAACGGGAAACCCGAGATCGAAAACGCCGCCACCATGTACAACACCATGGTAACGGGCTGTTTTTTGACCAGCCCACCCAGGTCCGTTAGCTTACTCTTCCCCGTGGTGTGCAGCACCACACCCGTGCCCATAAAGAGCAGGGCTTTATATAAAATATGACTGAAGGCATGCGAAACCGCCCCGTTGATCGCCATGGCCGTACCGATGCCCACACCCGCCACCATGTAACCCACCTGGCTGATAATATGGTACGCCAGGATACCGCGGATATCGTTGGCCAGCACGGCGAACACAACACCGTAAAGCGTCATGATCACACCGAAGATCAATAAAATTTCCCAGCCCGGGAACACCCGCGCCAGCACGTAAACCGCCGTCTTGGTCGTAAAGGCGCTCAAGAACACCGCCCCCGTTACCGTGGCTTTGGGGTACGCATCCGACAACCAGGTATGAAGGGGCGGTACCGCCGCATTGATCACCACGCCCAGCAGCATCAACCACGCCGACAAACCCATCTCCGGTTTCATCTGCGAAATCAGGATACTACCCCCCTCTTTCGAGATGTGGATCAGGATGCCCGCAAAAAGGAGACCGCCGCCCAGCACGTGGTAGAGCAAGTAGCGAATACCCGCGTTCTGCGCTTCCTTCGTCCGTCTCGCCCAGATCAAATAGGTCGAGGCCACGGCCATCATTTCCCAGTAGATGAACAACGTGAAGAAATCGCCCGCAAAGGTCACCCCCAGCGCACCGGCCACGTACAACAACGCCGCGCACTGCTGGCCCGTCTCCTTTATATGATACGCATATATACCGCCCGCCGTGGCGATAAACGAAAAAATAATCCCGAATATACGGCTCAGCGCATCCACTTTCAGCAGCGTCAGCTCATAATTCATCACCTTCGCCGTTAACATGGCCCCGTCTTTTATCGTTAAAATAAGAATCAACGCCGCAAGCGGGAACAAAATAAATGCCGCCGAACGGATTTTCTTCGGCAAGAACGGAAGCAGCAGCGCGCCCGCCGCCAAAATAAACGCAGGAGGAATCGTCAGTTCACTCATTATAATAATCCTCTTTCTTGTAGATAACAGGTCCTAATATCTTTTTTCCAAACAGGATAAGCACCGCGCAGCCCACCGCACCGAACCATATCCAAAAAAACGGAACCGACGCCCACCAGTGCGCGCCGCCGTGCGACCCCGCGGCCGCGGGTTCCGCATGGGTGTCATGCGTGTCCTGCGCGGCGTGCGTGTTCTGCGCATCTCCGTGTACCGCTTTCGTTTCATGCGCTTCTTGCGTGCCGTGGCCGCCGGAAAATTCGGCGACGATCGACAACGCCGTCATCAACGCCAGGAACACCACAAACACCCACTGCATTTTATTTAATTCTTTTAACATTTTCAACATCCGTTTCACCCCGCTGTCCGCCGGCCGCCGGCCTACGCCACAATACTCGCCGCGATACTGCCCGCCAGCTTAAAGAAATTAAAGAACAGGTCCGGGTAAATCCCAAACAGCACCGATAAAATTGCACAGATCACGATCGGAACCACCATGAACAGCGACGCCTCACCCTTTCCTTTCAAGCCGTCATCGCCCTTCCTGAAAAAAGCGATGTGAACGATGGGGAAAAAATAGGCCGCATTCAACAAACCGCTCACCACCAAAATGGCCAGCGGGATCAGGTTCCCCGATTCGATGGAACCGATACCAAGGTACCACTTGCTCACAAACCCGTTAATAGGAGGTATTCCCGCCAGACCGATGGCGCCCACGGTAAACGCGCCCATGGTCCAGGGCATAACTCTCCCGATTCCGTTCAACTGGCTGATATTTTTCCGGTGCAGGTTCACCGCGATGGCCCCGGCCACGAAAAAGAGCGTGATCTTCATGGTGGCGTGAAACGCAATGTGCATTATGCCGCCGGTAAAACCCGACTTCGTCAACAGCGCCGCGCCCAGTACGATATAGGACAGGTGCCCCACCGTCGAATACGCCAGCCGGCGTTTCAAATTATCCTGCCGCAGCGCGATCAGCGATGCAACAATGATCGTGATTCCCGCCATGGTCAACAGGATCGTGTCCAACCCGAAGGCCGCCATCATGGCCGGGCCGAAGACAAAACCCACCACCCGGATCACCGCGAAAACACCCGATTTAACCACCGCCACCGCGTGCAGCAATGCGCTCACCGGCGTCGGGGCCGCCATGGCCGTGGGCAGCCAACTGTGAAACGGCATAATACCCGCTTTCACTCCCACCGCGGCAAGGAACAATAAGAACAGCATGGTCGCCCGGGGAAGGTCGAGCATTCCGTCTGAAAATAAACCGCCCGCTTTAAAATCCAACGTTCCCGCGATCCCGTACGTCCAGACCGTCGCGACGATCAGGAACAAGCCCGCGGTCAACGTGTAAATCAAATATTTCCGGCCCGCCTTGATCGCTTCTTCATTCTCCTCGTGGATGACCAACGGGTACGTCGCAATCGTCAACATCTCGTAAAACACGATAAACGTCAACAAATTCGCCGAAAACGCAATACCGATGGTGGACGAAAGACAGATCGCGAAACTCGAAAAATAACGGGTCTGTTTATGAGAATTCTCACCCCGCATATACCCGATCGAGTAAAAGGAAGTAAATATCCACAACCCCGATGCGATCAACGCAAAGAAAATACCGAACTGATCCACCCGCAACGCCAGGTTGATACCCGGCGAAATCTCGATGATATTCAACTCGGCAACCTTATTCAACAATGCATTGGGCAGCAGCGAAAGCACCAACCCGAACTTTACCAGCGACGCCGCAATGGTCCAGGATTCCCTCAAATTCGGGTGCTTCCGGCTCCAGATAATTAATGGGACCGCCGCCAACGATACCAGAACAGCCAATAAAGGAACAATCGAAGTATAAGTCGTCATATTAGTCTCTTACATTCCCGCAGGTATGATGTATTTGATGATTCCGTTAACGATGAAGGCATTTAATATACCCAGCACGATCAAACCCACCGCCAACACCAACGTCGGGATTAACATCGAACCGCTTACCTCATCCCTCGGTACCTCGGCCTCCACCACATGCCCCGCGGCATGATGATCGTTATGATCGTGACCGTTCGCGCCGTTTTTCGAAGCCGTCAACGGTTTCATGTAAACCTTTTCAATAATACGGAAAAAATAAACCGCGTTCAGTAAACTGCTCAGGAAAATGACCCCGATAAACACCCAACCCGTCCACGACGGACTGCTGTAAGCCCCGCGGATCAGGTACCACTTACTAAAAAAACCCGCCATCGGCGGAAGCCCCACCATCGAAAGCGCTCCCACCGTAAACGCCGCCATGGTCCAGGGCATCTTTTTCCTGACCGTGTTATCCAATTTAAAAATATTCGAATGCCCCAGCTTAAACCGGAGATTTCCCGACACAAGAAAAAGTCCCGCTTTCATGACCGCATGATTCAACACGTGCAGCACCGCCCCGATCAACCCGAAAGGATTCGCCAGGCCGATACCCAACGCAATATAACCCACCTGGGCCACACTGCTGTATGCCAGCATCCGTTTCATCTCCGACTGCGCGATCGCCATGATGGAACCGTATATAATGGCGATCGCCGCCATCCACGTGATCATCGCCGCCAACGGCAATGTTTTCGCCACGTAAGAAACGCCGAAAACAAAAAACATAACGCGCAGCATCACATAAGACGCCACCTTCGTCCCCGTCGGAGCAATGATCGCCGACGATGTCGAAGGCGCATAAGTATACGCATCCGGCAGCCAGCCGTGAAGCGGGAACAACGCCATCTTGATTCCCATCCCCAGAACCATCAGCGCCAACGCGATCAGCACCGTGGGCTGCCCGATAATAGAAGGAAGGATCGCCTTCACATCCGCCATGTTCAACGAACCCGTCGTCATATAAAGGAACCCCACGCCCAACAGGTAAAAAGAAGCCGCTACCGTACCCATGATCAGGTACCTGAACGCGGCCACCGGGGATTTTCGCTCACCGATCGCAATCAGTCCGTAAAGAGAGAGAGAACTGATCTCCAGGAAAACATAGAGATTGAACAGGTCGCCCGTGACCACGATCCCGTTAAAACCCGCCATCATCAAAGAGACAGTCGCAAAATAAGGCGCCTGTTTCCCGGGCATTTCCTTGCCGACGATCTCCCTCGCGTGGATCAGCACCAGGAAGGCCACCACGTTGATCACAACCATCACAAACACCGACAGGTGGTCCAGCACATATTCGATGCCGATGGGGGGTACCCAGTTTCCCAGGTGGTAATGAACCGGGCCGGTGGAAAGGACCTTGAACACATTATAAATAGAAATTGCCGCCGCCGCCGTCGAAACCAGCATCAACGTCGGCCAGGCCAGGCTGTTCCTTTTCCACGCGATCAACGGGATCAATAACCCGAAGACCAGGAACAATAATGGAATTAAAACCGGGGAATTAGTTGTCAGAATCATTATCTTTTTTCATCCTTTCAAGCAAAACCGCTTCATCCAGGGTTTTATATCGTTTATATATCATGATGACCAGGGCAAACGCCACACCCGTCGTCGCCACTCCCACAACAATGGCCGTCAGCATCAACGTATGAGGAAGGGGGTTGATATACTTCGCCGTCGAAATCGCCTGGGTCATCCCGTGGTGTACTTTTTCAATATCCACATTATCCAGGATCGGTTCCGTTGCACCCCACTTTACCGCGCCGGCAACATAAAAAATGATGATCGAGACCTGGAAGATAGTCATCCCGATCAACTTTTTCACCAGGTTCCGTTTCATCATCATCCCGTAAAGGCCGATCATCATTAATACCAACGTCAACCAATACGCATAGTGTCCGAGAATAAATTCAAGCGTCGTCATAACGGGTCCCCTTCCAGCAGATCGTCATAGATGGCGACAAGGATACCCATAACCGCCGTTCCCACACCGATCTCCACAAACAGGATTCCCCAGCCCCGAACCGCGTTCGCGGCCCCGGCCAGGGGAAGAAATTCATAATTCAAAAAATTTCCACCCAGGAGCATCGCCACAAAGCCCGTCCCGAAGTAGATCAACACGCCCAGGGAACCCAGCGGCATACCCCAACTCTTTTTGAATTGCAGTTGAGATATTTCGCGGCCCGCGCCAAGCCGTACCAACAGCACCGCCGCCGCCAGCATCGTCCCGCCCTGGAACCCGCCGCCCGGGCTGTAATGCCCGTGAAAGATCACGTAAAGCGCGAATATCATAATAAAGGGGGACACCACTCGGCTTACCAGGGTAATGATCGGGTTATCTTCTTTATGCGTCATTTCGGTTCTTCCTCCTCCCGCCTTCTCAGCAGCAGGAAACAGATCAGGCCCGCCGTATAAATAACCGTTTCTTCACCCAGCGTATCATAACCCCTGTAGTCGGCCAGGATGACCGTTACCATATTATCCGTATGCGCATCTTTCTTCGCGTTCTGGATATAATAATAAGCGGCACCGGGAGAGCCTGCCGGGCTGGTTTCCTTGTTCATGGGGGCATCCGCGTCGCCGCGGTTGGCCAGGCCCGTGGACGCAAAAATCAGCAGTCCCCCGAATACAATTAAAATTAAATAGTTTAGAAATTTCAATCCGTACTCCTTCGTGTCGTTTTAAAGATAAGCACCACAAACAACACCCCGCTCACGCCGCCGCCCACCACCGCTTCCGTAAAACCCACATCCACCGCTCCCATCGCCACGTAAAGCAGGGCCGACAGGAAACTGAACACGCTCAACATCACGACGGCCACCAGCAGGTTTTTTACATTCAGCGCGATGAGGGCCATGATGATCAGGATGATAAAAAATATGATTTCTACTTCCCAGTGCATTAGTCTTTCTCTTCTTCTTTATTTTCGTTTTCGTTATCACTGTTTTCGGCTTTACCGCCCTGTTCGTCTTTAAACCAGGGTTTCAGCCGGAACCGGAACGCCGCTCCAACCAGGGCATTGGTGCCCGTCGGGTTGGTAAGGCCCACGAAAGCGATAATGATCAGCAGTTTTACGCTGTTTATATAGGCCCCCCCCGTCAATTGGTTCAACAGCAGACCGAAAATGATCAGCATGACCCCGAGGGTATCCGCTTTTCCCTGGGCGTGAGCCCGCGAGTAGAAATCCGGGAGTCGAATTAACCCGATACTTCCTACCAGCAGGAAAAAGGCCCCGAGACTTACAATGATATCGGCGATAACGTGTATAAGTTCCATTATTTTTTCCTATAGCCCCTGGTTTCCAGGTATTTAGCGATAGCGATCGTACCGATAAAGTTAAGGATAGCATATGCCATCGTAATATCGATAAACATATCCAGCCGGTTGAAGACCAGCCCGATCACCAGGATCAGCACCATCGTTTTCGTAGCGATCGCCCCCGCGCCCAGTATCCGGTCATACAGTGTCGGTCCCATCAGGACCCGGTACAGCGGGATAAAAATAATCACCGTCAGTACAACCGACAGATAGATAAAATATTTGTCCATTAGATTTCCGCCCCTGATTTTATAATTTTAACATCGCTTACCACATGTTCCGGTCTTTTCTCGTAGAGCTTCGCCACCTCACCCGGCAGGGAGCCGTCCACAATTCCCGTAAAAGAAGCATCCATCAGTGCATGGACCAGGAATTCGTCGCCTTTGATCCGGATCGTTATCGTTCCGGGGGTCAGTGTGATCGAGTTCCCGAGGATAACCTTTGCGCTCGTCCCGGGAAGCTTTGTTTTAAACACCAGCAGTGCGGGATCAATGGGCATTTTCGGATTCAGCACCGCCGCCGCCACCTGGAGACTCGCCACCACGATTTGCCAGATCAGCCAGGGGACATAGAACAGCACGCGCAGGAACCGCAGCCGCACCGGTGCAACGCCTTTAAGCTTATCCGTGGCTTCGGACATCTCTTCCTGGTAGAAAAAGTATTTCCGCAGCCGTAAATGCAGCAATACTACCAGGATACAGGAGAAAACCCCCATCGAGATGTGGGTAAAATCGTAATGACCGCTCAGGAGAAGCCACACCCCTAGTAGTAGGAAGAACTGAATAAATGTGTTAAATGCGAAAAGTTGCTTCAATTTTTTACCTCTATAGATATTTGATTCAATGGATCGCGATGAAGGCGAACATCGAATTTTAGAAGGGAGTATTATAATATTTTTTTATGACCCTTGTCAAGCGGTCGATCATTTTTTTTTCACTTCAAAAATTTTGAACCGGGATGAGGGGAAAGGAGGGCGTTAGATCAAAGGTTAAGGATTAAGAAGTAAGACGAAAAATAACGGCGTAACGAAACAATACACACCGATTCCCTCAAACTTGCGAATATAAAGGGGCGTCCGGGTACACCCGGAAGTGTAACGAATAAACACACTTTACAAGACACACCTATAGAACCGGCAATATAAAAAGAGATAGCCCCGTTTCGCCAACAAGAAACCGCATCTTTTCGATACACATGCAAAAGAGATAAAAAGATATCCCCGGGGTCGGGAATTTTCCAAGGGGGTTTATGGTAGTGCATTTCAGGAATTTTAAAAAATATGGAAGCGCAATTGCTAATATAATCGTGAATCGTGTCGTGTGTCGTGAAAAAATCTTTACGCGGGTACAACGTTCAACTATCCCGGGTATCCAGGCGACAGAAGGAGTCGATAATGAGGGTATTACAACCACAACCGAAAGAAAAAGAGAGCAGGGGGACTGCGGTAATACCGGGACCGGTGTTTAAATCCGCAAGAAGGCCGTCATGAGGGGTGGAGGTAACGGCAGCGGCAGTGTACTGGACAGCCGATTGGTCGATGAAGCCGTAAGGTATGTCATGAGCCGTTGTGATCGTGAATTGAGCGAACTCAGCGTGGCCAAGTTGGCGCGGGTGCTTGACGTAGACCGGTTCAAACTGACCCGGGAATTCAAAGCCCGGCACGACCTGAACCTTGATGCGTATATCCTCAAGGAGAAAATGATCCGTACCGCTTTTAAGATCGGTTCCGTTCCCGGTCTCACCGTAAAAGAGCTTGCGAAGCAGATGGGTTTTTGTAACGAGCAGTATTTCGGCAAGGTCTTCAGGGATTTTCACGGCATCGGTCCCGCAACGTACCAGGAGTACAAGCAGTTGAGGTCCGGTGTCAAAGACCGTCGAAAGAAGACCGGGAAAACCGCGAGAACCGCCGCCCCGCATTCCCCATCCGTGGATCGGCGAAAAGGCATAAAAGATCGCCGAAAGGATAACCAGGAAAGCACGGGGCGGGTCAGCATCCAGGATTTGTTAAAACAGATGCGGGAAAACGAGCAAAAGAATTAGTTGAATTAGTAAGAAACAGGACGAAAATCATTTCAAAATCGAAAATTAAAAAAATTGTGAAATCCGGTCAACCAAAACAGGCAATCGCCAAAAGCACTGATAATTCTTAAGGTACAATCAATAGTCGGCGATTTGAAAACCAATTCTTAATTATTCTTTTTCCTTTTATTCCACTATCATTAAAGCTTAAAAGTACTTATTTAAGAGGGTTTCGGGGGCATCTCTTTTAGCCCCCTCATTTTGCACAATTTTTAGGATTTACATCCCCTTTCCCCTATGTTTTAATTGATATGTTCATGTCCCGTTCTTTTTTCGGAACCACCGGAAGGCGGTTCAAGTTTTGGCGAAATTTTGAAACGGGACGGTAAGGTTATATATTTAAAATTGTCTCGCTCCTTTTACCGGCGGAAGCTTATCCGGGTATAAATTTCCGAGTGCTTCCGTGCATTTGTATTTGTCGGTATGTGGGCTTCATGAGTTTAAATCGTAAGGTTATGAATAAAGAGAATAAGGAAGACAATTTTTCCGAGCGAGTGATCAAGTATATTGCCACGCGTTGTGATGAGGAGTTTGCCCGTCTTTCCGTGGCGAGTATAGCGAGGAAATTCAAGACGGACCGGTACCGGTTATCGCGGACGTTCAAGGCAGAGAAGGGAGTTACGTTGGAGAATTATTTATTGCAGGAGAAGATGTGTCGTTGTGCGTTTTTATTGATGGGTGACCGGAGTACCACCGTGAAGGAGGTTTCGTCGCTCATGGGCTTTTGCACCTGTGATTATTTCATCCAGGTATTCAAAAAGTATTTCGGCATTGTTCCGGGACAGTACAAAGAGTACAAGACCCGTCGTTCCGAACTCGAGGACCGCCGCACCGGCCCCCCCGACCGCCGCGAGAATCCCGACGACGTTTTCCCGGAATGCGACGACCGCCGCACCGGTCCCAAAGACCGCCGCGCAGGTCCTGGAGATCGCAGAGGCGCCTCTCCCTTCCTGGAAAAAACAGCCGCGAAGGACAACGAGGAACAGGAAGAAAAGGAAAATATAAAAATTGTGCAAAATAGAGGAACGTAAAAGAAAATGGACCTAAAAGTTTCTCATAATCAACTATAAGAAGTAAGGGGACAGCAAAAACTTATGAAGACCAAAGCATTTTTCAGAATTGTTTATGAAGACCAAATGTCTCCAAACCCTTACCGCATAGCCTTTTTGAGTAGAAGGCCGCCCATCAAAGGAATTGCACAATTTTTAGGATTTACACATAAGTTTCCTTGTGTTAAAAATGACATGTAGAATGTGTAGCGTGTAAGTAAGGAAGTAATCATGGTCTCTACACAGGAAGAAAGGCTCTGGTCGTCATTAAGTACATTGGCAAATGATTGACTTAAATGTGTTTGGAGATGTCGGGCAACTCATAATGGCGGAAGCTTACCCGCGAAGAAACTGGGATATAGATCGGCAGGATGAGGCATACGGAGATATTATTCAATAAATTAGACATTAAAGGGAGAAGACAAAATGGCTGAATGTCATCGATGTGGTCAATGGGAAATAAAGAATACAGACGATTATTGCGGGTATTGCGGTTTCCTACAATTGCCGATTATCATTGCCCCCCTTGAGTTAACTCTTATCTCTGCAATTGTGAATGAAGGCAAAATTATGTTTCGGAATAATGGGGCCAAAGATCTGGATGTTGAAATTCTACCTTCCAATCATTCACTGGATGCCTTAAACTTTCGACCAAATAATTCCTTTACCCTGGTAAGTGAAGATTCAACAGAAATTAAGATATCCCTGGACGAAGACAAGCTGCCGGGAGATTTCGTGTTTAAAGAGCTGAAGTATGTATGCATGATCGACAAAGATCAGCGTAAAACAATTGATCTGGCTATCCAGGTAAAAGCCGGCCCCAATCCCAGGGCATTGATCGATGAAATTCGCTTCGGTGATGTCGAAGAAGGAAAAGATGTGGAAAATTGGGCGGAAATTGCGAATAAAGGCGGAGTTCCACTCCATTTTAAGAATATTGAAATCGAAGGAAGCAGCCAGTTCCAGGTAAAATTAAAAGGTTCGCTGCAAACCCTGGGACCCAATGAAAAAGCTCAAATACCAGTCGTATGGAGATCCCCTAAGTTTGACCCTGACATGGATAAGGACAAATTGGGGGTACGGATTCAATTTAAGAATTCCAGCAAAGAATTATTTATCCCCATCAGGGGGAACTTGTTCAAATTCCAATTTGAAGCCGTACCCTCCAAAATAAATATAAGTCAGGCGCTTTCCAAGCAAACCTATTCCAAAGAGATTACATTGAAAA
>Ga0210082_1000170_pt1 | contig 13628 bp, 6 predicted proteins | sample White_ThreeSqA_D_2_FD_185592 | JGI IMG/M metagenome (GOLD analysis project Ga0210082, IMG submission 185592) | Wetland microbial communities from the San Francisco Bay, California, USA, that impact long-term carbon sequestration -... | ecosystem: Environmental > Aquatic > Marine > Wetlands ... | reverse complement strand
TTTCCATCTCCGGCCCCTCTACCGTACTATTTTCAGCAAAGGGTATTTTAATCTTGCTGAAAATCATCAATTTAGGGTATTGTAATGTTGATTATTACAACACATGTCCATCAAAAGCTATACTGGATAAGCATTTTAAAAAAGATCATTTTTTTTGATTGTGGATTGTGGCCCTTCTTTAAATCTTCGGCAACCATTAAAAAACCAGGAGTGAAATTGGGGGGTGCGGTCGCCGGTTTCCTGGTAATCCAGGGATTGCTCTCAACTTCGGATGCCAGATGTAAAAAGTAACACTTAAGGAGGTAAGGGGGTTCCCCTCTTACCTTCTTTTGTCTTTTTAACATAAATGTATTTTTTCTTGCACTTTTTTTTTGAATATGATATTCTTTTTTTCCCAATTGTTTTTTAGAGGCGAAGGCGTTGTAATTAAGTGTCGGCTAATCAAACCAGGGAGGAAACGACCATGGTTACAGAAGAAGCAAATAATGAAACGAATAAAATAATTCTATTTTTCTTCACCATCATACTGATGGGTCTTTTTTTTTATTCACCCCGGACGATGTTCCCCCGGGAGAGCGGATTCAAATATATACGGAACTACAGTCCCAAGGAATATGATCACAAACCACAAAACTGGGCCATTGTCCAGGACGAAAATGGAATCATTTATGTCGCCAACCAGGGGGGGCTGCTGCAATACGACGGTGTCTCCTGGCGGCTGCTCCTTATACCCAATTGGAATGTTCTATCGTTGGCCGTCGATAAAAAAACCGGGACCGTTTGCATCGGCGGCAACAATGAAATCGGGTTTTTAGACGCGGATTTAAACGGCTCTTTGAAATATGTCTCACTCCTTGGACAACTCCGGGAACATCAAAAAAACTTCGGCAAAGTGTGGGCAACATGTTCAACAAGGAAGGGAGTTTATTTCCAGGCCCCCAATTACCTGTTCCGGTGGGAACCCGGCCAGCTAAAGATCTGGGAAGAGCCCGAAGGTATCAAAGCCGCTTTTTCGTGCGGAGGGGAGTTGTTTATTCGCCGGGCTGGCGTCGGGATTATGAAAATGGAAAACGACCAGCTAACTCCGATCCCGGGAGGCGACGCATTCGCGGAAAAAGGGATTTATATGATGGTTCAGTATCAACAAGATACGCAAGAACTGCTGATTGGGACACCTGAAAACGGTTTATACATTTACGACGGCGCCAAAGCCGAGCCGTTTCCCACCGAAGCGGATGATTTTTTGAAAAAAAAAGTGCTGTATACCGGCATTCGGCTCTCATCCGGTGATTTTGCCATGGCAACCTCCCTCGGCGGTATCGTGATCATCGATTCACGGGGCCGCTTAAAACATATTTTCAACAAAGCGTCCGGGCTGGGGGATGACAATGTAAGATATATTTTCGAGACCCCCCGGGGTAACCTGTGGTTGGGACTGGATAAGGGCATATCGAAAATCGAATATACCTCCCCTATCACCATTTTAGACGAGCGATCAAACCTGCCCGGGTTGGTTCTCTCCATGGTAAAGCACGAACCCGACGGCGTTTTATATGCTGGGACCACCAGCGGATTGTATTATTTTTCCCCTACCGCCGGCCCCGGCAATTTCCACCCCGTCCCGGGCATAAAAAGCCCCTGTTGGTCACTGCTGTCAATCGACGACTCTCTTTTGGCGGCAACGGAAAGGGGGGTCTTCCAGGTGGAAGATAAACATAATGCCCGGTGGAAAAGCGTTGAAAACAGTTCCCTTGCTTTACTGCGTTCCCGGTTTAGCCCCAATCGCGTCTGGGTGGGAACGGACAAAGGGGTATTCTCTTTGCACCCGGAAAACGAAACTGGAAAACGGCGGTGGACAATAGAACACCAACTTGAAAAAATTACCGATAAAATAGCAAGTATCGCCGAAGATGAAAAAGGAAATTTGTGGTTGGGGACCCTGACGAGAGGTGTTTTAAACGCCGTGTTCCCAACCGGGACGGTAAACGCCGCCCCCCGTGTGAACCGGTACGAACCCCCCGACACCTCCCACGGATTACCTCCCGGACCGGTAAATGTGTTTACGGCGGCGGGACATATCATGTTTACCACCGAAAAAGGGATATTCCGGTTCCACCCGGAAAAGGATATCTTTATCGCCGATACCACCCTGGGAAACGAGTTCGCCGGACCGGACGGAACAGGTGTTTATTACATCGTGGAAGACCGGAAGAAAGATATCTGGCTCCATTCCAGGCAAAGAAATATTCACGCGATTCGCCAACCTGACGGAACATTTCTTTTAAAAAAACAACCCTTTCTCAGGATCCCCCGTGCCCAGGTGGACGTCATTTATCCCGAGCCCGGCGGGAACATTACCTGGTTCGGGGGCGAAGAGGGTATTATCCGTTACGATATACGGGTAAAAAAGAATTATGCCGTCGATTTTAAAACCCTTATCCGAAAGTTCGAGGTCAATGGGAACCCGGTTTTTAACGGGAACAAATCCGGGAGAAGAAATGCCTCTCACCCGGAACCTCCCGTCCCGGTTATCGATTACAAAGATAGAAACGTCCGTTTTGAATTCGCCGCCCCCTTTTTCGAGGATGAATCCGCCATGCAATATCGATGCTTGCTGGAAGGCTATGACGACCAGTGGTCCGGTTGGTCCGCCGAAACCAGGAAAGATTACACCAACCTCTACTCCGGCATGTATACGTTCCGGGTCCGGGCCAGGAATGTGTACCAAAACGAAAGTAACGAATCCGTTTACCGGTTCAAAGTCCTGCCCCCCTGGTACAAAACATGGTGGGCGCTTTCAATCGATGTATTTTTTCTCTTCCTGTTGATGTTCCTTATTATCAAATGGCGATCCGGGAAACTGGAACGGGAAAAACAAAAACTCGAACAAACCGTCGAGGACCGGACAAAGGAGATCATCCAAAAAAATAAACAACTGGAAGATCAAACCGGCCAATTAAAGGAACAATCCGTCAAGCTAAAGGAGATGGCAAAAGTCAAATCCCGTTTCTTTGCCAATATTTCCCATGAATTCCGCACACCCCTGACATTGATAATGGGGCCTCTGGAACAACGGCTTGATAAAGAGACCGACCGTAACGATCAAAAAGAACTGAACCTGATGCTGCGAAATGCCCGGCGGCTGCTGGGGCTCATCAACCAACTGCTGGAACTCTCAAAATTCGAGAGTGGAAAAATAAAACTACAGGCCTCGCGGCAAAACATTGTCCCTTTCTTAAGAGGTATTATCCATTCCTTCGATCCCGTGGCCGTAAAAAACGAACTGGCCCTGGCACTCCATGCCCCGGAGGCGGAGGAATACATCTCTCTCTACTACGATCCCGGGAAGCTGGAAGAAGTACTCCTTAATATTCTTTCAAACGCCGTGAAATTCACACCCCCCGGCGGAAAAATTACCGTTTCCGTTACCCAAAATCATAAGGATGAAGAAGATTTCCCTGCCGGCTCCGTGGACATATCCATCCACGACACCGGTCCCGGTATTCCCAGGGGCCAATTGGAACATATTTTCGACCGCTTCTACCAGTCGGACGCCACCTACGAACACCATCGAAAAGGGTCCGGCATCGGGCTTTCCATTGCCCAGGAGTTGGTGGGACTCCACGGCGGGAAAATAAACGTTCACAGCCGTGAAGGAAAAGGAACCGAATTCATTATCCGGCTCCCGTTGGGCAAAGAGCATCTCAAACCCGATGAAATCGTGGAAATACCCACCCCCCCCATCCCACGCAACACATCTCCCGTACTCACCGGTATCCCGGAAACCGACGGTACGGAAACCATCGACAGCGATGAAACAGGGGAGACGGAGAAAGATATCGATGCCATGGTTACGGGAAAAGACATCGTCCTGGTGGTGGAAGACAGCGCCGATATCCGGGAATACATCCGGGGCTCCCTTGAACCGGCTTACACGGTCGTCGAAGCCGGGGACGGACGGGAAGGCATTCAAAAGGCGCAGGAAATCATCCCCGACCTTATCATCAGCGATATAATGATGCCCGGCGTGGATGGGCACGAACTGTGCCGCCAATTAAAAAACGACGTAAAAACCAGTCATATCCCCATCGTCCTGTTAACGGCCAGGGCATCCGAGGAAAACATTATCGAGGGCCTGGAGACCGGTGCCGACGATTATGTCACCAAACCTTTCAGCACCGCCATATTGTCCGCCCGAATCAAAAACCTGATCGATTTGCGCCGCCATATGCAGTTGACAGTGAACCGCGAGATGAGCCTGAAACCCGTTAAAATTCCAGTCTCCCAAATCGATAAGACCTTTATAAAAAAGCTGCGTCAGGCCATCAGGGAGAATATATCCGATCCGGATTTCAACATCGAGCAGTTGTGCAAAAAACTGGACATGAGTCAGCCTACCCTCTACAGGAAAATCCATGCCTTAACCGGTGAATCTCCCACCGAATTTATCCGGTCTTACCGTCTCAAACAGGGGGCTGAATTACTCAAAAACAATTTCGGCACCGTCCTCGAGGTGGCATTTGAAGTGGGTTTTTCCAGTGCCGCCTATTTCACCAAATGTTTTAAGAAAAAATTTCACCAATCGCCCACCCTTTACAGGGAAACCGAAGCCGGGGAAGCGAATAGTAAGGCACCTTTACCTTAACTGAATGTATTTTTATAGCTGGTTTGAATGCAATGTACAAACTTCAAATTCATATCGATACTATAATGGGGGGCGAGACAAAAAAACAAAGGAGGTTAGACAATGTCGCAAGAGAATGAATTAACACTTAATGTGGTAAGTGAATTTAAAGCGGGGGAAGGAGGCATTACCGTTCAGCATACTACAGCCGATGGCAAAAAGGAGAAAGTTACCCTCTCCTCTAAAAAGATATCGGAAGGATTTCCATTTAAATCCGGCGAGGAGAAAATCCTGGAAATCGACCTGGGAGGAGAAGGGAAGCATTCAGCGAAAGATCGTTGGTTTGGCTTGCCTTCGATGTTCAATTACGAATTCTTCCCGGAAGTTGAGGAGGACAAAAAAGGAAACATAGAAATCTCGCAGGAAGGAAGACAAAAAGTTATAAAGATACCCAAAGGCAGTCCACTCAAATGGAAACTGAAAATAAAGGGGAAACCCAGGGCGCCCCTGAGCAGCCTTACCGGTACCGAAGATACCGTAAAGCCGGGAGGAGGTAAAGACGGGACCCTTACTCATGAAAGGTCGCTGCCGGAGGCGAAGGTTTTTAAAGAAAAAGAGAAGGCAAACCTTAAGGATGCAGAACTGTTAAAGGATTTTTTAAAGAAAACTGAAAAGAATGTGCTCACCGGGGAAGATAGAGAAAAAATCATCGACCAGGCGCTGACTTTAATCAGTGAGGTCTACGTACATTTAACCCTCAAAAAAACCAGGCACGCCGTAGACCCCATCCGGAGTTTAGAACGGCTTAAGAGCGATGCGCTCCTGTCCCGGCTCAACGGGGAATTTCAACTCAGCGACAGGGCGTTTCACAACCGGATGATTTCAATTTTCAACGGCCTGAAAGATCTTCACACCCAATATATTCTACCGAGTCCATACAAAGATAGGGTTGCGTTTCTACCATTCCTGATAGAAGAATTCTGGGAAGGAGAAGAAGGGAGAGAGAAAAAAAAATATTTGGTTTCCAAAGTATTCAGCGACGTTGAACAAGTAATTCCGTCATTTGAGCGAGGCGTTATTATTTCCCATTGGAACGGTATCCCCATAGAGAGGGCCGTTGCATTAAACGGCGAACGAAACGCAGGAAGCAATGAATCTGCCCGGATCGCACGGGGACTCGAATGGATGACCATCCGCCCGTTAACAATGACTCTCCCACCGGATGAAGAATGGGTCGATATCACTTTTCAAAAAGATAACCGGGAATATACCCTCAGATTCAACTGGTATGTGGCTAAATATCCCCTATCCGATATAAGTGGGATCGATCCAGTGGGAAACGGTACCGCACCTGAAATTCGAGGATCCCTGGGTGTGAACAATGAAACAGAGTACTCGCGAAGAATGAAAAAATCGCTTTATTTTCAAGAGAATAACCCACCAAAGGGAATAAAGCAAGTCCCAATCAAACTGAGTAGGGAAAGTAAAATGAACGGTATTTTTGCTTTCGGTAAGACTCCAGATGGGAGATACGGATATATCAGGATATACAGCTTTGATGTCAGGGATGCCGATGCGTTCGTAGAGGAATTTGCCGATATTATTAAAGAGCTGCCGAAAGACGGGCTCATCATCGATGTGAGGGGGAACGGCGGCGGCCTGATAACCGCCGGGGAAAAACTCCTCCAGGTTTTTACCTCCAAAGAAATAGAGCGTGAAACGTTTCAATTTAAAGCGACGAGTTTAATGCTGCAATTTTGCATGGAGAACGATTGGCTGGAAGATAAGTGGAAAACCGCCATTGCAAATGCGATCGCATCCGGCGATGAGTATTCGACGGATTTTCAACTGGAATCGGATGAAGATTACCATATTGACATTAAAATTGATGACAAGCTGCCCTTCAAATATACCGGAAAGGTTGTTCTCATTATCGATGCCCTGTGCTACAGCACCACCGATATCTTTGCCGCCGGTTTCCAGGATAACGAACTGGGGAAAATTCTTGGAACCGATGAAAATACCGGTGCGGGGGGCGCAAACGTCTGGACGCATAAATTCCTGGATGAGCATACCGTGGACTCATCAAAAATTCTTACATTTACTAATGACGAATTTAAGAATTGCGAATTCCGGGTTGCCGTCCGCCGGTCAAAACGAGTCGGTGACAATAAAGGAAGAGTCCTTGAAGATTTTGGAGTGAGACCCGATGATACTCACAAAATGACAATGAAGGACATCATGGAATGTAATGTGGACCTGATCAAAAAAGCCGTGGAAATATTGGACAAATTGAACCAGTGACCTGTATAAGAAGGAAGGTAGATAAAAATTAAATAGGGGAGAGATGTAAAATTGTAACACTTAAGAAGGTAAGAGGGCTCCCCTCTTACCTTCTTTTGCCTTTTTAACATAAATGTATTTTTTCTTGCACTTTTTTTTTGAATATGATACTATGATATTCTCTAATTTAGTCGGATAGAACCATAAAAAGAGAAACACCCCGGTAATCCAGGAGGGACATGGCTATGTTAACCGGTGTTGGAGTTGTTGTACACGGCATCGTTAAGATCATAAATGTGTCTCTTAAAAAAAACACGCTGTTCGTTTTGTATCTCTTTGTGACCCTGGTTTGCTCTTCATTTCAAAATGGATATGGTCAAAGCTTCGGTCTTAAATATATCAAGAACTACAGCCAGGAAGTGTATGGAGAACATTCCCAAAACTGGTCTGTTTTACAAGATAAACGCGGCATCATTTACGTCGGCAACCAGACCGGTTTGCTGGTATATGACGGCGTCTCCTGGCGAACCATCGAGGATATCCCCAGCCAGACCGTACGATCCATGGCAATGGACGGGAAAGGGACCATTTTTATCGGCGGGGATAATGAGATCGGGTACCTGGCCACCGGCGAAAAAGGGTCGCTGAAATACAAATCGCTTCGTGAACGACTGGAAAATAAAAACATGAATTTCTCCTCTGTATGGAAAACCCATTCGACGAAAAACGGGATATATTTCCATACGTCACAATACTTATTCCATTGGGATTACAAGCAAATGAAAAAAATACTCCCGACAAGCGAGGAGTCTCATTTTGTGGCCTCTTTTAAATGCGGCGAAAATTTATATCTGCGCCAAACGCATACCGGGATTATGCTGGTGAACGGCGATTCGCTGAAATTGGTGCCCAGGGGAGAAACATTCGCGGATAAAACGATTTTTTTCATGGCACCCTACGATGCCGATAACCGTAAGTTGCTCATCGGAACCCGGGATAACGGGTTTTACATTTATGACGGCACTCAGGTAGAGCCTTTCCCCCTGGAAGATGGCGGTTATGTGAAAACGAATAAATTGTATTACGGTATCCGGTTGTCATCTTCCGGTGATTCTGCCCTGGCAACACTTCAAGGAGGCCTCGTCATCATCGATGCCGGGGGCAGGTTAAAAAACATTTTCACCACCGCCCACGGATTACAGGATGATGATGTGAAATATGTATTCGAGGATTCGCAGGGTAACCTGTGGCTGGCCCTGAACAGAGGGATATCGAAAATAGAATATAATTCCCCCATCTCTATTTACAATGAAAGATCAAATTTGCCCGGGCTGGTTCAATCGGTTACCAGGCACGGTCCCCATGATGATCTGTATGCAGGGACAACAAAAGGACTATATCGCCTTGAGTCCGGCGGTAGATTTCGTAATATCACCGGGGTAGATGCGAATTGCTATTCCCTGCTGTCGACAGGCGACTCTCTTTTAGCTGCCACAGGCGAAGGTGTTTTCCAGGTCCGGCCCAGGCAAAACAGCGTACTACAACTCATTAAGGAACCCGCATATACCCTGCTGCGATCCGAAATAGATACGAACCGTATATGGGTAGGCACTGACGTGGGACTGACCGCACTACACTTAAACCCGGGAAACGGAAGCAAAAAATGGGAAAAGGAATATCAATTCACACTAGATAATAAAGAGATCAGGACTATTGTTGAAGACAGGAGAAACGGAAATCTGTGGCTGGGCACACAATCGGCAGGAGTTATAAAAATCGATCCCCAACCAAATGGAAAAATCACCGAAGATCATGTGACGGAATTTAACAATATGCCCGTTAAAGGGGCTAATGTTTTCAGGGCGGCGGGAAAGGTTATTTTTGCTACCGGGGATGGCATATATTATTTTAATGAGAAAACCCGGAGTTTTACTCTCGATCTGACCCTGGGGACTCAATTCGCAGGCGGTCAGGGGCAAAGTGTATTCCGCATCACCGAAGACATGAACAAAGATATCTGGTTCAATAGCGCTTTTAAAAATGTTTGGGCCAGATACCGCAAGGACGGTGATTACGAACTCCTAAAAAAACCTTTTCTCAGGATCCCCCAAGAGCAGGTAAATGTCATATACCCCGACCCTGACGGAAATACCATCTGGTTCGGGGGAAATAACGGACTTATCCGGTTCGACAAGCGGATAGAAAAGAATTACCGGCAAAAGTTCCGAGTCCTTGTGCGGAGAGTAGTGACCAATGGGAAACCGATCTATGACGGATTCAAAATAAAACGTATCCCACATGAAATTGAATTTAGCGATAGAAACATGCGTTTCGAGTTTGCCTCTCCTTACTTTGAAAACGAATCCGCCACACGGTATCAATGCCTCCTGGAAGGAGATGAAGAAAAATGGTCCCCCTGGGATACCGTACCCTACAAAGACTACATCAACCGTGCTCCCGGGATGTATTCATTCCGCGTCCGCGCCAAAAATACCTATGGCAATTTAAGCCCGGAAGCGGTTTTTCACTTCATTATCCTTCCGCCATGGTATAGAACCTGGTGGGCATACGCGATCTATGTTCTAACGATCTCCCTGTTACTGTTTCGATTCGTCAGGTGGCGCTTAGGAAAACTGGAACGGGAAAAACGAAAATTAGGACGCATCGTTAAAGAACGCACAAACGAGATCGGCGAAAAGAATCAACAACTGCAAGCCCAGACCCTGCAATTAAAAGAACAGGCTGAAAAACTTCAGGAAATGGATAAGGTGAAATCCCGTTTTTTTGCCAATATTTCCCATGAATTCCGCACACCCCTTACCCTGATCATGGGCCCCCTGGAACACATGCTGTCCGACAGCACCGACCCAAAGACGGAAAGAACCCTGAACCTGATGCTTCGAAATTCCCAACGGCTGCTGGGTCTGATCAACCAATTACTGGAACTCTCAAAATTCGAGAGCGGCAAAATGAAATTAAAATCCTCCCGGCAAAACATCGTATCCTTTTTAAAGGGTATTACCGCCGCTTTCGAACCGGTGACCGCAAAAAATGAAGTGGGACTTGACTTCCACACCGAAGAGGAAGATATCACGCTGTATTTTGATCCTGAGAAATTGGAAGAAGTGATCTACAACCTTCTCTCGAACGCCGTAAAATTTACTCCCCCCGGCGGCCGTATTTCCGCTGCCGTTACCAAAAACCCCGGGGGTCAGGATAATTTCCCCTCCGGTTCCGTGGACATATCGGTCCGCGATACCGGGCCCGGGATTCCACGGGAACAACTGGGACACATCTTCGATCGTTTTTACCAGTCCGACATCACCTCCGAACATCACCGGAAAGGTTCGGGCATCGGGTTGGCCATCGCAAAAGAAGTGGTGGAATTACACCATGGGAAGATCGATGTCCACAGCAGTGAAGGAATGGGCACCGAATTTATTATCCGCCTTCCCATGGGAAAAAAACACCTCGAAAGCCACCAGGTTGTAGAGATAGCCGCCCCCACTTCTCCCCGTAAAAGTCCCCCGGATATCCCCCCGGGTGTGCCTGCCGGTACCGGGGAAGCCGTCCATGAGCAGACCGGCGACAAAACAGCGGATACACCTATCGAAACCCTGGAACAAGATAAGAATATCATCCTGGTAGTTGAAGACAGCGCCGATATCCGGGACTACATCCGCGGTTCTCTTGAACCGGCTTACGCGGTTGTCGAAGCCGGGAACGGACGGGAAGGCATTCAAAGAGCACAGGAGATCATTCCCGATCTCATTATCAGCGACATCATGATGCCCGAAATCGACGGTTATGTCTTATGCCGGGAGTTAAAAAACGACGTTAAAACCAGCCATATCCCCATCGTCCTGTTAACCGCCAAAGCATCCGAAGAAAACATCGTAGAGGGACTGGAGACCGGTGCAGACGATTATGTCACCAAACCCTTCAGCACCGCCATATTGTCCGCCCGCATCAAGAACCTGATCGATTTGCGCCGCCACATGCAGTTGACACTGGACCGCGAGATGAGCATGAAGCCTGTTAACATTCCCGTTTCACAAATCGATAAGACCTTTATAAAAAAAATGCGGCAGGTGGTCAGGGAGAATATATCCGACCCGGATTTCAACATCGAGCAGTTGTGCAAAAAACTGGATATGAGTCAGCCTACCCTGTACAGGAAAATCCATGCCCTGACCGGTGAATCCCCCACCGAATTCATCCGGTCCTACCGTCTCAAGCGCGGTGCCGAATTATTGAAAAGCAATTTCGGCAGCGTCCTCGAGGTGGCATTCGAGGTGGGTTTTTCCAGTGCCGCTTATTTCACCAAATGTTTTAAGAATAAATTCCACCAATTACCTTCCACCTTCCAGGAAGCGAAACGATGAATGGCGATGAATGGATTTTTATATTCATAATGAATTCTAATTACAAGGCTAAATAGATTTTTATACTATAATATAACCGTAACGTTCGGGAAGGAAATTGAAAACAGCGCAACGGAGACGAACACTCATTCCTTCCCGGGACTTAAAATAAATAGGATATAGGAGGTAAAAAATGTTACAAAGAGCATTTAGCATGGAAAGGGAAATCACCCCCGTCATGGAAGACGACGAGGCAGTGGTCATCATAGAGAACGAAGCAAAGAAGAGTATGAAGGGGAACACGAGTAAAGACGAACCGACAACCGGCGAAGCACAGGTGACTATAAGTGGGGACGCGAAAAATAATGGGGGAAACGGCCCGGGCAGCTTTGGGTTCATGGTTGAGCGTTTGATTCGCCCTGGAGTCGAAGTGATCGATTGGGGGTTAAATAAGTACTTAATTCCCGAAAAATGGAAAAAAACAAAAGGAGAGGGAATCGTGGTCGCGGTATTGGACACCGGTATTTCTCAGGGGCACCCCGATTTCTTTAAAAAAACCGTCAGGGAGAATCCTCCCGATAGTGGAACAGGGCACAGAAACCCAAAAATTCGTTTTGAAGAAAATACCATTATAGAGAGTGAGGACTTTACCGGCAGCGACTTCGGCGCGGCGGACCTCATCGGCCATGGAACCCACGTGGCAGGTATCATTGCCGCCAAAAGCGACGGGGAAGGAGTTGTAGGGGTTGCCCCGGAAGCAAAATTGTTGATCGGTAAAGTCATCGGGGACGATGGGATAGGTACCCATGAACAACTTGCAAAAGGAATAGAATGGGCCACTAGAGATGAATGGGGAGTGGATATTATTTCCATGAGCCTGCAAAGTGACAATGAAAACGATATGGTCCATAAAGAGATTATAAATGCCACAAATAAAGGCATCATTGTGATCTGTGCCGCGGGAAATAACATGCATTCGGAGGAGAAAGGAGACCCGGTGTATTTGAATACCGTCAAATATCCCGCCTTATACCCGGAGACTATTTCCGTGGGAGCGATCGATCGCAGGCTTAAAGTTACCCGCTATTCGGCGGATACGAATAAAGTCGATCTCGTGGCACCGGGTGAAAAGATACTGTCGACCTATCCGCCTAGACAGTTTGCGGTTTTGAGCGGGACCTCCATGGCCGCACCGTTCGCTGCGGGTGTGACGGCTTTAATTTTATCCGAATATTATAAGGGCCACAATAAGGAAAATAGAACGTGCAAAAAATGCATGAAAAAGTTAGACCGGGAAGCGTTGATTGCAGAGTTAAAGGGAACAGCGTTGAATGTGTCTTCCGGTGTCCCCGGATCCAATTCCGGGTTCGGGTTGATCAACCCCGAAGATTTAATCTTTAAACTGGAGCAACGGTCACTCTTTAGAATATTGCTGACAATGCTGCTGGCCGTTATGTCGATTGGTTTTTCGGTATACGTTATTTTAAAGTATATCTTCTGAACCGAAACAGATAAGGAACATGGGCGAGAGATTGAAATGAGAGGGTTTGAGAGGCTGGAACGTATCGCTTCCAGCCTTCTCTTTCTCTTTTTGGTACCCTGTACCTGTTAACGAAACGCGAAAAAACTCGTGTACGAATGAAAAATGAAGATCTAGGAGGAAAAAATGCCGGAAGCAATCGGTATTACAATTAAAAACAAACTAAGAAAGGAGAAAAGAGGCATTAACGTTTATCATCACTCCACACGAAGTGCTCATATCATCAGTTACGACAGTTCAGTAACGCTTCCCTTTGAAGCCGTTGGAGAAGACGATTACCTGCATATTTCCGTCGTCAGCGGTCCCGGTAATCTATGGAAGGATTCTTTTGCCGATCTGCCGTCATGGGCGAATTTCGAGTTGTCCATGGAAGGAAAGGTCACATTGGCTCATTCCGGCAGCAGGACCCTGATAAAAATCCCCGCGGGACCACCCACATGGCAACTGAAAATAACACGCCCCCCCGACACCAACGGAACCCGGGAGGACACGGTGACAATGAGTAATTGATATGTATTAAGCTATAAGGACAACCGTGCCAGTTTTTCTTTTGCAGAGCGGGCGGCCGGGAGGGAAGCGGTAAACATTTCCACCACCGGCAGATCGCCGACGGCGCTCGAAATCCACCGCCTATTTTTAGCCACAGACTTGCACAAGACGTTACACAGACAAAAAAAGTTTCACCTATCCGTGCTCGTCTGTGATACTGTCGGTGAAGTTCTTGTTTTTTTGCGAAGAATATTTTGGAAGACTCTGTTTGAGATTGTGATGATGTAGATCTTGGGTTGGGGGCGCCGCCCCCTCTGTGTAAGTCTGT
>Ga0210082_1000169_pt1 | contig 13726 bp, 12 predicted proteins | sample White_ThreeSqA_D_2_FD_185592 | JGI IMG/M metagenome (GOLD analysis project Ga0210082, IMG submission 185592) | Wetland microbial communities from the San Francisco Bay, California, USA, that impact long-term carbon sequestration -... | ecosystem: Environmental > Aquatic > Marine > Wetlands ... | reverse complement strand
GATGGAATTCAGCAGCGGAAAGATCAAATTGGCATGAGAAAAATGAAATTGGGTTCAGAAAGATCAAATTCGCGCCGGATAAATGGAATTCAGCACCAGAAAAACCAAATCCGCGCCAGATTGATGGAATTCGGCATCGGAAAAACCAAATCCACCTCAGAAATTCCAGATGAGCACGAGAAAAATGAAATACGGTGCCGGAAAGTTCAAATGCACACGAGAAAAACCAAATGCGGCCCTGAAATCTCAAATCCACGCCGGACAGATGGATTGCAGCCCCCACAAAGCCAAATCCACGCCACAATGTCTGAATGCAGCACCGGAAAAGTCGTTTTCCCCTCTATTCTTCTCACATCAGGCAATCTTCAATCGTATTTGTAAGGTCCACCAGGATTATTCCCGCTGCCCGTCAATATTTTCGAAAACCTCTCTTGCGGAGATTGTTTTAATCTCACCTCGATCATATGCGTCGATTCTTCTTTCAGCTTCTATTGCCCACATTCCATCTATGCTGTTGGACGCTGAGGAGTCAGGACATATTATTTCTCTGTCCATTTGGCGAAGTCTTTCCTCAGCGATTTGAAATCCTCATACTGCTCATCCGACATTAACGGCCCCTGCAAAAGGAATTGCTGGAATTCGTTCAACTCCCCATCGCCGTCGGGTTTAGCGCGTTTCTTATTCTTCTTTTTCAAATCCTTTTCGATTTCCCGGGTGAGCCTCTTTTTCTGATTATAAGGCAATCCTTTCACAAGTTTTAAAAGCTGCTCATATTCAATATTTATACTCACTCCCATGTTTACATATTTAACATAAATCATGGATTTATTCAACTGCTTTATGAAATTTTATCTCACCCTGGCTGCTCTCGTATGGGGCATGTTCCTTGCCTGTCCCGAATTTCCTGCAGGCCAGGTATGCTTTCCAGATCCCCGAGACCCCTCTTAACCGATGATGGCTGTATCGGAGGGGAAGAAAGGGACAGGCGGGAGCAAAATCAAGAAAGGATTGAAATTCCTCCGATCCTGTTATATAATTTATGTATGAAAGAAATAAAATATTTGCTTGCGGATTTTATCCACCGGTTTAACGCGACGGAACCTCCGGCCAGAAAAAAGAAGATTAAAGTGGGGAAATAAATGGAAAAGCGTATGAATAGAATGGATGTCTCTTTTTCAACATTCGAGGAACATGAAAAGGAAGAAAGAGAATTCTGGTCTAACGCATCAGTAGAAGAAAAATTAAAAACAATTACATATTTACGGGAGTGTTTTTATGGACCGGAGGCAACTACCGGAAGACTTCAAAGATTTTATAAATTTTTTAAACGGCAATGACGTCTGCTATCTTTTGGTGGGCGGTTGGGCAGTGGGTATATATGGATATCCAAGAGCAACCAAAGATATTGATTTTTTAATTGCAAATGACGACAGAAACTTGAAAAAATTACAAAAAGCTCTCCGCGAATTCGGAACACCGGAGATTGACATGGAGCCTTTTAAGGAAAAAGGCTATGTGTTTCGAATGGGAAGGTCCCCACTTCAAATAGACATTATCAATGACGCAACCGGGATAGATATTACAGAATGTTATAAAAGAAGAGACATAATATCCGTAGAAGGAGTCGATATATCAGTAATTTCAAAAAATGATTTAATCAAAAACAAAATAGCCTCCGGTAGAAACCGGGACCTTGCAGATGTAGACGACCTTCTTGAAGAGAACCCTGAATGAAAAAGGGACTGGAAAACGGGACGTATGATTAATAGGCTCCTCGCGCCGCAGGGCTAATTTTTTATTTTGTTATAGAAATCATAGAGATTTTCCACGGGGGTGATGGAAATGTTGTTGATGCTCTTGATGTCCGCCTGGGACGCGGGCAAGATGAATTTGGAAAATCCCTGGCGCACGGCCTCCTTGATTCGATTCTCCACGAAGGTTACGGGCCGTATCTCCCCGGTTAAGCCCACCTCACCGATTATGATCAAATCCTTGGGCACGACAAAATTCTTGTAACTGGATACCAACGCACAGATCACGGAAAGATCGGCCGCGGTCTCACGAATACTCATCCCCCCGGCAACGTTCAAAAAAACATCCGACTTGTAATACGGCAACTTCAACTTCTTCTCGATGATGGATATCAACATGGCTAACCGGTACGGATCAAACCCCACGGCAATCCGCCGCGGGTTCCCCACAAATGGACTCTCCGTTACCAACGACTGGATCTCGATCAAAATGGAACGCATCCCGTTCAACATGGGGAAAATAGCTATCCCCGACTCGGCGGTCCGGCGGTGCTGTAAAAATAACAACGACGGATCACTGATGGACATCAACCCCTCCCGCGTCATCTGGAATATCCCAATCTCATCGATGGCCCCAAACCGGTTCTTCTCCGCTCGCAATATCCGCAAATCCGTCTTCACCTCACCCTGGAAATAAAAAACCACGTCCACCATGTGCTCCAACGTCTTGGGCCCCGCAATCTGCCCCTCCTTGGTAATATGACCGATAATAAACGCCGAAATGTTCCGGCCCTTGGCCATCTCGATGATCTCCGACGTCACGTACCGCATGGAAGAGATGGAACCGGAAATGGCGGACGCCTTCCGCGACGTAATGGTCTGGATGGAATCGACGATCAAAAAATGGGGTTTCACTTCCTCCACGGAATCTTTCAAATCCTCCAACGAACCCATGGTAAGAAGGAAAATATCATCCGAATCCACGCCCAACCGGTTGGCCCGCAGCTTGATCTGGGTCGCCGACTCCTCACCGGAATAATAAAGGACCTTTTTTTTCTTCTTCGCCAGGATACCGGAAACTTCCAATACCAACGTGGATTTTCCCACCCCCGGTTCACCACCGATCAAAATAATGGAACCGGGCACAATCCCGCCGCCCAACACGCGGTCGAACTCTTCCAAACCGGTGGCATCCCGCCGCACATCCAGGCTCTCGACCTCCCGCAGGGAAACGGGCTTTACCTGCCGCGTACCGGTTACACGCCCGGTATCGTCGGTCAACGGTTTTACCTCGATCATGGAGTTCCAGGTATCGCACTGGGGACATTTCCCGTAAAACTTGGGACTCTGATACCCACACTCCACACACTCGAAAAGGCTTGTCTTCTTCATAAATCAACCTTAAAAAAATGAAGCCGCGAAGACATGCCTTCTCTTTTCTTCGCGTGTCTTCGCGGCTAAAAAAACTATTTAGTCTCTACGATCAGTGAGAAATCGGCGATCTGGGAGAGCAATTCATCCAACCTCTGGAGCAGCGCGATGCGGTTTTGCCTCACTTGCGGGTCCTCGGCCATGACCAATACTTTATCGAAAAATTTATCGATCACCGGCTTCATCTCCAGGAACTGCGAACAACCCTGCAGGTAATCGTTGTCCAGGTGGGCGGTCTCGATCTTGATCTTGGTCTCCTTGAAAATATCGAAAAGGATTATTTCCTCTTTCTCGGTCAATAAATTCTCGGAAACCAAAAAACGCTCGGATTTTTTAATGATATTCTTGATCCGCTTGTGCAAGGCCACCAAATCCTCGATGGAATCACTCCGGGCTACTTTGGCCGTACTGAGGCTGCGGAGATACATCCGGTAAATATTCAAGACCTTCACATTGAGAATCGAATTGACCACATCGTACCTGATCTTCATAAAATCCTTGAAAATATTCTCGATCCGGCCTACAAAGAGTTCGTTGATCTTCGTGCTCAACGCGTCCCGCTCCTCGTCGGAAGAAGTAAAACTCCCGGCCGCCAATTCGATCAAACCATCCAACTGGAAATTCAATTTAAAATGGATGATAATTTTAACGATGGCATTGGCATCGCGGCGAACGCCGTAGGGGTCCTTGGAACTGGAAATCTTTATGTCCTTTGAAATAAACCCGGCGATATTATCCATCTTATCGGCAATGGATAACAAACCGGCCCCCAGGTCATCGAGTCTTACCTTGACAAATCCCTTGGGTTCGTAATGACCGTAAACCGCTTTCCACAACGTCTCCTCGGCGCCGGATTCCTTGAGATAAAGTGCGCCCATGACACCTTGCAGCGACGGGAACTCACGCACCATGCGGGTGACCAGGTCATTCTTACAATAAAGGGCCGCTTTTTTCAGGCTGTCGGCTTTGGCCTCATTTTGGGTCTTCCGGGCCAGGTAATCCACCAGGGTCACTAAACGGTCGGTTTTCTCGTAAAACGTCCCCAACCCCTTGTGGAACATAACATTTTTTAAGTTTTCGCGCAAAGCGACAAAATTATCCTTGCGGTCGTTGTCCCAGAAAAACCGGGCATCCTCGAAGGTCGCACGGATGACCTTTTCGTTTCCCTTCATTATAAACTTATTCTCATCGGGGACATTGGAAACACCGATAAAGATATTTAAAAGATTATTCTTCTTATCGTAAACCGGCAGGAGTTTTTTCTCTTTTACCATGAAGGTGGAAATGATCTCCGACGGCAGTTCCAGGTATTTCTTATCAAACTCACCGTGAAAGACCACGGGGTATTCGTTATTGTAAATATAGTCGTCCAGCATGGCGGTGTCGGGTTTGATGTTGGCGTTAAACTCCTCTTCCACGTAGGTGATCTCATCCACGATCTTTTTCCGCCGTTCATCCTCCCTCACGATCACAAAATGTTTGCCCAGGAGTTCGCAGTAATCCTTGAAAGAGTTGACCTGGAGGAGACCCTCGGACAACAAAGTATGCCCGAAAGTGGTTTTGGAAGCGGAAACACCGGCGAATTCAAAGGGAACCACCCGGTTGTCCAGCAGCGCCAGGATACTTTTAACGGGCCGTATAAAAGGCACCCGCGATGCGTTCCATACCATGGTCTTACCAAAAGTCAACTCTCCCAGTATTTTGGGAAGCAGCCCGGATAAAATGTCCGCGGTAGGTCTGCCCTCTGTCTTCTTCTCGATCACCATGTAGATGCCCTTCGGGGTCTCAAGCTCCTTGAGGTCCGACAATTCGACATTGTTGAATTCCATGAATTTGGTGAGGGCAATAGCGGGATTTCCCTCCGCATCGTAGGCAATTTGTTTGGGGGGACCTTTTATCTCCTCTTCGATATCGTTGGCCTTCGGGTTGATCTGGTTGATGTAAACCATGAAACGCCGGTTGGTGGAAGCGGTTTCCACGTATTTGAATCCCACCAGGTTCTCTTCCAACCCGTCCTCGATTTTCGTTTTCAATTGGTTTAAAATCAGAGGTATCTCGGGAACCGGTACCTCTTCGACGCCAAGCTCAAGTAAAAAGTCAGCCATTCCGGACCTCGCTCTTCCCTTCGGTGAGGGTCACATATTTTCGCGCGATTTCAGCGGCCATATCGCGCATGTTGGCCATAAACGCATTTCGCTCCGCCACGGATACGGCTTTCCTGGCATCCAGTATGTTGTAAGCATGGGAGCACTTTAAAACGTAATCGAAGGCCGGGAGGTAGAGGTCGGCGCCGATCAGCCGTTTGGCTTCCTTCTCGTACTGGCTGTAGGCGGTCCGTAAGAATTGGATGTCGGCGAACTCGAAATTGTAAACGGAAAATTGCCGCTCCTCTTCGGCCCGCAAGGATTGGTAGCTGACCTGGTTGCCCCAATCGAGATCGTAGATGGAATCTTTGTTGTCCTGGAACGCGGCCAACCGTTCGATACCGTAGGTGATCTCCAACGAGTTGGGGTTCAATTCGATGCCCCCGGCCTGCTGGAAATAGGTGAACTGGGTAATTTCCAGCCCGTCGCACATGACCTGCCACCCCACGCCCCAGGCCCCCAGCGAAGGGGACGCCCAGTTGTCTTCATCGAACTTGATGTCGTGGTTGTGGATGTCGATGCCCAGGTACTGGAGACTGTTGAGGTACAGGGTTTGACCGTTGGAGGGGATGGGTTTTATGATCACCTGGAACTGGTTGTGCTTTTGCACACGGTTCGGGTTCTTGGCATACCGGCCGTCATCGGGTCTCCTGGAAGGCTGCCAGTAGGCCACCTTCCAGGGTTTCTTGCCCAGGACCCTAAAAAAGGTATCGGGCGTCATGGTACCGGCACCGACTTCATTGTCGTAACCGGAAGCAATGTAACAACCGTTACTGGCCCAGTACTCCTGCAATTTTAAAATTATATTTTGTACGCTCATCTGTATGATCCCGGCTATTCACTCTTTTTATTTTCCCATTTTAGCACCAATTGGCGTGCGGCGAGGACTTCATCGAGACGCCTCACCGGCGTGTTGAAAGGGGCCTGTTTTAATTTCTCAGGGTCTTCCCCGGCCTCTTTTAAAATGGCTTTCATTGCCCCGATAAATTCATCCAGGGTCTCCTTGCTCTCGGTTTCCGTGGGCTCGATCATCATGGCCCCGTGAACGATCAACGGGAAATAAACGGTAAAGGGATGGATCCCGTAATCCAACAACCGCTTGGCAATATCCAGGGTCTTGACGTTCAATCCCTTATCGGAGAAAACCACCTCGTGGAGCGTTTTGGAGGTGTAGGGCAAATCCAGGTACTCCCGGAGGTTTCGGCGGATATAGTTGGCATTTAATACCGCGTCTTCGGCCACTTTCCTGAGGTTCTCGCGGCCCAGGCTCATGAGGTAAACCAGCGCCCGTACCATTACCAGGAAATTCCCGAAAAAGTTCTTGACCCGGCCGATACCCTCGTTAAAATAGGAGGCATGGTATTGGTCACCGCTTCTGGACACAACGGGAACGGGTAAATGCGGACGCAGCTCTTCCCGGACACCGATGGGACCGGAACCGGGACCGCCGCCGCCGTGGGGAGTGGAAAAGGTCTTGTGCAGATTCAGATGAATAACGTCCACGCCCAGGTCGCCGGGCTTGACGATTCCCATGAAAGCGTTCATGTTGGCGCCGTCCATGTAGAGCAGCGAACCGTTGGCATGAAGGGCGTCGGCAATCTCGACGATATGCTTCTCGAATATTCCCAGGGTGTTGGGGTTGGTCATCATCAGGGCGGCCACGTCCTCGTTCAAATGCTCTTTCAGGGTTTCCAACTCGATGATACCGTCTTTGTTGGAAGGAATTTCCTTGCACACGTACCCGGCGAAGTGGGCGGAAGCGGGATTGGTACCGTGTGCGGAGTCGGGAATCAATACGACTTTCCGCGGATTGCCCCTGGACGCCAGGTGCCTGCGGATGATCTTCATACCCACGAATTCACCGTGGGCTCCGGCCGACGGTGCCAGGGTAAACGCCGCCATGCCCGTGATATCGATCAGCCAGTCCTCGAGGGTCTTGATGATCTCAAGGTTCCCCTGCACCAGTTTCAAGGGTGAGTAAGGATGGGCGGAAAACGCCTCGAACCCGGCGATCTTTTCATTGATCCGGGGATTGTACTTCATGGTACAGGACCCCAGGGGGTAAAAACCCGAATCCACGGAATGGTTCAAATGGGCCAGGTTGGTGTAATGCCTCACCACTTCCACTTCCGACAACTGGGGAAAATCCGCGATCTCTTCCCGCCGGAACTCCGGGTCCATGGCGGTGAGGGTTTCGGGCAGTTCGGTTTCGGAGAAGGAATACCCGATCTTTCCTTCCCTGCTTATATCGAATATCAATTCGGGTAATTTGTTCATTGTAACTCTCCAATTGCGCTTATCAACGTATCGATATCCTTTTTCCTGTGCAATTCGGTAAAATTGATAAGGACCGCCGTTTCAAAGTCCTTGTGAAACCATTTTAACGGGACCCCCACCAGGATGCCTTTGTATTCCAGTTGGGTGATGAATTCATCGGCGCTCTTGTTCCTGACTTCCAGGACCACTTCGTTGAAGAAATTTTTCCTGTACGCGATGTTAACGTGCGTGAATTTCGCGATCTCTTCGACAAAATAGGCGGCGTTCAGGTGGTTGGCTTCGGCGATTTTTCGCAGGCCGGTCTTTCCCATGGCGGCCAGGTACATTCCTGCCCGGAGGGCGCACCACGCCTGGTTGGTACAGATATTGGACGTGGCTTTTTCCCGTTTGATGTGCTGCTCGCGGGTGGAGAGAGTAAGTACATACCCGCGGTTCCCGTCGACATCCACGGTTTCACCCACCAGCCGTCCCGGCATCTGCCGGATAAAATCGGTTTTAACGGCCATGAAACCCAGGAAAGGACCTCCGTAGGACAACGGAAGACCGAAACTCTGGGCTTCCCCTACCACGATGTCCACATCGTTTTCCCCCCCGGGGGTAAGGAAAGGCAGGGACATGGCTTCGGTCACCACCTGGATGGAGAAGGCGTTTTTGCCGTGCAGGATACCGGATATTTTTTTACCGTTTTCCACGACACCGAAGAAATTGGGCGATTGGAAGAGAAAACCGGCGCAGTCGTCGCAGATCTTCCCGCCGAGGTCGTCCAGGTTGATGGTACCGGTTTCTTTATCGAAATCGATATATTGGGTTTTATACCCTTCCACGTCATCGATATAGGTTTCGATGATTTCGATGTATTCGGGGTGGAGGTTCCGGGCGATGAGAATGGTGTTTTTCTTACGTGCTTTCCGCAGTGCCAGCAGCGCGCCTTCGGCGGCGGCGGTGCCCCCGTCGTAAAGGGAGGCATTGCACACGTCCATACCGGTGAGCATGGCCATCATGGTCTGGTACTCGAACATGGCCTGGAGACTGCCCTGGCTGACCTCCGGCTGATACGGCGTATAAGGCGTCAGGAATTCGCCTTTACCGCTTAGATGTTTTACGACTTCGGGTGTGAAATGATTGTAAGCACCGCCGCCCAGGAAACTTAAATAATCGGAGAATGTATTCTTCTTTGCGATCTCTTTGAATTTTTCGATCAATTCATCTTCCGGCACGGCCGAAGGAATATGATCCAGGGGGTAATAAGATTTTTCCCGTGGAATATCGGAGAACAGTTCCCGGGTGTCCTTAACACCCAGGGATTTTCGTATCTCTTCCCTGTCGGAATCGGTGAGTGGAAAGTATCTCATCCCCTACTCCTCTTGAATTCCTTTCAGGTATTCGTCATATGCGGCGGCATCCATCAAGTCGTCCAATTGGCCGGGGTCGTCCATTCTTACTTTAAATATCCACCCGTCGCCGTAAGGGTCCTTGTTAATGGTTTCCGGTGCATCTTCGAGGTCTTCGTTGACTTCGACGATTTCACCGCCCACGGGGGAGTAGATATCGCTGACCGCTTTTACGGATTCGATATTGGAACAGGCATCTCCCTGTTCCAAGGTATCTCCTACCACGGGCAGTTCAACGTAAACCACGTCGCCCAGTTCCTTTTGCGCGTAATCGGATATCCCGACGGCGGCGATATCTCCATCCACTTTGACCCATTCATGCTTTTCCGTAAATCTAAAATTCTTCATATCCATGTTTTCCTCCTATTTTTCTCTTTTATAGAAAGGCATTTCCACCACCCTGGCGGAAACCGTTTTGTCCCTGATGCTTACCTCGAATTCGGTGCCGGGCGCGCATTTATCTATGGGCAGATATGCCGTACCGACGGCTTTTTTCAGGAAAGGCGCATAGGTACCGCTGGCAACCGTTCCGTGCTCTTTACCGTCCACTATTACCGGGTAACCGTGCCGTGCGATTCCCCTGCCCGTGAGCTCGAATCCCACCAACTGCCGGGTGATGCCCTCTTCTTTTTGTTTGAGCAGGGCATCCCTTCCGATAAAATCGCCTTTTTTCAATTTCAGTATCCATCCCAGGTTGGCTTCCAATACGGAGTGGGAATCGTCGATGTCGTTCCCGTAAAGGCACATACCGGCTTCCAGTCTCAGGGTGTCCCTGGCGCCGAGCCCGGCGGGGATAATACCCATGGGTTTTCCTTTTTCCGCCAGTTCCAGGAAAAGACCGGATGCGGTTTCGTCATCGGCCTTGAAATAAATCTCGAAACCGTCTTCACCGGTGTAACCGGTCCTGGAGATGATCGTGTCCAGGTCGTTTACTTTTCCGAAGGTAAAGGTGTAATATTTGAGGGATGAAAGGTCGGTACCGGTGAATTGGGAGAGTAATTCCTCTGCTTTCGGTCCCTGTATGGCGATCTGGGTATAGTCGCCGCTTTCGTTAACGATTTCCACATCGAAACGGCCGGCTTTTTCTTTCATCCAATTGAAATCTTTCTCAAGGTTGGCCGCATTGACCACCAGGAGATATTCCGTTTCATCGATGTTGTAAACCAGGAGATCGTCCACGAAGCAGCCGTTTTCCGTCATCAGGCCGGAATAATGGATCTTGCCGGGTTTTAATTTCGCGGCATTGTTGGATGTAAGGTGTTGAACCGCGTCCAGGGCCTGTGTCCCCCGGAAGAAAATCTCGCCCATGTGGCTGACATCGAAGAGGCCGCCGGACGTCCGTACGGCGATGTGTTCTTCACTTAATCCCGAATATTGAACCGGTAATTCCCAACCGACAAAATCAACCATTTTTCCTTTCAGAACATGGTGAGCATTATTGAGCTTAGTCTTTTTCATAAAAGTCTCCATTAATTCGTTTTTTGGAAATTAGGTTTTAAAGTATCACACAACCTTGAAAAAATCAAGCCCGCGCTGTAAAATCTTTTAAAAAACGGGACCGCCGGGACGAAAAGTGTATACTTTTTGAAACGCTTTCGTAAAAAGCCTTTCCCACCGGGAAAATATGAAAATGTACACCTTTAGTTGTACGTGGTTGTATTGATATATCTTCCTCCGATACAACTTTAGTTGTATTAAGAAAATATGAAATAGAACCAACTTTACTACTTTCGTCCAATTGCTTTCCAGGTAACGTTGTGGTAAAGTCTTATCAGCATGCTGAAAATCGTTAGGCGGACCAACGATTGTATGACCGGTCAGGTCACACTCTCCACACTTTAACTCCTCACTTTAAGGTGACCGGTTTGGTTTCTTATGCGGATTTTGGTTTGCTTTGTAGAATAATGTAAACGTGATGTTGGTAGACGTGAAGTTGGTAGACGTGAATAAATAAAACTTAGGAGGTTACATGAAAAGAGCGTTGAAACAAAAGTGGTTTTTTGGGTTTTTGGCAATCGCCGTAGTGGCGGTACTGATGGTGGTTCCTTCCCTGCAGGCGGCCCAGAGCAGCAGCATCGACCAGGACAATGATCCCGTATTTAAACGGGCAAAATTGGCCGCAGAGATCGAAAACATGCGGGCCATCATCAAGGCCGAAGGACATGATTTCACCGTGGGCGTCAATCCCGCGATGCAGTACACCATCGAACAGTTGTGCGGGTTTAATACCAACCTACCGCTTCCCCAAATGCACCTGAGGGAAGCCCTGGACAACATTTCCAATCTTGCAAGACCGGAGGCATTACCGGCCGCTTATACCGGTTATGCATCCGCCATCAAAAACCAGGGGTCCTGCGGCAGTTGCTGGGCATTTGCCGCCGTGGGCTTACTGGAGTGCATGATCCTGAAGAATGACGGGATCGAAGTAGACCTTTCCGAGCAGCACATGGTTTCCTGCAATCCCTACGGCTGGGGCTGCAACGGTGGATATTGGCCCCAGGATATGCTGGTGGACCCGGGTTCTCCTTATGAAACCTGTTTTCCTTATACCGCTACCGATGCCCCCTGCATAAGCACTTGTCCGTATCCTTACCAGATCCAGTCATGGGCATTCGTAACCGAAGATTGGGTCGTTCCCCCCACCGAAAACATCAAACAGGCCATCTACACCTATGGTGCGGTACAGGTCGGTGTTTACGTGGACCGGTGGTTCCAGGCTTATACCGGCGGCGTATTGACCAAGTGCAAGAAGAACGCCACGTATACCAACCATGCCGTTATTCTTTGCGGTTGGGACGATGCCAAGGGCGCCTGGTTGATGAAGAACTCCTGGGGTACGGGCTGGGGCGAAGACGGTTTTATGTGGATCCCCTACGGCTGTGACCGGGTCGGCGAAGGCGCCAACTATTTCATTTATTAGGTTAAACATCTTAAAAAGCCAAAAAGTGTAAGACGTTGAGTTAAAGGTCGTTTATATGGCCGGAAGTCCCACCCGGAAGGGTGGGACTTTTTTTTTACCGGATAATATGGTATAACAGGTCGGTAAAAAGGAAGAAAAATGGCATTAAAAAATTTGAAAATATTATCAGGTTTAGTCGCAATTTTGATTGTTTGCACCCTGTGGGGAGGTGGGGAAGGCATGGCGGACGAAAAAGAAAAAAACACGTTCACGTTAAAGGAAGGAAACGAAACCCATATCACTGTCGATTCCATGGGGCCGTTTTATATCGAGATCGAATCGAATCCCTCTACGGGTTACAGTTGGTCGCTCCAAAAAAACACGGATGAGACGGTGGTCAAATTCAAAGGAATAAAAGAACCGGACCGGGAAGAGGAAGAGAAGGACGAACCGCCGATGATGGGCGCGCCCTCCTACGAAACGTTTATTTTCGACGCATTGAAACCGGGAAAAACCGAGGTCTTATTAAAATACCACCGCCCCTGGGAAAAGGGTGTCCCGCCGATAAAGACCCATAAGATGGTTATAGAGGTAAGAGGTAAGTGGTAAAGGTTCTGTAACATGCAATTCATAGTTGTGTAAATGTTACCCCTTCCCGGGTGATATTTCCCCTGTGCCGCCAGCGGCGGGTATTTGGGGTGCCGGGCCGGGGCGCGGCTTGAATCACCGATGAAGTTAACGGTTAAACGGGGTTTGAAGATTTTTTTTCTTTATTTTTTCGATAAATAGAGCATCTCCGATTGGGCGCACCGCCATTATTTTATGTGGCATGAAAATTGCCCCGTTTTTTTTATGAACAAGAGAATAGAAAAAAGGTTGGAAAAAAGCTTATTGGCTTATTCTGATGGTGATGGCTCCGATTTGATAGGTGTTATCTCCAATATCTCCAAAAACGGAATTTTCATCGAAACCAGGACCGTCGAGGAACCGGACAGCGAAATCTCGTTTGTTCTCGCCGTGTACAACGAGCTATACCACCTAAAAGGTGAAGTCAGGTGGACCAAGCACCCGGAAGACCCTTTCCCCGAAGACGTTCCACCCGGGATGGGCATTCGAATCACGGAAGCCCCGGTCGAATATTTGAATTATGTCGAATATATCAAATACCAGGGCCGCCATTCACTTCGCCTTACCCATTGATACTTTTATGGTCGTAGATTTTAGGTCGTAGGTCGTAGGTCGTAGGTCGTAGGTCGTAGGTTTTAATGTTGCAATGTCGCAGCGTCGCAGCATCGAAACGTAGGAGATAATTGTTTCTCCCGGAACTGAACGGGAGAGAGAATCGGACCGCCCGTGCCGCCTGTACTACCCGCAGTGGATGAATTTGTCCACGATCTCTTTCAACGCATCGGCATTCCCGAACATTTTTTCACTCATATCTTTGTCGTTATGGGCTTTCAGGTCATTGGCCAGTTTATCGATCATCCCCGGGGGAAAAATACCGTACTTCTGGTAAATGTCACGATCTTCCAGGAGCTTCTCCGCCGCTTCCCAGCAGGACGCGGGCAGTTGTGCCAGGTGTTCGCATTTACTGGCATCGGTGCTGACGTACAGTTCCTCCGCGATCTTGACGGAGTCTTTCCTTTCCAATCCGTACAGTGCCGCAACGGTCATACCGGCCAATAATTGGTGGATGTTGGCACTGCCGTCCGGGCTTCTCAATTCGACGGTTTGAGGGTTCATACGTTCGGAATTGTCCACCGGTTCGCCGGGGTTGGCATCGTTGATCATGTTCTCGACACCCACCCATCCCAGGGGAACACGCACCAGCAC
>Ga0210082_1000168_pt1 | contig 13748 bp, 7 predicted proteins | sample White_ThreeSqA_D_2_FD_185592 | JGI IMG/M metagenome (GOLD analysis project Ga0210082, IMG submission 185592) | Wetland microbial communities from the San Francisco Bay, California, USA, that impact long-term carbon sequestration -... | ecosystem: Environmental > Aquatic > Marine > Wetlands ... | reverse complement strand
ACTCATTTTTCTTCACCCATATTCTTTCACCCTCCTTTTCCTTCCGCATTGTCGTAGGCTTCGATGATTCTCTGGACCAGCGGATGGCGAACGATATCTTTTTTCGAGAGGGTAACGATCTTGATCCCGCGTATATTAGACAGTATTTTTATGGCCGGGAAGATACCGGATTTTTTCGGTTCCGGCAGGTCGATCTGCGAGATATCCGCCGTTATCACTACTTTCGAATTCTGACCGAAACGCGTGAGAAACATTTTCATTTGTGAATTCAGGGTGTTCTGGCCTTCATCCAGTAGAATGAAGGCATTATCGATGGTCCTGCCGCGCATATAGGCCAGCGGTGCGATCTCGATGATCTCCTTTTCGATCAATTCCGCGGTTTTCTCGAAACCGATGAGATGGTAGAGGGCGTCGTAAATCGGCCGGAAGTAAGGGTTTACCTTTTGTTGGATATCCCCGGGCAGGAACCCCAGTTTTTCACCCGCTTCCACCACCGGCCGGGTCAACACGATGCGTTCCACCTTTTTGCCCAGCAGGTGGTTCAGGGCCATGGCAATGGCCAGGAACGTTTTCCCCGTACCCGCCGGCCCGATACCGAATGCCAGGTCGTTTGCGGCAATGGCCTTGAGGTATTCCTTTTGTTTAAAGGTCTTGGGATAGACTTCCTTCCCGTTGACCACGACTTTGATCTTTTGGTTCAGTTCGCTTTTGATCGAATCGATTTTGTCTTCTTCCGCCATACTTATACTCATATTAAGATCATCGGTGTTAAACCCGGTGTTTCCCGCCGATGCCTGTAACACATGGTTCATGTACTTTTTGAATTTTTTCTTGTTTTGAGTTTGTCCGTCGAACATGATCTTATTTCCCCTGAGAGCAAGGTGAATCCCGAAGGAGTGCTCCATTTTCTCCGTATTCCGCTGGATCAGGTCCAGGATATTGGATTTAATACTTTCGGGATAGATTATTTCGTCCATACCACGCTGTTATCGCAGTTGTTTTTGAATACATCAATCATGCCGGAATTATAACGTTGAAAAGAGAAAAAGTCAAATTTTTTTTCCTTCCCCTGTGATACTGTCGGTGAAGTTCTTGCTTTTTTGCGAAGAATATTTTAGACGACTCTGTTTGAGGCTGTGATGATGTAGATTTTAGGTTGGGGGCGCCGCCCCCCCCTGTGTATTCCACTGTGTATTCCATGTTCGTCTCTCATCCTATTGACTTTTTTTATGGTTCTTTTTATACTGTCCGCGTTTGAATTTATAATATCCGTATTAGACAAAATGGAGGTTTACGATTATGAGAATACCGCATAAAAGATCGATCATTACCGCGATATTTATTTTCCTTCTGCCGTTGACCGCATTCTCCCAGGCGTTCATGCTGGAGGATTGGCCCGCCGACAGGGCACGTATTACGTTCAAATACCTGCACCCTGATTTGACCCATATTATCAATCAAGATGATCTAGCCTTCTATTCCGGGAATTATTACCTTTCTTTCAATTTCCCGGTAAAAGGAAACCCCCGCTTGAATCTCGAAGCCACCCTCCCGTTCCTGGTCAATCACTTGAAAACCGAACCCGTTTACGGGAAGCAGCGTGAAGCCATGATCGGGAACCTTTATTTGGGTTTTCAATACAGGTTGAAATCCAAATCCCCGAAAAAGGGGACCGCTCTATCCGCCGGCGTCTACCTGGGCACCACCCCGGACAATAAATACGATACCTATTTCATGGCGTTGTATACCCATTTTATCGGATTCGCCGGTTATCAGGCCCACCGGCTGATACCGACCTTCAACATCGCCTCTTACCGAGTACTGGGGCATTTTCGTATCGGCTGGGAAGCCGGACCGGCAATGCTTTTTGAAACCGAGAATGCCGGCTATATGGATCCTATCTTATATTTCCACTACGGTGTATTCGGTTCGATCCGGACCGCTTACGTTACCTTCAGGGTCGAACTGGCCGGTTTCATGGTTGTTGCCGGGGAAAAAGATCATCTCAACATGTCCCCCGACACCAATACCGCGGCCGTCGGCGCCCATTTCGGGCGAGGACGTTTCAGACCGGGCGTCTTTTACAAGAAATGTCTTGTTGCCAAAAACCGGCGAGAAGTAAAAGATGTGCTGGGCTTTCAAATCCAATTCCTGTTGTAAAGAAAATTTCCCATTGACACTTGAGTTTTCTTTTGGTCTGTGTATAATATAATTTAAGGCTTTTAAAAATTAAAATATTAGGAGATTTTGCCATGAAAAAAAGTGTCGAAAAAAAGTTAATTCTTTCCAAAGAAACCGTATCCAACCTGGACAGTGATCGGATGAGCGCGGTAAAGGGAGGTTATGTTACCGTTACAATGGACTGCCAACCTACCTGGCGGGCAACCTGTAACGCCCTTTACTGTTAGCAAAATTTCCGGTCTTCCCCGGAAAATCGGTAATCGCCCAATGCCAAAATTTGTTAAATAGAAAAAGGAGCTAAAATGAAAAGAAAATTAAACCAAAAATTGGTACTAAACAAAGAAACCATCTCCAATCTTGAAATGAAGAATGCGAAAGGCGGTTGGCCCACTATATTGTATTCAATTGAGATCTGTCCCGAAACAATCCCCAACGAGGGTTGTCCTACACTCACTGAAAACATTTATATTTGCCAATATACCCGAAGAATTTGCATGAATTAGCGACAATTCAAACTTAAAACAATTTCAAACTACCCGGGCGTCCGGGGTACCGGACGAAACGGCATTGGGCTCATGAATTTTCCCGGTACACATGATGTGCCCGGATAATCGCTAATTTCTCTACAACCGGCCGGGGCGATCTCCCCCGGCCGGTTTCATTCAACCCGACGGCATAAAATTCAATTACCCCAAACTGGGCAGCCTGGCGAAAATATGAAAATCTTGCTCTTCGATGCCGTTGTAGAGTAAGATTAACCGATGGAACGCCTGGGCGGTGTATGACTTCGTGGAGGGGATAAGTAACGGAGACTTGTGAGAAAGACCGGTTTCGTTTATAATAAACCCAGGAGGACTTAAAAGAATGAAAAATTTAAGGGCAGTATTTATATGGATTATTTGTTTGATCCCGGTTACTCTTACCGGCGATATCAAACCCCAATTGATCGCCGTTCCCGGGGGTGAGTTCATCATGGGAAGGGAAGTCCCACCCGCTAAAGTCGGCGAAAAAAAACAATATGTCGATAACCCCGTCCATAAGGTCCATGTTGACCCGTTCCTTATCGATAAGTATGAAGTCACCAATTACCAGTATTACCTGTTCTGTAAAGCCACCGACAGGACACTGCCGATATTCTGGGGTAATAAAGAATTTCACTGCGGTTTGGATTTTCCCGATTATCCCGTGGTGGGGGTATCGTATGCCGATGCCATGGCCTATGCCGAATGGCGCGGCGTGCGCCTGCCCACCGAAGCGGAATGGGAATTCGCCGCGCGGGGCGGTCTCGTAAACAAAAAATTTCCCAATGGAGACGACATCGATGAAAAATCAGCCAATTACGGCAAATATCAAGACGGCACCACCGTCGTGGGCAGCTTCCCCGCCAACGGGTACGGACTCCACGACATGGCCGGGAATGTCAGGGAATGGGTGGCCGACTATTATCAAACCGATTATTATTTAAACGGTCCGCTCAAAAATCCCCCGGGACCCGGGATCGGGTCATTCCGCGTGATCCGCGGTGGGGGCTGGCTCTCCGGCCCCTCTTGTGTTGCCGTGTACCGCAGGAATGCGCTGGCATCCAATTGGGTGGACTTTGCCGTGGGTTTCCGCTGCGCCAAAGACGCCCCGGGGAGCGAAAAATGAAACAATTCACCATTGACAATTAATCTTTCCTATAATAACAGGGCGTACCCGATTTTCAGGAAAAAGGTCCGGTCCTTCCGGGTCAGGTCGATACCCCGCATCCCCAGTTGATTCTCCGAATATCCCAGAAACAAAACCGTCTGGGGATTGAGCTTGTACGAAAACAGGAGCTGGGTGAATAATGTCCGGGTTTTCGGTTCCACCGGCATAATATAAAGACCGGTATCCCGGCGGATGTCCATGTATTGCACGATGGCCCTGAAAAAGGTCTTCACGTTAAAATTGTAGACCAGCCGCGTCTGCAATAAATTGGCCGTGTAAATGCGTTTGCTCTCGACGGATAACCGCTCGTAAAGATGGTCGAGCTTCACATAAAAATGCTTTCCCAGGTTAAATTCCATACCCGGGTTAAACTGGAATGTTCGGGCCGGACGGGCATTGGTGTAATCCACCGCATCCCCGCCCCGTGTAAAAATAAAGGTTTTCAGATCCCCCAGCGGTTTCATGTCGAGGTATAACTGGAACTGGTTCGTTTTGTAGTCGATACCCTTATAATTTATTTTACGTGCGATAAACCCGGGTTCAACCGTACTTTGCGAGGGCCCCATATAAGTAACGTCGGCGATAAGGGTCTTTTCGAGCAAATCGCCTTCCCGGTCGGCAATAACACTTCCGTCAACGTAAAGGAAAATACGGTCGAACCACCCCTTCGGTTTCCCATATAAATAGTAATGGATAAACCCCCGGTATTTCCGGTACCCGGTCCTTGGAATGAAACCGAAATCGGCCCTGAAATCGGTGCTTATATCTTCGTATTCCGCGGCATACCAGAAATAACGGCTCAGGTGAATGAAATAGAGATAAAAACTGTCCCCGCTGAAGGAATCCCCGGGTTGACCGAACCGGTCGGCAATGTCCCGGGGGTACCGGGTCTGGGAGTGGGTGTACTGTAAGACCAGTTTTTTCCTTGGGGTCAGCCAGATGACGCCGTCCACGGCGGCGACGTTGTTCTGGTAGTCGTCGCTTTTCCGGCCGGAGTACAGGACCCCCAGGGTCGCGTTTTTCCCGATGTCCCTCCGGTACCGGAACACGCCGCCCAGGACATTTTCGTCGAGGGATGCGGACCGTGAACCTTCTATACCGGGAAAGAGTAAATTGTTGTTCCGGTCCTGGTCGAGGAAAAATCCCACGGCGTTTTTCCCGAACTTACCGGTCATTTTAACGCCCCAGATGGGGTCGTATACCGTCCGCGTATACACCATCTCCAGGGGCAGGGAGAAATAATCGAGACCTTCCAGGAAAAAGGGCCGCTTCTCGGGATAATAAAGGGCAAAACGGGTGTTGACCTCCAATTGGGCCACATCGGCTTCCACGTGGGAAAAATCCGGGTTCACCGTCCCGTGCAGCGTCAAATTGGGGGTGATTCCCCATTTGGCCGTTACACCGGGCTCGACTTTTAACTTACCCGCTTCCATGTCGCCCCCGGGAAATTCCTCGCGGCGATCCGTCCGGTTAAAGGTCAACGTGGGCGCAAATTCAAGGGCCTTACCGGTTTCCATGTTTTCAAAACCGGAGACTTTATTCACAAACGGGAGAAACGTGCTGGCGTCCCTGCTCCAGGGATGAGAGACAAACCGGTACCGCATGGACCGGGGATAAGACCTCTCGATACTGAATCCCCAGGTCTGCCGCCCCCCGGTATTGGGAAATCTCAGTTGGGTAAAGGGGATTGCGATCTCGATGACATAGCCGGAATCGGTGATCTTGCCGGCGGACTTCCACATCGCGTCCCAGGTGAAGTTAATGGTGGAGTCCAGTTGATTGAAGATGCCGTCCACCTGCACGCCCAGGGGATTGAGCATGAAAAAGAAGGCCCTGCGTTCATCGTTAAAGGTGTCGATAAAAAAAGCCACGTAGTCTTCCTGGATAAAGGTGTCCCATTCGGCATCCCGGTCCATGATATGGGCGCGAATTTTCCCCGGTTCCGGGTCGTAACATCGAAAAGCCATATATAGATTTTTCTTGCTGAAGGTCATCAGGCATTCGGTTTTCACCATGGCGGGTAAATTGTTGCCGGGTGAAAATTCATAAGGCAGATCGATGACCTCGGCATCCTTCCAGGCCTCTTCGCCGAGCACCCCGTCGATTTTTATATCATCCGCCGCGGCAGGTACCGGGTTTACGGTATACATTTTGGCGGTGGGTGTTTTTTTTTGCTCCGCCCGCGCCCATACGTCCGAGTGAAAACATGTCGAAATAAATACGAAAATGAAAACTAACGCAAATCGCCTGGCTTGTACTAATTTCATTGATTATTCTCCTTATTATTTAATTTCGATTGACTATTAACGGTCTCCCGGCCACTGAAAATGTCGTTTAATATCTCCCGGAGCAGGGCCGCGTTTTTTTCCAGCACGGGGCCGGGAAGAAGCATATCTTCATGCTCCCCAAACCCCTGGTACAGGGTGAAGGTTTTCCGGGTAACCGCCCGCCAGGGAGATGCCCGCTCCCGCTTCCTGTCTTCGTTCTCCCGGGAAAGGATGAAATGGACATGGGCATCGACCGTGTCCGGTGGTTGTGATTCCATATTATACCGGGTATATATTTCCATTTTTTTCTCCGCCTTCCCCTTCAGGAAGCCCAGGCCCAATTCCTCTATATATGCCCCGATTTTATCGATGAACTGTTTTTCGTTTTCCCAGGTCGTTTTACCCCGGTTTTCCGGGTCTTGCCCCCGGCAGTCCACCAGGATGATATCGGACACGGCGCTTCCTTGTTGTTCCAATGCGGCGGCGACGTTAACGGTCAACGTCCCCCCGGCGGACCAGCCCATTAATACATAAGGTCCGTCCGGTTGACGGTCCGTGATCATATCCAGGTACTGCCGCAGCCGGTTTTCCTCTTCTATAAAATTAAATGCGTGGAGAGAGTAACCCGGTACCAGGAAGGAAAGGGCCTGGTATGAGGCCCCGTAACCGATGCGGGGAGGGAAACAAAATATTTTTTTCCGTGCCGATGGATTGAGCGAAAAGACTTCCGTTTCAGTGTATACTTTCGCTTTTATCAAGTAGGAAATGTCCGCCATGGTGGGGTTCGCGAAGATGTCTACAAGGGATACTTCGCAGTTGAACTCTTTTCGGATTTCGGCGATCAGTGAAATCAGGCTCAACGAATGCCCGCCCAATTGGAGAAAGTTTCTCTCCATGCCGATGACGTTTTTGTCCAGGCGCAGTATCCCGGCGCATATCTCGACCAGTTTCATTTCGATTTCATCCCCGGGAGCCTTATGGGATTCACCGGGGGAGGGCCGCAGTTCCGGTGCGGGTAATGCCTTTCGATCGGTTTTCCCGGTGGATGTCAACGGGATATTATCGATGGGGATGAAAAAGTCGGGTACCATGTAGTCCGGCAGGGTGGTCGAGAGGAACGCGGCGAGGTCCGGGGGGGCCGGTGTTTTCCCGGGGACGATATAGGCGCATAAGTAGGTTTCGCCCGTATCCTTTTCCAGGGCGATCACCACGGCTTCTTTTACGTCTTCATGCTCCAGGAGCCGGGCCTCGATCTCTCCCGGCTCGATCCTGAACCCCCTGATCTTAACCTGGTGGTCTTTTCGGCCGGTAAATTCGATTCGGCCGTCGATATTCAATTTTCCCATGTCGCCGGTCCGGTATATGGGGCCGAGGTCTTCATCGAAAAGAAATACCTTTGCCGAGGTGTCGGGGTCCTTCCAATAACCGGCGGCGATATGCGGGGAGACCACGAATATCTCTCCTTCTTCATAAAAGTCCACCTGCTCTCCTTCGGGGTTGAGCAGCAGGAGTTTAATGCCTTCCAACGGTTCCCCGATGAATACTTTCCCGGGTTTTTGACCGGTGTCGATAAATCCCATGGTATTGACGGAAGATTCGGTTTGACCGTACATATGGGCAAGCGCGACGCCGGGGAAGTATTTCCCGGCCAGGCGGAGGTCATTGGGATAGAGTTTTTCTCCACCGGTCACAATGAGCCGCAGCCGGGGAAATGCCATTCCATTTTCGATCGCTGCCGCGGCGTACCGGAACACGGTGGGGACGCTGTGATACAGGGTAATCTCTTCTTTTATCAACCATTCGCCGATATCCCCGACGTTGAATTTCCCGCCGGGGCGTATATCCAGGGGACACAGCACGGCACCGGACAATATGGCGCCGTAAATGTCCTGGATGGCCCCGTCGTGGCTGAAGGACGAAAGATAAGTCATCCGGTCCCGGGGGGTAATGGAGAGTGCCTTTATATAGATATCGGAATAAAAACAAACATTCCGCCGGGTTTGCACCACCCCCTTGGGTCTCCCCGTTGAGCCGGAAGTATATAGGATATACGCCGCCTGATCCTGTTCGGACGCATTCCCGCCGTCAATCCCCTCTTGAGAGGGGACGCGCGAAGCGCCGGGTTTAGAGGGTCCATGCGCCGCATGGTGTGTCCCCGGGTGGTAATTATCCCGGTCAACAATTTCGTCAATTTCGTCAATACGAAGCACCCGAATTCCTTTCGTCCCGCCCGATGTCACGCAGAGCTCCCGGGCCGTGGACTCGCCGTATTCATCCGTCAAGATCACGGATATCCCCGCATCCTCGATCATGCGGCCCAATCGTTCCCGGGGATAGGCGCCGTCCAGGGGCACGTATATCATGCGGGCCTTAAGGACGGCCAGGAGCGCGGTCACCTGGTGGATGCCGTGCATGACCAGTATCCCGGCGGTAGTGTTCGTGGGGTGAGAGGGGCGGCACAACTCTAAGACCCTGCGGGCGGCCAGGTCGGCCGCGTGGTTCAAGGCGCCGTAGGTTATTTTTTCTTCATAGGTTTCAATGGCGGTTTTGTCTTTATGTTCCGCTGCCGTTTGTTCAAATCGTTCAACGATCATTTTTTATCTCCCATGATCAGTATTTTTTTCTTTCTCTCGAAAAGATAGCTTTTTAGCCGTTTCCCGGGGTCCGCGGCAATACTGTCGGCGACCTTGATAAACCGCTCCATCATGTACCGGATGGTTTCCTCCCGGAACTGTGCTTTCCGGTACCGGCACTCCATGGTTACGGCGCTTTTAAATGCGGCGGCCTCGATAACCATATCGAATTTTACATCCTGTACGTTATCGATAAAACCGGGACCCGGGTCCCCTGCCTCGCCACCGTCCGTATCCATCTCGAGCATATTGAACAGCAGGGAAATGGTTGGAAAGGGCATTTTCAGATCTTCGGCCGCCCGATCAAGGGGGTAGTCCTGGTATTGGAGCATTTCCAGGAGTTCCCGGTCTACCTTATGCAGGAAATCGATAAATTTCTCTTCGTAATGGACGTGGGTTTCCAGTAACAGGGTATTTACAAAAAAGCCGACAATATCGTGAACCGGGAGGTTTTCCCTGCCGGCGCCCAATATCCCGATGGAGATATCTTCCCGGCCGGACACCCGGGCCATTACCATGTTAAGTACGGAAAGCAGCAGGGTGAAGAGGGTGGTATTGTTGCCCGCGGCCAATCGGCGAAGGGTCTCCAACGGTTTGCCGCGGATGACGAACCGGTACGCTGCACTTTCCCCGGCGCCGGTGCCGTCTTTATAATTCACGTCATTCACATAATCCACGGGCAGTTCGATGGGGGAGAACCCGGCCTCTATTTTCTCGCGCCAGTAGCGGCGGGCGTTCTCTTTGAAGCCGGGGGTGTTCAACCGGTTGTACTGCCATTGGGCAAAATCTCGATATTGAAGGGGTAGGGGACCCGGCGAATCCCCCTGGTATAAACGGACAAAGTCCCGTCGCAATAGTTCCATGGACCAACCGTCGGAAATAATATGGTGCATGGTGAAGTGCAGTGTAAACTGCGTCCGGTCCGATTTTACAAGCGACACCCTGAAAAGCGGCGCCGACGTCAGGTCGAAGGGAACGGATGCCCGGTCTTCTTCCCCGGGGGCGGTGGTACGCGAGAGGTCGATGATGTTTAACGGGATTTCCACGCTGTCGGCAACCTGTTGAACGGGTTCGCCGTCCACCATAAGGAAACGTGTTCTCAGGCTTTCATGCCGCCGGGTGAGTTCGGCGAGGACCTTTTCCAGTACCTCTTTTTCGATCTTTTGTTTCAACGGGATGCTCCCGGTGATATTGTAGGAAAGATCGGAAGGGTTCATCTGGTGGATGTACCAGAGCCGCTTCTGGTTGTAGGAGATTTTATAGTATTCTTTTTTCTCGGTGGGTTCGATCCGGGTATAGTGATCTTTTGCCGCGTTTTTTATATACTCCGACTGCGTTCGTATGGTCGGGAGTTTAGAGAGTTCGGCCAGCGGTATCTTGACGTTCAATGCTTTGTGTATTTTGGCTATCAGTATGATCGCTTTCAGGGAGTGCCCGCCCAGCTCGAAGAAATTGTCGTCGATGCCGATGGGGATGGGGTTGGGGGAAAGAGACGCATGCAATGCGTCTGTACTGCTGAATAAATCCGCCCAGATTTCCGCCAGTTTTGATTCGATGGCGTTACGGGGGGGAGTGTATCGCTCACCGGGAGCCATGGGAACGGGGGCAGGCAGGGCGTTTCGGTCGATTTTGCCGCCGGGGGTCAGGGGGATAAAATCGATTGGGATAAAAAAGGAAGGGACCATGTAACCGGGCAGCGATCGGGATAAGTATTGTTTTAAGACGGGGACGATCGAGTGGGTTGAAGCGGGTGCGATATAGGCGCAGAGGTATTTATCGCCGTTTTTTTCGCTCCTTGCCGTGACAACGGCTTCTTTTACGGCTTCGTGTTTTAGGAGTAGGTTTTCGATTTCTCCCAATTCGATGCGGTAACCGCGTATTTTTACCTGGTGGTCGATGCGGCCCAGGAATTGGATATTACCATTAGGAAGCCAACGGGCGAGGTCGCCCGTTTTATAGGACCTATAGGTCTTATAAGACCTATAAAACCGCTCCGCGGTTAATTCGGGGTTGTTTAGATACCCGCGGGCGACGCCCGCGCCGGCGATGCATAATTCTCCGGCGGCGCCAATCGGTTGTAAACCGCCGTAATAATTTAATATGTATAATTCCACGTTGGCAAGGGGCTTGCCGATAGGTATATTTTCACCGTCCAGCCATTCGTCCAGCGAGTAACCCGCCGCGTAGACCGCCGCTTCCGTGGGACCGTACAGGTTTTCCAGCTTTACAGGGATCCCCCGGCGCCGGAACCGCGTTACCAATCCCGGGAGAAGCGCTTCCCCCGCTAAAAAGATATATTTTAGACAGGAGAGTTTAGCACTGTTTCCATCGTCTAAGGCCTCCAGGAAAACATTAAACATCGAGGGTACAAAATTGATATGTGTGATCGACTCCCTCTCGATGATGTCCACTATCTTTTGGGGGGACTTCTCACCGCCTTTTTCCATTATTGTTAATCTACCGCCCCCAATGAACCACCCGAATAACTCCGTGACCGATACATCGAATAAATAATGGGTTTTAAATAGATAGGCGTCTTTTCCCGAAAACGGGTATCTTTTAAACAGGTCGAGCAGCAGGTTTACTACCGAACAATGATTTACCATAACCCCTTTGGGTCTGCCCGTGGAACCGGAAGTGTAAAGGATGTAGCATAGTTGAGTGGGAGGAGTTGGAGGAGTGGGAGGAGTGAGTTGAATCGGAATGACCTCAACATTTCCATACCGCTCACTCTTCTCACTCTTCTCACTCCTCTCACTCAACAAAACACCGGCATTGCTGTCCGCCAGCATATAACTGATTCGTTCTTCGGGGTAGAGCGGGTCGATGGGTAAATAGGCACCCCCGGCCTTTAATGTGCCAAGGATGCCTATGAGCATTTCAAATGATCGATCCATCATGATACCCACGATAGTACCGGGCCGGACGCCTTTTTCTTTTAGGAGAGCGGCCAGGGCGTCGGAGCGGTGGTTGAGTTCGGAATAGGTCATATAGGTCTTATAGGTCCTATAGGACATATTGACCGCGATGCGGTCGGGGATTTGCGAGACCTGTTCCTCGAATAATCGGTGGATGGTTTTGTCTTCGGGGTATTCCACGGCGGTTCGGTTAAAATCGTACAGTACCCGGTGTTTCTCCTCTTTCGTTAAAATCTCGATGTCGTCAACCGGTATTGCCGGGGTATCGGTCACCCGGTCCAGCACCTCCAGGAAATGCCCTCCCACAGCGGCGGCGATCTCTTCGGTATAAACATTTGTTTTATAGGTAAAAACCACGCCGTACTCTTTGCCCGGGATAATGGAAATCGTAAAATCATAATTCGTTTGCTCATCCACCAATAATTGTTCCACCGTCCCGATTCCCGTCTCTTTATTTTCCACCTTATCATGAAGGGGGTAATTCTCGAATACCATAAGATGATCGAAGAGATTGTTCGTCAAAATGGAATTTGCCTGGATCTCCGCCAACGGTAAATACTCGTAAGCCCCGGATAATACGCTTTCCTCTCCGAGTGCCGTCACCAGGTGGGAAAACGCCGGGTTACCTTCCGTCCGTATCCGTACCGGCACCGTATTGATAAAGAGTCCCACCATCCCTTCAATCCCTTCCACCTCCGATGACCGGCCCGAGACCACGGCCCCGAAAACCACATCGTCCGTGTTATTGTATGCCCGGAGCAGGATGCCCCACATGGCCCGGAACAACGTGCTCACCGTTACCCGGTGTTCCCGCGCGAACCGGTTCAATCGAAGCGTCCGCCCTTCATCCAGGGTCAACCGGTGCTTTTCCAACGTGTAGTTGTCCCCGTGTTTCGACCGGCCCAACCGTGCCAAACCCGTTTCCCGTTCATGGCCTTCCAGGTAATGTTCCCAATAACGCAGCCCTTCGTCCTTATCCTGTTTGCCCAGCCAATCGATGTAGTTTTTATAGGAAGGCGGCTTTTTTAACCGGGTGGGTTCTCCCCGTTTCAATGATTCATAGATATCCGTCAGGTCGTTGTATATGAGTCCGAGGCACCAACCGTCCATGGCGATGTGATGGAAACTCCACAGCAAGGAATAACGGCCGGACCCGGTTTTGAACAGTGCAAGCCTCATCGGGAGGTCTTTACAAAGATCGAAACCTTTCACCCTGTCGTCGTGCTTAAACCCCTCGATATATTCTTTTATTTCCTCCTCTACGGCAGAACCCGTGAGGTCTTCGTAACGGACCGTTATGTTCCTGCTTTCGAGAACCACTTGCAGCGGCTGCTCCAGCGTTTCATAATAAAAAATCGTTCGCAAGATATCGTACCTGTCGATAAGGCGATTAAAGCTCTTTTCCAGCAGTGACGTTTGTATGTCCCCTTTCAATTGGAATTCACACTGTACAAAATAGGGGTCCCCCGTACCGCCGGTTTCGCCGGTCAGGGAGTGATACAACATGCCGCCCTGCATGGGGCTGAGGGGGTATATGGACCGGATTCCCGGGGCCCCGGGCACATGGGCGGCGATATGTTCCGTTATTTCCCCGAAGGCGTCCAGGGAGATATGGGGGTATCCCACGTCACTCGGGGTTAATTCCCTGTGTTTTTTCTTCCCGCAGTGTTGGATGAGGTCTAAAAGAAAGGATTTGAAACCAAGCGCCAGGTCACGGATACGGGGTCCCTCGAACCGCTGCCCGTCATAGGAAAATGCCATGCTTAGTTTTTTCTCCACCACGATGCCGTTAATTTCGATGGCATGATCTTGTTTTAATCCCGGGTTTATGTTTTCGCCCGGGTTCAGCCGGGAGAATTGGAACGGACCGGCGTTTGTTCCCTGGTCGAATTGCCCCAGGTAATTGAAACCGATCTCCGGGTGTATATCCAATGGGTTTATACCGTACCCTATACCCTTACCCGGGATGCGTCTCAGCGTCTCTTTTGTCCGCCGGATCGTGTATGAAAGATCACCCGGCCGTTTTATATCCAGGATAACCGGGTACAGGGCGGTGAACC
>Ga0210082_1000167_pt1 | contig 13763 bp, 5 predicted proteins | sample White_ThreeSqA_D_2_FD_185592 | JGI IMG/M metagenome (GOLD analysis project Ga0210082, IMG submission 185592) | Wetland microbial communities from the San Francisco Bay, California, USA, that impact long-term carbon sequestration -... | ecosystem: Environmental > Aquatic > Marine > Wetlands ... | reverse complement strand
CCGATGGCGGTTACGGTGATCGGCGGGTTGATGGTCTCGACGTTGTTGACGCTGGTAGTGATACCCGTTGTATATAGTCTAATGGATCGTAAAAATTAATGCCTCCGGCGGCCAAAACCCTTTTTGAAAAAAGGGTTCTGGACTCCCAAAAACGTTTGTTTAATAAGAAGTTTTTGGAGGTCCAGGAACCTTTTTTCAAAAAGGTTCCTGGTCGCCGAAGGCATAGTGAAATAAAATGCTAAACAAGAAAACAACAATAACAGAACATGCGATCAAACGTCCGGTAACGACGTTGATGATCTTTCTTTGCTTCATCGTCGTAGGCGCGATTTCGTCCCGCCTGCTTCCACTCGAGTTCTTCCCCGATGCCGATAACCCCTTCATCAACATCGACATCCCCTACCCCAATTCCACCCCCGAAGAAGTCGAACAACAGATCACGCGGCCCGTGGAAGAAGTACTGGCCACCATCAGCGGTATCAAGCGAATGCGGTCCGATTCCGCCGAAGACAACGCCAATATTTTCCTCGAGTTCAAATGGGGGACCGATACCGAAATAAAAGCCATCGAAGCCAGGGAAAAAATCGACAGCATCCGCGACCAATTACCCCCGGATGTCGAACGGGTCCGTGTCAACCAGTTTTCCACCTCCGACATGACCCTTCTTCAACTGCGTATTTCCAGCAGTCGTGATCTCTCGAATTCTTACGACATGCTGAACCGCCGGGTAAAACGGCGAATCGAACGGCTCAAAGGAGTCGCCCGGGTCGAACTCTACGGCGTTACAAAAAAAGAAATTCGTATTCAGTTGCTGGCCAACCGCATTACCGCGCACCGGGTCGACTTGAACCGCCTCGCCCGTGTCCTTCGCAGTGCAAATTTCCTCGTAACCGCCGGACGGATCACCGACGACACCCGGCGCTTTATCGTCCGCCCCATGGGCGAGATCAAAACACCGGAAGAAATCGGCAGCCTGATCGTGGGGTCCAATAACCTGAGACTGCGCGACATCGCCGAGATCACCCACGAACAACCGGAACTCAATTACAGCCGTCACCTGAACCGGAAATACGCCGTCGGCCTGGATGTCTACCAGGAAACCGGCGCCAACCTCGTGGAAGTAGGGAACCGTGTCAAAGCCGAGATCGGCAAAATCAAACAGGACCCGAAAATGGAAGGCGTTGACATCTACTTCATGGACGATCTGGCCGAAGGCGTGGTCAGTTCCATCGACGAATTACTAAAATCCGGGCTTATCGGCGGTTTATTGGCCGTTGCCGTTCTTTTCTTTTTCCTGCGGCAGTGGACCGGTACCTTTATCGTCGTCCTTTCCGTCCCGTTTTCCATACTCGTCACATTGGCCTGCATGTACTTTTTAAACCTCTCTTTAAATATTCTCTCGATGTTGGGGCTGTTGGTGGCGGTGGGTATGCTCGTGGACAACGCCGTTGTCGTTACCGAGAATATTTACCGTCACCAACAAAACGCCCCTACGAAAAACGGGAAAACCGCAAAAACCGTAACCGCCGTGAACGAAGTTTCCATGGCCGTCATGGCCGGTACATTGACCACCGCCATCGTTTTCTTGCCCAATATCTTATCGAATTCCTCCATCATCACCTTTTATTTGAAATACGTCAGTATCTCTTTTTGCATTGCCCTGGGAGCATCGCTGTTGATCGCTAAGACCGTGGTGCCGCTGCTGGCTGTCCGACTCAAATCATCGCCCCTGGGCAGGATCAAAAAGAAACAGACCCTCATCGACCGTCTTTTACCGTGGTACAAAGGGGTACTCGACTGGCTGCTGAAGCACCGGAAAACCTCCGTGGCCATTATCCTGGCCTGCCTGTTCGGGGTCGTTATACCCGCATCCATCGTTAAGAACGACATGTTCCCCCCACAGGAGGACCGCCGGTTACAGTTGTTTTACTACATAAACGATACATATACCCTTAAAGACGTCGAGTCCGTCGTGAGTAAAGTGGAAGAGTATCTTTTTGCCCATAAAGAAAAATTTGAGATCGATTCCGTCTATTCGTATTTCCAGCCGGGGTATGCATTGTCTACTATCATGTTGAAGAAAGGAGATGAAGCGGATAAAGACCAGGAACAAATCCAGGATGAGATCATCGAGGGGCTTCCCACCCTGGCCATGGCGGCGCCGTCTTTCGAGAGAAGGAGTTCCGGCGGTCAGGACGATACGCTTCGGATCCAGGTAAACGGCCCCTCTACCGGGGAATTGATCCCCCTTTCCCGGCAGGTGGCATGGCGGTTGGATAAAATACCGGGTTTTGCAAGCGTGCGATCTGAAGCATCCGTGGGGAAAAAGGAGCTGCTGGTAACCGTGAATCGTGTCCGGGCGAAGACATTGGGTTTTTCACCGCGGCAGGTGGCCGATTCCATTGCCGTGGCCATGCGGGGAGTCAACCTGAGACCCATCCAGGGCGAAGGGGGCGAAACCACCGTGCGGGTGGAATTCCGGAAAGAGGACAAACAAACCCGGGAGCAACTGCGGGACCTGGTCCTTTTCAGCGGGAACACCCAACCGGTCAAATTGTCGGCGTTGGCGGATTTCAATGTCAGGCATGGGCCCACCCGTATCCGGCGTGAAGACCGTACCACGAGCATCGGTGTGACCATGGACCTGAAAGACCTCACCGTCAATGAAGCAAAGGAGGCCATCGAGGAGGCCTTGAAGGAGTTCAAATTTCCCCCGGGTTATTCGTGGAGTTACGGCCGTGGTTTCAGTTTCGAGGATGATGCCGCCAGGACCATGATGATCAATACGCTCCTGGCGTTGGCCCTGATCTATTTCGTGATGGCATCGCTGTTCGAGTCGTTAATGCTGCCCGGGGCCGTGTGGGTGTCGATTCTTTTTGCCATTATCGGGGTATGGTGGTTTTTCCTGTTTACCGGCACCACCTTTACCTTTATGGCCTGGGTCGGTATACTGGTATTGATCGGGGTAGTAGTGAATAACGGTATCGTGTTGATCGACTATATCAATCAACTCCGGGAGAGGGGATATTCGCGTCATGAGGCAATAGTTCATGCGGGGCATCACCGGCTGCGGCCTATACTGATGACCGCGGGCACCACGGTATTCAGTTTGATTCCCCTGTGCATAACCACCACCCAGATCGGCGGCGGCGGACCGCCGTATTTCCCCATGGCACGGGCCATCGTGGGCGGCCTGACATTTTCGACCCTGGTTACATTATTTATACTCCCCACCATATATGTCTTGCTGGATGATCTACGGAACTGGTCGCGAAAGGTAATAACGCTTGCCTCGAGGCATTAACGAACTCAGCTTCCATTCCATCTTTCCATTATTCCTGTCTGGAAGGAAAAGAATGGTTGGGTAGAGATTCCCTATTATCAAGAATTTGTAGAAGTTCCAATTGATAAAAGGAGCCCCGCGGCATTATCTTAAATATTGCACGCCGCGGGGCCGTTATTCGAAATGTGGATGAAATGTTTACTTCTTGCTTTACTTCGTGTTAATTAGTAAGTATCGCAGGTCTCGACGTTGGCACCGGAGTTGTATGTCCAACCGGAGAGAGAGACACTGTCCACACAGAAGCCGAAAGAGCTGATGGAGCCGGTGATAGTGAGCTTGACCGCTGCTTCACCGGTAGCACCGGTGGTACCTGAGCTTGAGCCGGAGACGTCGCCGGTGAACGTACCTGAGACCATGGCGCCGACAACGGGGGCACCGTTTTCATCAAGGATCGTCACCGTAGCAATGGCATCGGTCTTGGGACCTTTTGTCTTGGTGCTCAGTACAATGGAATCCACGTGCATTTCGCTGCCGGTGGGTCCGCCGCCGTTATCCAACCACGGGGCAACCGAGGAATAGTAATAGGCAAAGGCGCCGTCAACGGTTCGGTTTTCTACGGCATCGCAGACTTCCAGGGTGTATCCACAGGCCCCGTAAAGCTGCCCCACGATCTGGCCGCTCATGTTCATTACCGGGGAACCGCTGCTTCCGCCTTCCGTGGCACCGATCACATCCCGGCTGTAGATAAATTCTCCTATGGGCAGGCTGGTGCACTCGATATACTGGGAATCCACCACATGCTCGGAATACGCCTGGGCCTCACCGGAAGGATGGCTGATACGGAACAGGTGTGTGCCGTCGGCAAACGCCATCGGATCGGTGGTCCAACCCATGAAAACACTGCCTGACGGTGGGTCTTCCCACAACTCCAGCAGCGTATGGTCGCCGTCACGGCTGGTGTCCCGGATATCGGCACCCAGTGTACGGGGACAAACACCCACGGGATCATAACATGCACCATGACAGGAAGAGGTCCAGTATTGGAAATAACATTCCAGGGCTTTGGCTTCCTTGCTCCTGCTCATACAGTGATTGGCGGTGAGAAAATAGGGGATCTGGGTGCTGCTGTCGGTATCCGCGATGAGTCCGCCTGTACAGTAATAAATCCAGGCACCGGATATCCACTGCATATGGGCCATGGCCAATTTGGCATCGGCAACGGCGCCCCCGGAATAGCAGGACGCATCTTCCACACAGCTCTCATTGCCGGGACAGTGCGCCGCGGCGCGGCCGACGTCGCCGACGTAGTCGTTGGGCCGCTGCATGAAGGGCAGGAGGAACTTTTCACCAAGGTAACCGATATCCGCTACGTTAAAATGGTTGGATCCGAGGGGGGAATTACCATACTGGCGCAGTTGCACAAGGGCCACGGAACCGGTGACGGTGTTGCTCCAGAAATCATTGTTGTTTCCGGGGCCGTTGTCGGTATAGGGACCAAAGGCTTCGCCGTCCATGTTGTAAACATAAACTTCGGCATTGGGACCCAGGGAAAAATCGGTGAAATGGACCCGCAGGGCGGTTGCCCCCGGGGATTCCAGGGCCATGGTCCAGGCGAAACCGCCATCCGGCATGGGGCGTTTCATCCGGTTGAACATCGCCGTCCTACCCACGGGTACGACCACGCCGATGCGGTCTTTGCGGGCTGTGGATCTGCTTCCGCAGGTCTCGCACTGATAATTATCGATGCCGGCCAGGGCTTCGGGGGACACGGGGACGGAAATGACGGATTCCGGGGTCAACGAAGCGGCCTCGGCCATCAGCCGGTCGAAAGTCTCTTGCTGTCTTTGAACGTACTCGGCACGGTCGAACGTACCGGGTGACTTTTCCATGAACGCCTGGCGGACAGGCACCATGTCGTTCGGTTTTTTAAAGGGAACGGTGTCACCGGCAAACGCAACCGTGAGGGTTAACGCTAAAAACAACACCAATAGTGTAAACGTTGAAACTTTATTCATAAAAACCTCCTTTATTGATTTACTCTACAAAGGATTCATTACCTACGGACCGGAAAAAACAGTTGACCATTATAGTTTAAAGGGCAATTTAGTGTTTGTCAATACAACTAAAGTTGTACATTTGGTTGTATTTTAGGTCGAAAAAGTTGTACTGCAAAGAGAAAGATAACCGCTAAAGGTGGATTTAGCGCCTGCTGCCCTTTCTCTTTTTTCCCCCTAAAAAATTGATTTTTTTTTATTTTGTCGCAACGGAGTGCCTTCACCCGAAAACGATATAATTATAACCACAAAGACACGAAGCCCCCCGGCGGGGGGAACCTATAAATTAAGGGTCCCCGCGCCGTGGGGTAATTAATTATAACGTATCGCAGGTTTCGACGTTGGCGGCGTCGTCGTAGGTCCAATCGGTGAGAACGACATTGTCCACACAGAAGGTGAACGTACCGACCGACCCCTGGACATTGATCTTAACCGTTGCCTCACCGGAAGCACCGGTGGTGCCTGATCCGGAACCCATGGCATCGCCGGTGAACGTACCGGAAACCAGGGCGCCGGTCACGGGGGCACCGAATTCATCCACGATGACCACTTTGGCAATGGCATCGGTTTTGGGACCTTTTGCCTTGGTGCTCAGCACAATGGAATCCACGTGCATTTTATTGCCGACGGGTCCGGGCTCGGGGTCCAGCCATGGGGCGACCGACGAATAGTAATAAGCAAAGGCTCCGTCAACGGTTCGATTTTGTTCGAAATCACAAATTTCCAGGGTGTATCCACAGGCGCCGTAAAGCTGTCCCACGATCTGGCCGCTCATGTTCATCACCGGGGAACCGCTGCTTCCGCCTTCCGTGGCCCCTATCACATCCTTGCTGTATATAAATTCCCCTATGGGCAAGCTGCTGCACTCGATATACTGGGAATCCACAACATGCTCGGAATACGCCTGGGCCTCACCGGAGGGATGGCTGATACGGAACAGGTGAGTACCGTCGGCAAACGCCGTCGGATCGGTGGTCCAACCCATGAAAACACTACCTGAGGGCGGATTTTCCCACAACTGCAGCAAGGTATGGTCGCCGTCGCGACTGCTGTCCATTATATCGGCGCCCAGGGTGCGGGGACAAACGCCCACGGGATCATAACACGCACCATGGCAGGAAGCGGTCCAGTACTGGAAATAACATTCCAGGGCTTTGGCAGCCTTGCTCCTGCTGATACAGTGATTGGCGGTGAGGAAATAGGGAATCTGGGTGCCGGTGTCCGTATCCGCGATGAGTCCGCCGGAACAGTAATAAAGCCAGGCACCGGATACCCACTGCATATGTGCCATGGCCATTTTGGCATCGTCGATGGCACTGCCGGAAAAACAGGACGCATCTTCCACGCAGTTCTCATTGCCGGGACAGTGTACCATGGCGCGGCTGACGTTGCCCTCGTAGTCGTTGGGCCGCTGCATGAAGGGCAGGAGGAATTTCTCGCCCAGGTAACCGATATCCGCGATGGTAAAGCCGGTGGATTCGAGGGATGAATTACCGTATTGGCGCAGTTGCACGAGGGCCACGGAACCGGTGACGGTGTTGCTCCAGAAATCACCCGAATTGCCCGGGCCGCTGCCGGTATAAGGCCCAAAGGCCTCGCCGTCCATGTTGTAAACATAGACCTCGGCATCGGGACCGGTGGAAAAATCCGTGAAATGGACCCGCAGGGCGGTAGCCCCCGGGGATTCCAGGGCCATGGTCCAGGCGAAACCGCCATCCGGCAGGGGGCGTTTCATCCGGTTGAACGCCGCCGTTATACCCACGGGTTTGACCACGCCGATCCGGTCTTTACGAGCGACTGCCCTGCTCCCGCAGGTCTCGCACTGGTAATTTTCGATGCCGGCCAGGTCCTCGGGGGACACGGGGACGGAAATGATGGATTCCGGGGCCAGCGAAGCGGCCTCGGCCATAAGCCGGTCAAAGGTCTCTTTCTGCCTTTGAACATACTCGGCACCGTTAAACGTACCGGGTGACCGTTCCATGAACGCCTGGCGGACAGGCACCGTGTTGTTCGGTTTTTTATAGGGAACGGTATCACCGGCGAACGAAACGGTGAGGGTTAGTGTTAAAAATAACACCAAAAGTGTAAACGTTGAAACTTTTTTCATCTAAAACCTCCTTAATGGTTTACAAACAAGAGGCTTCACGGCCTCCAAAATGGGAGGGCAAATTTGCCCGGTACAGTCTAAACCTCGAAAAACGATTTGTCAAGACAATTAAAGTTAAATTTTCATTTTTTTCCCTCCCTGTCTTCGTGTCTTCGCGGCTAATTTCACGGCGGTCCCTCTCAATAAAACTTTTTTTGCCCTGTTACGTAACACGTAACGAGGAAAGGGGTAAGCGTTAGTGATGGAGGCTCCACATACCCGTACTCGCCTGTTTTATATAACGTTGACTATTTTTATACTACGCCGTTATATGGCATAGGGAAGGCTTTATAATAGAGAATGAAAAGGAACACGCAGGAAAAAAAGGGGAAGAAGGAAGATATGTATTAAAAAATTTAACAAAATGGAGGCTTAAATGAAAAGTTGGAAAATGTTTTTCATCGTGTGTTTGGTGACGGTTTTTACTGTTTTTGCCGTTCACGCTATCCGTACCGAAGGAACCGGGGTAAACACACCCCGGGTTCAAAAAACAGTCCTGACGCAAGGCGTCAATACGAACTTCGGGAATGTTCCTCTTTACTTTATTCCCAACAACGGACAGATGGACGGAAACGCCCTGTTCTATGCCAGGACCGCAAGCTACACCCTGTGGATGACCGAAAGCGGCCTCATCTTCGACAGCGTGAAGGCGCAAAGCGCGGAGAGGGATGTTTCACGTCTTATTTTCATGAATGCCGGGAAAAATCCCGCGGTTGTGCCGGAGGACCCGGCGGCCCACAAGGTCAACTATCTCAGGGGCAGCGACAAATCCGGATGGCACACCAACATCCCTACATCAAAAGCGGTGCGCTATAAAGACCTTTACAGGGGTATCGACCTCAAAGTCTACGGCACGGAGAAACAGATCGAGTACGACTGGGTGGTGAAACCCGGTGCCGAACCTAAAGACATTTGTTTCCGATACGAACATGTAAAGGAAAGCCGCATCGATGATGATGGGAACCTGGTTATTCAAACCGCTTCCGGTTTATGGACCCACAAAAAACCGGTGGCTTACCAACGGGTAGAGGGTGAGAAAGTCACCGTGGCCGCTGAATTTAAAAAACAGGAAGGCGGTAAACACACCTACGGTTTCGACGTGGGGACGTACGACGGACGGTACGAACTGGTGATCGACCCGATAATACTGACCTTCTCCACTTATCTGGGCGGTAACGAAGAAGACCGGTTCACCGCGGTGGCCTTTGACGACAGCGAAAATGTGTATGCGGTGGGACACACCTTCAGCACCGATTTCCCTACATTGAACGCTTACCAGGGTATGATCGGCGGATATGTATTTGGGGCCGCCGACAGCGTGGTTTTCAAATTTTCGCCCGACGGTACGGGCCTGATCTATTCCACCTACCTGGGGGGATACGATGACGATTATGCACTGGCACTGGCGGTAGACGCCGGCGGCACCGCTTATGTGGCGGGGTATACCGGGGGTTCCGACTTTCCAACGGCGAATGCCTATCAAGGGTCCACCGGCGGTTATTATGACGGTTTTATCTCCAAATTATCTTCCGACGGCTCAACACTGCTCTATTCCACCTACCTCGGGGGATACCAGTACGATCGCATCGAAGATATCGCACTTGACGCCGGCGGCGCCGTTTATGTCACCGGGAAGACGGGCGGGGGATTCCCCGTGCAAAATGCATACCAGGGTACGTACGGGGGCGGGCTTTACGATGCCTTTGTTACAAAATTATCTTCGGACGGTTCCAGCCTGGTTTTTTCCACTTTCCTGGGCGGTTCGGGCGAGGATTCAGCGACGGGCATTGCCGTGGCCGGAAGCGGTGAAGTCTTTGCCGCGGGCAGTACGGACAGCGGTAATTTCCCTACCGTTAATGCGCTCCAGGGATCATTGGGCGGTGGATTCGACGGATTTGTAACGAAGTTTTCCGCCGACGGTTCCGCGCCGGTTTATTCCACCTACCTGGGGGGAAGCGCCGCCGATTATATCAACGGCATCGGCGTGGACGGCAACAACAAGGCTTATGTGGCGGGTGAAACCCACAGTTCTAACTTTCCCACCACCACCGGCACATTCCAGGAAGCAAAAGCGGGAACAACGTACGATGGATTTGTCACGGGATTAGCGGCAGACGGGTTAAGTTTTACTTACTCCACTTACCTGGGGGCCACCGGCGGCGATACCGCGGTCAAGGCAATCGCCGTGGGCTCTTTCGGAAATGCTTATGTGACCGGACAGACCGACAGCACGAATTTTCCCATAAGGTATCCGCTGCAAGACACCCTCGCCGGCAGTGGGAATTACCCGGATGCATTTGTTACGATAATTTCCTGGGTTGGCGACAGCATCTCGTCCTCGACTTACTTTGGGGGCGCCGGTGACGATGTTTGCATCGGTATTGCCATAAACGATTACGATGCGGTCTACCTGACCGGCGTAACCATGAGCGGCGATTTCCCCACGGGAAACGCGGTGCAGGGGACGTATGGCGGCGGAGCCTCTGATGGATTCGTTACAAAATTTACCTATACGGCCCCCCCCCCGATTACGGTTGTCACCCCCAACGGCGGCGAAACCCTGCCGATCGACGAATACTATGAGATCACCTGGTGGGGTCAAAGTATCCTGGAAGGTGTCAGGCTCGAATACTCCATCGACGGCGGAAATACGTGGCTGCCGATCGTGGTGACGGCCAACGACGAGAGTCATTTCTGGAGGGTCCCTGACACCCCTTCGGCCACCTGCCTGCTCAAGGCAAGCGACGCGGGCGGCACGGGATGGGATGTAAGCGATGCGTTTTTCACCATCGGCGACGATGCCTCTCTTACCGTGGACTGGCCCAACGGCGGCGAAAATTTGGAGATGGGATATCCTTACCAGATCACCTGGACCACCACGGGCCAGGTGGATAACGTTTACATCGAATTCTCTTCCGACGGCGGCGGGTCCTGGGAACCCATTTCCGGTCTCATTCCCAACACGGGTTATTACGATTGGAATGCCCATTATGTGGATTCGGACCAGTGCCTGGTAAAGGTAAAGCATGAGTTCCTCCCGGTGGAAGACCAGAGCGACGGTGTTTTTACCATTTCGCCCCCCACCATAACGGTGACCGAACCCATGGGCGGCGAACAGTGGATGATGGGATATAATTACATGATACAGTGGACCACCACGGGCCAGGTGGAGAATGTATTCCTGGAATTCTCTTCCGACGGCGGCAGTAGTTGGGAACCCATCGACGGCCCCATCCCCAATACCGGGTACTACGACTGGATCGCCCCTTATGTGGATTCGGACCAGTGCCTCATCAGGGTAAGGCATGAGACCCTGCCGGTGCAGGATCAAAACGATACGTACTTTACCATATTGCCGCCCACCATAACCGTGACCGAACCCATCGGCGGCGAAGAGTGGACGGGTGGGGCCCCCTACCAGATCCAGTGGACATCCACGGGCCAGGTTGATAATGTCATACTGTCATTTTCCGGAAACGGCGGGGGCACGTGGGAACCCATCGACGGCCCCGTGCCCAATACCGGGTATTACGACTGGACCACCCCGGTTATCGCGTCGGACCAGTGCCTGGTAAAGGTGGAACACGAGACCCTGTCGTCAGTATTCGGACAGAGCGGCGTTTTCACCATAACCGCATCTTCCATTCCTTCCACCGAGCGGGATGCGTTGATCGCACTGTACAACAGCACGAACGGCGACAACTGGACGGTGAACGACAACTGGCGTCTTCCCTCCGACCCGTCGCAATTCAATGTCCCGGGCACGGAACACACCTGGGCCGGCGTTACATGCAGCACCGACGGTTCCCACGTGGAAAAGATCGATCTCTACGCTTACGGGTTGAACGGGACCATCCCCGCGCAGTTGAACGACCTTACCCAATTGACCAGCCTGGATTTGCACACCAACCAATTGAGCGGCACCATCCCCGTGTTGAACAACCTTTCCCTCCTCACCGGGTTGAATCTTTCCGAAAACCAGCTTACCGGTACGGTTCCCGATCTCAGCGGCAGCGTAAACCTGGAACAACTGCGCCTGCACTCCAACCAACTGGACGGAACGCTTCCCGCCTGGCTGAACACCCTTACCGGCTTAACCATCCTGGAACTGCAGTACAATCAATTTACCGGCACCATTCCTTCCCTGGGAAATTTAATTGCACTTGAGAGGCTCAATTTATCTTCCAACCAGCTAACCGGCAGCATCCCGGCGGACCTTGGAAACCTCACGTCACTGCGCTTACTTTACCTGGACAACAACCGCTTAACCGGCAGCATCCCCGGACAACTGGGAAATCTGACGGGTTTGAACATCCTGTTCCTTCACGGGAACAATCTTGTGGGTGCGCTGCCTTCCGGGCTGTCGAACCTGACCGCATTGTATAATGCCGGTTTGAACATTTCCTGGAACGGCTTATACACTTCGGACAGTTTCTTACGGGATTTCCTGAACACAAAACACGCGAGCGATTGGGAAGCCACACAGACCGTGGCGCCCGACGGTCTCAGGGTGGATGCGCAGGGGTATTATTCCATCCGTTTGGCCTGGATTCCCATTCCTTACCAGTCGGACAGCGGCGGGTACAAAGTTTATTTCAGCACCGTTTCCGGCAGTGGGTTCACCCTGGCCGGGATCACCGCGGACAAGTACGCCGGTACCTTTACCGTTACCGGGTTATCTCCCGAGACCGCTTACTATTTCATTGTCAGGACCGTTACCGATTCCCATGCGAACAATCAGAATACCGTGTTGAGCGGATACACGCCGGAGGTCTCCGGTGCCACATCGGCGCTGCCGGTGATGACGGTGACCGCGCCCGACGGCGGCGAGAGTTGGGAAGCCGGGACCACCCGGACCATAACCTGGAGCAGTACCGGTTCCGTGGATGATGTGGCCCTGGAATATTCCGTGAACGGGGGTACGTCGTGGCAGTCCATCACGGCTTCCACGAAGAATACCGGTAGTTACGACTGGGTGGTACCGGCGGAGGATTCCACCGATTGCCTTGTACGGGTAAGCGATACCGTAACCGGTCGCTCCGATACGAGCAACGCGGTATTTACCATATGGCAGCAGCCGTTCCTGATCGTAACGTCTCCCAACGGTGGAGAGAGTTGGCCGGAGCTTTCGACACAGACCATCACCTGGGTTTCCGCCGGGTATACCGGTGATGTCGTGGTTCGATATACCGTGGACAACGGGAAAAAGTGGAGAGAGGTTGCCACTCTGCCTGCCGGTGCCGGTAGTTGCCAGTGGGAACTTCCCCGGGTAAACGGAGACAAGACCCAGAGTCTGGTCAGGATCACTGCCAGTGATGAGAGCGTCGAAGATGTGAGTGACGCTTACTTTACCGTATTGAATTTATAGTTTTGAGGAAATAAAGCTGAGGTTGAGGTTAAGGTTGAGTCCTTAACCTCGGCCCCGGCCATTTTACACCCGGGTTATGCGTCTTCGTTTTCCCCGGCGTCTTCTTCTTTTTCCTCTTCCATGGTCTTCATGGCTTCTTGCCACCGATTGAATGCTTCCTTCACTTTTGGATACTTGGTATATTGTCCGATTTTCCCGTACATAACCACCATTCTTTTTATCAGTTCATCCATTTTAGTCAACAGGGGTTTCAACTCTTCCGGGTGTGAATTTTCATCTTTTAGTTCAGGATATTTTTTCATAATTTCTTTCATTTTGGGAGCGAGAGTAATGGCAGTTTTCGCATGATAATCGAGAGCGGCGGCGACGGCATCGGCATTCTCGGCTTTCTCAAGTCCGGTAACGAATTTTTCAAAAACCTTGAGCATTTCCGCGAGAACCGGTTCGACCTCCGTGTATTTTCCGCCCGCATAAATCGCTGAGCCTGCCAAAAGTGTGAGCACAATGACACCTAAAACAAATCTTTTCATGGTTTCTCCTTCAATTTTTTTCGAGCTTCGATCAGAGGTGTTATATATCATAATCGAACCGTTTAGTCAAACCGGCACTCTCCGAAAAAATTTCTTCACCCACAAAAACCAATTCGTCACCCTCTCTTTCTTTTTCAAATGCGGGCGCGACCGGTTCGGAGCCACGGGATCCAATCGGGACGCCCATTCCTCCCCGCCATCTCCACCGCCCATTCCCAATCATAGGGAACGGCAATACTCTCCACCCGCCACCCGCCGACATCCCTGGAAACAATACTGTACCGCGCATGCGGGGAAAAGGTCTCCATGACATGCGGAAAGGGAAGATCATCGCTGTACGCGGGCAGCCCCACACTCCCGGGATTAACGATAAGCTTCCCAT
>Ga0210082_1000166_pt1 | contig 13834 bp, 12 predicted proteins | sample White_ThreeSqA_D_2_FD_185592 | JGI IMG/M metagenome (GOLD analysis project Ga0210082, IMG submission 185592) | Wetland microbial communities from the San Francisco Bay, California, USA, that impact long-term carbon sequestration -... | ecosystem: Environmental > Aquatic > Marine > Wetlands ... | reverse complement strand
CGAATAATCCCCCTTAGCAAGCCGGGGGCAAGTTCCTTATGATCCGGTACGGACGGAAAGGAGGACAGGCGCGAATGCGCTTATAGAACGCAAGGCAAAACGTAAGCAACCTGGAAATCATTAATAAATACCTCCTTTTCCCTAGAACTTGAAATTGACCCCGGCAAAAAGAACGGTATCATTCTTCTTAATGTCAACTTTAGATGGCTTCGAGTCATAACTGTTTACGATTGAAACAGAGAGAGACCATTTTTTAGAGATCGCGGCCGCCAGTCCGATTTCAAAACGAAGAAGGAATTTTTCCAGTTCCGACAGCCTGGAAACGAATTCCGCCGTCTGGTTCAATTCGGTGGTGGACGTCAGTTTCCATGTCAGTTGATCGCCCACCTTGACGCCGGTGAAACGCTCGGTCTCACTTATACTTATATAATCGGTAACGACATGGGTTATCCCGCCGTAGAGGGTAAATTCGAACACTTTCGCTTTCATCAGTTTGTACCCCAGACCGACACCGGGAAGAAACCTGTAATTGTAATCCTTGAAAATATCTCTTTGCGCCTGGAGTTCGTAATAGGAATAAAAGCGTTTGTTTACGAGCCAGTTCAGGCGGGAGGAAATACCCATGGATTCCGCGGAGGTTTGCCCCTTTTCCCGGTTGTAGAGATAAAAGCCGGAACTAAGCCATTCCAGCCTTCCGTCGGATTTCCGTTTCAATCCGAAAGAAAAGGAAACGGAAAGGGTTTCGGAATTTCCCCTGGTCATGGCCAGGCCAAGACTCATATCTCCCGACCATTTTTTCTTTTTCGCCTCATCTCCATGAGAGAAAACGAATAAACCCACTGTAAAAAGTACGAATAAGTACGTTTTTTTCGTTGTCATTATTACCGTCTACTTATTTTCTTTTTTGTCTTTTTCCTTTTTTTTTATATTGACATCCCGTAGGACGGCACCGACGATAATACCGGTAATGAATACGAGCAAAACCATCAATGCCCGCGAGATAGAGACCGTCCAGAAAAAATAATTGAATTCTACGACCTCCGTATTTTGAACAATGAACACAACCATTAAAATGCCGATGACGACACCGATGATAAATATAACTTTCATTTGTGTACCTCCTTTGCGATTTACCCGGGTTTTAATAACACAGAATCAGCGGGAAGTCAATCCTACGATTGGAAAACGCAAAAGTATTCGTTGACTTTTTTTTCCCCCCGTGATACTATTCGCAAATAAAATCAAAGATAAAATATAAGGAGACAGGGGAGTTATTGCGCCCCGGCTTGTTGAAAAATTTTTGTTTTTTCTATATAATAATGCCCAGGACATATATAATGGACAATATAACCGACTGGTTCCAAAAATTTTCAGGGTTAAGCCCCGAGACCCAGGCCAAAATCTTTACATCGCTGATCGTCATTATTATCCTCTGGCTGATACGTATCATCGTGATTCGCCTGGTCTGGCGCAAGACCGAAGACCCCTACACCCGCTACCACTGGCGAAAATCCACCATCTATACCGTGGTGGCGATCGGACTCCTGATCGTCGGAAGGATATGGTTTGCCGGCGTTCAATCCATAGCCACTTTCCTGGGACTGATGACCGCCGGTCTGGCCATCGCCCTCCAGGACCTGGTCAAAAGTGTGGCCGGGTGGATTTTTTTAATGTGGCGAAAACCCTTCATCATCGGGGACCGCATCGAGGTGGGCAGCCACGCCGGGGACGTGATCGATATCCGTCTCTTTAAATTCTCCCTGGTGGAAATCGCCAACTGGGTGGATGCGGACCAGAGTACCGGCCGGGTCATCCATTTGCCCAACAGCCTGATCCTTACGGATACGATCGCCAACTACACCCGGGGTTTCGAGTTCATCTGGAATGAGATCCCGGTGCTGGTCACGTTCGAGAGCAATTGGCAAAAAGCCAAAAATCTCCTGGCGAGCATTGCCGAAAAACATGCGGCCCATATTTCCAAAGAAGCGGAAAAACGCATAAAGGAAGCCAGTAAACGTTACATGATCTTTTTTTCCGCGCTGACGCCCACGGTGTACACTTCGGTCAGGGACTCCGGTGTCCTGTTGACCATTCGTTACCTGATCTCTCCCCGCACCCGCCGGGGCAGCGAACAGGCCATATGGGAAGAGATACTCACGTTGTTCTCCACCTGCCCGGATATCGATTTCGCCTACCCCACCCAGCGGTTCTACGACAATGTGACGGAAGGCAAAGAAGGCGCCCGCGCGCCGGGACCGGCGCCGCGACAACCGGGAAAAAGGACATAAGTGGAAAGCAGGGAGGAAAATGGTATGGAAAGTAAAAACGCTAAGGGGCACGGTTTCGGCACGGCGCCGGTGTTTTTGGCGGCCATCAGTACTATCCTGGGGGCGGTACTCTTCTTACGGTTCGGGTATGCCGTGGCCCATACGGGTGTGTTCGGCGCACTGCTGATCATCCTGATCGGCCACGCCATCACCATCCCCACGGCCATGGCCATCGCGGAGATCGCCACCAACCTGAAAGTGGAAGGCGGCGGCGAATACTTTATCATCAGCCGGTCTTTCGGTCCCATGGTGGGCGGAACCATCGGGATTTCGCTCTACTTCTCCCAGGCCATCTCCGTGGCCTTCTACATGATCGCTTTCTCCGAGGCCTTTACCCCGGCATTCGGCTGGGTACAGGCGACCACGGGCATTGTTCTCAAGACCGGGTATATCAGCGTGATCGCGGCCATCCTGCTGCTGCTGCTGATCTTAAAAAAAGGGGCCAACATGGGCGTGTCCGTACTGTGGGTGGTGGTGATCACCCTGGGCATATCGCTTCTCATGTTTTTCCTGGGTAAATCCCCCCTGGAGTCCCCTACCCTGGATATATTCGAGAAAGTCAAAGACCCCCATAATTTTTTCATCGTATTTGCCATAATATTCCCGGCTTTTACGGGCATGACCGCGGGGGTGGGACTGTCGGGGGACCTGAAAAACCCAAGGAAATCCATCCCCCTGGGTACGCTGACGGCCACCCTTATGGGGATGATCATCTACATCATGGTGGTGATAAAGCTGTCCTACAGTCTGTCCCCGGAAATCCTGGGTGCGGATCAACTGGCCATGAGCCGGGTTGCGTTGTGGGGACCGATCATTCCCATCGGCCTGGCTGCGGCCACGCTATCCTCGGCCATCGGCTCCATCCTCATCGCCCCGCGGACCCTCCAGGCCCTGGCAGGAGACGATGTTTTCCCCTTCAAACGAATAAACCGGTTGTTAAAATCCGGCAAAGGGACTTCCAACGAGCCTGTGAACGCGACGCTGGTGACTTCGGTGATCGTTATGGTATTTGTTACCATGGGAAGCGTGGATTTCGTGGCCCAGATCATCAGTATGTTTTTCATGATCACCTACGGGTCGCTGTGCCTGGTGAGTTTCCTCGAGCACTTTGCGGGAAACCCGTCGTACCGTCCCTCTTTCCGGTCCAAATGGTATTTGTCCCTCATCGGTGCGGTGGCCTGCTTCATTATGATGTTCCAGATGGCGCCGATGTATGCGATTTTTTCACTGCTGGCCATCGCGGGGATTTACTTAAGTTTAAGACGGGGAAGCGGACAGGCGGACGACCTGTCGGTGATGGTCAAGGGTGTGTTGTTCCAATTGACCCGTAAATTGCAAGTGCTCATCCAGAAAAAACAGGCGGAACGGGCCGTCGGGGCGGTAACGGCCTGGCGTCCCTCGTTTATCGGCATTTCCTCGGTTTCCCTGTCGCGGTTGGCCCCCTTCGACCTGCTGCGCTGGATTTCTCATTATTACGGATTCGGTACTTTTATCCATTTTGTCAAGGGCCCGTTGGACGAGGAGCACCAGAAGGAAGCCATCGATAAATTGGAACAACTGATCCACCAGGTCACGGAGAGCCGGGCGGGGATTTACGTGGACACGATCATTTCTCCCAGTTTCAAGACCGCGGTGGCCCAGATCGTTCAACTGCCGGGTATCGCCGGGATGGAAAACAACAGTATCCTTTTCGAGTTCCACGAGGACCACCCGGAGGATATCGCGGATATAATCGAAGGGTGCCATTTCGCTTCCATCGTGGATTTTAATATCACCGTGCTCCGAAGCTCGGACCGCCATTTCGGTTACAAAAAGCGCATAGACATCTGGCTGACCCCCGGCGACTACGGCAATGCCAACCTGATGATCCTGCTGGCTTATATTATCATCGGCCACCGGGAATGGAAAGAGTGCAAGATCACCCTCTTTGCCGCTTTCGAATCCAAGTCCATGGACGCCAACGTGAACCGGTTAAACCGGTCCATCGACCAGGGACGTATCCCGATTTCCAAAAAGAATGTCGTGAAAATCCCCTGGGACATGGAAAAGATATCTTACGAAGCCCTGGTAACCGAACGCTCCGAAGAAGCGGACCTGGTGATCATGGGATTTTCATTGAAGAAGTTAAAAAAGGAAAAAGGGGATTTTTTCAAAAAGTTCGGAAATGTCAAGGACATTCTTTTTGTCAGGGCGGGTCAAAAGATCGTGATCACGGACACAGAGTGACGACGAGTTTAGACGCCGGTTGAACCGAAACCGCCTTCTCCCCTGCGGGTCCCGGTCAACTCATCGACCCTGACAACGTCGACGGTCAGTACGGGTTGAACGACCAGTTGGGCGATTTTCATGCCCGCTTCCACCTGGAAGGGGGTATTCCCATGATTGATGAGAACGACTTTCACCTCGCCCCGGTACCCGTGATCGATGGTGCCGGGAGAGTTTAAAACGGTCACCCCGTGTTTTAGCGCCAGCCCGCTGCGCGGTCTTACCTGGGCCTCGGTCCCGGGGGGCAGTTGTATGACGATACCGGTACGGATTAATGCGCGTTCGGAAGGCGGGAGGGTTTTATGCTCTATGGAAAACAAATCCAGGCCCGCGTCGCCCGGATGGGCGTAACACGGAAGAACGGCATTGGGCTCGATGAGTTTAACTTTTAGTTCCGGCATGTTTCGCTCCAGAAATTTAACTTTCTCTCTCTATGGTTCCCATGGTCAGGTGGTTGAGGATAAGGCCGTGGAAATGGTGGTCGCCGGATTGGAAAAACCAACCGAGGTGCATGAAACAATTGAGGCAGTTGGCATAACACCAGCTATAACCGGGAAACCAGGTAAACTCCATGGTGGGTTCCCCGAAATTAAAACAACCGCGGGCGGAGGAAAAACATCCGATCCGGTATACGATACCGGCGGGATTTGTAAAGGTATGGGCATGCTGCCCGGCGACCTCGATTGTTTTATCCACGGAAGTAATAATATGAGAACAACTCCGGCAAATGATGAATTCCTTTTTCTTCTTTTTTTCTTTCCATTCCTGCTTTAACTGTTGGGCCACCTTTTGAAATTGTTCATCGCTGTATTTCCTTAATCCCCACACGGGCGGTGGTCCCAGGTAGGAACAGGCAAGCCTGTTCCCTACATCCTTAATTTCATCGTCCATTGTCCTTCTTCTCTCGTCTTCGTCTCACAGTCCGGCGACGGCCAGTTTGGATACGAGGATGGAAGGCGAAGAGATGATTCGTTTACTCTCGCCGTCATCGGCAATGGCCAGGATATTTTTGTATAACTGGAGGATGTTCCCGGCAATGGTGATCTCTTTAACGGGTGCGGCGATCTTTCCCTTTTCCACGAGGAAACCGGAACACCCGAAGGAAAAATCCCCGGTGACATCATTCATACCGCTGGTGAAAAGGTCCTCGACCAACAGACCGTCTTTCATTTCATGCAGCAGGTCGTCCCGGTTTCCTGTGCCGGGCTGAAGATAGAAATTCCCGGTTTTAATTCCGGGGGCGGCGCTCAGGGTCCGCGACGCATTGCCGGTCAACGCCATGTTCAACCGCGCGGCGGAATAGGAGTTGTGCAAATAGGTGGTTAATTTCCCTTTCTCGAAAACGGCTTTGGGTTTCCCGTTCATTCCTTCCCCGTCAAAGGGATAGGAACCGATGTATTTCTGGATATGGGGATCGTCGATAACGGTCACGATTCGGGGGAAAAGGGTTTGACCGAGTTTATCCACCAGGAAGGACCGTCTTAGTAAAACATTTTCACCGTCGGTGGCCTCGGCGAGTAATCCCAGGAGTGTGGATGCTGTCCTGGGTGTAAAAACGACGGGTCTTTCGCCGGATGCGATCTTTTTGCCTCCCAGCCGTTTCAACGCCCGTTCAGCGGCCCGTTTCCCGATACCGGCCACCAATCGAGGTTCGGATACTTCGCTGAAGACCCGTTTGCTTTCGTACCATGAATCGACTTCTTTCAATTTTTTTTCTTTATCTTCGGCCACGGCGGAGTAGGCAAAGGAGTAATAGGATCTGGAATAGGATTTGGCCAAACCTTCGCTGGAAAAGAGATGGACACGGCTCCGGGAAGCCGAAAACTCGGCGGTCTCGGCCGGGCTGATCTTATCGCTGACGGCCAACCCTTCGGCTTCGATACCTTTTAATGTTTCTGCCACCGAATCGATGTTAAGATTTTCAAAGGCTCCGTCATCCAGTTCCAGGGGTTTAACGCCTTCCCCGATCTCCTTATTGTTTAAAAGGCGTTTGGCTTTATCTTCACCCAGGTAGTCGATGGTTTCGAGTACCGTTTTAATTTTGGCTTCCATGTCGTCGAATTCATCGCCGGAAAAGGAGATGATGGCATTCTTTTTTCCCTTGAACAGGCGGACGCCGGTGGATATGGCCATGGAGGAGAGAAGATGTTCGATCTTCCCTTCCCGGACGCTGATATCCTTGGAATCGGATTCCACCATGGTGACCTGGACGCCGCACCGGTGTTTTTTGGCGATGGTTAAAACGGTATCGGCTATTTCGGACGGTTTAATCATTGTGGGTACCTCCGACGGTTATCCGGGATAATTTGACGGTGGGCAGGCCGACGCCCACGGGCACACTTTGCCCGTCTTTCCCGCAGGTCCATTTGCCGTCGCTGATGACGAGGTCGTTTCCGACCATTTCAACTTTTTTGAGAATCTCGGGTCCATTGCCGATGAGAGTGGCACCCTTGATGGGATAAGCGATCCTGCCGTTCTCGACGAAGTAACCCTCGGTGACGGAAAAGACAAAATCACCGGAACTGATATCCACCTGGCCGCCGGAATAGCCTTTGGCATAAACACCCCGTTTGACGCTTTTAACGATCTCCTCTTCGCTGTATTTCCCGGGCAGCATGAAGGTATTGGTCATGCGGGGCAGGGGAATGTCGCGAAAGGATTCGCGCCGGCCGTTAAAGGAAGGCTGTTTGAAGTGATTGGCGGTGATAAGGTCGAACATATACGTGCGCAAGACACCGTTTTCGATCAAAACGCTTTTACCCGGGGGGTTTCCTTCGTCATCGACGTTGATGGAACCCCGTGCATTGGGTAGGGTGCCCTGGTCCACGATGGTACACTGGTCGGAAGCGACTTTCTCACCGATGCGCCCGGAAAATGCGGAACTGCCCCTTCGATTAAAGTCGGCTTCCAACGGATGACCGATGGACTCGTGCAGTAGTATGCCGGACTCACCGGCGCCGAGGATGACTTCCATTTCACCGGCGGGGGCGGGTTTTGCCTCCAGCAGGACCATGGCCTGATCGACGGCGCGGCGGGCAAAGTGTTCGGGTGTCTTTTCCTCGAACCAATCGAAGGGGACCCGGCCTCCCCCGCCATCATACCCCATCTCGCGGACATCGCCCTTTTTCAAGATCACGGATATACCGAACCTCATCATGGGTTGGACATCGAAGGTCAACTTACCGAGGGAATTGACGATGAGGATGATCTTTTTACTCTCCCCGAGGAAGACTTCCACTTTCTCCACCAGGGGCGACAGGGAAAAGGCTTCTTTCTCGGCCCGTTTCAGTATATCGATCTTGGCCCGGGGAGGTTCGGATACGGAAGCGGCGATATCGTACAGGTCGTGTTTCCCGTCGGGTGCGGAAACCCCGAATCCTTTGGACGCCCCGGCAATGCGGGAAGCGTCCCCGATACTTTTCGAGAGGCTCTCTTCGGTGAGGTCTTCGGTATAGGAATAACCGGTATTGTTCTCTCTTACGACCCGTATCCCGGCACCGGAGACATAGCCGGTGGAGAGATCGGAGATGATGCGCTCGCTGAGCCGGTAACTTTTGCTGACGATATCCTCGATATAGATCTCGCCGAAATCGCCTTTTTTAAGGGGACCGGCGATCATGGACTGCAGGTGCTCGACGGGCGGCAGTCCTTTTTTATAGAATAAATTGAAAACGTCTTCTTTCATCTTCACTCCTTGTTTTTGCCACAGAGAGCACAGAGGACACTGAGAAAAAAAGCTCTGTGTTCTCTGTGTCCTCTGTGGCTAAATTATTTCAACTTTTCCTTTAAGAGGTTTCGTAAGTAATTTTTTTCCGTGGAATCGCCGTACAATTCGGCTATTTTTCGATAGACCGCCGCCGCGCCGGGATCGTTTGCTTTTTCCAGGATGCCGGCTTTGACCCACAGCGCGGGTATATAATTGGTATTGTATGCAAGGCACGTTTCTATTTCCCGCAGGGCTTCGGGGTATTTATTGTTACGCACCAGGAAAGCGGCGTATTCGGTATGGAAGAACTGGTAATGGTAGTACGTGATCCAATAGGAAAGACGGGGTTTCATGTTCACTAAGAATTTGAATGCCTCATCGGCTTTGTTCACCTGTGCTTCCCTTTCCATGAGCAGGGCATCGAGGTGAATATAAAACTTGAAAGGGGCGGAAAAATTATCTTTGGAAAGTTTATATTTATCTTTGAATTCTTCCAACCAATCGCACTCCAGGTGGCTTTTCTCATTCTCGTTCAGCGCCAACAGGATGAGTCCCTTTATCCAGTGGGCTTCGGCGGTGTTGTCGTTAAAGGTTTTTCGATCGAACGTTTCGATGGACCGGTTTATGGTTTCCAGGGCTTTTTTATATTCCCTGTTTACATAGTATATATATGCCTGTATACTCAATACGTTGGCGATATTTTTTTCCGACGTCCTGATCTTATTGTATTTTTCCAGGTATTCCCCGGCGTCCCGGTACCGGGCCTTGAGGATATCGATATCGGCCAGGGTCTGGTAGGAATACGGCACACTCTTCTCGTCGATCCTGACGGCATAGGATTTCATGCTTTCACAATCGTCATACTGCCCGGCGTAAAAATACCCGTCCCCGAAGGAATCATAAGCATTGGCGGTCCGGTCAAGTTTCCTGTAAGCTTCGAGGGCCTGCCTGGCTTTTGCGTGCTCGCCCAGGTAAGCGTAACAATATCCCATGTGGTTCAGGGCGTTTGAATACTCCTTGTGAAGTATCAACGCCTTTTGATAGTATTCCAACGCTTTTTCGGCATCTCCATGGTGAAAATAAGCCTCACCCAGTGCATAGAATACTTCCCTGGAAAATGGGAAATCTTTTTCAAGCTTTTCCAGGTTTTCGATCTGGCGCTGGAAATTAAAATCCAACTGTGCCTGCAACGCCAATACCCTGTATTTTAACGGTTCGGTCAGGGGATTGATCTGATTTACGATCTCATTTACCAATTGAGATGCTTCGGTCCGGCTGCCGTCGAAAGATAAGAGGTCGGCGAGGTAATATTTGGCAATGACCAATCCATCGGCTTTAATAAGAAATCCTCTTGCTTTATCGGTTTCCATCCGTTTACCGTATAAATATCCCCGGTAAAAATCGGAAAAGGTGTTCCAATCGGTACCGTAAATCCCGGAAACTTTTTTATAAATACGCTCGTAGGAATTCCTCCCCGGAAGGACCTGTTCGTATACTCCCTTGGTCAAATTATCCACCTGGTTTTTCAAGAACGAATCATTCCCTTCGCCCGTAATGGTCAGGCCGTGCTCTTCCCGGTTCTTACCCATGGAAATAAGGCTTCCCTCGGTGGTATAATAACCCCTTTGATAGGAAATCGTTCCTTTCAATTCATATTTGATTTTAAATTCGGGGGGCAATTTCCGCGGATCAACGTCGCTGTTATTTTGTACTCTCAGGATAGAGGCGGCCTCTTCCCGGTAAATGACTTTAAATTCTTTAAATTGATCCAGGGATTCGTTAAGAAGGTAGTCTATTTTTTGCGACAGGTCGTTTTCGTGTACGCCTGTTTTGGCCTCAAAGGGGTGAAGGTAGATGTAAAACCGTTCGACGGGTCCGGGTACCCACGGTGCGCCTTTTTTATTTATTACATTGTTTACGCTGAAATAACCCGCCAAAAGTACGATTATAAGAATAATGGGCCAGAGAAACCATTTGATCTTTCTTTTGCCGGTGGAATAGACTCGTTCGGTGGAAGCTTTGAATTTTTTGATTCTATAAACAAGGTCGCCCAGACCTTCGTTATCCGAGGTCTTTTGGATTTCCCTCAGCATTTTCTGTTGTTCCCGGGTATCGATCACTTCGGTGCCGCCGGCCTCGACCTCCCGGGGACGGGCCTGGAAACCGTCATATTGCATACGAAACAATTCCAATGCGTCCCTTAATTGGGCAAAACTCTCATATCTCTTTCTTTTGTCTTTTTCCAGGGTTTTCCGGACGATTGCTTCAAGTTCCCCGGGTATCCCGCGTGTGAACTCCACGTCCTTATTCAGCACGTTATAAAGGGTCTCGATCTGTTCCTCTTCTTTAAAAGGGTTTTCGCCTTCCAGCATTTCATACAACAGGATTCCGAAGGAAAAGATATCGCTTTCGTGGCCCACGGCTCTCCCGCTTGCCTGTTCGGGAGAGAGGTAAGAGACGGTGCCCATGACGATTCCCTTTTCGGTGAGGTTTGCATCTTCGGTTTTTGAAGGAGCGTCTTCCCTGAATTTCGCGAGGCCGAAATCGAGTATCTTTACGATACCTTTTTTATCGACCATGATATTACCGGGTTTAATGTCCCGGTGAATGATCCCGTTTTCATGGGCTTCCACCATTCCATTGCACACCTGCAGGGCAATGTCCAGGAGCCGATGGATGCCGATGGGTTTTACTTTTATGATTTGATCGAGGGTCACGCCGTCCACGTACTGCATCACGATATAGTCGTGGAAACCTTCCTCGTAGACTTCATAGACGGTGCATATATTGGGGTGGTCCAGGCGCGAGGCGGTTTGCGCTTCTCTTAAAAACCTGGCCTTGGCGGTTGTATCGGACATTGAACGGGTTAAGATATTTTTAACGGCCACCATGCGTTTTAATTTAACGTCTTCGCAGAGGAAGACTTCGCCCATCCCGCCTTTCCCCAATTTTTTTATCACTTTGAACCGGTCTCTTATGAAGAAGTCGTTGATCTTTATTTTATCGCTAACCAGGGTGATCTCTTTGGACATACCGGTTTTCAACTCTTCTCCGCAAGACTTACAGAACTTTGAATCCAAAAGGTTTTCAGCGCCGCATTTATGACATTTCATGGATATATATTATCAAAAAAGAGGATTTTTAGCAACAGATGATGAGAAAAAATATTCCCGGGTCAATTCCCGGTTATCTTTTTCACACGGTATTCGTTAACGGGGAGACCGCCGACGCCGTAGTGGTCGGGAGTCATTTCGTTAATGATGATGCGTACGGTTTCCGGGGGTGCATCGAGGGTCTCGACCACGCTTTCGGTGACCTTCTCGATCAGGTTTCTTTTTTGTTTCTTGCTTCGTCCTTCCAACATATGAATCGTTATGATGGGCATTCAATGTCTCCTTTTAATATTATTTATTCGATTACCCAACGGGTAATTTCAAAGGTTTCGGCATATGTGGTGCCGATCTGTGTTCCCCGGGTCTTTGCCCAGCTCCAGATAAAATCCTCGGAAGCATATTGTTTCTGACTCTGGGAACTGTACGCCTTTAGTGCATGAACTTTTTTTTGTACGTGACTTTCGCTTAATTTTATAAATACCTGGGTGTGAAAGGTAATATTGTTCCAGGGCAATTCGTATCCCAGCATGCTGACCTGTTTAAAGGCGCGGGTACCTTCGACGGCAACGGTGGTGTGGTCCTGGTGGAGATCGTTGATGGAGGGGAGAAAGACGAGGTCGGGTTGGATATCTTTTTTGAGTTTCACCAGTTCTTCGAGGATTTCCTGGCGGATATAGTTTAGTTTTCTGACTTCATATTTATAGATGATGAGGTTTGAGGGTGGGATACCGATTCGTTTTGTGGCCTCTTTGACCTCGACTTGCAGGATATTTTTGGGGAGTCCTTCGGGCACGGATTTTTCAGCGGTAGAGAAAGCGACGTAATAGACGTCTTTTCCTTCCTGTATAAATTTGGCGATACTGCCGCCGCAGCCGAACTCGCCGTCATCGGTATGCGGCGCCAATACGAGGATACGCTCGAGACCGTGTTTCATTTTTTCTCCTGTCCCTATTGTAACCAATTAAAAGAGTAATTGTCAAATAATCTTATTTTAATCGTACAAATCTCTTTTGTAGCAGAAAATGGTGAAATCATGGGGCAGATAAGTGTGATCGAGTCTTACGTTGGGGCAGAATTTAGCGGTTTCGGAAAGGATTTCGGCGGGGTCGTAATAAAAGGTGTCGGGGTGGGGTCTCCGGGTCAGCGACGAGGTCATGGACAGGGCGGAACCGAGGGTTGAAAGCTCTACCATCTCTTTGATCAGCCGCATGGTGAAATCCATGTTTAAACGTTCTTCAAATTTCAGGTTCAGCGGACCGACAGAGATGACATAATCGAAGGTCTTATCCATTTTTTTTTCGAGGATATCGAATACGAGGAAATTATTCCTTATCTCCGGGTTCTTTGCTTTTGCGGTATCGATCATTTTGGGATTTATATCCACGCCGGTATAATCGCAGTGGATACCTTTATTTTCAAGGAATTCATAGAACCCGCCGATGCCGCACCCCACATCCAGGAGCCGTTTATTGTTGAAGTCCCCCAGTCCCAGCATGATCTCGAAGCGTTTCAAGTGCGAGACCTTCGATTGGGCCACGGCGTGGTGGTCATCTTCGGACTCTTCAAGGGTTTTGGTAAAATAGTCGAGGTTTTTTTTCCTTACGTCTTCATAACTCATTCATTCCTCCAACAGTAATTTTCATTTTGATTTTTCACCACGAAGACTCGAAGAACACGAAGGCCGCGGCGCGGCACCCTTTTATAAAAAATTCCCTTCGTGTCCTTCGTGTCCTTCGTGGTAAAATTTATATCGCTGCCAATAAGCGGTGCAAGCGGGCCAATTGGTTTTTGACGGAATAGTTATCGACTCTTTCACGGTTCGGTTTAACGGCATTGTAAAAATCCGTGTCCGTTATGATCCGTTTTAATAAACCCGCGATGGCGTCCGGTTTATGGGGATGGACCAGCCATCCGGATTCGGTTTCATTAATAATATCTTCCAGGACGGTTTTGTAGGTCAATGCCAGCACCGGTTTCCCGGCGTAAAGATACTCGAATATCTTGGTGGACGTGGCACTGCGGCGGTCCGGCGGCGTGATAATGAGCAGCACGTCCGACGCCCGCTGGAAGGCCAGGGATTTTCGTTTTTCGACGAAACCGTGTAAAACGATGTTCCCGCTGTCGATCAAATCCTTGAGTTCCAGGAGTTCTTCTTTGCGGTACTCCCCGACGAGGTGAATTTTTAACCGGGATTTCACGTCCTCATCTTCTTTAATTAAATTTCGTACGGCATCGAAGAAAAAATCGACGCGGTTGTATTTATCGGACAGGTTGAACCGGCCGGTAAAAACGATATTGAAGGCGCGTTCATCGAGTGTGACATCGGCGGGCAGGTCGTTGAAGTCGTCGGGGTCGAAACCGTTGGACATGCTCAGGGTGTGTTTGACCGGGTAGGTGCGGCGGTAATAATCGGTAATTGGGTC